>Ga0070730_10002314_pt1 | contig 17368 bp, 17 predicted proteins | sample Coa_R1_3_FD_66447 | JGI IMG/M metagenome (GOLD analysis project Ga0070730, IMG submission 66447) | Surface soil microbial communities from Centralia Pennsylvania, which are recovering from an underground coalmine fire - Coalmine... | ecosystem: Environmental > Terrestrial > Soil > Unclassified ... | reverse complement strand
GATGGCGTTGACGCCATCATTCATCTGTCGAGCGTCGCCAATGATCCGTGCGGCGATCTTGATCCGAAGCTGACCTGGGAAATCAGTTGCCTTGCCACGATGCAACTGGCCGATCGCGCGAAGCGGATGGGGATCAAGCGCTTCATCTATGCTTCGTCGGGCAGCGTCTATGGCGTGAGCGACGAACCGCAGGTGACCGAGGAGCTGGAGCTGTTTCCACTCTCGGAATACAACAAGACGAAGATGTGCGGCGAACGCATCGTGCTGTCCTATTCCGACGACATGGTGACGCAGATCGTGCGGCCGGCGACGGTGTGCGGGTTCTCGCCGCGGATGCGTCTGGATGTGTCCGTCAACATGCTGACGATGCAGGCGCTGACCAACGGGCGCATAACCGTGTTCGGCGGCGAGCAGACGCGGCCGAACATCCATATCCAGGACATCACCGATCTCTATATCTTCCTGCTCGACCATCCGGAGCATACCGGCGTTTACAACGCAGGCTTCGAGAACCTCAGCATCATGGACATCGCGCAGATGGTGGTCGAGCATGTCGGCGCCGAGATCGTGGTGACGCCATCGAATGATCCGCGTTCCTATCGCGTGAATTCCGACAAACTGCTGGCGACGGGCTTTCGGCCCAAACACACTGTCGAAGATGCGATCAAGGAGATCGTCGGCATGTATCGGCAGGGCGCGCTGAAGAACGAAGACCAATTCTACAATCTGAAATGGATGCAGCGGAGGGCCGCGGCGTGAACGATATTATCGCGCCGGAAAAGCACTTCACCGATTACTGGCGGCGCATGTCGGCGGTGATGGATCAACTGGACTGGGCGCCGGTCGCCGAACTGGGTCATGAATTGCTGGACTGCTGGAAGACCGGCCGACAGGTCTTCATGGCCGGGAACGGCGGCAGCGCTGGCAATACCGTGCACCTGGCCAACGATTTTCTGTATGCGATGTCGAAGCGGCCGGGATCCGGGCTGCGGGTGCACGCATTGTCAGCGAACTCGGCCGTGCTGACGTGCCTGGCCAACGATGAAGGCTATGACAAGATCTATTCACTGCAGCTCGGCGTGCTCGCACGACCGGGCGATGTGCTGATCGTATATTCGGGCAGCGGCAATTCGCCGAACATCCTGAAAGCGCTGGACGAGGCGCGCCGTATCGGCATGCGTAGCTACGCCGTGCTGGGCTATTCCGGCGGCAAGGCGAAGGCGATGGCCGATGTGCCGATCCATATCGAAGTGCAGGACATGCAGATTGCCGAGGATACTCAGCTGATCCTTGGCCATATGCTGATGCAGTGGCTGTCACAGCACAGCGACCGGATCGGCGGCTGAGGCGCGCGTTGGCGGGTTCTCCAAAGTTTCTGGTGCTGGGCTCGAACTCCTTCTCGGGCGCGACCTTCACGGCGTACCTGGCCGAGCAAGGATACGATGTGCTGGCGACCAGCCGCTCGCGTGAGGCAAATGTGGCGTTCCTGCCCTACAAGTGGCGCGACAGCCCTGGTGCGGTGCAGTTCGAGCAGGTGGATATCAACCACGATCTCGATCAGCTGGACGCGCTGCTGAAGAGTGAGCGGCCGACCCATGTGGTGAATTTCGCGGCGCAGAGCATGGTTGGGGAAAGCTGGCAGAACCCCGACCACTGGATGATGACCAACGTGGTGTCCACCGTGCAGCTACATGAGCGGCTGCGGCGCTATGACGGTCTGGAGCGTTACGTCCATGTGACGACGCCAGAGGTTTATGGTTCGACGGAAGGCTGGATCCGGGAAGACCATCCGTTCAACCCGTCGACACCTTACGCTGTGTCGCGCGCCGCGGGCGACATGTCGCTGCGGACCTACCATCAGACTTATGAATTCCCGGTCGTGTTTACGCGGGCCGCCAATGTGTATGGGCCCGGGCAGCAGCTTTATCGCATCATTCCACGCACCGTCCTGGCGGCGATTGGCGGACAGAAGCTGCGGCTGGATGGTGGCGGCGTTTCGGTGCGCGTGTTCATTCATATGCGCGACGTGTCGGATGCCACGCTGCGTATCGCAATGAACGGGACCATTGGGGATTGCTATCACATATCGGGCTACGAACTGGTCTCGATCAGGCAGCTTGTGACGATGATCCTCGATCGGCTTGGACGGCGGTTCGAGGACTGCGTGGAGATCGGGCCGGAGCGCCTGGGCAAGGATACGTCCTACACGCTGGATTCATTCAAGCTGCGCAGCGAGTTGGGCTGGCGCGATCGCTGTTCTCTCGCCGAGGGCATTGACGATGTCGTTGCCTGGGCGGAGCAGTTCAAGGACGCGCTGCCCGATTTGCCCAACAGATACGAACATAAGCCTTGATGACACCGAGGTGCGTGATGGAGCCGATCCCGTCTGCCGAGGTTGAGCGCTTGAAAGCGGCAGCGGCACGGTTGCGTGGCAGGGTGATCGAGATGTCGCATGCGGCGAGCAGCGCGCATCTGGCATCGTCACTCTCCTGTTGCGACATCGTGGCGGCCGCCTATTGGGGCGTTTGCCAGATTGACCCGGCGCGGCCGGATGATCCGTTACGCGACAGGTTCATCCTGTCGAAGGGCCACGCGGCGACAGCGCTCTACGCAGCTCTGGCATTCCGTGGCTTCTTTCCGGAAGCACTGCTGGAAACCTATTGCCAGGACGGCGGCATGCTGGCGGAACATCCGCCGGCACGCATGCTGCCGGGCGTGGAGGCGGCGACCGGATCACTGGGGCATGGCTTGCCGATAGGCATCGGCATGGCGCTGGCCGGCCGCATGCGCGCAGAGAAATACCGTGTGTATGCGCTGCTGTCGGATGGCGAGAACAACGAAGGTTCCGTTTGGGAAGCAGCGATGTTCGCCGCCGCGCAGAAGCTGAATAACCTGTGCGTCATCGTCGATTACAACAAGTGGCAGGCGACGGCGCGGTCGAATGAAACGCTGCAGCTCGCACCTCTGCGCGAGAAGTGGGCGGCGTTCGGCTGGGACGCGGTGGAGACCGATGGGCACGATGTCGGCGCGCTGACGCAGTTGATGCGCGCGGTGCCGGATGGTGGCGAGAAACCTCGGGCGATCATCGCGCATACCGTGAAAGGCAGGGGCGTGTCGTTCATGGAAGACGACAATAACTGGCATTACCGCGCACCAACCGCCGAAGAGGTGGTGCTGGCGCACAAGGAGCTCGGTCTGGCATGAGGAACGCATTCGCCGATGAGCTGACCAAGCTGGGCAACGTCGATCCTCGAGTGGTGATGCTGTCGGGCGACATCGGCAACCGGCTGTTCGACAAGTTCCGCGCCGCGCACCCGTCGCGCTTCTACAATTGTGGTGTTGCGGAGCAGAACATGACCGGCGTCGCCGCAGGAATGGCGCTGAGCGGGATGCGCCCGATCACCTATACGATCACGCCGTTTGTCACCACGCGGTGCCTTGAACAGATCCGCACCGATGTCTGCTATCACGACTTGCCGGTGATGATCGTCGCTGTTGGCGGCGGGCTTTCCTATGCCGGGCTGGGCCCGACGCACCACGCCTGCGAGGATATCGCGTTCCTGCGCGCGATACCGAACATGGTGGTGATATGCCCCGGCGACGCCTGGGAGGTGCGTGCCGCGATGCGCGCGGCACTGGAGCAGGACCGGCCGACGTATATACGCATGGGCAAGCGTGGCGAGCCGAAAGTGCACAGCGAGACGCCCGAGGCATTCCGTATCGGCAAGGCGTTGCCGATCAGCGATGGGACCGACGTGTGCCTGCTCTCCACCGGGACAATGCTGCCGGAAGTGATCGAGACTGCGCATCTGCTGGAAAAGCAGGGAGTTTCGGCGCAGGTCGTGAGCTTCCACACAGTGAAGCCGCTGGATGAGGACTTCCTGCGTGATGCGCTGTCACGCTTCAGGTTGGTTGCGACGATCGAGGAGCACTCACTTATCGGCGGCTTCGGTGCCGCGGTGGCGGAGTGGATGATCGACGAGGCGATCGTGCCGCGGAAGTTCCTGCGCTTCGGCACGCCGGATGCGTTCTTCAAGAAGTCCGGTGAGCAGGAGTACGCACGCGAACAGCTTGGCCTGGGGACACACCATATGGCGGCACGCATCATGGCGGTCGTGCAGTGAAGACACAGGCAGCTTTGCTCGTAGAGCTCGGTAAGCCGCTCGTTCTCGCGGAAGTGGAGTTGCCTGCGCTGAAGCCTGGCCAGGTGCTGGTGGAGATCGCGTATTCCGGCGCCTGTGGCACGCAGGTGATGGAATGGCTCGGACATAAGGGCGAGGACAAGTGGCTGCCGCATTGCATCGGCCACGAGGGCAGCGGCACCGTTCTGGAATGCGGCTCTGCGATTACGCGCGTGAAGGCGGGGGACAAGGTCGTGTTGTCCTGGATCCGCGGCGGTGGAGCAGAGGCTGGCGGCGCGACATATCAGTGGGATGGCCGCACGGTGAATGCAGGCGGCGTGACCACGCTGCAGCGCCACGCCGTGGTGAGTGAGAACCGGCTGACAAAGCTGCCGGACAATCTGCCACTCGATGCTGCGATCCTGCTCGGCTGTGCGGCGCCGACGGGCATGGGCGCGGCGATCAATGTCGTTCGGCTGCGCCCCGGTGAGTCGGTTGCGATTTTCGGCACCGGCGGCATTGGATTGAACGCGTGCATGGGTGCGGCATTTGCTGGCGCTCTGCCGGTCATCGGGATTGACCCGAACCCGCAGCGTCGTGAATTGGCGATGCAATGTGGAGCGACGCACGTCATCGACCCGACCGGTTGCGACGTGTTGACGGAAATCCGCAAGCTGGTGCCGGGCGGCGTCGATGCGGCGATCGAGGCGACCGGTATCCCGACAGTGATGGCGCAGGCGTTGAACGCGACACGCCAGCAGGGCGGGCGCGCGGTGGTCATCGGCAATGCGAAGCATGGCTCCTCTCTGACGCTCGATCCAGGCGTGTTCAACCAGGGCAAGAGCCTGCTTGGCACCTGGGGCGGCGACAGCGTGCCGGATCGCGATTATGCGCAATACGGCAGGCTGTTGGCCTCGGGCCGCTTCGATCCGCGGGCGCTGCTGTCGTCGCCTTATGGTTTGGCGCAGGCGAGCGATGCGCTTGGCGATCTCGCGGCTGGCCGTGTCGGACGTCCGCTGATCGACATGTCACTGAACTGACGGCCACATGCGCATCGGGGTCGATTTCGACAACACTATCGCTTGTTACGATGGAGTATTTCACGCGGTTGCGGTGGAGCGCGAGCTGATCCCGGCCGATTGCAAAACCGACAAGACGAGCGTGCGCGACTATCTGCGCGGCCGTGGACAGGATCCCGTGTTCACCGAGCTTCAGGGGTACGTGTACGGGCCAGGCATGCAGCAGGTACGCATGTATCCCGGCGTTGCCGAGACGCTGCGTGGGTTCGTGGCGACAGGGCATTCAGTGTATTTGATAAGCCATCGCACGCGCACGCCGTTTGCCGGACCGCAGCACGATCTGCATGACTGGGCATGGCGTTTCCTCGCATTGCAAGGACTGATCGATACGCCGGATGCGCCGTTCCGGTCAGGCGACGTTCATTTCGAACTGACGCGCGAGGCGAAGCTCGCACGAATTGCCGCGAGAGACTGCGGCCTGTTCATCGACGATCTGCCGGAGGTGCTGGCCGCGCCAGAATTTCCGGCAGCGACACGGGGCGTGCTGTTCGATCCGGAAGGGAGCTATCCGGACGGACTTTGGCATGGGCAGCGATTTGAGCGCTGCCCCGATTGGACCTCTATCCGCCACCTGGTTGATTGATGAATGAGGCTACCGGCACCGCGCTGCAACTTGCTCGCCGGCTGGCCGCAGAGGCGGGACTGCCGCTACCGGAGACGGTCAGTTCATTGAACGGCGGCAAGAACAATCGCACGTTCCGTGTAGGCGACGACTGCGTATTGAAGGTCTATCACTGGGATCCGCGGGACCCGCGGGATCGGCTGCGCGCGGAATGGCGGTTCCTGAGTTACGCGGTCGCTCATGGGGTTCGGAACGTGCCGCGACCATTGGCCCAGGCCGAGCATACGCACGCGGCGCTGTATTCGCTGCTACCTGGCAGGACATTGCGGGCAGGGGAAGTGACCTCGGCGCATGTCGATGCGGCGTTGGATTTCTTGCTGGCGGTGAATGCGGCGCCGCGCGAGGTTTTGGCACTGGACCCTGGGTCAGAGGCCTGCTTCTCGCTCGGTGAGCACATCGCAACGATCGAGCGGCGTGTTGTGCGGCTTGCGACGATTGATCCATCAGCTCCACAGCGCGCTGCGGCCGAAGCGTTGATTCGGGAGCGGTTGCGGCCGGCGTGGGATAAGGTCAGCGCGGCACTGTCGCGTGGCGCCTCGAGCGACACGCTGGGCCCTGACGAACAGTGTGTCTCGCCATCGGACTTCGGCTTTCACAACGCGCTGGTTGCAAACGAAACGACCAGTTTCATCGATTTCGAGTATGCGGGACGTGACGATCCTGCAAAGCTGGTGTGCGACTTCTTCTGCCAGCCGGAAGTGCCCGTACCGATTGTCTATATGCCTGGTTTCCTCCGGCGACTGATGGCTGGGCTGGGACTGAGCGCGCGGCACGAAGCGCGGGCGCGCAGCCTGTTGGACGCCTATCGCGTCAAATGGGCGTGCATTATCCTGAACGACTTCCTGCCGCTCGGTTCGGCAAGGCGCGCACATGCCAATCTGGAACGCTCGGAGCAGCGCGCCATCCGGCAATTGGCGCGAGCCGAAGCGAAACTCGACGAAATTGGTCAACGGTGAAGGACAGAGACGTGGCTTACCAAGAATTCGTGAGTCTGATCCACAAATCGACCAAACGCGACTACCTCGCCCGAGTGACGGAGCGGGACAAGGCCGAGGTGGCGGAGCTCGCGATCAAGTTCGACTACGATTACTGGGACGGCAGCCGGCAGACCGGCTATGGTGGTTATCGTTACGACGGCAGATGGCGCAAGGTCGCCGACGCGATGGTCGCATCCTACGGCATCAAGCCGGGAATGCGCGTGCTCGATGTCGGCTCCGGCAAGGGCTTTCTGCTGCATGACTTCGCTGAGGCCTGCCCTGGCGTCGAGGTAGCCGGTATCGACATTTCCAGCTACGCGGTCGAACACACGATGGACAGTGTGAAGCCCTTCGTGCGCCAGGGCGACGCGGCCAAACTGCCGTGGCCGGACAAGCATTTCGACCTGGTGATCTCGATTACCACGCTGCACAACCTGTATCTGCCGGCTCTCTGGTCGTCGTTGCAGGAAATCGAGCGGGTGAGCCGTGGCGGCAAGTATATCTGCGTCGAGGCCTATCGGAACGAGCGGGAGAAAGTGAACCTGATGTACTGGCAGCTCACCTGCCGCGCATTCCACACGCCCGCCGAGTGGGAGTTCCTGTTTGGAAAAGCCGGATATTCCGGCGATTACGAGTTCATATACTTCGAGTGAACGCGAGCGCTAGCCCAGCAGATGTGCGTACTTCGCCAGGAAACGATAGCTCATCCGGCTACCGACATACGCACCATGCGATAGCACGATCTCGTTGAATCGCTGCAGGCGCGCTGCGTCGGCCGGATCGACCGCGGTTGGCGCGAACACCTCGTTGTGCAGCTCCTCAACGACCGCAACGAGGTCATCCGGCTCGTTATCCTCGATCGTGAGATCGTTGGCGGCGAAATCCCGCTCGAACTGGCTCCAGCCAGCAGCAGAACCTAGCAATTCGTCGAAGCTGAGAAGCTGCCGGTCCTGGCGGCGGCGGATTGCCTTCGGAATGACGATGTCGCCTGGATACCAATTCGGAGCGGCGATCGGGCTCCAGTTCGTCAGGGCGACACGCTTGCCGAACACCGGCGGCACCAGGCCATAGCCCGAGTTCGTGCCGACGAAATAGGCGCAATCCGCGCACAACAGGATATCGATCTCGGGCGACCTGTGCTGGCTGGTCGCATAGTCGATCACCTGTTCTCGTGGCTCGAGCGGCCGCATGCTTGGATCGCCGCCTCGTATTACCCAGCCACCTTTCGAGGTTATGAAGTCGATCACTCTCGTGTAGCTACGAATGTCAGCGTTCCGCGTCGCCGGGTGATGTCGGTGCCAACCGGCATGATAGCCCGGCTCGCGCACATGCAGCACGACGAACCACGCGTCGGATGGCAGGCCATAGACCTGCTCCATCGTGCGGCGGAACACGGCGCGGTCGGCTGCATCGAGCGACAGTAGCGGGCCTTGGCCAGTTGATTGCCATGCGGCCTGCACTGCTGCCGCATGCGGGCCAAACCATCTGATCCGTCCGGTATCGTCGGGACCGTACCAGAATGGTTGGGACAGTGCGGTTCGCATCCCGGCGCGACGGCGCTCGGGTATGAGCCGGAACTCCGCACCATGGATCGTCGCATCGATTGCTATCTCAGGCGTCACACTTGGGACGATGCGCAGATGTTTATCCAGTTGCGTGCCGAAGTAGCGGAACAGCGGCCAGCCTGGCGGTGGCTGTGCTGCATCATAGGCGAGCACCGCAGGAATATCGGATAACCAACCGAGCCGCACGGCCTTCACGTAAGTATCGAGAAAGGCGATGTGGCCGATCGCCAGCAGCCATGACTGATCCAGCACGCGCCAACGCGGTTCGGTGATCCCCCACCGCGACACGTCGAACATCCGCGCCTGCTCGCAGGACACGAACCAGCGCTCAGCCGCCCGGTAGTCGCCCGCCAGGTATGTGGCTACCGCAATTTGCAGCCGGACCGGCGAATCCTCTGGCGATCGTCTCAAGGCAGCCTGGTATGTGTCGATTGCCCGCTGGTGCTGACCCCGCGCGAGCGCTGCGTTGCCCATCAGAACGAGCAGGCCGCTACCCGCGATCGGCTGACGTATGACGCCAGAGTCAATCAGCCATTGCTGTGCGATCAACAGACGCAACAGCAGCCAGCGCGCCAAACCTTCCAGACCCAGGCGGCGAACCAGTTGCTTCAGAGGCAACGCTGCAGGACCATTGTCACACGATGCGCGGTTACGGCTTGATCATCATGCGACACGAATAGTCCCTGCGCATCAATGGTTGATGAATCCCGCGCTCACGACGAAATTCGTCAACTGCGCGACGTGCGCCGATTAAATGGCCATAGTCGTCAAGCAGCAGCACCCCGCCGGGAACGAGCCGGTCATACATAGCGTTCAGCAAGTGCCTCCCGCCTGAGGGTCATAGGTAGAGCCTTTCGCCAGCTTTTCAGCGAGAGCGAACGCTCTGGCGGCAGGCAGTCCATGGTTGAAGTCCTTCAAGAAGGCTTGCACCGACGCGGCCGGCGCGTCGTACAGGTTGGAGCTGCCGATATCGAGAATCCTGCACCCCTCACTGAACAAACCGTCCGAACGAAGCCTCTCCAGCAGGCCAAACGAAATGCCCATCGTTGTCTCCTGACGGAGAAACAAGCCTCATTACGGTAAAGCAGGAATCGCGCCGGCGCTAGGTATCTCGCTGATCGGCGCAGATGGCAAACACGTAATGTGCCATTTTGTGGTAGCCGGTGTGGACGACCTCGTCGTTCATGCTGAAGATAAAGACGTTGTGGAAAAACTCCTGCAACTTTTTCTTCAGGTCGGGCGCCGACTTGCAGTTGACGTGCCCCAACTTGGACTGCGTCGAGGCGTAAGCCTGGCTCTCCAGAGACGGAACGCCAATGATGGCAACGCCGTGCGGACGCAGCGAGGCAAAGCTGTTCTTCAGAAACAGATGCTCGTCCGCCGGCTCGATATGCTCCAGTACATCGAGCGCGAAGACCGCATCGAAGTCTCCGGGAACGGGGCCTTCCAGCATGTCATGCACACGGGCATCGAATGCCCAGCGCGGCACCATGCGTGCCTTCACGTCATCGATAAAGATCGGGTCGAAGTCGATGCCCGTATAGGCGCCAACCTCTGCCTGCACGATCCGGCTGCCGAACGCATCGCCGCAGCCGATTTCCAAGGCGTGGCGGTAGCCAGACAGCATCTTCGCGACGAATTTGTAGCGGGCGAGTCGGAACACGAGATGCTTGGGGTCTTCGTGCCAGCTCTCATTGCTGCGCAGACCGAAGCGCTCGAAGCCGCGCTCATCGGCAGCATCGACGCAGACCTGGTACTGCTCCTCCTTTGTCTTGGGCATATCATCCATGGCTCTGTCCTTTCGCGCGGCGCGTCGGCTGGCAGCGGTTGCTCAGAGCCTGACGTCGCCATCTTTGCCGACGACTCGCGTTTCCGGACACAGGACAACGAAGTGCCCTCCCTGTTCCAGATAGCGCTGATTGGTCTCGATAATCTTCTGCGCGTGAACCCAAGCGAGAATCACAGTATAGCTGGGCTGGCGCGCATAAAGTTCAGCTGTCGGTACGATGGGGATGCCGTCGCCAGACGCATATCTACCCACCTTTTGCGGATGATCATCGACGATGTATTCGATTGCACCTTGCAGTCCAAGTTGGGCGACAAGCGTCGGCCCGCTGCGCGCCGCGCCATAGCCGGCGACCGTCGCGCCCTCGCTCTTCCACTGCGCCACCAGCGCAGCGGTGCGCTCGCGAAGCGTCTGCACCTTGCGGCCGAATTCCCGCAGTGTCGCAAGCTGATCCAGCTTGCGATCGGCCTCCAGCGCCAGCAATTGGCGGACCGAATCCTCGACAGGGCGGCCACCACCCTTGACCTGCGCAGTGCCGATAAGCGAGCCATGTTGGATCGGTGCGCGCTCAGCGCTGACCAGCTCCATGCCGTGCCGAGCGAGGAATTGCCCCATCGGTTTCACCGAATGATGGCTCATATGTTCGTGGAAAATGGTTGCAATCAGCACGCCATCGATGATGTCGAGGAGGTATTGCGCCTCAAAGAAGAACAGTCCGTCAGGCGCCAGCATCGTCCGCACCGCGTCAACCATCGCTCCCAGATCATCGGCGTGAGCGAACACATTGAAAGCGCAGACGACGTGCGCGGGCCCATGCTCCTTCCTGATCTGCTCTGCCAGTTCAACTGACATGAGGGCTGGAATGGTCGGTATGCCCGCGTCATTCGCGCGCTGGGCAACCTCGCGCGCGGGGTCGATGCCCAATACCCGATAGCCAGCACCCTTGAAGGGCTTCAGCAGCGAGCCGTCATTGCTGCCGATATCGATCACCAGCGCTCCCGCTGGCGGCCTGCTCTTCGCGATGATCTTGTCGGCCATCTGCTGGAAATGTTCCGGCATGCCTTTCGCATTACCTGAATAATAGGTGTACGATTCCCACAGATTGCGCGAGTCGATCACATCGAGCTGCTGCACGTGGCCGCAGTCAGCACACATGTAGACATCGACCGGGAATCGCGGCGCCTGGAGCGCGGGTTCGCGTTCTGTCGTGTAGTTCTCCGACAACGGAATCGGTTCGAGCTTCACAACCCGCTCAACGTTCGGCGAGTCGCATAGCCGGCATGTCTGGCGTCTCGTCACGGTGACGGTCATAAGCTCTTGCTTCCCCTGTCTGATTAACCCGGCACGAGATCGCCGATCACCTGCTCGAGGCGCTGCGGCTCGATCCCGCTCAACTGGGTGGTACGGGTCATGCCCAAACCGCTGAAGCGCGGCTTGAAAGGAATGTCGACCCCCTTCGCAACAGCGGTCGTCGGCCGGATGAGCGATTTGTCGATCCCCATGCGGTGAGCAAGCGCAAGCGCGAAATCAACGTAGCTGACGTTCTCCGCGCCGGACAAGTGCAGGTTTCCGGCAATGCGTTTCTCGCCAAGCGCAACCAGCGCATCGCCAACGAAACGCCGGGATATGGGGGCAAAGATCAGGTCAGCAAACGGATCAACGGCGTCTCCTCGCCGCCAGGAGGCGAACCAGGCCGGCAGAGGCGAAACGTTCGCAGCCAGGATCTTGGTCAGCCGCACAACGGCGAGGCGATCAGCAGCACCGATTTTGGTCGCGATCGCGCGGATTGCCGCCTCGCCTTCAGCCTTCTGGTGCGCATAAGCGATGCGCGGATCATGTGGGGCGTCTTCGTCCGGCCATGGTCGATCCCCACCAAAAACAGTGTTCGTCGAAATGAAGGTGACGAACTTACCGCGCTCAAGCAACGATCCAACAAAGGCCGGGATCAGTTCAACATTGGTGACCCGCGCCAACGGGTCGTTCTCGCACCGGTCGTAGCTCGTGGCCGCGGCAACCAGATAGGCATAGCCCACGTCGGCCGGCACGTTGAATTCCGTATATCGCTCGAAGTCCAGATAAAGGCGCTCTGCATTCAGCGTCTCTGCCTTTCGTGTCGTCGAATACGCTCGGTGGCCTCGTCTCGATAGCGCATCAACAACGCCGCCGCCGACAAGGCTGTCGCCGCCGACCACCAGAAATGCCGCTCCATTCGTCATGAATTCGCAGACCGCGCTCACGGGGAAAAATGCACCACGCGTGTGCGGATCACATCAGCGCTCGACCTGTCAACCCCCGCCGGAGCCGGCGGGAACGGCGTCCCGGACCGGCTCGCGTGCGGGCACGGCGGCGTCAACATCCGCTCCGCTGGCGAGGCGCCGGGGCGCACCGGGTCTCGCGCCGCCGGGGAGCCGCGTCAGAACCAGCAGGGCACTGCTGCAGCAAGGCGGACAGATTGAGGACAAATGCCTACACCGAAAGTTATTGATCGCGGTCAACATTGCGACGCCCGGCCAAAGCGCGAACGCCGCGATCATGTGTGGCAGCTTGCGCGTCGAAATGGGCCGAAAATAACGCGCCAGCAGCCGTTCCGCGCGTCGCAGCCGCCGTTTCTGGCGCCCCCCCGTGAACGTCGCTTCAAGATGCTGCCCGAGCCAGCTTGTCGGCAGTACCTCATCAACATACTGTGGCAGTTCCGAGGAAAAATCGCCCCCTTCGAGTTCGCCATTCGGATGGTCGATGTAGATAGCAATCGTTCCATCTGGTTTCACATGCGCCTCGGCGTGCTCAATGACCTTGCGCGTCTGCCGCACTCTGGCGCGATGCACATGCAGTATCAGATTGTCATAGCGGCCGTCGCCTGCGTCATTGCTCGTTGGCCATTCAACCCGACCGGCAGCAAGAGCGTCGACGCCCACCAGCACATCGCACGGCACGAGTTGTGGCAACGATTGCCGCAGAGAACTGGTGCGGTCGCAAATCAGCAAATTCCGACCCGGACTTCGACGACCGATCACGCTGACCCAGCGCCGGACCAGGAGCGCATCCAGCCACCGATAATGCCAAAGCGGCGCATCAAGGATGCGGTGCACCCCGCCGCCTTGAGTCGCATTGGACTTCCAGGCGAGGTCGATGAGCTTGTGAACACCCCTGAGCAGCCAGTTCCCCGTTCGCTGCGCCATATCCAGTTCAGGCGGCAAGGGCGGCGTTTCCAGCCCGTCCGCGGACATCAGCGACAGCCACGCCTGTACGCCCGACACCCAGTAATAATGACCGACATGGTCCACCGGCGGCTGGCGCAGGACTCGATGCAATTCAGACATGAAGGCGGCGAATTGCACGCGTGCTGCATCCAGCGTGCTGGGCACATCGCTCGAATGGAAGATTACGTCGATATCAGCGAAGCGCCGGTGTTCGCGCGTGGTCCATACCGACAGGTTGGCTGCGACCCTCGCCTGGTCCCATTTGCCGCACGCGAGCAGGTTCGCCTCCTGCTGCGCGGGCTGCAGTTCAAGCATGAAGAACGTATCGGAATCATCCAGAATGCTAAATTGACCGGACGGCACGAGCTCCGGCACAAATCCGTAGTCGCAATAAGAATTCACAGGTTCCATGGGAACCTCAGGTTTGATGGCCAACATGAAAATGAGATGGTACCGAGCAAGCAGCGTGCTGTCGTCCACCTGCCAGTATATCTGATTGTGGGTATGGCACGTAATGAATTCCTGGGTGACCGTTTTCGCAACGACCGTGGGATGCAGGTTGTCGAACGCGAGCCGCACCATGTCCCGCGGCTGCATCGACAGCGTGCCGTCCTCAGCAACCAGGTCAGCCAATTTGGGAAGGACAGCTTCGGACGTTGCGCGCAAGGACGGCGCCATGATGCACCGGTCGCCTTCCCCGAACTTGCCTATCAGCGTCTTCAGACTCCCTTCGGCCAATATGAAGTCCGAATTCATGAAAATGAAATGCGTGTCGGTCTGACGTTCGCCGCTGTCGCGGATGCCTCGCGCGTAAGCCAAAGTGAGCGTCACACCATAGACACCAGTGGTGATCAGGTCGTCGATGAGGATGTACCGAACCGGGCAAAGCTCACGCAGCCGCGCGAATGCCGGTTCCTCGTCGAAGGTGGACTGGCTGTCCTTCGATGTCAGTATCAGGATTTCCAGATCGGTCTCGGATGCAACAAACGGCAGGTTCCCCGGCGTCAGATACGACGGCACTGAGACGCGGGCGAATTCCTGGACGTACCGGGCGCCCCAGATCACGGTCAGGAAGCGCACCCTGAGACGTTCCGCCATGCGTCAGCCCCATCCCTGGTTCACCGGATTAGACAGATCAGGCCGAACCTGACAGAGAAAAGACAAGACCACGGCTTGTCTGGCGCATCCAGTCATGGCCACAAAGATCGATGCATTTCTCCCTGTTATCGATCCCGCACATCAGGTCAAGTCCCGGCCCCGGCCTCCGTAACAGGCTCGCGGAAACTTGCCGTTTGGCGTCGATATGAGCTACCGGATAGCAGCATGCATGGCGTACAGGCCAACCTCAGAATCGTCTCGCCAGAGGTCCTCTATTCGGATGGGGGGTTCTGCACCGTCGATGGCGCGACCGTGGCGCTGCTGAAGGAAATGGCCGCCGCTTCCCCGCGGCACCGCAGTCGCATCTGCTTTCACGCTGACGCCGATGCCCTGCAGCAGGAAATGTTGATCGTGATGCACGCCTCATCGTACGTGCGTCCGCACCGTCATCTCGACAAGAGTGAGACGCTGACGGTCATTGAGGGCACAACCGATGCGGTGCTCTTCGACTCTGACGGAAACGTGACCGATATCATAGCGATGTCGGACAACCGCGCCGGGGGTAGCTTTTTCTACCGGATGCCGGCAGGTGTGTATCACACGCTTGTTTTTCGCTCCGAATGGCTGGTGTTTTTGGAGACCACTATGGGGCCGTTCGACCGAGCCAGGACGGAGCTGGCTCCGTGGGCTCCGGCGGAAGCCGAACCGGTCGCCGGCCGGGTCTATCTGGCAGCCCTGACGCGGCCCCAGCCTTAGGCGCGTGGTCTTCTCTTCATGCGCTAAGTCAATCGGGCTATGACGCACTGCTTGGCGGCTGGCTTCTGGCGGCTGGGCATACTTCATTCGAGGTAATCGATGGCTTGTATGGTTTGCGGCTCGCCCATAGTCGAGCAAAAGCTCGATGTTGGGCGGCATCCGGTGTCGTCCTTCTTTCTGGACAGCACGGATACGCCCGAGCAAAAACTTCCGCTGGCGCTGGGACAATGTGCGAACTGCGGCACGATCCAGCTCATGCAGCCGGTGCCGCACGACGCGCTCGTGCCGCCCTACTTCATTCCTGCGAATGAGCCAGAAGGGCATCTTGATGGCGTGGTCGAACAGATCATGGCGCTCCCCACCTTTTCCACCGACAGCGTGGTCGCTGGGCTGACATCGAAGGACGACACCACGATCGAGCGGTTTGCCCGCAAGGGCGTCCGCCATACGTGGCGTGTGAAGCTGGACGAAGACCTCGGGATCGCCAATCCCGCCGCCAATATCGAGACCGTGCAGCGCCTCACCACCCCAGAGCGGATGGCAACGATCGCGGCGGGGCGTGGCCCCGCCGACGTGTTCATTGTGCGGCACATCCTGGAACATGCGGAGGATCTGCGCGCCTTCGTCGAGGGCATTGCCGCCGCGGTGAAGCCAGGCGGCCTCCTGATGGTGGAGGTGCCGGACTGCACCACGAGCCTGCGGCTGCACGACTATTGCATGATCTGGGAGGAGCATTCCCTCTATCTGACGCGCGAAAGTTTTGCGCCTCTGATGACCATGGCGGGGTGCGAGGCGATCCGCACGGACCTCTATCCGCTCCCATTCGAGAACTCGCTGGTGCAGCTTGCCCGGAAGACGGGGGTGCCGGGTCCCGTCCGTGTCAGCCCCGAGGCGCGAGCGCAGCAGGATCTGTTTGCCGGATATGCTGCGGCCTACGGGCCAGCGTGCCAGGACTTGCGCGCGAAGCTGGAGCGCACGCGGGCGGAGCGCGGACCGGTGGCCTTATTCGGTGCCGGGCATCTGGCCTGCGCTTTTGTCAATTTCATGGGCGTCGCGGACCTGATCGAGTTCGTGGCCGATGATACGCCGCAAAAGCAGGGCAAGTTCTTGCCAGGGTCACATCTCCCGATCGTGCCATCGGCAGCGCTGCTGGAACGGCAGGTCGGGCTCTGCCTGCTGGCGCTATCGATCGGCAACGAGGACAGGGTGATCCAGCGGAACGAGGCGTATGTACGCGGGGGCGGAGAGTTCCGCTCAATCTTCCACGCGAGCCCGCGGTCGGTCTTTGGCGCGTAAGGGGCGGCTGGCGCTTGGTGGAGCCAAGGGGAGTCGAACCCCTGACCTCCTGAATGCCATTCAGGCGCTCTCCCAACTGAGCTATGGCCCCGGCCAAGCGGCGGGCGGCATATAGCCCTCCGGTTTCCCGCTGATCAAGGGTCTCCTGTGGCCGAAATCCTCTACGCGCCGAGCCCCGAGCGAGTCGTCGCCACCAACGCCTGGGCTTTCCTGTACTGCTTGCGGATGGTCCGGCGCATCTCGTTGGGCGGCTGGGACGCGCTGCTTGCGTGGTCCGCACAAGAGCCGGCGGCCTTTGATGATGCAATCCGGACGTTCGCTGGACAATCGCCTGTGCCCTCCGCCCTCTGCAGCAAGGCGCCAGGGCGGGCCTGGGGCCTGGCCGACTACCTGCTGTTCGGGGATCTGCGGCCAGACGATCGGCTCGTAGTTGTCGAAGGCGCAGAGACGCGTCCGTTCGACCGCGCCGCCGACGAACGCGCCAGCGTGCTGATTGCGCCGGCCCGGGAGTTGGCAGCGTCAGCATTCCAACAGCCACGTCGATCACAGTTCGCGAACTTGCGGACAATCATCGCGACCGGCGCCCCAATGTCACCGGAAGCGCGCCGCCGGATCTACACCTGGGTGAAGGCCGACGTGATGCTGCTCGCCTGCGCCGGGAACAGGTATTGGGGCAACCCACTCGAACCGGTGCTCGCCCGACCCAGCTCGGCGCCAGCTTTCCTTACGCCGCGACCTTCAGCCCATCCGCCATTGTGAACGCAGCCTCGGTCTTCGAGCGGATTTCTTCCAGCGTCACCTCCGGCGCGACGTCGACCAGCCGCAGCCCGCCCTCGCCCACCTCGAACACGCCGAGATCGGTGATCAC
>Ga0070730_10002313_pt1 | contig 17370 bp, 14 predicted proteins | sample Coa_R1_3_FD_66447 | JGI IMG/M metagenome (GOLD analysis project Ga0070730, IMG submission 66447) | Surface soil microbial communities from Centralia Pennsylvania, which are recovering from an underground coalmine fire - Coalmine... | ecosystem: Environmental > Terrestrial > Soil > Unclassified ... | reverse complement strand
GGCCCCGTAGCTCAGTTGGATAGAGCAGCGGTTTCCTAAACCGTTGGTCGGCGGTTCGACTCCGCCCGGGGCCTCCAGTTCAGCCGAGAGCTGCAGGCACTCAGTTGTTTCGAATTTTACCGCTCGCTGCCAGCCGCTCCAGTCAGCGGCGCGCTGTGGCGGCCTCGCGCCGATCGCCATGGTCACGGAGAAATTCCCGCAACGTCTGCGCCGCTTCCTCGTAACGGCCCACCGCGGTCAACGATTGCGCCACCAGCAATCCGATCTCGGGCGCTTTCCCGTTCGAGGATGACAGTGCCATCTCTGACATCTGTAATGCTTGATCGTAGTGCGCCTGCTGGTAATAAGTTTTGGCTAGCGCCCAGCGCGTGTCCCATGAGGGATTTGGAGTGAGCTTCACGGCTTTCTCCAGGGGTGGGGCGGCAGAGTCATATTTCCCCTGATCGCACAGTGCCATCCCGAGCGCCGCAAAAGCGCTCGCGTTTGACGAATCCACTTGCGTGGCTTTTTCCAGGACCTCCTGGGCTTTCGTCCAATCGCGTTCCTTCAAATAAACCACTCCTTGCAGATACAACACATCAGGGTGTCCAGGTGCCAACCGCATGGCTTCGATCGCATGCTTTTGCGCCTTGCCAAGGTTGTTGGCGGCGAGAGCCTCCAGCCCTTGATCGACTGCTTTCTTCGCTTTTGGCGCGAGCACAGGACGCCCGGACAAAGCCGGTGAACTCGCCGATGAGGATGGGGAACGCAGATAAACATCCACCTGGGCCCGTCCGGTGGCGTCGATGGTAACTTCCTTTTGTGCGGTTGGATACCCCGCCGCCTCGACGACCACGGTGAAGTTGCCCACGCCATTGACTACGAGTTCGGCGCGGCCCTGGGTTGTCGCTGCCTGCCCGGCCGGGAATCCGTCGCGCAACAGCTTGACCATCGTTGCCGATGAGACGGGCTCGCCTGAGGAGCTATGGACGACAACGTTAATCGCTACGCCTTTTCCGTAGAGCTCGGTTTGCAGCGTCCCCGTATCCTGCGCGCACACCGAAACGGCCAAAGCAACGGCGAGAGGAAATCCCAGCAATCCTGAACGCGATACTAAACCGCGACTTGCTGCTGCCGGAGGCAGCAGCAATCGACGGCCTAAACCATCTGCTCGCGAACAGTGCATAGCCACGCTCGGATTGGCGGGAGACTATGCCAACCGCGAGTGGGCGTCAAGCGATTTGTCGCTGAGACTCGTTAATCGCAACTGGTTCAAATGCAATACGCCTATTGGCCCAACGCAGCAAAGTTCACGTCGGAAATCAGGGCGTTCACATCTGCCCCACTGGCATTCTGATCGAGCTGAACCTGCGCCCCGGAATCATTTCCCCATCCGCCAGGCAGCCAGCTCGTCGGGGTCACTAAGTTGACGGCGGTGTACACATTGTTCACCCCAAGCGTGTCCTGATAGTTGCAAGGCATACCCGAGCAATTTGCCGTTGTAATTGAGTCTCGATGCGCCCACCACTGAATATGATTCCAACCTGGAACGATCGAACAAGGCAATTGAAGGTCGACCCAGGTTTTGGCGTAGTCATTCCAGCCGAACCAATCGCTGCCCATCACGCATTCACTGCCCCACATGAAGCGGTATGGCGCGTTGTAGGCGTAGAAGTCGAATTCCAGCGCCTCTGCTGCCGTCAGGCTCGCGGATGGCGCATCGATCCAAACATCATAAAGAAAGTAGTTTGCGGAGGTCGGTCCCACCGGCCGATAGAACAGCGCATTCGCATAGCCTGGCCCGGAAAGGTGCAGCTTCAGTCCATGACCGTTCTTTACGTTCTTGGTCTCTGTTAATGTCATGCTGGTCGCTACGTTCGATCCCCCGGCACACTCGGAGCACGTTTGCCAACCCTTTACGCTCACGTCTAGATTTGTGTTTACTTGCGCGAGGCTAACCGCCGACACAAACACTACGAACACTGCGATACGACACATGTACGGCCTCCCCCGTATGCCCCGACGCCTTATTCGTACGTCGGCTGCAGATTGTGATTTGACTTGCGGACTTGCAGGGAACTGGGACTTGACTGGTTCGTGCCGATCTCGTTCAAACTAGAAGCTGGATCTTAACTCTTGTTCCGTCTGATTCCTTTGAGAACCATCGCCGGAAACCGGTTCCCAACTTGCCTCAAGGTGCACGCAATGTCCATAGAGCCGGCCTGAAGCGTTATGAATTGATCTGAACCGGAGCCCTGACGCGATAGGAGGAACGTGCTGGCCCGGGAATCCTAACACAAAAGCGAGGGACGCTGACGAGAATCACGTCTTCGAGATCGCTTCTGCGCATGATCGGACCGATCCACTATCATGGGTTCTTGTCTGGTGTTCCTCCATTAACGTTGATTAGCATTCTGAGTCAGTTGTGCCCTCGATGCCGATCGGCCAAAATTTTCCACTCCTCCGTTTATTGGGGCTTCCCCAAGATGCACGATCGCTGCACTGCTTGCGGCCTACACTTCAACCGCGAGCCCGGATACTTTCTTGGCGCCATGTACATCAGCTATGCTCTCGGATTGGCCGTCATCTTTGCCTTTGCGGTAACTCTATGGGCGTTTACTCGCTGGCGCGTCGATAGGATCGCAATCTGGGCAGTACTGCTTTTCCTGCCCTTGGTCCCGGTGGTGACATTTCTATCCCGCGTGCTCTGGATCTATCTGGATCAGACCGTCGACCCTGAGACGAAATAGCAGGCTTCCTGTACGGCCATTCGGTCAGTCGTGATTGCGATCCGGCACAACACGGGAAGAAAAATGGGCTTCCACTTGGTGGAAGCCCATGACATTTCTCAGTCCGTTCTTGTGTTTGAGTGGGCCTATTGGCCTGTACCGCTCAACGGCAGAATCTGCGGACTACCTGCGCTGTTGTCGAATAGTTTGTAACTAGCCTTTTCAGCTCCGACGATCGTCGGAAGGAAGTAAACGGTGATTACACAGCTGGTGTTTGGTTTTAATGGGTTGCCCGCGTTGTTGCCACATGGTGCGCCATCCCCATAATTGTCGCTGAAATCAGCGCTGTTAACGCCGGAGAACTCTGCGCCAGCAAAGGCAATGTTCGTTGTTCCGACGTTCGTAATTGTCAGCGTCGTCGAAACCTGCGTTCCTTTCGTGACGGTGCCGAAGTTCACTGAGGCCGGCGAGAACTTGATGCCCGTTCCGGTCCCGGACAAAGCGACTGTTTGTGGGCTGGTAACATCCGTGTCGTTCACGCTGATCGTGCCCGTGGCATATCCGACCGCCTTGGGTTTGAACGTAGCGTTGATGACGCAGGTTTTACCTGCAGCGATAATCAGGTTATTGGTGCAAGTCGTTCCGGTCGCGGTCGCAAACGGCCCGGTTATTGTTAGCGCGGTGCTCCCCAATGTGATGGAAACGCCGGTATTGTTCGTGAGAGTTATTTTGGTAGCCGAACTCGTTCCTCCTACCGCGGTTGTCGCAAAGGCGATAGAACTCGGGCTGAGTGTGACGTTGCTCGTTCCCGTTCCACTCACTCCAATCAGTTGCGGGGATAATGGATCCGTGTCATTGATGACAACCGATCCACGCTTGATCCCTGTCGATGCGGGCGTAAACGTGACGCTGATCGAGCAACTCGCTCCTCCCGCAAGAGTCTGGCCACTCGCCGGACAAGTATTCGCCGAGATGGCGTAATCGGTTGTGTCCGTCAAGGTGATACCGTTCATCGTGATCGCAGTCGTGCCAGTGTTTTTGACGGTTGCTGCCTTGGCTGCGCTCGTAGTTTTAACCAGTTGGTTGCCGAAATTGAACGGAGCGCCCGTAACCGACATCGCGCTACCTGTCCCCGATAGGTTCACCGTATTCAGCGGATTGAAGAATCCGTTCGAATTGATTGTGACCGTTCCGTTGAGGTTGCCCGATGCAGTCGGCGCAAAGTAGACGTACATTGTGCAAGTTGTGCCGTTGCTCATCGCCGCCGGGCAATTGTCGGATTCGAGAAAATTCGCACTCACTGAAATATTACTGATCGTTACCGATCCCAACGCGGAGAGGGTAAGTTTTTGCGGCGAACTTGTCGAACCCACTGAAGTCAGCGGGAACACCATGTTGCCTGTGCTCGTATTTACTGCCGGAAACGCCGTTATTTCGCGCACGCGGAAATTGTTATAGTCGGAAACGTAGATGTTCCCTGAAGAGTCTACCGTTACTCCCGTTGGCTCGTACAACCACGCTGAGGTGGCCAACAACCCGTCCCCGTTGTAACCCCCCGTCCCCGTTCCCGCGATTGTAGTCATGAACCCCTGCGGGTTCACCCATCGCACTCGGTTCGTGTTGTCCGCTATAAACAGGTTCTCATTTGCATCGACTACGACTCCCTGAGGCGACGTGATCCCATTGTTGATGGCCAGCCCGTCGCCGGTAAAATTGCAGTTTCCGTTTCCGGCAACCGTCGTGATAATTCCCGTCGCTGCGTTTACTTCACGGATTCGGCAGTTGTTGTAGTCCGCAATGAACACATTCCCTGCGGTATCCACCGTGACGGCTGTGGGCGATGCCAGCAACGCATTCGTAGCCAGTCCGCCATCGCCGGAATATCCGCTAATGCCGCCGATCCCCGCGATCGTGCTGATAATCCCCCCGGAGACCTTGCGAACGACATAATTGTAGAAGTCGGCGATGTACACGTTATTTTTGCTGTCCACCGCCACCCCAAATGGATAGTTAAGTTCCGCGCTCGTTGCCGCGCCCGCATCGCCGGTATATCCGCACCGCGGGCTGGTCCCGTTCAATACGAACCCAGCAAAGGTACTGATTGTCCCAGCACCGTTTACTTTGCGCACCAGGCAGTTGTAAGTATCAGCCACATAGACGTTGCCGGCGCTGTCTTTGGCGGAACCAAAGGTGTAATTGAGTTGTGCGTTGGTCGCGGCTCCGCCGTCTCCGCTGTACCCCGGGGTTCCATTTCCCGCGAAGTAGTTTATGAGCCCGGAAGATTTCACATACTCCCGCACCATAAAATCGTTGCTGTCGGCGACATAGACGTTCGCGGAAGTGTCCGCATTAACACCGTAGGGGTAATTAAGGACGACCCCGGTTGCGGGGGCTCCGTTAAAGAGTGTCTCCAGAGTATTAGAGTGGTTTCCTGCCACCCGATTCAGATTTCCCCCGACGGTGAAGCTGTCGACCGCGGAGTTACTATTGTCTGCAATGTATATCGTTCCTGTTGTTGTCGTGGCCACGCCGACCGGGTAGTACAACTCTGCGCTTGTGGCCGCGCCTCCTTCACCGCACGTTCCGCCACAAGCGGTACCATTTCCGGCCACCGAGTTGATGTTCCCTCCAATCGTGAACTGTCGAATCCGCTGGTTATAGTAATCCGCGAACGTCACCGACGTGCCGTTCACCGTTACACCAAAGACCTGATTCATTTGCGCGCTGAGGGCGCTTCCCCCATCTCCCCCGTAGCCGCAAGTGTGATTGCCGGCAACCGTGGTTATTTTTCCCGTAGCTCTGACTACCTCGCGGATCACGCAGTTCGCCGAATCGGCGATGAACAGGTTACCGCTGCTGTCAGCCGCCACTCCGGCCGGGCTCCACAGCTCGGCGCTCGTCGCTGCCCCGCTATCGCCGCTGTATCCGCACGTGTGATTACCGGCGAAGGTGGTGATGGTGTTCGTGGAAAGGACAACCTTGCGGACAACGCAGTTGTTCGAGTCTCCGATGAACAGGTTGCCCGAGGTATCGACCCCCACCCCTTCGGGATAATTGATTTGCGCCGATGTTGCTTTGCCGCCGTCACCTAAATATCCGCACTGTCCCGCAATACCGGCAATGGTCGTGATTGTATTGGAGGTATCGACCTTGCGGATCACGCAATTGTATTGGTCGGCGATGTAGACATTTTGCGAGCTGTCTACGGCCACGGCAAATGGGCGGTAAAGGGAGGCATTCCCGGCTCCTCCCACAACTCCATCGCCGGAATATCCCAGCGCGCCGCTTCCGGCGACCACGGTGAGCTTCCCCGTCGTGTCCACCTTGAATACGCGCTGCTGGTTGTATGAAGCGATATAGAAATTGCCGGAGCTATCCACCGCAACCCCGTACGGGTTGTAGAGATTCGCATCAATCGCGGGGATATTATTAGGTCCGCCGCCAATCACTGTGGAAATGATGTCCTGCGGCCAGGCTGAGACGCAGGCAAACGATGCCAACAACGCAATACCAATCACGAAACGGCGCATGAATTTTTCTCCGGGGGGAGGATGAATTGGAAGGGGTCCGTTCGGGGGACGTTCACTTTCCACTTACTGTTGGAGGCGAACCAACGGGCGGCGGCTAATTTGCGCGCCTCGTTGCCAGCTCGTTCCCTTGCTGTCCTGGAACAGAATCACAACGTTCGGTTGGGCCGGGGGCGCCATCCACTCCTGGAATTCACGCTTTGTAATCGTGAACTCCTGGCTCATGTCCACGAACTGATGACTTTTCCATACTTTCAGCGGCTGGAAGTTTCCTCGGAAGGTCATCGCGGGCGAGGAATCGATGAGCGTCACAATCACGCTCTTCGCGTCCTCATCGCTGTGATTGAACAATTTCAAGTGAAGCGTTACTTGGATAAGATCCCCTTGTTCTTGCACTCCGCTGATGTCAAAGTACCCGGAAAACTCACGACCACTCTTTGCGGGCGCGCTGATCGCGCCCAACAAAAGAACGAAGGGCAACGCAAAACGCCATGCCCCAGAACGTCGGCAAACCTGCATGATGATCTCCTTCCTTCCGCCCCATTTGTCCCTATCCGGTTGTCCGCACAACTAGCGTGCGACCACAGAACAGCTGTAACTCAGGCTGATGATGCTGAACGCCGGAATTCCAGGGGGGGCGATCTCGCACTGAGGACGCTGGTTTTTCGCGCGGTCGCGTTGTCTCACCGGCACAGAAATGGAGAACGACGACCGTTCTTCTTGCTGAATGCATGCCCTTCGGTCATGCAAACGGCGTGATTAACCCGAGCGTCACAGCGGGCGCAATTGTCTATCTGTGGTGAAACCTTGTCAAGATGAAGACTTTTTCACACTGTCCGCGTCTGTCGATTCTATTTGCTGCAGGCTCTTCGAGTGTGAGGATTCCTTCATCACTCTATCGGTCATTGTTTGTCCTTCAGGGGCAGCGCACAGCGCCCAACCTCCAATCCCACAGTGAACCTTTGGCGACATCAAGAGCGCTCCCCTCTCAAGCTTCGCACCCAAAGGCCGATGTCTCTGTTGGGAAGTAAAGGGGGCGGTTTCGTCCCATGATCACGACTGAAAAAGAAGAGAAGCAGGGCTCTGCCCCGATCCGGCAGAATGCTGATTCACCCAGGCAAAAACTCAGGGCGCTGATTGTGGAGGACAACTCCTCCGATGTCGAACTGGTTCTGCACGCGTTGCGAAAAGGCAGTTTCGAACTGCAGTCCGATGTCGTGCAAAGCGCGCAAGAATTTACCGCCCGGGTCCGCCAAAACACTTACGATGTGATCCTCTCCGACTATCGGCTTCCCGGCTGGAATGGGATGGGAACCATCGAGATTCTCCAGCGGGAGGCTCTCGACATTCCGGTCGTGATCGTCTCCGGCGCGCTTGGCGATGTGAAAGCTGTCGACTGTATCAAACAGGGCGCAGCCGACTACGTACTCAAAGATCATTTGCCGCGCCTGCCCGAGTCGGTGCGGCGCGCCGTCCGCGAAAAACAATTGCGGGATGAACACCGCCACGCGCAAGAAGAACTGGCACGTTCCAATCGCGACCTTGAGCAGTTCGCCTATGTTGCCTCGCACGATTTGCAGGAACCGCTGAGGATGGTCGCAACCTATACGCAGCTTCTGGCGGAACGCTATCAGGGAAAGCTGGACCAGAACGCCGACAAATACATTCATTACGCGGTGGACGGAGCCATCCGCATGCAGATCCTGGTCAAGGATCTCCTGGCATTTTCCCGCGTTGGACGACAGGAGGCTGTGCCCCAGCCGGTCGATTGCAATCTCGTCATCAAGACTGTGATCGCAAATTTGCAGGCGGCGATTGGGGAAAGCGGCGCCCAGGTGCTCTATGAAAACTTGCCTGTGATCGTTGCCGATCATGGCGAAATGGTTCAGCTCTTTCAGAACCTGGTCGCCAATGCGATCAAGTTCCGCAGCGCTGCGCCCCCGGTGATCCATATCGTGGCTGAGAACCAGAAACGCGACTGGTTGTTTTCCGTAACCGACAACGGGATCGGCATCGCCCCCGAACATGCCGAGATGATCTTCGTCATCTTCAAGCGCCTCCACACCCATGAGGAATATCCCGGCAGCGGAATCGGCCTGTCGATATGCAAGAAGATTGTCGAGAAGCAGGGTGGACGCATCTGGGTGCAGTCCCAACTGGGACAGGGATCCATCTTTCACTTCACATTTCCGGTCAAGAAAGAAGTTGTGAACCCATGATCGCAGGAATGAAATCCAAGGCCGAAGTCCTGCTGGTGGACGACAATCCCGCTGACATCGACCTGACCCGCGAGATTCTCAGCAAGTGTAAGCTGCACTTTCATGTCAACGCCGTCAACGACGGCGTGGAAGCCATCTCCTATCTGCATCGCGATGGCAACTATGCCGACGCGCCTGCACCGGATTTGATGGTGCTTGACCTGAATCTGCCGAGAAAAGACGGGCGGGCGGTTCTCCGGGAACTCAAGTCCGATCCCCACCTGGCGAAGATTCCTGTGATCGTCTTTACCACGTCGCAGGCCAGTTCCGATATTTCCCGCAGCTACGAACTCGGGGCCAATTGTTATTTGAGGAAGCCCGGGAATCTCCATGATTTCGCAGCCGTTGTGCAGTCGATGGCGGAATTCTGGCTGGGCTTTGCCAGCCTGCCTCATAAGGAAAAAAGATGACTCATTCCTCCACACGTGTGTTGCTGATTGAAGACAATCCAGGCGATGCGGACCTGGTCCGCTTGCGTTTGGTCGAGAGCAATCCTATGGTCGACGTCAATTGCGTCAACCGCCTGGCGGACGGAATCGCTGCATTACGAGAGCAGACGCCCTCGCTCGTCCTGCTCGATCTGAACCTGCCGGACAGCCAGGGCGCGGAAACGTTTCGCAAGCTGCTGGAAAAAGCGCCCGACGTACCGGTGGTGATCCTCTCCGGCCAGAATGACGAGGCGCTGGCCATCAAGGCCCTCCATCAGGGCGCCCAGGACTACCTTGTCAAAGGGGGCCTCACCAGCGCCGAACTCGATCGCGCCATGCGTTATGCCATTGAACGCCAGGCCTTGCTGCGCTCCCTTGAGATGAGCCGCAAGCAGCAATTGGAATTCAAGAACCAGTTTCTTTCCCATGTTTCGCACGAGCTGCGCACCCCCCTGACTTGCATTCACCAGTATGTAACCATCTTGCTCGATGGCCTTGCCGGGGACATCAGCCGCGACCAGCGCGACCATCTCACCACCATTCTCAAGAGCGTGAACCAGCTCGGAGCCATGGTCCGCGACCTGCTCGAGGCGGCGCGCGCCGAGTCGGGCAAAATTTCGCTCGAACTACGCTGCCTCTCCATCGCAGATCTGGTCCAGAACGCTATCGCCATGATGCGGGCTACCGCGTCTCAGAAGGGCGTCGGGCTTGAAGTTGGAGTGGAGGCTGGCATTCCCTTTGTCCACGGCGACCCTGACCGCATCCTCGAGATCCTGATCAATCTCATCGATAACGCCATCAAGTACACTCCGGCCGATGGCGCTATTACCATACAGGCCTGCCGCATTCCCACCGATCCGGATTTTGTCTGTCTCTCGGTCGCAGATACTGGCTCCGGCATTGCCCCTGAAGCCCGCTCGCTGATCTTCGAGCGCCTCTATCAGGATCCCAACGCCATCGACAACAATCGCAAAGGCCTTGGTCTTGGCTTGTTCATCACCAAGGAACTGGTTTCGCTCCATGGTGGACGCATCTGGGTCGCCAGCGACGGGGCAAGCGGCAGCACTTTCTCCTTCACTCTGCCTCTGTACTCGCTTCCCAAGCTGCTGATGCCGGTCATTACATTTCAGAACCAGCTTCGGCCCGCCCTTGCCCTGGTCCGCCTCGATCTGCGATCGCGCTCGAAGCCGCCGCGCGGCAACTGGAAAGAAGTCTGCAAACACACGCGTGAGCTTCTTGAACGCTGCGTTTACCTCGACAAGGATCTCGTCCTGCCTCCCATGGCCACGACCGGCCCCGAGCAGACACTGTTTGTCGTGGCCTCCACCGATCTGGCGCGCGCGGAGGTCATGATGACTCGCATCCGCCAGCAAATGGGCGGCCTCGACGAGCTCAACTCTACCGGCACCTTTGAGATCTCCGCCCTGAATATCCCTCTCCCGGATTCCACCGGACGTATGTTGGAACAACAGGTGGCCGACGTTGCAACCGCGATCATCGAGATGACTCAGTCCATGCTGTTATCCAGATCTTCGCAGACGACAAGAGGCAACAAGCAATGCACGTAAAAGATGAAAAGATGAAAGGAAAAAAACTATGCCAACCCAAAAAATACTGATCGTGGATGACGACCCCGATCTCCGCCAGGCACTCAGGCTGCGCCTGCGCGCCAACCACTATGAGACCGTCAACGCCGTCGATGGCTATTCCGCCATCGCGCAGGCTTACAAAGAAAGGCCGAATCTCATCATTCTCGATCTCGGCCTGCCCGCGGGAGATGGCTTCGTCGTGCTCGACCGGCTGCAGCGCGACGACAAGCTCTCCGTGATCCCTGTAGTCGTGCTCACCGCGCGCGATCCGCAAAGCAATGAGCGGCGTGCACTCCAGGCGGGTGCGGCGGCATTTTTTCAGAAGCCGGCAGACAACACGGAACTGTTGGAAGTGATTCGGACGACCTTATCGCAGACTGCGGCGTCCACGGCGCTGCCATCGTAAGAGAAGGAACGCGGCCGCGATAGGCCCCGTGAGCCTCACTTCGGGTCGCAGGAGGATTGTTCGAGGAGAGGTCCGCCATGTCACTGGAAGTATCGGCAATTCACACCAGCACGGTCGCGCGACGACATCCGCGCACCCTGTTCAGCGTGCCTCTCACCTTCCACCACCTCGCCCGTGGTGGCGTCCGCACCTCCCACGGCATGAGTCTCGATCTCAGCCAGGGCGGTATTGGCGCGCTCGTTCAGGGCACACTCCATGTAGGGGAGACTGTCTCGATCGATCTTCCACTGCCGGGTTGCGCGCTCTGCGCCGTAGCCATCGTCCGCCACTCGTCCGCTGTCAGCTCCGGATTCGAATTCGTGGGACTCACCCCGGAAGAACGGCTGCAAATTCTGAGCATCACCGGCGACGCGAACTGATGTCCGTCCAAGTTCCATTTCGGGAAGCCCCCAGCCCTTCGTTTGGCTGAGTGTGCGCAATGTCACACGAACGTGTCGACTGCTGTCCCATACTGGCCAGGTATTTGAGGTAGACAGTTTTCTATGGCAAGCCAATCGAGTCCCGAGATTACAAAATTCTTGAATCGGTTCGCGACTTTCTGCAGTTTGCTGGCTACCTGCTTCGGAGCCTCAGTCCTGATCGCCTGGGCGTTTCATCTTCCTCGTCTGAAAACAATTTTGCCCGGGCAAGTGGCAGTCAAAGCAAATACGGGCGCCTGCTTCATCCTCATCGGCCTGGCCTTGTGGTTGTTCCTGCGAGTGCCTGAGAATCACGCTCCGCGCTGGCGGCCCGCCATATTAGGCCTGTCCCTTCTCGCGGCGATTGTCGGAGGCCTCTCATTCCTCGAGTGTTGCTATGGCTGGGATTTGGGGATTGATCAATTGCTGTTTAGCGCCGGCCTCGAGGATCTGCCGGGCAGTGTTCGGCCTGGCCTGATGTCGCCCATTTCGGCATCCGGATTTGCACTGCTCGGCCTTGCGATCGCCTTACGGCTGGTCCGCATTCCATGGCTTTGTCTGCTCGGTGACACACTCGCCGGCGCAAATGTTGCGATCTCCATGTTTGGCCTCCTGGATTTTGTGCTCGACCCGTCGACTACTCACACCCACATTGCGCCCGCGACTGCTCTCCTCTTGTTTGTTTGCTCTTTCGCCGTATTGCTCTCTCAAAAAGACCGAGGCATCGTCCCTTTGCTCGCAAGTTCGACGTCCGGTGGCCTCATGGTGCGCGTTTTGTTTCCCGCCTCTGTTCTTGTTCCCATCGCGATCGCGTGGTTGCGTTGGAAGGCGCAGGCGGCCGGCCTGCTCTCGGATTGGACCGGTGTATCCCTGATGACCGCCGCCTCTGCGACGCTACTTTCGGCGGTGACTCTTTGGACCGGTTTCGCCATCGACCGCTCGGAAAAGGTTCGACGTCGTGCCGAGGAATCAGTCCGCATGCTCGCCTCGATTGTTAACTCGTCCAATGACGCGATTATCGGCAACAACCTGGATGGAATCGTCACCAGTTGGAATTCCGGTGCCGAAGCAATTTATGGCTACACCGCGCAGGAAATGATCGGCCAGCTATTCTCAAAGCCGATTCCGCCGGATCAGCTCGACGAGTTTCGTACGATCATGTGCGGTGTTAGGGTGGGCAAAGGTATACGGCACCGCGAAACCGTGCGTCTGCGCAAGGATGGAAGGACTATCCATGTCTACATCTCCGTCAGTCCGGTCCGCGACGAGGACGGAGAAATTGTTGGTGCCTGCACCATCGCTCGCGATATTACCGAAGCCAAGCTGGCAGAAGCCGCGCTGAACCGCAGTGAGACCCGGTATCGCTCCCTGGTGACCGCTACCGCGCAAATTGTGTGGACCACCAACGCGCAGGGCGAAGTCGCAGGCGACATGCCCATGTGGCGCGCCTTTACCGGGATGAGTCTGGAGGAGATCCAGGGATGGGGCTGGATCAATTGCCTTCATCCCGACGACCGCACACGCACCGCGGAGGTCTGGAAGCAAGCAGTTGCCTCACGCAGTTTCTACGACATTGAATATCGTATGCGGCGTCACGATGGGGAGTACCGCAACGTTGCTGTGCGCGGTGTCCCCGTGCTGGATGGCGACGGGAAAATCCGCGAGTGGGTCGGTACCTGTACCGATATCACCGAACGGAAACAGGCGGAAGAAAAGCTGCGGGAATCCTCCCGCTACGCCCGCAATCTCCTCGAAGCCAGCCTTGACCCCCTGGTTACCATCAGCCGCGAGGGCAAGATCACTGACGTCAACCAAGCCGCAGAGAAGGCCACCGGAGTCAGTCGCGAACAGTTGATCGGCAGCGATTTTTCCACCTACTTTACCGAACCCGACAGGGCGCGGGCTGGGTATCAGAAGGCATTCGCGGAAGGCTCTGTCCAGGGCTATTCCTTGGCAATTCGCCACAGTTCCGGCAAGGTCGTCGATGTCTTGTACAACGCCACGGTGTTCCGCAACGCTGATGGGGGAGTGGAGGGTGTCTTCGCTGCCGCCCGCGACGTGAGGGATCTCAAGCAGGCCGAAAAAGAGGTCCGCACGCTCAATAATGAATTGGAACAGCGCGTCATCCAACGCACCGCCCAGCTGGAAGCCGCCAACAAGGAGCTCGAAGCCTTCACCTACTCGGTCTCCCATGATCTGCGGGCCCCTCTGCGTCACATCAGCGGCTTCTCCAAAATCCTCACCGAAGAGTTTGCCTCCACCCTTCCGGAAGACGCTCGGCATCTAGTGCGGCGGATCGAGGAAGGCACGCACCGCATGGGCCAACTCGTCGACGATTTACTTAACCTTGCGCGCGTCGGCCGCCGCGACCTCACTCTGCAAGTCACTGGTTTGAAGTCGGTGGTCGACGAAGTCGTCGCCAGCCTGAAAGCGGACATCGGCGACCGCCGCGTCGAGTGGAAACTCGGAACCCTGCCTTATGTCGACTGCGATGCCGCCCTCATGAAGCAGGTTTTTCAGAACCTGCTGTCCAACGCCGTCAAATTCACTCGCCCTCGGGATCCGGCTGTCATTGAGATCGGCCAGCAGGAACGCGATGGATCCTCCGTGGTTTTTATCCGTGATAACGGCGTGGGGTTCAGCATGAAGTATTCCGACAAACTCTTTGGCGTCTTTCAGAGGCTGCATCGGGTTGAAGACTTCGAAGGCACCGGCGTAGGCCTGGCAACCGTGCAACGCATCATCCAGAAGCACGGCGGCCGCATCTGGGCTGAAGCCGAACTGGATAAAGGGGCAACGTTCTATTTCACTTTAGGAAAGTCAGAGGTTAACGAATGCAAAGCCAAAGCAGTGATGGCGGGAGAAAAAGCATGACCGATCGGCAGATTGAAATTCTTTTGGTGGAAGACAACAAAGATGACGTCGAACTAACCTTGCACGCGCTGCGCAAAGAAAATCTGGCCAACAGCATTCACGTTGCCCGCGATGGCGAGGAAGCCCTGGAGTTCCTCTTCTGCAACGGCGCCCACGCGGACCGCTCGTTCAGCAATCCCCCGCGCCTTGTATTGCTGGACCTGAAGCTGCCCAAAGTCGACGGCATGGAGGTCCTCAAGCGCCTCAAGGCTGACCCCCGGACCCGCACCATTCCGGTCGTGATCCTTACTTCATCCAAGGAAGAACGCGACCTGGTGCAAGGCTATGGCCTCGGGGCCAACAGCTATATCCAGAAGCCCGTGGACTTCGAGCAGTTCCGCGACACGGTGAAGAGCGTCGGCTTGTACTGGCTTCTGATTAATCAAGCGCCCATCTCCGCCGCCGCGTCAAAAGCAGCGGGACAAGTTTAGACCTGGTCACTGGAATGCAGGTTTGGAATCGTGCAAGATCGCTGTTGCCAAGCGGCCGGCAAATTGAGTCATTTAGGAACCGTGAGGTCGGATGGGGTTTCAATCACCGAACGACTCAATCGTTCAATGACTCAATCATTACATGAGACGTTTGAGGAAGCCTTTCCCCAGGATGCGCAGTTTCTCCCACGTGCTCATGGAGACTTTTGCGGTGAAGACGTCGTACTGCTTTTCGGCAATCTTTTCCAGCAGGCTCTGATAGATGGCGATCAAGACCCACAGTGCGGGTTGACTGTCTTCAAAAATGTACGGGATCAGCTCGTGACCGGCCGCGTAAAACTCGCGGGCGCGGTCGGCTTCGAGGGCGAGCACCGGCCGGAAGCGCGCGGCATCCGGAGCGGAGAGCAACTCGGCGGCTGTCAAATTGAATTTCGCCAGGTCTTCTTCCGGCAGGTAAACGCGGCCCATGCCTGCATCTTCTTTCACGTCCCGAATGATATTGGTGAGCTGGAAAGCCAGGCCACAGCGCTCGGCGAGCGACTCGGCGGCGGGATCGCGGTATCCGAAAATGTGAATGCAGACCAGACCGACCACGGACGCGACCCGGTAGCAATAGAGGCGCAAGTCTTCGAAGGTCTTGTATTGGACGGCGAGGCCAGGAGTGGTTGAGGTCTGCGCCGCCGATTCATTCTCTTCGACGTCCATCGCAGTGCCGATGGCCAGTTCGTCGAGCAGGCCGGCGGGGATGGAATAGCGGCGTTGCGCGTCGGTGAGGGCGAGCAGTATCGCATCGTCGGTGGGATTGCCCTGCTGGGCACGGTGAAGGTCGTCGAGCCATGCGTCCAGTTTCTGGCGGCGCTCCGGAAGACTGAGCCTGGCGTCATCGGTGATGTCGTCGCAGCGCCGCATGAAGGCGTAGACGGCGCACAAGGCCTCTCGCTTGCGGCGGGGCAGAACAAGAAACGCGTAGTAGAAGTTCCTGGCCGCAGTTCGCGTGATGCCCTTGCACACGGAGTAGGCCATGATCAGCTGGGGAGGCGCTGGCGTCCAGGGCATGGGAACCTGCTGCGTGCCTACGCTCATGCAGCTGCCTCCGAAAACTTCATGGCCACGGAGTTGCGCGGATTCACGCGGATACTCCTTTTTGATCTTTCCCGCGATCGATCTGCCCGCGGGGGCGTGCATCCGTGACCGAGAAAAGCTTGCGTAGGGCCGCGCGCGCAACCAAGCCCAGCTTGCGCGATTTCGAAATTGCCGGCCGATTTCCGAGGACTGCATAGTTCTGCGCTTCGATAGCGTTCAAAATTTCGAGGCCGCCCCGGCTGAACAGGTCGAGATCAACCGCAAGTTCAGAATCGACTTGACTAACCAGGGGCAGTCCTTTTCCGAACCAGTCACGAGCGCGCTCGACTTCGAACTTCATCATCTGGCAAAAGGCTGGCGTGTTCTGGTTTTGCGCGATGTCTTGTTCGCTTACATGGAACCGCCGCAGGTCTTCGAGTGGAACATAGATGCGTCCCTTGCCGTAATCGACGCTGACGTCTTGCCAGAAGTTGGCGAGCTGCAACGCAGTGCAGGTGTAATCGGAAAGCTGTTGGCGCTCGGCATCGCGGTATCCGCAGAGGTAGAGAACGAGATGGCCAACGGGGTTAGCCGAGTACCTGCAATATCCCAGAACGTCGTTGAAGGTTTCGAATCGCCTGACCGTTTGGTCCTGACGGAAGGCGATCAGGAGGTCAGAGAACTCGTGCCGGGGAATGTCGAACTTGCGGACGGTTTCGGCGAGAGCGACGAATACGGGATGCTTGGGTGATCCGTCATAGCAGGCGTCGAGTTCGTGTTGCCACTGGTCGAGAAGCTCAAGCGAGGCCGCGGTGTCGCCGACTTCGTCGCCGAGATCGTCGGAGATGCGGCAGTAAGCGTAGACATTGAAGAAGTGCTGCTGAAGACGGCGCGGGAGAAACCAGCTGGCCACCGAGAAATTTTCGTAGTGCGTGCGGGCCAGGCGCGCACAGTATTGACGCGCTTCTTGAATGGTTGGCGGAGTAGCGGGAATGGCGTAGCTGGCTGGCAGACGGGACCATCCAAGGGCGGCAGGCGGGTTGTGCGCGGCGGTCACGGTTGAAAAATATCAGGGATTGTTGATTTTTTGGCTTGTTGAGAAAGAGCTTTTGACGGCCAGGATTTTGGGTTTCAATCAACAATCATCATTCAACAATCAAGCATTGGTCTTCAATGTCCCGGGATGATCGCCGTCTTAATATCGTTGCCGCGGTTCAGCATGTGACGAAGGACCTGCTGCAGTCGCGACAGAGGGGCCTCTCCCGTAATGTAATCGGTGGGCCGGATCTTCTTGGCGGCGATCAGTCCGAAGGCACGGCGCACCGTTTCCGGAGTGTGGTGGAACGTGGCTTTCAGCGTGATCTCAGAGTAATGCAGGCGATTGGTTTCAAGCTGCACCTTGGTTCCACTGGCGCATCCGCCGAAGAAGTTGACCGTGCCGCCCTTGCGAACCATGTCGACGGCCCACTCCCAGGCCTCGGGCTTGCCGACGGCTTCCACGACGACGTCGCATCCGCGCTTCTGTGGAGAGATGGCGCGAACCGCATCGACGACATTGGCAACCTTCGTCGTCTGAATAATTTCGTGAGC
>Ga0070730_10002312_pt1 | contig 17384 bp, 10 predicted proteins | sample Coa_R1_3_FD_66447 | JGI IMG/M metagenome (GOLD analysis project Ga0070730, IMG submission 66447) | Surface soil microbial communities from Centralia Pennsylvania, which are recovering from an underground coalmine fire - Coalmine... | ecosystem: Environmental > Terrestrial > Soil > Unclassified ... | reverse complement strand
CAGGCCGTGAAGTGACTCCCTTGCAGGTGAAAACGATTTTCCGGAAGTATTCAAGATACGGATTTGAATTTATTGCTCCTGAACACAGCAAACGGCAAATTATCGCCGAGTTCTTTCGGGAGAGCCTTGAAGGCGATTACTAGAGCGGTTTAGTTTTCTATACCCAAGAGCTTGCTCCTTCTGGGTGCTTCGCCGACATCTGTCTCCACGGCGCAAGCCGTATTATTTGCTGTCCGATTATGCCAACTCCAATTCAATTTTCCTGGCGGCTGCATCCAGCTTTGTGATCCGGAAGCTGCGAATCTGTCCGGCGCTGGCCGCTTCTTTCTTCCCCTCGTTAGGCGAGGCTCCACTCTTCCAGCGCGCCTGCAGCATGGAACTCAGCGATGAGAGATCTGGCTTTGCGGATGGCGAATCGGGCGCGGCTTGTGTCTGTTGCTCCGCTGGAGTCTGCTTCGACATCCGGCATGCCGCCTGGATGCCCTCGCCCAGTTCCACGCGCGCGTTGCCGCCGGAAACCTCGATCATGCGCCCGGTGACCACATCGCCTTCCGTGTGTTCGGCCATGTATTCATCGAGGCTGCTGGGGACCATTTGTTTGATGCTCAGGCGCATGAGCCGCTTCTCTTTGTTCACTTCGAGCACCTGCGCCTTCACCGTTTGTCCGAGCCGCAGCACGTCTTGCGGGTGCCTAACATACATATGAACGTCGCGTTTTTCCGGGGCGCTGATCTCGCTGACGTGAATCATGCCCTCTACCCCCTCGGCAAGCTGCACGAAGGCGCCGAATTTGGTAATGCTGGTGATCGGGCCCTCGATCACCGAGCCTGCGGGAAATTTCTGCGACACTTCGGCCCAGGGATCGCCCAACGCCTGCTTGAGTCCTAAGGAAATGCGGCGCTCACCCGCATTCACCCCCAGAATCACCGCTTCCACGGTCTCACCCGGTTTCACCACGTCGCTGGGCCTGCGCACTTTTTTTGCCCACGACATCTCAGAAATATGGATCAGGCCTTCGACTCCCGGCTCAAGTTCCACGAAGGCGCCGAAATCGGTCACGCGCGTCACCGCTCCGCGCACACGTTCGCCGGTCTTGTATTTTTCTACGGCCGAATCCCACGGATGCGGCTGAAGCTGCTTCATGCCCACCGAGATGCGCCGCTTTTCGCCATGGGCGGTCATCTTGAGCACTTTGGCTTCGATCTGCTGCCCAACGGAGAGCACGTCTGCGGGCTTGTTGACGCGTCCCCAGGCGATGTCACCCACGTGCAGCAGGGCGTCAACGCTGCCGATATCCACGAAAGCCCCGTAGTCGGTCAGGCTGCGAACTGTGCCGCTCACCGTGTCGCCTTCCTTGAGCTCAGAGTAGCGCCGGTCTTTGGTCGCGCGCTCTTCCTCTTCGGCGATGGCGCGGCGGTCAACGACCACGTCTTCTTCGGTCACGTCGAGCTTGGTGATGCGGCAGCGGATCTCCTGCCCTACCAGCTTTTCCATCTCGGCGGCGTCGCGGGTTCCCGTGCGCGAGGCCGGCATGAACGCACGCACGCCTACGTCAACACTCAGTCCGCCTTTAACCACGGCCATCACCGTTCCCGAAATGGTCGCCTTGTCGGTGAAGGCCTTCTCCAGCGACGCCCAGTCCGTCGGCTGCTCGACCTTGAAGCGCGAAAGTTCGTAGTAGCCTTCAGGGTCGCGTCCTTTGACGGTGACGGTAAGCTTGTCGCCCGGCTTCAGGGTTTCCCCGGCGGCCTGAAAGGAGGCCAGCGGCAGGATGCCTTCGGTCTTGAAGCCGATGTCGAGATACACCGTGTCGCTGGAAACGGAGATCACGGTGCCTTCGCGTCCTCGACTGCCTGGCTCCGGTTTACGGGAATGGCTCTTCTCGTACTGCGAAAGAATGTCTTTGAATGATTCGGTTGTTTCGGCGCCGGTTTGGGATTCTGGAGTGTTTGGATCGGACATAACAGTTTACAGTTCTCTTGTGGGGTAATTTCAATAGGATAACACCGCGCCCACCCTTCTCGTCTTGACATTCCCAGCCGTCAGTAATGAAATGCTCGGTTACTGCTAAATGCACAACATTTCAATCAATAAAATCCCAAGGATGACGATGACCAACTCAAACGATCCATCTTTATCTCGACGTAAATGGCTGGGCCTGGCCGCGGGGGCTTCCCTCGGCTCCGGGTTGCTGGCGCTGACTGGGACTGCCGAAGCGCAGACCAAATCGCCCGCGAAGCATGCGAATGACGCTCATACTGCTCATCCCACCCATCCTCATCCCACCAGCGATCGCAATCTTGGCGCTAATATTTACAACATCCGCGACTTCGGCGCCAAAGGCGATGGAGTCACACTCGATACGGCGGCGGTGCAGGCGGCGATTGACGCGTGTAATAAAGATCAGGGCGGCACGGTGCTGGTGCCGGCGGGCGTGTTCGTGATCGGAACCGTCGAGATGAAGAGCAACGTCACGCTGCACATCGCGGCTGCCGGCAAGCTGATGGGCACAGTTGATGGCAAACAGTATCACGCCGCCGACGCTATCCCGCTCAGCGGAGACTCCACTCTCGGCGACGGCAACGTGGGATTGATCTTCGCGGTCAAAGCGGAAAACTTTACCATCGAAGGGCCAGGCACTATCGACGGGCAAGGCGCGCAGTTTCGCAGCCCCACCCGCGGCGTTCCCCCGCCGTCGGGGCGCGGCGGCAACAATCGTCCCTATCATCTTCTATTTCATCAGTGCAAGAATTTTACTGTGCGCGACATCTATTTGTTCCAGAGCGCTTATCACTCCATCCGCATTATCCAGTCGAGTTACATGAAGCTCGACGGCATCCGCATCTACAACCGCGTGAACCACAACAACGACGGCTTTCACTTCATCAGCGCCCAGCACGTGCGCCTGAGCAATTGCACCGTCGAATGCCAGGATGACGCCTGTGCCCTCTTCGGCAGTTGCAAGTTCGTTACCGTGACCAACTGCTCGTTCAGCACGCGCTGGTCAGTCTTCCGTTTCGGCGGCGGAGAGGCGGAAAACATCACGGTTTCCAATTGCCTCATCTACGAAACCTACGGCTGCCCGGTCAAGATGCGCTGTGGGCCAGGCTCGCGCTTCGAGAATATTTCCTTTTCCAACCTGGTTATGAACAAAGTTACCGGCCCAATTTCAATCGGCGTGGGTGGCAACAGACGCCGCCCGCCGCAGACCGAGGCCCAAACTCAGGCCGCATCGAATGCCCAGCCGGGCTCGGAGCCCACCGCGGGAACCGGCGCGCAAATCGAGGATTCGGGTACAGCGCCCGTTCAGGGTGGCATTGTCCGCAATATCACCTTCAGCGGAATTCGCGCCACTGTGACCGTTCCGGTCCAGTTCGCTGACGTACCGTTCACCAGCGGATACAATCCGGGAGAAATCAAGTCGTGCATCGCGGTCAACCGCGCTGGTGAGGGCGTGCTTGAGAACATCACCTTCAATGACGTCCAGGTCACCTTTGCCGGTGGAGGCACGACGGAGGAAGCAGCGGTACGCGATGTGCCCAAAATCACCGGCGAGTATTACGAAAATGGCGTGCTGCCCGCTTACGGCCTGTACGCCCGCAATGTGCATGCGCTTACTCTCAGCAACGTGCGCTTCGAGGTGAGTTCGCCCGAGCTGCGTCCGGCCATGGTCTTCGACCACGTGGAAGATGCCTCGGTGAATGGCTTCAGCGCGCAAGCCAATCCCCAAGCCGAGTCGCTGCTGCGCTTCATCGAAACTCGCGACATTCTATTGACCGCCGCGCGCGTGCTGACGCCGGCGGCCGTCTTCCTGCAAGTAGAAGGAGCCGACAGCCAGGGAATCACCATTGACGGAGGCGATCTGTCGAAAGCGGCAACCCCGGTTGCTTTCAAGGCAGACGCGCCACAAAAATCTGTAAAACTGCGCGAATAAGAAACGCGCTTCTCTGCACGCGGCACGAAGGTAAAGCCTTAATCAGGCTTAAGAGAATTTTTCATCTGTTGTTCATCAAGTCCGGCAAGTTCAATGTAGCAATCATCTTAAATGTCGGCTAAGGCCTTACCGTGTGTCGCTCCTCATGCAAGTCGGGTTGGCGCCTAAGGCCCTTCCCCAATCTCCCCGCGGTGCTTCCCTATATATGCTGCTGTGCACAGGAGATCATGGATGAAAGGTCAGCGCATGATGAGGGGAACACTATTGCTGGGTTTGATGATGTTGGTTTTGATGAGCACGGCGCTCATGGCGCAGGTGCCGCGCTCCAGGCACGTCTGGATCATCACCGAAGAAAACCACAGCTACGAAAACGCTACGGCATCAATGCCATACCTGATGTCACTGGCCAGCCAATACGGTTTGGCGACACAATCTTACGCGGACATGCACAACTCGCTCTCGACGCTGATGCACCTCACCGCGGGCGAGACCGTGACCCTGGATGACAACACCACGCTGTTTTTCAACGTGGATAGTATTGTGCGCCAGCTCATGATTCATGGTCTGACCTGGCGGTCATATCAAGAAAGCATCCCGTATGCGGGGTTTGAAGGCATTGCCGCTTATCCTTACGTAAAGCGGCACGATCCACTCGCTTATTTTAGCGATACCAACACTCCCAGCGAAGCGCTCAATGCGGTGCCGTATCCGGCGAACATCTCCACGGAGATGGGCGCCAACTACAATTACGTCACTCCCAACCTCCTGGATGACGCGCACGATGGCACCATGCAGGCGGCGGACAACTGGCTGCACGCCCACATTCCTGCCATTCTTGCGCGTCCGGAATTTCAGCCGGGCGGCGACGGCATCATGATCGTCACCTTTGATGAAGGAAATTTGGGCAGTGACAATCGCTGCAGCGCGACTGTGATGCAGGGCTGCGGGGGGCACATCCTGACAGTAGTGATCGGCCCGCAGGTCAAGCGCAGTTTCAAATCTGCACACTGGTATAACCATGAGAGCGTTCTAAAGACGGCTTGCGTAGCGCTGGGCATTACGAACTGTCCTGGCCTGGCCAACGCGGCGGCCCCGATGGGCGACTTCTTCGTGAACAACGCCCTGCATATTCAAATCCTTTCTCCCCCGCCGAACGCGAACCTAGTCAGCCCAGTGCGCTTCCAGATTCAGTCGATCGCAGGCATTCACCCGGTGTCGGCCATCATCGTCTACTCCGACGACCACGAGATCTATCGCACATATAGCAATCATGTGGATGCACTGATCAATCTTCCCGTCGGCAGCCACAGAATCGTGGCCAATACCTGGGACAGCTCCGGCGCGCTGGCGCAAGCGCGAGAGACCATCACCGTAGGCAACTAGAAGCCAACGATTGGTTCGATCTTTTACCACTGGTCGAAGCGACAAAAAGGCTGAAACGGATTTTTTCAATCCGTTTCAGCCTTTTCCTATTTCTGCAAAGGCGAGGAGAGGCAAAAATGGATTGTACGGTAGCAATTTGAAATCGGATGTCTCTTGCAGCGTAATTGCGATGTTGGCTTCATCGAGCTCTTGATGGCCCGTAAACTACCGCAGACACCCGGCATATGGTTGTATGCACGAGTGTCTGCATGCTTGCGCAAACAGCTTTCAAAGACCTACGTCTTCGTCTATCAGGTTCGCTAATTCGTATTACGGGATCATTAGAAAAGCATGAAATCTTTGTGAATGGCCTCACCCCCGTTTTTCAGCGAACCTGATCGCCTCCTCCATCGTTTTGGCGATTCGGCGCGCACGCGCTTCCGGGCTTTTATAGGAGAAGATGCTGAGCAGATGCATGCGGCGGTGCGATGCGGACATGCGATTCCAGCCTTCACGCGCATGCGGACGGCGGTTGAATTCAATCTGCAGAATGGGTGGCAGCTCGTGTTCCGCCTCCATGGTCGCCAGCAGGCGTTCGGCCATCTGTTCCGCGCGACGCGCGCACGCCTCCGCGCTCTTCGGCTCCCTGATCAAATTGCAGATATATTTGCGAATGGAGTAGTTCAGTTGCTCAAACCAGCGGCCGAAAGCCCGGTCCTGAGCGAGCAGACGCTTCAGCTCCGCTGGCACGGTGACGGTGCGCTCTGCCGTATCCGGCTCCAGACGGAACTGCGCCACCGCGCCGGCGAAGGCTTTGGCGCCGGCCTGCATCTTTTTGTTTACCAGCATGAAGTGGCTGCCTCCGCGCCTGGGAAAAAGAGATGTACGAAAGGCGAAGCCGTTGATTTCACCTTTGACCTTTGGCCGCCCACCAATACCCCAGGCTTTGCGAACATCGAACGGAACGTCAACGATCACCCAGCCCAGAACGCTGTTGTCGCGCACCAGCGCGGCCTTAAACGACTTGGCGGCAGGCTTGGGCATCACATTGGAGGCAAATAAGTTATGTGCAAGTCAGCGCTGCGAAGCGAGGACTAGTGGTTCACTTGCGGGCCCACATCTTTCGTGGATTCCCACGCAATCTGCTGCCAATGGCCGCCGCGCCGCGCATAGACCGACAGAATCAATAGATCAATGTCGAGCGGGTCGGGACTGGCGAACCGGTTGATGACGTGGACGTGGTACTTACCGTCGAGCACCGCGATGTCGCCGAGCATACGCACATGCAGATCCTTCGGCTCCCACGACATATAGTGAAGCTTGTCGGAGCGGATGGCTTCCAGAAGGCTCGCCTTCGTATCCACCCTGCCGCTGGCATGCACGTAGGTGAGGTCGTCGGCCAGCAGCTTGTCGAGCGCGGCCAAATCGTGGTTGATGAGGGCGGCGGTACGCGCTTTTTCCGCAGCCAGCACCTGGGCCTCTGCGAAATCCTGCTGGGCCATGCCGGTTGCGGGCGCAATCAAGGCTGCTGCCAGGCATAGCAGCATGCTCACTATAAAAAACTGTTTCATTGAGTTCTCCTTATTCAGCAAGCGAATATTATCTTCTGCTCCGTAAGAAATAACCGCAGGAAATCTGCGTTTTCGTTTTAGTTAAACTCAAAGGTTAATTAATATGCAGGTTTATTTTGCATTTTATATGATATGTTGAGTCCTTCCACAGGACATCAGGTAACTGATTTGCTTCCACCACTCAGTCAGGAGAGGGATTTGTGCTGCGTTGGCGCATCGCCATCTTAATCAGTGCCGCCATCGCCATCAGTTATCTTGACCGGACGGCGCTGCCGGTCGCCGTGAAAGCTATCGAACGGGATATCCACCTCAGTAACGAACAGTTCTCCTTCCTGCAATCAGCGTTCCTGATTCCCTACGCCTTCATGTACATGGGCGGCGGCAAATTGGCGGATTTCCTCGGCACCCGCCGCAGCTTTGCCCTGATCATGGCGGTGTGGTCGCTGGCCTGCGCCAGCCATGGCCTGGCGTTAACGTTCATCATGCTGGCTGCAAGCCGCGTCTTGTTGGGCATGGGCGAAGGCGGCGGCTTCCCTACGGCCACCCGCGCGGTCGCGGAGTGGTTCCCGGTGGAGGAACGCTCCACTGCCATGGGAATTATCAACGGAGGCACAGCCGTAGGCGCCGTCGTGACTCCGCCTTTGTTTGCTCTACTGCTGGGCTTTACCACCTGGCGAATATTTTTCTTTCTGGTGGGCGCGCTCGGCCTGGTGTGGATACTTTTCTGGCGGCTGGCATATTTTGTGCCGGCCCAGCATCCCAGGCTGAGCAGTCATGAGCGCGAACAGATCCGATCGGTAATGGAAGAGCCGGGCGTGGTACTGGCAAAGCTGCGCTGGATGCAGTTGTTCCGCTTTCGGGAAACCTATGGACTAGTAACCGCAAAATTTCTGAGCGATGCTGCCTGGTATTTTTACCTCTTTTGGTTGCCGAAATACCTCTACGACGCCCGCGGCTTCGACATCAAAGCAGTGGGTACGGTGGGCTGGATTCCCTATGCCGCCTCCGGAGTCGGTTGTCTGGTGGGAGGGGCTTTTTCCAGTTGGCTGGTGCAGCGTAAATTTTCCTTAAACGTGGCGCGCAAAACCGCGCTCGGGCTCAGCGCTGCAGTCATGCCATTCATTCTGCTGGTGACTCACGTATCGGTTGCGTGGGCCATCGCTCTGTTCAGCCTGGCGTATTTCGGGCAGCAATCGTGGTCAACCCTGGTGATGATTTTGCCCGCGGATCTGTTCCCCACCGGCGCGGTGGGCGCGGTGGCCGGGCTGGTTGGTTTTGGCGGCGCCATGGGGGGAAGCGCCTTTGGACAAGTTGCCGGATACATGCTCGACCACGGTTTCGGCTACGGGCCGGTGTTCCTGATAGCCAGCACATTCCACGTCATCGCTTTTCTATTGATTCTGATTACTGTCCCATCGGTGCGGCCCCTGGCCCGCTATGGCGAAGCCGGCGCCGTTTTGCCTGTTTTTGGAGCGGGCGAACGTTCGGAAGGAGCAGCACGTTGAAGATCAAAGAGATCCGTACTCGCGTGGTCGAGTGGCGGGGGAAAACGCGCCCACTGCCGCCGCATTTTTGCACCAATCCGATGGACCTGCTCGCGCTTCCGCAAGCTTCGATGCCAACGTTTACTTTTCATGGCTGGCTGGTGGTCGAGGTCCTCACCGATAACGGATTGCTGGGTATCGGCAATACTGCTCTGACTCCCGCGGTTGCCAAGCAGGTCATCGATCAATATCTGAAGCCGCTGTTGATCGGCGCCGATCCCTGGGACATTGAATTTCTCTGGCAGCACATGTATCGCAAGACGATGGCCTTCGGCCGCAAAGGGATTGGCATGGTGGCCATCAGCGCGATTGATATTGCGTTGTGGGACATCCTGGGCAAATCTGCAAAACAGCCGGTGTATCGGCTGCTGGGCGGAAGGACCAAGCCGCGCATTCCGGTCTACGCCAGCCGGCTCTACAGCACCGGATTGGAAGAGCTTGCTAGCGAAGCCAGGCGTTATAAGAAGGAAGGATACAAGGCCATGAAGCTGCGCTTCGGCTGGGGGTCAATCGATGGCGCCGAAGGCATGCAGCGCAATGTTGAGCTTGTGCGTACCGTGCGCGAGGCCGTGGGCGATGGAGTGGATGTCATGGCAGACGCCTACATGGGCTGGACGCTCGACTATGCCAAACGTATGCTGCCCATGCTGCAGCCGTTCCATCTGCGCTGGCTGGAAGAGCCGGTCATTCCCGATGATATTCGCGGCTACGCCGAATTGAAGTCCCGCGGAATCATTCCCATTGCAGGCGGCGAGCACGAATTCACTCTCTACGGCTTTCGCGAGCTGTTGGAGGCCCGCGCGCTGGATTACATCCAATTCGATACCAGTCGAGTGGGCGGCATATCTCAGGCGCGCAAGATTGCCGCACTCGCCGAAGCCTATTCGGTGCCGGTGATCCCCCACGCGGGACAAATGCACAACTACCATGTCGTCATGTCCAGCCTGAACGCGCCCATGGCGGAATATTTCCCGCCCGTGGATGTCGAAGTGGGTAACGAATTGTTTTGGTACATCTTCGACGGTGAGCCAAAAGCCAAAGACGGATTTATTGATTTGAATGAAAATCTTCCCGGCCTCGGCCTGACCATCAATGAAAAGGCCCTGCAAAAATTTAAGGTCACCGGGTAACTCTCGTCCCATCTTCTGAGACAGTCTCGCTGCTGCTCCCATCTGCAGTGCAGCAGAATTTTAATCTGCTCTTCATACAACCCTAACCATACGTTTACAAACATCCGCTAGCATCTCTGCAAAGTTTTACATCTTTTCCAACTATTAAGGAGGGAACCATGTATTTTCTCCAACACCGTTTGTTTTTAAACACTTCAATCCTTCTCATGTTCACCATGTTCTGTGTGGCAGGGGCCACCGCTCAGGAGCGAAAGAGCACCATCAGCGGACGCGTGACCGATTCGAGCCATGCCGTGCTGCAAGGCGCGCGCGTAGAGGTGCAACCCACTGGTCAAACTGCCGTTTCCAGCAGCAAGGGCGAGTTCACCATTTCCGGATTGGCCGCCGGGCAGTACACGATAACCATTTCTTACGTAGGATTCGCGCCGTTTACCTCGGAGCTGAACATTACTCCCGGTGGCACAGCTAATGTAGATGCCATGCTTCAGGTCGAAGCCAAAGGAGAAGAAATCACGGTCAGCGCGGGACGTGAGCACGGCGAAATTGAGGCGCTCAATCGCGAGCGCACCGCCGATAATATTTTGCAAGTGCTGCCCGCCGAGGTCATTACCAGCCTGCCCAACACCAACATCGCCGATGCCGTGGGCCGGCTGCCCAGCGTCTCGCTGGAGCGCGATGAGGGCGAAGGTAAATACGTGCAGATTCGCGGCACTGAGCCTCGCCTCAGCAACGTGACGGTTGACGGCGTCCATCTGCCCTCTCCGGAAGCTGTGCGCAATGTGAAGCTTGACGCTATTCCGTCAGACTTGGTGGATTCGGTCGAAGTCAGCAAAACTCTCTCTGCCAATCAGGATGGCGACGCCATCGGCGGCTCGGTCAACCTGGTCACCAAGAGCGCCACTGACGAACCCTATCTCAGCATTCTGGCAATGGGCGGATATACTCCGATTGACTCCGGCCGCTGGCAGGAGCAGTTCAGTGGCACCGCCGGCGAACGCTTTGGCAAAGAAAAGCGCTTGGGCGTGCTTTTCGGCGGCAGTTGGGATTGGAACGAACGCGCCATTGATGACCTAGAGCCCGGGCAGGGATTCAACCTGCTCCCGGACGGCCACTCATTCTTCGCCGGACCGAACACCTATGACTTGCGTGATTACTGGTACGACCGTACGCGCTACGGTTTTGGCGGTACGGTGGATTACAAGCTCGGCGAGTTTTCCTCGATCTACGTGCGCGGACTGTTCTCTGAGTTCAATGACTTCGGGCAGGATTGGATCTATTCGCCTTCTATAGGAAGCTTTGCGTCGGCCACGGCGACAACCGCCTTATCCAATGCTGACGGCGGCTCTGCCTTCTCCCAGGTGACCCGCAAACCGGAGCAGCGTATCTTCAATATAGTCACCGGAGCGAACCACACTTTGGGAAAAACCATTCTCAATTGGGATCTCTCGCTCGGTGAGGCGCGTTTTACTGGCATATTCCCCAGCGCCGGCTTCGTCGTGGACCCGACTTCGACAAACCTTCTGAACGGGGGAGCGCAGTACCTGGTGAATGTAGCCAACCCGCACACGCCGCACATTATCCCCTTGAACGTCAACATCTTCGACCCCACGCTGTACATGCTCGACACACTTACGCAGGGAGATGAGCACACCTTTGAACGCGACATCGCCGGCTCGGTCAATGCCATCCGGCAATATACAGCCGGCTCACACTACGGCTCGTTTGAGATCGGTGCCAAGGTGCGCGATGCCCGCAAATCTGAATTCAACAATGAGCTGTTCTACAACTTCGACGATACTTTCCCTGAAAGTTCAGCGCTGGGCACCTTCACCAACTCCACCTATTATCTGCAGGGTTACCCCAAATTCGGCCCGACCACCGACTTCAGCAAGATTTTGGCTTACTTTCACGCCAATTTCGTTCCCAATGATCCCAATAGCCCAATTCAGCTTGATCGCACGAAGACCCTTAGGACCAATGCTGGCGGCGACTTTGACGAGACCGAACGCGTCTATGCCGGGTATGTGATGAATACGATCAATTTAGGAAATGTCCGCCTGCAGACAGGGGTGCGCATCGAAGGGACTTCAGAATCATTTCTTGCTAACAGTTTATTTCTCCCTGCGGATTTGAACTCAAACCCGAAGTCACAGGCCATAATAACCCCCGTGCCGGGAAGTCACGACTACATTGATGTGCTGCCCAGCATCCAGTTCCAGTATCGCTTCAGCGACAACACCACCGTCCGCGCCGGCTATGGCATGGGAATCTCTCGGCCGAACTTTGGAGATCTGCCGCCGAAATTCGTCGTATCCGACAACGTGAAGGTCGCCAATCGTAAGATCAACGTCGGCAACCCGAACCTTCAACCCGAGCATGCTCAGAACCTCGACCTCGAGGTGGAGCACTACCTCAAACCCTTTGGCGTCATCTCCGGCGGTATTTTTTACAAATATCTGACCGATCCCATCTTTCAAGTCCAGACTCCCATTGTCACCGGAGAGTTTGCCGGCTCCCAGGAAACCCAGGTCATCAACGGCGGCCACGCGCACATTCTGGGTTTCGAATTCTCGTGGGCCCAGCATCTTTCGTTCTTGCCCGGCTTTCTCAATGGACTGGGTACAAGGGCGAACTACAGCTATACCCAGTCGCAGACGAACTTTCCCTTCAACTTCGGCAGGTTAGATAACCCGGCATTGCTGCGCCAGGCGCCCAATAACGCAAACTTCGATCTGACCTACGATAAAAAAGGCTTCTCCGGACGCATTGGCGTAACTCACAACGACGCCAACATCTTCAGCTATGGCAACCCGGCGCCCGATGGCTCCGACGGCGGACTCAAGGGGCCGAACGGCGATACTTACCTCTATCCTCATACTCAAGTTGACGCTCAGATGAGCTACTGGATTCCTGGTGGCCATGGGACGCAGGCAATCGTCTCCCTGCTGAACATGACCAATGAACCCTTCGGGTTCTACGTGGGCAGCGGGAAATATCCCATTCAGCGCGAGTTCTATGATCGAACCGTATCGTTCGGCTTGCGCTGGACGCTCACCAGGGAGCCAAAGTAAGCCCAGTTGTAATCGAAGAGGCGTTGCGAACATGACGCCTCCTCGTGAAAAGCACGTAGCAAGCAATCAAATACCTCATCAGCCCGGACGCCAAACGTCCGGGCTGATTTATTTGCGGGCATTATGAAAAGCAATTTGCGCTTTGACCTGCAACGGGAAACAAGGAATCAGGTTACGAAAGTTTTCGAGTGAAAAAGCAAGAACGCGGGTTATAAGAGTTAGCTTATAATAAAGCCGCATTTCCCCCGAATTTGGCTTGCATGAATTCCGCTACCCCCGAGCGGAGGAACTGGGTCACACTTGTCACAAATTGGACATTGGCGGAATTGGCGGAACAATTTCTGCATCCTCGTTATAGGAATGTGTGCATCCTGTGCGTGGGCGCAGCTTGCTGCGGTGGGGCCGGTGCTACTGGTTATCAATCCGACAAATCCTGCGCCAATACCAAACGGCAAATTCCTTAAATTAACGGCCACAGAGAGCTTTTTTCGAAACCCGACGCAGGCCACTGGCGCGCGCGACGTTAGCAGCGACGTAATTTGGACATCGGACAACCCTTCTGTTATCAGCGTCAGCTCCCATGGTCTCGCTATCGCCCATCAGGCATCGGGAACTGCAAATATCACCGCCAGAGGCCGGCTGGCCAGAACTACGATTCAGTTGACCGCCGCCCCGGCTGTTCTTAGCTTCATTAGCGTCGGCCCATTCAATTCCAGCGTGGCGGTCACTGGGACCGTAGGGTATACGGCTGTCCAACACTATTCTGATGGAACGACGCCGCCTTTTCCAAGCCCCGCGACCTGGGGAGTCATTAACAACGTAGCTGGCACCGGACAGGCCACCATCATAAGCACCGGCAACGCGACCGGGACAGCAACCGGAACAGTGGCTGGGGTGGTCAAGATAACGGCGACGTTTGGCGGAGTTACCGGCGCCAGCTACCTGAATGTTGGGCTGACTGGCATCAGCATTATGCCCTTTGTCCCGTCCACGAATCCGCCTTCCGTTCCCAAAGGAGAACTCCAGACATTCTCTGCCACGGGAACTTTCAGCGCCGGAGGCAACCTGGACGTCACCAACTACGTTAGATGGTCCTCGGCCAATGGCAGCGTCGCAGGAATCACAAGCGCATTCGCAAGCTGCACCAGCATGTGCGTTAATGGCGGAATCGCTTTTACGCGTGCAATCGGCACAAGCGATATCACAGCGGTTTCTGGCGCCATCACCTCCAACACTGTTACGTTAACAGTCACCGCCGCCGTGGTAACTTCCATTAACATCGCTCCCACAGGTGGTTGTAGCCCCAGCAATGTTCCTCGGGGGAGTGGCTGCCAGTTCACCGCGCTTGCCATCTATAGTGACCAGACCACAGCTCCGTTCACCGATGTGGCAACCTGGAATCCACCTAGCGGGACTTGCGCCTTTGTAAGCTCAACCGGCCTGGCGAGTACATTTTCGAGTGTGTCAAATCCTTGCAATGTAGACGTCACAGCGAGCTACATAAATACAAACCCGCCTAATAATACCGTGACCTCAAATACCATCACGCTGACGGTGACGATGCATACGCTCACGTCGATCAGCATTTCGCCAAAGAACCCGACGCAACCGAAGGGGACCGCGCAACAGTTCACGGTCAAGGCCCACTACACCGATGGAATCGTGACCGTAGCAAACGGTGGCGCGGGCAGCCCGGTATGGGCTTCATCCAACACCTCTGTGGCTACCATTGGCTCATCGTCGGGACTGGCGAGCACGACGAACTCAATTACCGGCACGACTAATATTGGCGCCACTTATAACAACTTGCAGGCGTCCACGGTTTTTACAGTCACTGCCGCGGCGCTGACTTCGATCACGGTTACACCGGTAGGTAGAGTACCTCTCAATCCTGATGATGGAAACACAACAATTCCTATTGGTGGCGCCCAGCAATTTCAGGCAACTGGAAACTATAGCGACAACTCGCACCAGGACATCACCAGCGTCGTCAACTGGACATCGTCCGATCAAACTGTGGCGACCATCAATGACCCCAATTCACCCGGTGAAGCTACCGGTGTGGCAGCGAGTGCACCGCAGGGGGTTACGATTACGGCGACTGATCCCAACAGCACCATCTCTGGAACAGCACCTTTGGTGGTGAAGGCCATCAGCTCCATCACGGTCAGTCCGCCCACGGCAAATCTCGCTCCGGGAGGAGTGCAGTCGTTCCTGGCGACGGCACACTACAGCGGTTCCACGCAGGACTTAACGTCATTTGCTCCAACTTGGTCGAGCAATCATACGAACGTCGCAACGGTTGACCAGAATGGGCTGGCGACTGCCGTCGCTCAAGGCACGGCAACCATTGCAGCCCAACTGGGCAGTGTTGCCTGCACGGGCGTTGGTTGCGGAGCGCTTACTGTGAATGCACCGGTTCTGCAGAGTATCACCGTATCGTGCGATCCGAATGCGCCATGCACGGGCTCGGGCGAACCTGTGCTTCAATTGGGGCAAAACGAGCAGATGATCGCCACGGGAAACTACAGCGATGGCAGCACCCAGGACCTCACCCAGAATTCGCACTTAACCTGGGGATCGAGCAGTAGTTCTGTCGCCACCATTAACCCAACCGGATTCTTAACAACCCAGGGCCTGGGATCTACCAACGTCACAGCTACTTGTTCAAACCTGTGCCCGGGCGCAACATCCACTGTCACCGGTACCATGCCGCTCACCGTTACTTTCTAAAACCTTACACACGTCAAGACATGTATCCGGGCATGGTCCGGCCCTGGTATTAAAAGACCCAACTTCCTGCAACAGTACGTAATTATTGACAGCAATCCCAGTCCGGAGTACGGCCGCAACTCGGGCTCGGTGGTCAATCTGATCACAAGATCGGGCACCAATGCCTGGCACGGAAGCCTGTATGGCGATATCAACACTTCGTCGCTGAACGCGCTCAGCAACTTCCAGGCGTTCACGAAAGAAACCAAGGGAACAAACCCCCGAAGCAGAACTGACCAATTCAGCGGATTCACCATCGGCGGGCCCGCGATCAAGAACAAGTTGTTCATATTTGGCGGGTTTGACGATGAGATCATCAATACCAGCACGATCTACAGCACCACCGCGCTCACTCCTACCCCTTTTGGGCTGGCGCAGTTGACGGCCTGCGGTGCCGCCATCAATAGCAATGCCCTGAGCGCTTTAAAGCAATTTGGGCCCTACGGATTTTCCATCGGCAACCCAACCCCGACTCCGAGCGCCCGTGACTGCCACGGCCGACCAGGTCCGCTTCATTATCAACGCTGGCACGGCGCAGCAGTTGTTTGGCACGCCCTTCGGCAATGTGCCGCGCAATGCTCTGCGCGACGCACCGCAGAATATTCTTAACTTCAGCATCTCCAAGCAAACCAGGATCACAGAGCGCATAGGCCTCGAGTTCCGTGTCACCGCGGTCAATGCCCTGAATCATTTCAACTTTGCGAGTGTAGATACGTTCTTGGAAAATGCCGGCGATGCTCCATCTTCGAATCCATTTACATTCTTCGGCTCAGGCTTCGCCCATCCGGCATTTACCAATGCCAACGGGCGCGTCGTCTACTTTGGAGCCAAAGTCACCTTCTGAGGCGATATCATTTCTGAAGGCCAGACTGGAAAGTCTGAATTCACGAAAGCCTGCCGGAATTCTCGGCAGGCTTTTTTGCATTAATTTTGCAGGGCACGGCTGCAAGAGCTCGCGGAAAAACTCTTTGGGGAAGAGAAGGCGGAGAGCCGCATCGGTAAATATCCTTTGTGCCCTTTGTGTATTCCTTTGTGCCCTCTGTGGTTGTCTTTTTGTGATGTGATATCAAAATATTGATTGTCCGCTGACCGCAGGCCATCATTGTCCTGAAGGTGTGCCTTAAAAGCGGCTCAGGCCGCCCCAAACTTTGGCAGTTCTTTGAAAAGTCACGAACATCGGAACCGGTTACTTGCGCGGGCGTTCATTCCGAAATGCGCCTGCGGATTCATCGATGGGCTGAATGCTGAGCCTGCCTCGCCCGGCCTCTGAGTACTAAACGTTTGACTACTCTCGCATCCAGCATATCTCATTGACTCTAAAAAACTTAACATGAAATTGACTACTCGATGTAATGGGGGTGCTGCCATTACTCGAAACTTGAAACTCGAAACTGTTCTTGGACCTTTGCGCGCAAGGGGGGTACCCTCCAGGAGCTTAATTTCCAGAAAGGGTTCGATTAAAGTCGCGAGTGGGTCAACTGAGAACCGAAAACTGGTAGTCTAGGTCACCGGCCCGGGGTTGAAAGGCGCCAGCGCATTGTGCAAACCCCAGTGCTCAGCCCAGGTCTCTTTTTTGCCGCTGGCGACGTCGAGAATAAAGCGGAATATCTCCCAGCCAATTTCTTCAATCGTAGCGTTGCCAGTGGCGATGCGTCCGGCGTCAATATCAATCAGGTCGGGCCAGCGTTCGGCCAGGGCCGTACGCGAAGAAACTTTGATCACCGGAACCATCGCCAGGCCGTAGGGACTGCCCTCGCCGGTAGTAAAGATATGCAGATTCATCGAAGCGAGCTGCTGGGTACCGCAAATAAAATCACTCGCCGGAGTGGCAGCGAAGACCAGGCCTTTTGCTGTAACTTTTTCTCCTTGCGCTGCAACCGCCATCAGCGCCGAGGTTCCCGCCTTGGCAATGGAGCCGAGGGCTTTTTCCACTACATTCGCCAGGCCGCCGCGCTTGTTGCCGGGTGTAGGATTATCGCTGCGGTCGGCCGAACCGCGCG
>Ga0070730_10002311_pt1 | contig 17386 bp, 12 predicted proteins | sample Coa_R1_3_FD_66447 | JGI IMG/M metagenome (GOLD analysis project Ga0070730, IMG submission 66447) | Surface soil microbial communities from Centralia Pennsylvania, which are recovering from an underground coalmine fire - Coalmine... | ecosystem: Environmental > Terrestrial > Soil > Unclassified ... | reverse complement strand
AAGCGGTCGTCCGGTAAACCGATCCCCGTGAGAATCACCGGCGCTCCTCCCGACGCGAGTGCGGGCACCACGGGAATCGAGCCGCCCGCACGCGCCGCGACCGTGCCCCGCCCCGTGACTTCCTTGAATGCGCGATCGAGCAAACCAAACGCGGGATGGTCGACCTTGATTTGCGCCGGGCCGGCGCCATGCAGAAACCGCACCGTCGCGGTGACATACTTCGGCGCAAAGCGCTTGACGGCGGCCGCAAGCTGCCGCTCGACGGTCGCCAGCTTCTGATTCGGCACGAGGCGCATGCTGACCTTGGCGGTCGCCTCGGCAGGAATGACGGTTTTCGCTCCTTCTCCCGTAAAGCCGCCCACAATGCCGTGGATCTCGAACGTCGGCAGCGCCCACAGGCGCTCCAGTACTGACGCCTTCTTCAGGCCGACGAGTCCCTTTCCTTGCACGCGCTGGTTCAGGAAGTCCTTCTCGTCGAACGGCAGCTTCTTCCACGCGGCGAGCTCGGCTTTGGCGGGCCGTTTCACGGCTTCGTAAAAACCGGGAATGTTGACCTTGCCGTCCTCGCTTTTCAGACGGCACAGCAGCCGGCACAATTCTTCGTGGGCATTCGGCGCGGCGCCGCCGTACTCGCCGGAGTGCAAATCGGTCTTCGACGTGCGGACCGTGATCTCGCCGTAGCACAACCCGCGCAGTGTCGTGTAGACCGCGGGCCAGCCCGGCGCGACGTACGACATGTCGGCTACGAGAACCGCGTCCGCGCCGACGCGCTGCGGCTCGCGCTTCAACAAGTCGAACAGCACTTTCGAGCCGTATTCCTCTTCGCCTTCGATCAGGAAGCGGAAATTGACGCTCGGGTTCGCCGCGTCGATTGCTTTGAGCAGGCAGAACACCTGCCCCTTGTCGTCCGCGGCGCCGCGCGCGTAGATCCGGCCGTCGCGCCGCGTCGGTTCGAACGGCGGCGTCGTCCACTCGGCGAGCGGATCGGGCGGTTGCACGTCGTAATGCCCGTAAATCAGCAGTGTCGGCGCACCGGGAACTTCCGGACCTTTGGCCCACACGACGGGGTGCGTTTCACTGCCGAGGAACTGCACGTCATGACAGCCGCTGCGTCGCAATTCCGCTCCGACCCATTCCGCGGCGGTGCGGCAGTCCTCGTTGTGTGCCGGCAGTGTCGAGACGGAGGGAATCCGCAGAAAGTCGCTCAGCTCGCTGAGCAGTCGCTCTTGATCCATGGCGGCAGAATGTAGATACACGCGTCGCGGCTAGCCAGCAAGTGACGTGCAGCTAGATTTGAGCGCCATGCGCACCACGGCCTCGTACGATCTCTTCCCGGACGCGCGCAGCGAACGGGCGCTCGCGCGCGCGCGTTGGCTGGCGCGCGAAGGACGGGTGCGCGATGCCCAAGCCGCCTACGACGAGCTGCTCGCCGCGAAGCCGGACCTCAAGGCCGCGTGGGCCGAGTATTTCGAGCTGCTGCGGGCGAGCGGCCGGGGCGCAGAGGCGTTGCAGCTCGCCGATCGTGCGCGCGCCGCGTTCGGCGAAACCGGCTTTTCGTTCACGCTGCGGGGCGCGGCGCTCACCGAGCTGGGCCGCTACCCCGAAGCGCTGGCCGAGCTCGAGCGTGCCGTCGAGGCCGATCCCGACCTGGCGCTCGTCTGGCACGAGCTCGGTTACGCCGCCTACAAGCTCGGCGACAAGAATCGGGCGCTGCTCGCGCTCGATCGCGCGTTCGCGCTGGAACCGCACACCGACACGCTGAAGCTGCGCGGGCAGATCCTGCGCGAGGCGGGTCGCTATCAGGCGGCCGAAGTCGCGTTCGAAGGCGCCGCCCAGGCCGCCGAGCACGCGGAGCAACGTGCGGACGCGGAGCGCGAAATCCTGGCCACCCGCCGCTACGGCGCCTACGCGCCGCGGCGTCCCGACGATCTCACCGATCATGAGCGCTGGTTCGCGGATACGGGCACGCTCGTCCTGGCCTCGACGCCCGGCCCCGTGGCGCCGAGCGATGAGACGATCGTCGCGACGTTCGCCGAGGTCGTCACCAACAGCGACTGGCGCTTCGGCCAGGTCATCCTGCTCGGCGCCGGATTTCCGGCCGTCAACGATCTCGCCTACCGGCTCGGCGCTCCGCTGGTCACGCCGGCCGCGCTCGATCTCGCTGCCTGCCCTTTGATCGTCGGTCTCCGGCCGCTGTCCGCCGACCGCACCTGGAACGGCATCGTCGCGAAGTTGACGAGCCAGCAGACCGGCCTCGTCTTCGCCATCGAGCATCCCGCCGAGGAACCACCGGCCTCCGTGTCGAGCGACGTCATCGGCGTGCTGACGGACGGCGGTCAACGCCGCGAACGCGCGCCCAATCCCGCTCAGGCGCTGGACGATGCGCAGAGCCCCAGCGCCCGCCTCGCGGAGCGGCGGCTCCGCCCCTCTTAGATCTCATAACGATGACCGCCACCGACAGACCGCCGCGCCCCAGCCGTGCGCCGATGTCCGGCCGCGCGATCGTGCAGAGCCAGTTCGACCGCGCCGCCGACCTGATCAACCTCGAAGCGTATATGCGGAAGATCCTGATGTCGCCGTTCCGCGAAGTACAGGTCGAGGTGCCGGTGCGCATGGACGACGGCCGCATCGAGGTATTCACCGGTTATCGCATCCAGCACAATGGCGCGCGCGGGCCGTGCAAGGGCGGGATTCGCTATCACCCCGAGGCCGATCACGATGAAGTCCTCGGCCTTGCGACCATCATGACGTGGAAGACGGCGTTGATGGACATCCCGTTCGGCGGCGCCAAAGGCGGCGTCACCGTCGATCCGAAGAAGCTGTCGCGGCTCGAGCTCGAGCGACTGACGCGCCGCTTCACCCAGCGCATCGCCATCGTGCTCGGCCCCTACCGCGACATTCCCGCTCCCGACGTCAACACCAACGCGCAAGTCATGGCCTGGATCCTCGACGAGTACTCGAACCGCCAGGGCTACACCCCCGCCGTCGTCACGGGGAAGCCGATCTCGCTCGGCGGCTCGCTGGGACGTGAAGAGGCGACGGGCCGCGGCGTGATGTACGTGATGCAGGAGTACGCGCGCGACTTCGGAATTCCCCTCAAGGGCGGACGCGTGGTGATTCAGGGCTTCGGCAACGTCGGCAGCCACCTCGCGCGGCTATTGGACAGGGAAGCCGGCGCCACGATCATCGCCGTGACCGACGTCGAAGGCGGGACGTACAACGACAAGGGGATCGACGTCCCCGGTCTCCTCGCGCACGTCGCGCAGGGAAAGAAGATTGCCGAATGGAAGAACGGCAAACGCATCACCAATGAGGAGCTGTGGACGATCCCGTGCGAGTGGCTCGTGCCGGCGGCCCTGGGCGGTGTCATTACCAAGGAGACGAACGCGCGGAGCGTCGACTGCAAGGTCGTCGTCGAGGCGGCGAATGAGCCGACCACGCCTACGGCCGACCTGATTCTCGAGGAGCGCGGCATCGCCGTGATTCCCGACTTTCTGGCGAACGCCGGCGGCGTGACGGTCAGCTATTACGAGTGGGCCCAGAATCTTCAGCAGTACCGCTGGACGCACGAGCAGGTGAATCGCGAGTTGAAGGCGACGATCACGAAGGCATATACCTCGGTCCGAGATCTGGCAAAAGAAAAGCAAGCGACGTTCAGAACGGCAGCGTACGGGATCGCGTTACAGCGTGTGGCAGACGCGGAGCGGCTGCGGGGAAACTAGTCCTCGACTTTCATGCCGGGGCGAGAATACAGTGCCTGGTAGGGATCGCCCGGTTGCGTAAAGACTCTGATCTGAATCGCGCGAATCGTTTCCGAAACATCCGCGTTGTTCTGCAGGTAAATCTCATCGAACAGATTCAAATCCATCCGATAGAGCCGCTCGGCAATGATCACGGCGTTGTTCAGCGGCGCCTGCGCGAACCAGCGCCAGTCGTAGGTCTCGAGGGATTGCCCGACCGGCCCGCGCAGTTGATCGCGCGCCCAGCCGAACAGCGTCGTTCGCACTTGCTCCAGTCGCTCGGCGTTCAGCGGCTCCGCGTACGCCGAGTCGAGCCGGCGCGCGAGCTCCGCGTAGAACACGTCCAGCGTGCGCTCGTCGCGCCAGCGTGCCGCGGCGCGCCGGGCGTCCAGCGTGTCGTGCCGCGCGCGGAAGAAGGCTTCGGCGCCGCGATAGCCCACGAAGCTCGCGAAACTCTCGTTGAACGGCGTCTGGCTCTTCACGTACAGCGTGTTGTGCGCCAGCTCGTGGATCACGGTCGCGACCAGCTCCATCGTGTCGCGACTCATCGCCGTCGAAAACAGCGGATCGCTGAAGTAGCCCAGCGTCGAGAACGCGCCCGAGGGGCGCAGGAAGACGTCGAGCCCCTGCGCGTCGAGCCGCTGGGCTTCGCCGCGGGCGCGGCTCGCATTGAAGAACCCCTTGTAGGGCACGACGCCGACAATGGGATAGTGCCAGGTGACCTCGCGGAGCTTGTCGCGGCGGCTGGCCGACAGCACGAGCAACAGCGTATCGCGGCCGACATCGACGTACGTCGTGTACGTCTTGCCGACCGCCAGCTTGAGCGATTCAGCCGCGAACGCGCGCGCCGCGAGCACCAGCGCGAAGCGCTCGCGCAGCGCCGGCGCCGTGGTCGAGTCGGCGACGAGCTTGTCGAGCGAGCGGCGCCGGAGCAGCAGCCGGCCTTCCTCGAGACCGGCGCGCGCGATATAGCGCGCATCGTCGCTGACGAGGAGCAACAGCGCGAGCGTCGCGGCGGCGCCGGCCAGGGCGAGGAGCACGATACGCCGCAACAGCCGGCCCCAGCGTGGCCGCGCGCGTTCCGTCAGGGCGTCCATCGCAGCCCCACGCGGTGCGTGCCGCCACCGAGCACGTCGTACGCCTGAAAGGCATAGTCCAGCGCGAGCCGTCCCAGCACGATCCCGCCGCCGAACGAGAACCGCGACGCATCGCTGACCGCCGCGCGCGTCGCATAGCCGACCCGGCCGACCAACCCGACCCCGCCGGTCACGATCCCTCCCTCGATGCCCTGCACGAGCACCGCGCTATGATCGCGGGTCCACTGGCCCTCGAGCGTCGTGAGCAGCCGGAACGTGCCCTGCGGATCGGTATAGTTGAGCGTCAGCCCGGCGCGCGTTCGACGCGGCAGCAACGCCCCGTTGCCGAGGTCGCCGCCGAGATTCTGCACGCTCACGCCAAAAGCCATGATGTCGAACACGGCGACGGCGACGCCGACGTCTCCGGCCCACGCGTCGCTCACTTCCGCGCCGATCTGCTGCCGATTGTACTTCACGTTCACGCCGATCGCGGCAAGACTGCGCCGGTAGACCAGCGACGTCGTGGCGAGCGCCTCATACGGGTGGAACGATGCGCCCGTCGGCATGCCCCGCCGGCCGCCGGTCGACGGATCGGGAACGATCTCCGCCTCGGAGCCATAGTCGAGCGCCTGCGCGCCGAACCCCCAGGTCAAGCGCGAAACGCGGAGCGCCAATGCCGCGGTCGAGATCGCGCTGCCGGCAAGGTACGGCTCATACGAGCCCTCGAGACTGAGATGACGGATCGTCGCGATACCCGCGGGATTCGCGAACATGTCACCGGCGTCCCCGACGAGCGCGACGCCGGCGCCGCCGAGCGCGGCCGAGCGCGTCGTTCCGGGCAGCGCCGTAAGGACCGAGCCCTCGGTTTGCGCAGCGAGCTGGGCCGCGAGGCCGGCGATCAGCAGCAGCACCGGCGATTTCATTGCAGCCGAATCACATTCAGCCGCGGCACGAGCGTCGCGTTGATCACATCACCGCTCGGCGCGGTGAAGCTCAACGTGAACCCAGGGTCACCGGCCGCCTGTGCGGCGAGCTGATAAATCCCCGAGCCCGCGCGGAGCGTGCCGGTCATGTTCACTGCGCGTCCGGGGGACATCACTGGAACCAGCGGATACGCCTTCCCGAACGAGCTGCTCTGGGTGTGCAGCGACGCATAAACCGAGTGCAGCGCCCACGAGTTGTACCGGAGCTCCGGGGGTGCGCCGCTCATGTCGGTGACCCATTGCGTGAGCGCCCAGCGGCTCACGGTCGTGGCGAACGGCTCGCCCGTGACCGCCGCGATGTTGGCGGCGCCGGTGTTCGTCGTCTGGATGAGCGAGCGCGTGAGCGCGTCCCAATCGGCCCGCGTACTCCCGGCAGCGTAGTGATCGACCACGTAGCGCACGAACAGCCACGCCGCGCCACGCTCGGCGAGCGTGCCGATACCGTCGGTGGGCAAGAGGAAATGATCGCCCGTCGAATCCAGGTAGTGATACGCGTTGTAAAGATCGCCGACGAAAAACGCGCAATCCGGCTGGCCGAGGCTGCAGTCGGTGACGCGAGCATCGGGCGTGCCTTCGTAGCTACGACCTCCCAGCTCCTCGGCGTAGTGCGAAAATCCTTCGTTCAGCCACAGCACCTCGCCCGTGCCGCCGCGGTCGAGGACGTGCTGGCCGAAACTGATCATGTGCTGGAATTCGTGAATGAACGTGACCGGCAAGATCGACTGCACCACCGACACGCTATGCGCGCAGCTCAGCTTCCCCAATGGGTCGGCGACGATGGAGTAGAAGATCTCGCCTTTGTTCGAGCGCGGGTCATTGCGAAAATTGGGGTCGAGGTCCGCGCCGTAAAAAAATCCCGCCACAAAGCCCGTATTACAGGCACTCGCGGTCACCAGCTTGTTCACGGTATTGGTCATCAGCACCAGCACCACGCTGTTGGAATCGATGTCCGATTCCCGCCCGAATGCCGTCGTGTCGATCGGATACAGCCGCTGATCGAACGTATTGGCGATGTTGTCGAGCTGGGTCGAATCGAGGCCGCCCGACGGCGCCAGCGTGTCCACGTAGATCGCGACCTTGCTCTTGACCACGCGCACACGCGCGTTCACGCGATTGAACGTGGAGCAGTCCGTGTTGGCGCAGACCATGAACGCGCGCAACGTGTTCACGGCCGGCGGGCCGCCAGTAGCGACGGTCGGCTCGAACGCAGGCGCGCGCGGCGCGACACGCGGCGCAAATCCCCAGTAGCGACGCTCGTCGCCGAGTCTCAAGAACTGGTGAAAGCGCTCGGCGGGGCCTGCTTCCAGTCGCGCGGTCTGCGGTGCCGACGGGGTCGCAGGAATGATCGTATCGCCCACGAGGCGAAACGCCGCAGTCTGTGCGGGCACACCGGTCGCGAGCTGGGGAACGACGAGGTACTCAGCCGCCGTCGCACTCGCCGAAAACTGCGCGCAACCCGAGTCGGTGGCGGGATCGATCGAGACATACTGGAATGGCGTGAGCGTGACGACAGGAGCGGCCGCGGTGCACGGCCGAATGTGCGGAGCGGTTCCGCTACTGCAACCCGCCGTCGCTGACAAGGTCGCGGCCAGCAAGCACATGCTCAGCTTCCGCAGACGCTACCTCCTTCGCCCCTTCCCCGGTGATCTCGCCGGCGCGCCGCAACACCCATTGGAAGCAGATCGGGCCGGCGAGCTCGTGCACGCCAATCATCGCCACCAGCAGCCCTTCCAGCGAGACATTCCATTGTGGGAAGGCCCGTCGTAACACCGCGGCGAGCGTGATCGCCAACCCGCCCTGCGACACGAGCCCGAGCCATCCGTATTCGACCCACACCGGCCGGACCTCTGATGCGCCAGCCCGCCGATCGCGCCATCCGACCAAACGCAGGCCGCCCCACAGTCCCGTGACGCGCAAACCCGCCAGCAAGAGCGCCCAGGGCCACATCTCCTCCAAGGCGTCGAGCCGTAGACTGCTCCCGGCGAGCGCAAAAAATACGACATAGACGGGTATCGCGCATCGTGCGAGCTCGTCTCTGACGCGCTCGGCGTCTCCGCCAGCGACGTTGCGCACGGTGCAGCCGGCCGCAAGCGCGATCAGGACGGGATCCGCCCCGACCAACAGGCGTACGGCTTGCGCGACCACGAACGCGAAGATGAGGAGCGGCAGCGTAAGCGAGCCGCGAATCGCGCGGACGTACTGAACGAAAACACCGCCAAGCACGATGCCGAGGGCGATCGAACCGAACACGATTTCCAGCGCGAGCAGCGAGACGTGCGGCATGACCGCGCCGTGACTCGCCACGAGTGATGCGAGCGCCAGCACAACGATCAGCAGCACTACTGCGACCACACCCTGCAACACCGAGACGTCCAGGGTCTCCCGGGAGAGCGGGCCGTGCGCTTGCAGGTCGGTGATGACCGCCCAGGTCACGGTCGGTGAGCTGACGGTGGCCATCATACCGAGCGCCAGCGCGACCACAATGGCGTCACGAAACGGCTGGTGCGCGGTCAGCGGAAACCAGGGGCTGATACTGAGTGTGACCAGGGCAACGGCGGCGAAAGGCACCGCCACGACGCCGGGCAGGATGCGGAGCAGCCGCTTGCGGCGTTCACCGCGGAGGATGTCCAACGTCAGCTCGTTGCCCACCGCGAACGCGATGAGCGCGAGCGCCCCGCTCGACACGATGCCCAGCGCCTGCAGGTCTTCCCGGTGCACGAGTCTGAGCCAGGCGGGTCCGCTGATGAAACCGGCAAGGAGATAGCCGATGATGCGCGGCATTCGCAAACGGTGCGCGATCGTTCCGGCGAGGAGTGCCGCGAGCGTCACACACCCGAGCGCAATCGTCGCATACGCGGCGGGTGCGGAGGCGGGGGCGCCACCGAATCCGCGCGCGATGCGTTGCAACACCGCCATGACGACGAGCGTGATGAACAGCAAGAGCCATTGCACAGGCGCGCAAAATACGGCAGATTCCGCGCTGTAACCATGCCGTTCGTTCATCTCCACACCCACAGCGAGTACTCTCTCCTCGACGGCGCCAACCGTATCCCCGATCTACTCGACCGGGTGCAGGCGCTCGGCATGGATTCGCTCGCGATCACCGACCACGGCAACCTGCACGGCGCCTGGTCGTTCTATGAGGAAGCAAAAGCCCGGAAGATCCGGCCGATCCTGGGATTCGAGGCCTATCTCGCGTTCGGCAGCCGGCACGCGCGCGAGAAGCCGGCGCCCGATGCGCCGCTTGGCGCTTCGTACTCGCATCTCGTGCTGCTCGCCAAGAATCGCACGGGTTATCAAAACCTCATCAAGCTTTCCTCTATAGGGTTTCTCGAGGGCTACTATCGCCGGCCGCGGATCGACAAAGAGGTGCTCGAGCAACACCACGAGGGGATCATCGGACTCGCGGCCTGCCTGTCCGGTGAAATCGCGCTGTATCTGCGGCAGGGCAATTACGAAGCGGCGAAGGCGAGCGCGGCATGGTTCGCCCGCACCTTCGGGCCGAACGGCTTCTGGCTCGAGGTGCAGGACCATGGCTTGCCGGAAGAAACGACCGTCGCGGAAGGGATGCTGCGCATCGCGGCGGAGCTCGGCTTGCCGGTGGCAGCCACGAACGACGCGCACTACTTGAAGCGCGAGGACGCCGAGGCGCACGATGTGCTGCTCGCGATCGGCACGGGCAAGGATCTCGACGACCCCAAGCGCTTTCGCTTCTTCGGGCAGGAGAGCTACGTCAAATCCGAAGTCGAAATGCGCAAACTGTTCGGCGGCCATCAGGACACGCTCGCCGAGACCGCCCGCGTCGCCGATTTGTGCGAGTTCGACTTCGAGAAGCGCTACTTCCTGCCGCAGTATCCGCTGCCGGCGGAGTTCGCCACCGACCGCGACCTGCTGATCCATCTCGCGCGCCGAGGCGCCATCGATCGCTACGGCGATCCGCTGCCGGCGGCCGTCGAGCAGCGTCTCGAGTACGAGCTGGATGTCATCACGCGCACGGGCTACGCCGGCTACTTCCTCATTGTATACGATCTGATCAAGGCGGCTCGCGACCGCGGCATTCCGGTCGGCCCGGGACGCGGCTCGGCGGCGGGATCGCTGATCGCCTACGCGCTACGCATCACCAACGTCGATCCGCTCAAGTTCGATCTGCTGTTCGAGCGCTTTCTCAACCCCGAACGCATCTCGATGCCCGACATCGACCTCGATTTCTGCTTCGAGCGGCGCGGCGAGATCCTGGAGTACGCGCGCGAGCGCTACGGCCGGGAGTCGGTCGGTCAAATTATCACGTTCGGAACGCTCAAAGCGCGCGCCGCTTTCCGCGACGTCGCCCGCACGCTGCGCGTCGAAATGGGCGACGTCGAGCGGCTGACCAAGCTGATCCCCTCGGGCCCGGCGTTCAGCATCACGCTCCGCGAAGCTCCGGAAAAAGTGCCGGAGGTGAAGGCGGCCGCGGCGCAGGACGAGCGCATTCGTAAAGTCCTGGACCTCGGAGCCAGGATCGAGGGACTCGCACGGCATGCGTCCGTGCACGCCGCCGGCGTCGTCATCGCCCCAGGCCCGCTCACCGATTACGTGCCAGTGTGCACGGCGCCTGACTCGAAGACCGACGCGGACGCCATCATCACGCAGTATGACATGGTGGCGCTCGAGCACGTCGGCATGTTGAAGATCGATCTGCTCGGCCTCAAGACGCTGACGGTGCTGCACGATGCCGCCAAGATGGTGCAGGAGCGGCACGGCGTGACGATCGATCTCGAGAATCCCGATCTCAACGATCCCAAGGTCTACGAGCTGCTGCGCGCCGGACGCACCGCCGGCATCTTCCAGTTTGAATCGCCGCTGGCGACCGACTGCCTGCGGAACATGAAGTGCGACCACTTCGACGACCTGGTCGCCACCAATGCCCTGCTGCGCCCCGGTCCGCTGGATACCGGGATGTACCTCGTGTACATCAACCGCAAGCTGGGCCGAGAGAAGGTGCGCTACCCCCATCCGGCGCTCGAGCAGATTCTCGCGCCGACGTACGGCGTGATCGTCTATCAGGAACAGGTGATGTTGATCGCGAGCGCGCTGGCCGGTTACTCGCTCGCCGAAGCCGACGTGCTCCGCAAAGCGGTCGGGAAGAAGATCAAGGAGCTGATCCAGGAAGAGCTGGGCAACTTCGTGACGCGCGCGATCGCCCGCGGGCACGACAAGAAGACGGTCGAGGAGATCGCCGCGCAGATCGAGACGTTCGGCCGCTACGGCTTCAACAAATCGCACTCGGTCGCCTACTCGATCCTGTCCTACCAGACGGCGTGGTTCAAGGTCTACTATCCCGCCGAGTTCATGGCCGCGCTGTTGTCGTCGGAAATCGGCAATACCGATCGCGTGGTGCAGTACATCAACGAAGCGCGCGAGCTCGACCTGCAAGTCCTCGCGCCCGACGTGAACGAGTCGGGTTACAAGTTCACCGTCATCAGTGACCAGCGCATCCGTTTCGGTTTGGGTGCGGTGCGAAATGTCGGTGAAGGGGCGATTGCATCGATCATCGCCGGCCGCCGCGAGGCGCCGTACCACTCGCTCGTCGAGCTGTGCGACCGCATCGACTTGCGACTCTGCAATAAGCGGGTCATCGAATCATTGATCGACGCCGGCGCCTGCGACTCGCTCGGCGGTGAGCGCTCGCAGCTGGTCGCCGCGCTGGACCATGCCTTCAGCGAAGCCCAGGTCCGGCAACAGGAACGGTTCACGGGTCAACACGCGCTGTTCGGCTACACGCCCCAGCTCCCGGCTCCTAGCTCCCGGCTGCCGGATGTGCCGCCGTGGACTGAACATGAGCGCCTGACCAGGGAGAAAGCCGTGCTCGGCTTCTTCATTTCCGGGCACCCCCTCGCCAAGTACCGCGCGGAAGTGGAGCTTTTTGGGAGCCGGACGACGGCCACGCTGGGTACGTGGAGTCCGCAAAAGACCACCATTGCCGCGGTCGTCACGGTCGTGAAACGCCAGATCTCCAAAAAATCGGGTGCCGAGTATGCGCGCCTGACACTCGAAGACTTCCAGGGTGCGGCGGAGGCGCTCGTTTTCCCGGAGGCCTGGGCCAAGTTGAGCAATGTGATCCGGGCCGACGGCGCGTATTTGCTGACCGGCGGCTACACCGCGCGCGACCGGGGGGCGGGCGGGGCGGGCGGGGCGGGCGGCGGCGAGGAGCAGGCGCAGTTCATCGTCGAGGGCGCGCGCGCCCTGGACGAGCTGAAGCCAACCGGGGCGATCGGCGTCGCCGTGCGGTGGACGGCCGGGAAAGCGCCTGAGCCGAAGAGCACGCGCGCGATCGCCGCCTTATGCGCGGCGCATCCGGGGCCGACGCCCGTGTTCCTCGAGTGGACGGGGCCGAACGGGGTAGGAAACGAAACGGTTCGCCTGCGGAGCCGATCGTTCCGGGTCGACGCGGCGGATGATCTGCTGGCGGCGCTGCGCGAGATCGTAGGGGTGGATGGGGTGACGTTGGTTCGGGCGTAACGTTGATTGGGGCGTGACGATTCATGGGTAGGGGCGCAGCATGCTGCGCCCCTACAAGCTTCATGTGTGCGCCCCGAAAACTCGAAAACGGAAATTATGGCCGTCTACACGCTGGATTTCGAAAAACCGTTGCTGGAGCTGGAAAAGCAGATCGAGGAGCTGAAGCGCGTCGCGGGCGAAAAGGCGGATATCGCCAAGAACCTGCGGCCGCTCGAGGATCAGCTCGCGAACCTGCGTGTCGAGATCTACCGCAACCTGACGCCGATGCAGCGCGTGCAGGTAGCGCGCCATCCGCGCCGCCCCTATCCGCTCGACTACATAAGCACCGTCTTCACCGACTTCGTCGAGCTCCACGGCGACCGCCTCTATCGCGACGACCCGGCGATCATCGGTGGCTGGGCGCGGCTGGACGGTGCCAGTGTCATGGTGATCGGCCATCAGAAGGGCCGCGACACCAAGGACAACCTGTACCGCAACTTCGGCATGGCGCATCCCGAGGGGTACCGCAAGGCGACGCGCCTGATGCGCCTGGCCGCGAAGTTCGGCGCGCCCGTGATCACCCTCGTCGATACCCCCGGCGCCTATCCAGGCCTCGGCGCCGAGGAACGCGGCCAGGCCGAGGCGATTGCGCGCAGCCTGATCGAGATGGCATCGCTGGCGACGCCGATCATCACGGCGGTGATCGGCGAAGGCGGCTCCGGCGGCGCGCTCGCCGTCGGGCTCGCCGATCGTGTGCTGATGCTCGAGAACTCGGTCTACTCGGTGATCTCGCCCGAAGGCTGTGCGGCAATTCTCTGGAAGGACGCGAGCCAGCGCGAGCGGGCCGCGGAAGCCCTCAAGATCACGGCGCAGGATCTGCTGAACCTGGGTGTCATCGACGAGATCGTGCCCGAGCCGCCCGGTGGCGCTCACTCCGACCCCGAAGCCGCTGCCGCCGCCCTCGGTGACGCGCTGCAGCGGCACCTCGGCCAGCTGCGAAAGCTGAAGACTGACAAACTCCTCAAACGCCGCGAAGAAAAGTACCTTTCCATGGGTGCGCTGACCGAGAAGTGAATTGACGAATGTCTTGGAAGTCCGGTTCAAAGGGAACCGGCGCGAATACTTCACCTGGCTGTCTCAAGACTCCTCCCCGCTCCGACGCGACACTCCCGTCATCGTCGAGGTCGAGCGCGGGCAGGATTTTGGGATCGTGTCCGCATTGGGTGAAGTGGCGGAGAAAAAGTGCACGCGCTGCGGCGCGTGTGGGCAGCAAGGAACGGAAGCACCTTCCGCCACGCGCGCGGTCGTTCGCCCCGCGACTCCCGAAGACCGGAAGATCGCCTCCGAGCTCCGCATCAACGAAGAAGAGATCCGCCGCACCGTCCGCGACAAGGTGCGGCAGCACAACTTGCCGATGAAAGTTTCCGATGCCGAATGGCAGTGGGACAAGCGCAAGTTGACGATCTATTTCACCGCGGAGCAGCGCGTGGATTTCCGGGCGCTGGTGCGGGACCTGGCCGGCTTGTTCCGCACGCGCATCGAGCTCCGTCAGATCGGCGCGCGCGACGAGGCGAAGCGGCTCGACGGTATCGGGCGCTGCGGCCGCCAGCTCTGCATCGCGAGCTGGCTGCCCGAAGGACGGCCCGTCAGCCTCTCACTTGCGAAGGCGCAAGGCTTGTCGCTGAACCCCGTGCAGATCTCCGGGCCGTGCGGCCGGCTGCTCTGCTGTCTCCACTACGAGCACGATTTCTACGTGCAGCAGCGGAAGCGCTTTCCAAAAGAAGGAAAGACGATCAAGACACCCGAGGGAACTGAGCGCGTCGTTTCGATCGACATCTTCCGCGAGCGGGTCACGCTCCGGTCTGAGGACGGCGCGACACGCGTCGTCGCGCTGGAGCAGCTACGACTGTAGTGCCCTCCCCCAAGTTTTATCTCACGACAGCCATCGACTACTCCAACGGCGATCCGCATCTCGGACACGCCCTGGAGAAAGTCGGCGCCGATTGCATCGCGCGCTATCGCCGGCTGCGCGGCGACCAGGTCCACTTTCTGATGGGGATGGACGAGCACAGCCAGTCGGTGATTCAGGCGGCGGCGCGCGCCGGCGTCACTCCGCGCGAGTGGGTGGACCGGATGGCGCGCACGTTCGCCGGCTACTGGGAGCGGCTCGAGTGCAGCAACGACGATTGGATCCGTACGACCGAGCCGCGGCACGTGCGCGGCGTGGTCGCGCTGCTCGAGCGAATTCAGCGGCAGCGGCCCGGCGATCTCTACGTCGCCGATTACGAGGGACTGTACTGCACCGGCTGCGAGGAGTTCAAGCAACCGGCGCAGATCGCCAACGGCCACTGCATCGAGCATCCCACGCTGGAGCTGATCGGCACCAAGGAACGCAATCACTTCTTCCGGCTGAGCGCGTACGGCGCGCGACTCCTCGCGCTGATCACCAAGGGCGAATTCCGCGTCGAGCCGGAGATCCGCCGCAACGAAGTCGTCCGCCTGCTCGAGGACGGACTGCAGGACGTCTCGATCTCGCGGCAGCGCCTGCCGTGGGGCATTCCCTTCCCCGGCGACAGCGAGCAGACGGTTTATGTCTGGTTCGACGCGTTGATCAACTATCTGTCGGCGACCGGCTTTCCGGACACCGGCTACGAGAAGCTCTGGCCCGCCGATCTGCACGTGATCGGCAAAGGCATCACGCGCTTTCACTGCGTCATCTGGCCGGCGATGCTGCTCGCCGCCGATCTCGCGCTGCCGCGGCTCGTGTGGGCGCACGGCTACGTGCAATGGGAAGGCGCGAAGATGAGCAAGACCGCCGGCACGGCGGTGAGCGTCGATACGGCGATCGCGCGGCACGGCACCGACGCGCTGCGCTATTTCCTGCTGCGCGAAGTCGGATTCGAGAACGACGGCAACTTCACGTGGGAGCGATTCGACGCCCGCTACACCGCCGACCTCGCCGACACGCTCGGCAATCTCGTGTCGCGCTCGCTCTCGATGGTCGAGCGCTATCGCAACGGCGTCGTGCCGGCGCCGTCCGACGACAGTCCCCTCGACCGTGCCGCGCGGGCGACGCTGGATGCATACGCCCAGGCAATGGACGCGAACGAGCTCCAACAGGGCGCCGCGTTGATCATCGAGCTCGCATCGCGCGCCAATCGCTACGTCGAGGAGACGGCGCCGTGGAAGCTCGCGAAAGGAAAGCGCGACGCAGAGCTCGATCGCGTGCTCGGGGAATTGGTGCGCACCGTCGCGCGGCTCGCAATCATGTCCGCACCCTACATGCCCGAGAAGGCCGCGGCGATCTGGACCGCATTGGCCGCGTCGCAGCGGTTCGACGCCGTTCGATTTGGAGACGCGCGCGCGCTCGCGGTCGGCGGCTGGCGGGTCGCAAAGACCCTGCCCCTCTTTCCCAAGGAACTGCTGCCCAAGGCGTTGTGACGGAGCGCACATAGCACGATTTGACGCGACTCCTCACCGCGGCTTATGTTTGCATCCCCAATGAAGAAGAAGCAGGTAGATCGCCGCTGGACCGTCATGCTGGTCCCGCACGGCTCGGGCTCATCCCGGGCCGTGGAAGTCTCGCAGACGGTCGTCAAGGCGCTCGTCGGCATCGGCAGCGTCCTCGCCGTGCTGTTCCTCGTGCTCGGCGGCACCGCGCTGTCGCGCGGCGTCAGCGTCACGCGCAGTCGCGCGCTCGAGCACGAGAATCAATTGCTCGCGAACGAAATTCAGCGCCTGCGTGAGCGGCTCGTCGGCCTGCGTGACACCATCAACGTCTTCGGCGAGCGCGAGCAGGCGCTGCGCCTGATGGCCGGACTCTCGCCGATCGACAAAGACGTGCAGCAGGCCGGCATCGGTGGGCCGAGCGGCCAGTGGATCGAGCGCGACAGCCTGTCGGCCGCGGGCGCAAACGGACAGCTCGCCCTCGCGGCGCGCGTCGACATGGATCAACTGACGCGCCGCGCCAACCTGCTCGTCAACTCGCTGAACGAAGCGTACGACTCGGCCGCGAGCCAGCGGTCGCGCTACGCCGCGACGCCGTCGATCATGCCGACCAAGGGTTGGCTGACGAGCGCGTTCGCGCGCGAGCGCGTGCATCCGATCCTGCACCTCGCGCGGCCGCACGAAGGCATCGACGTCTCCGCGCCGATGGGCATGGAGATCGACGCGCCGGCGGCGGGTGTCGTGACGCGCGTCGTATGGGAAGAAGGCTACGGCAACTTCCTCACGGTCGATCACGGCTACGGCCTCGTGACCCGCTACGCGCACTGCTCGAAGATTCTGGTCGTCCCCGGCCAGCGCGTAAAGCGCGGCCAGGCGATCGCCCGCGTCGGCTCGACGGGATTGTCGACGGGGCCGCATCTCCACTATGAGGTGTGGGTGAACGGCAAGCCCGTCGATCCGATGAAGTACGTGCTCCCGGACGCGATCGTGGATTGACGATGGTGTCGTGATTGTGAAAACGTACGGGGCGGCGGCCGAGGGGCTACCGCCCCGCAGTGTTCTCGGATTAGGCCTCGAATCGGTGCATGGGACCGATATGCTGGCAGGGTTCTAACGGTTCAGAACTTGCACGCAGCGAGTTGAAACGCGAACATCCAGTACTCCGGACCGCCGAGGTCCTTATGTCATACCGCCTGCTCTGTCTTTCACTATTCGCCACCACCTGGCTCCTTTCAGGGTGTCACCCGCGACGTGGGGCGGCCGCGGAGGAGAGCGTCGACCCCTCCGCGGGGGTACGCGTCATTTCCGACGATGCGATCGCCAAGACCGGCGCGCGCACCGCGTGGGAAGCGCTGCAGCGGACGGTTCCCTTCTTCACCTTCAACGACAACAATCGCGGCGGGACGTCGGGCATCGAGCACCGTGGCCGCTCGAGCATCTACTTGCGCGACGTCCCGTTGATCCTGATGGACGGCGTCGAGCTGAACGATTTCACGACGCTCACGAGCACCCCGGCGTCGGACATCCGCGAGATCGAAGTCCTGACCGGAATCGATGCGACGACGTATTACGGCACCGGCGCGTCCAAAGGCGTCATCCGGATCTGGACCAAGGGCGGATAAAAAACAGGTAGGGGCGTAGCGTACTACGCCCCTACCTTCAC
>Ga0070730_10002310_pt1 | contig 17391 bp, 15 predicted proteins | sample Coa_R1_3_FD_66447 | JGI IMG/M metagenome (GOLD analysis project Ga0070730, IMG submission 66447) | Surface soil microbial communities from Centralia Pennsylvania, which are recovering from an underground coalmine fire - Coalmine... | ecosystem: Environmental > Terrestrial > Soil > Unclassified ... | reverse complement strand
CGACAGCTACGCGGAAGATCGCTTCAACAGCCTCAACAGCTTCGTCTTCGTGGACAAGGCCGGCGCGGAGCGCATGGTGCGCTGGTCGCTGCTGCCGGCGGCGCCGCCGGTCGCCATCTCACCCGAAGATCTCGCCAAACGCGGCCCTGACTACCTCGAACAGGAGATCGCCCAGCGCGTCGCCGGCGCGCCGCAACGCTGGGCTATGGTGGTGACGATCGCGGGTCCCGGCGACCCGACCGCCGACCCCACCAGGGCGTGGCCGCAGGACCGTCGCACCGTCGAGGTCGGCACGCTCGTGGTGCAGAAGGTCGAGGCGGAGCGCGACGGCTCCTGCCGCGACATCAATTTCGATCCCACCGTGCTGCCGACCGGCATCCGGACATCGGACGACCCGTTCCCGGCCGCGCGGTCGGCCGCCTACATGAAGTCCTATGACCTGCGCACGGCCGAGGCCGGGGACTACCCGCGAACCATAGCGGGCGCGAAGCCATGACCGGCGTCCGCAAGCGCTTCACCCCGCTCCAGCGCCTGCTGCACTGGCTGATCGCCGTCTGCATCCTGGCGATGCTCTTCATCGGTGTGGGCATGGTGTCCACCGTGGCGCCGAAATTCCTGTCTCTCGTGGCGATCCACAGATCGCTCGGCATCGCCATCCTGGTGCTCGCGCTGATCCGCCTGGCGGTGCGCCTGCGCTACGGCGCGCCGGCGCTGCCGGCCGACCTGCCCGAGCCGCTGAAACTCGGGGCGATCCTGTCACACTACGCGCTGTACGCCCTGATGATCGGCATGCCGTTGATCGGCTGGGCCATGCTGTCGGCGGCCGCCTATCCGGTCGTGGTGTTCGGCGGCGTGCGCGTGCCGGCGATCGTGCCGCAGAGCGCCGGCCTGCACGCCTGGCTCTGGGGCGCGCACTTCTACCTCGCCTTCGCGTTCTTCGCCCTGGTCCTGCTGCATGTCGCGGCGGCGCTGTACCATGCCCTGATCCGGCGCGACGGCGTCTTCCAAGCCATGGCGTCCGCCTCGATCCACGACGAGGTCGCGCCCGCGTAGAGCGCGTTCCGAAAAGTGGGAACCGGTTTTCGGAGCAAAACGCGCGTCAAGACAAAAGAGCTGGAGTGGCGATCTGATTCCATCAGATCGCCGCTCTAGCGGCCGTGAATCTGCTCCATGCGGATCTGACGCTCGGCATATTTGCGGGCGGTGAGCTCCAGCGCCGCCCGGGCTTCATCGACCTTCAGGCGGCCGACCTCGTCCCCCTGGTCGGCGGCGATCGTGGCGGTCAAACGGGTGGCCGCCTCGCACAGGTCTTTCACCTCGTCCGACACCGCCCCGTTCAGCGCGATCACCATGACCCGAGGATCGCCGCCGTATTCGCGGCAGATCATGTCCACCGCCTCCTTCTCGAACATGTGATAGCTCATCGGCCCTCCGCGGCGCTGCGCCGATTGAGACTAAAGGGCCCGCGACTCTCCCGGAAGCCCCGGCCGTGGCGGATGATCACTCACCTGGCGGAAGGAGGGCGGACGTTCCCGTCCGCCATGCTGCGGCGCCTTGAACGCCACTTCAGCGCCCACCCGGGAGCGGAACGCCCGCGGCGACCCCTCCACGATCGACGCAGGATATTGGCGCCGGCGCTCGTTCGGGTTTGGGTGGCGGCCGAAGCGACCCATCCGAAACTCGCAAAGGCCCCGACCATGACCGACGACTATGTCACGCGCGCGCACGTCAGCCGCGGCGCCTGGGCTTCCGAGCTGCGCGGGCGCACCGCGATCGTCACCGGCGCGGGCCGGCTGCGGAGCATCGGCCGGGCGATCTGCCTCGAGCTGGCCCGGCAGGGCGTGAACATCGTCCTGACCGGAACAGGGCGGGATCCCTCGCGATATCCGCCGGAGGAGCAGGCGATCGGCTGGCGCGATATCGAGAGCGTCGCCGAGGAAATTCGCCAGGCGGGGGCGCAGGCGCTGCCGCTCGTTTCCGACGTGGCCGATCCCGGCGCTGTCGCGAGCCTGGTCGAGACAGCCGTCGAACGCTTCGGCGCCCTGGACATCGTCGTCAACAACGCCGGCGCCGCGCGCGGGGAGGACAGGGTTCCGGTCGTGGAGCTCACCCTCGAGGCCTGGAACACGGTTCTCCACACCAACCTCACCGGCGCCTTCCTGGTGTCGCAGGCGGCGGCGCGCCGGATGATCAAGGACCGCCGCGGCGGCTCGATCGTCAACATCTCCTCGATCGCGAGCCGCGTCGCCGCCGCCCACAGCGCCGCCTACGCCTCGTCGAAGGCCGGCATCAACGCCCTCTCCCGGGTGATGGCGGTCGAGCTGGCGCCGCACCGCATCCGCGTGAATTCCGTCCTGCCCGGCGTCATCGAGACGTCGCGCATGGACGACCTGGGACGCGATGAAGCCTGGCGGAAATTCATCGAGGAGAGGATCCCTCTGGGAAAAGCCGGCAACGGGATGGAGGTCGCCTGGCTCGTGACCTTCCTCTGCAGCGACATGGGCGGCTGGATCACCGGCCAGGACCTCGCCGTCGACGGCGGAACCAGCTGGCGGTAGGCGGCGCCTTTTTCCATGATCACGCGCTGGCGTGGGCTGCGGCCTTGATGAAGTCGACGAACGCCCGCAGCGGGGCAGGGACGAGACGGCGTCCGGGGAAGTAGAGGAACGGGCCGGGGAAGCTCTGCCACCAGGGCTGCAGCACCGGCTCGAGGACGCCGCGGTCCAGGTGCGGGCGAAGCCAGTCCTCGAACAGATGGATGATGCCGACGCCGGCGAGCGCGGCGTCGACGGCCAGGTCGGTCGCTCCGCCGGCGCTGACCGACAGAGGCCCCGGCGGGTCGAGCCGCACGACCTCGCCGTCGCGCTCGAACTCCCACGGCGCGCGCGCGCCGCTCGGGAAGCGACCGCGCAGGCAGGCATGCGACAGCAGGTCGCGCGGATGGCCGGGCCGGCCATGCCGCGCGAGATAGGCCGGCGCGGCGGCGGTCGCGAAGCGCTGGACGCGCGCGCCGATCGGGATGGCGATCATGTGCGCCTCGAGGCGTTCCTCGTAACGGACGCCAGCGTCGCAGCCGGCGGCGATGACGTCGACGAAGCTTTCATCGACCATCACCTCGACCCGGACCTCCGGACAGGCGGCGAGAAACGGCGGAATGATCGCCGGCAGCACCAGCCGGGCGGCCACCGTAGGCACGTTCAGGCGCAATGTGCCCGCCGGCCTGTCGCGGTAGCCGTCCACGACGTCGACGGCGGCTTCCATCTCGGCGAAGGCCGGTCCCAGCCGCTCGAGCAGGCGGGCGCCGACCTCGGTCGGGACGACGCTGCGGGTGGTCCGGTTGAGGAGACGCACGCCCAGCTGTTCCTCCAGCCGGCGGATGGTCTCGCTGAGCCAGGACGCGCTCTTGCCGTTGATCCGGGCCGCCTCGCGGAAACCGCCCGCCCTCGCCACCTCCACGAACAGCCCCAACTCGGCGGGATCGACCTTCATTGTTCACTCCACCGCACAGCCCGTTCGGATTGTAAGCCATTGTTGCTGGGCGTGACGACGCTAAATCCGCGGCATCATCCGAACAGGAGCGACAAGACCGCCATGACAACCCCATCCAGGATCGCGATCATCACCGGCGGCAGCCGGGGCATCGGCCGCAACACGGTCCTGACCCTCGCCGAACGCGGGGTCGATACGATCTTCACCTACAACACCAACCAGGCCGAAGCCGACAAGGTCGTCGCTCACGCGGCGGGCGCCGGTCGCAGGGCCGTGGCGCTGCAGCTCGACGTCGGCGACGCGGGCGCTTTGGACGGCTTTGTCGAGCGCGTCCGGCGGGCGCTTGGCGAGTTGGGGGCCGAGCGGTTCGACTTCCTGGTCAACAACGCCGGCACATCCTCCGGCATGGGCTTCCAGGACGCGACCGAAGCCGAGCTGGATTCGATCTTCAGCGTCCACTTCAAGGGCGTGTTCCTGCTCACCCAGAAGCTGCTGCCGCTGATCAACGACGGCGGCCGGATCGTGAACATCTCCAGCGCCCTCGCGCAGCGGCCCATGGCGGGCAGGGCCGTCTACGGCCCGATGAAGGCCGCGGTCGAGGCGCTCACCAGATATATGGCCCTGGAGCTGGGGCCACGCCGGATCGCCGTGAACGTCGTCGCGCCGGGCGCCGTCGCCACCGACTTCAGCGGCGGCATCGTCCGCGACAACCCGGAGGTCAACAGGATGGTCGCCGCCCACACATCCCTCGGCCGGGCCGGCCTCCCCGAAGACATCGGCCCGATGATCGCCTCGCTCCTGTCGGAGGATAACCGCTGGGTGAACGGCCAGCGCATCGAGGTCTCGGGCGGCATGGGGTTCTGACCGCCCGGCCACCCGCTTGCCCCTTCAGCGGCCGTTCCCCTACAGTCGCGGCGAGGATGGGGGAGGCTGGCCGCCATGACCAAACCGCCGCTGCGCGTGGGCGTCGCCTACGACTTTCGCAATCCGCCGGAATCGGGGATGAGCCACGCCGCCTTCTATGCGGCGATCATCGAGCAGGCCGCCTGGCTGGATGGCCTCGGCCTCGACCTCGCCTGGTTCACCGAGCACCACTTCGTCGAGGACGGCTACCTGCCGTCATGGACGCCGGTCGCAGGCGCGATCGCCGCCCGGACCAAAAACCTGCGCTTTTCCAGCGACGTCTGCCTGATGCCGTTCAACCACCCGATCCGCCTGGCCGAGGACCTCGCGGTGCTGGACAACATCAGCAACGGCCGCGTCGAGATCGGCGCCGGCATGGGCTACGCCCCACACGAGTTCCGCGGCTTCGGCCTGCCGCTGGCGCGCCGCGTGTCGCTGACCAACGAGGCGCTGGAGGTGCTGGTCCGCGCCTTCACCGGCGAGACCTTCAGCTTCGAGGGCAAGCGCTACAGCTTCAAGGACGTCAGGATCACCCCGGGCTATGTCCAGCCGGGGGGACCGCCGCTGTGGATCGCGGCGATGGGCAAGCCCGGCGCCGAGCGGGCGGCGCGTCACCGCGCCAACCTGCTGCCCCAGGGCCTGCGTTCCGACACCCTCGACCACTGGAGCGGGGCCGTGAAGGCCGCCGGCGGCGATCCCGAGACCCGCCGCGTCGGCATCATCCGCTCCTGCCTCGTCACCGACGACCGCGAGCGCGACTGGCCAGCGGTGCGCGAGGGCGAGCGGCGGCGCATGGCGGTCTACAACCGCTTCTTCGCCGAGGCCGGCGGGCGCGGCGGGGTCGAGGGCATCACCGCCGAGGCGCGCATCCCCCAGACCTGGGTGGTCGGCGACGTCGACCATTGCGTCGCCGAGCTTTCCGCCTTCATCGCCGAGTATGGCGTCACCGACCTCGTCACCTGGGGCGTGCCGCCCGGCATGCGGCCGGAGCAGATGGCGCCCAGCCTCGAGCGCTTCGTGCGCGACGTGGCCCCGAGACTGCGCGCAGCGGCGGCGGAAGACTGATGATTGATATTCTTAAGACTCTCGCGGCCTTGGTTGTGGGCTACCTTTTGGGCAGCCTCAACACGGCCGTGATCGTCGGGAAACTCTACGGCAAGGACATAAGCGGCCACGGCAGCAAGAGCGCCGGGCTTACCAACACCCTGAGGGTGCTGGGTAAATCGGCCGCGGTGCTCGTTCTTGCGGGAGATGTTTTGAAGGGTTTAGCGGCCTGCCTGATAGGGTTGCGCCTCGGCGTTTATGTCTATTCGGGGGAGGCCAAAGATTGCGTAAGCCTTCTGGCGGCAGGCGCAGGCGCGGTCATCGGGCATAACTGGCCGGTATATTTCGCCTTCAAGGGTGGCAAAGGAGCCCTTACGGCGACGGCCGTGATGTTCATGTTCGACTGGGTCGCGGCCCTTATATCGCTTGGCGTGTTTGTGATGATAGTAGTTCTCACCCGCTATGTTTCCCTGGGCACGCTATGTGCTGTGATCTTCTTTGTGGCGATTTCTTTTGTACCCGTTTTTGGCAATACGCTTTATTTTCAGATGTTTGCCTGCCTGATGGCGCTCATGCTCGTTTTCAAGCATAGGGAAAATATACAAAGGCTGCTTTCCGGAACAGAAAATAAGCTTGCGCTCTGAGCCCAAGGGCGGCTTCAGTATCTAGCCGTGCACTTGGGTCGAGTGCCCCAGGATCCAGGCGGAGAGTTCGGCGATCGGCTTGAAGCCGAGGCTCGCGTAGAGCGGCCGGCCCGCCTCGGTGGCGGTTAGGTAGAAGCGCTCCACGCCGCGCTTCCGACAGTCGTCGATCAGGGCGCGGCGCGCGCACAGAGCCGGATCAGCTCTTTGGTCTCATCCATCGGTCTCGCCCCGCGCTCAGTCTGCAGCCGCATGTCTGATCATCCGTGGCCTATGCCACCAGCGAGATGACCGCTGGAAGTCGCCGCGGACCGTCTCTCCCTCCAGCAGGGGCTTCTCCTTGGCCGTCTTGGCGCTCAACGGCATTGTCAGAATAACATCCATACTGGCGTTTCGGCGCGCCGCGACGAAAGCGGCATCGCTGTTACGCTGACAATGCTCTCTCGCCACGGGCAGGTTAAGGAAATAGGCATGACCATGAAATGGCTCGGCATGGGGGCGCTGTGCGCCGCGCTGATCGCGACCGCCGCGGAGGCCCGCGTCGTGCGGTTGGAGATCCAGCGGCGCGAGCCGGTTCTCAGCGGCAAGCCATTCGGCGGCGCGGGTTCGTACGAGAAGCTGGTGGGCAAGGTCCGTTTCGCGGTCGACCCCAACCTTGCCATCAACAAATCCATCGTGGACCTGGACCTGGCGCCCAGGAATGCGCGAGGCGAAGTGGAATTCGCCGCGGACTTCTTCATGCTGAAGCCGGTCGACCCCAAGAGGGGCAATCACCGCCTCTTCTATGAAGTGGGCAATCGCGGCGGCAAATCCATGCTGCGCTATTTCCAGAAAGCCATAAACGGCAACGACCCGACGAGCGCCGAGGAAATCGGCGATGGCGCCTTGATGAACCATGGCTGGACGCTGCTCTGGATGGGCTGGCAATGGGACGTGCCGCCGGGGCAGATGCGGATGGACATGCCCATCGCCACCGATCACGGGCAGAAGATCACCGGGCTGGTCAGGGCCGACTTCGTGCCCAACGACCGTTCGCCCACCCAGTCGCTGGCCGACCGCGATCATCTCGCCTATCCGATCGACGACGAGAGCAGTCCCGACAACGTGATGACGGTGAGGGACAATCCCGCCGACACGCCGCAGGTGATCCCGCGCGCCCGATGGCGTTTCGTGAACGGCGCCGCGGTTTCGCTGGATGGCGGCTTCGAGTTGGGCCGCATCTACGACGTGGTCTATCGCGCCAGGGACCCCCGCGTGGTGGGAACGGGGCTGTCGGGCACGCGCGATCTGATCAGCTTCCTCAAGCATGACCAGAGCGCGGCCAATCCCATGCCGGGCCTTACATTCGCCTATGGCTGGGGCGTGTCGCAGTCGGGCCGCCTGCTGCGCCAGTTCCTCTATGAAGGCTTCAATGAGGACGAAGACCACCGCATCGTCTTTGACGGCGTGATCGACGAAGTGGGCGGCGCGGGGAGGGGCTCGTTCAACTACCGCTTCGGCCAGGCCTCGCGCGACGCCGAGGAGTTCTTCGACTTCTTCTATCCGGTGGACATGTTCCCGTTCACCGATGGCGTCGAGACCGATCCCGTCACCGGCCAGACCGGCTCGCTTCTGGGCAATGCCGAGGCGCGCCATGTGCGGCCCAAGCTGTTCCACATCTTTTCCAACTCGGAATACTTCAACCGCGCCGGCTCGCTGATCCATACCGATGTGACCGGCACGCACGACATCGCGCCCCCGCCCGATTCGCGCATCTTTGTCGTCTCGTCGGGGCCGCACGCCTTCGGGCCCTTCCCGCCGGTGCGGGCGGAAGGCGCCGCCGCCTTGAACAACCCGGTGAGCCGCAATCCCATTGTGCGCGCTCTGCTGAAGGACATGGACGATTGGGTGACCAGGGGCGTCGCGCCGCCGGACAGCCGCATCCCACATATCGCCGACGGCACCCTGGTCCCGACCGCGGAAGCGGGCTGGCCCAGAATTCCAGGCGTGCCGTTCCCCGTGCCGACCATCAAGACCTACCGGCTGGATTTCGGACCGGAATGGAGCCGGGGCGTCGTCCTGAACGAGCCGCCCAAGGTGGGCCGGATCTACGTCGAGCTGGTTCCCGCGGTGGATGAAGCCGGCAACAGCCGGGCCGGCATCCGCCTGCCGGCGATCGCGGCGCCGGTCGGGACCTATGGCGGGTGGAATTTCCGCATCCCCGCGATCGGACGGCCCGACCAGCTGTTCGGCGAGATGGGCTCATTCCATCCCCTGCCGCGCACCAGGGAAGAGCGGCTGAAGAGCGGCGACTCGAGGCTCTCCATCGCCGAGCGCTACAACAGCCGCGACGCGTACATCGCCAGGGTGACCGCGGTGGCCAAGCAGATGGTCGAGGACCGCTTCCTGCTGCCCCAGGATTTGAACGAGCCGATCGACCAGGCGGTGGCGATCTATGATTGGGCGATCGACCCGAGCCGTCGGGACTGACCGTCCGGCCGGCCCAACCGGCTTCCTTGACGCCCCCGGACCGCGCTGTAGGGAGGTTGCGCAAAGACAAACGAGGCGCCCCGCATGAGCTTTCCCCTTCCCAACGTCTCCACGGACCTCTCCGGACAGACGGCCCTGGTCACGGGCGCCTCTTCGGGGCTCGGGCTGAGGTTCGCCAGGGTGCTGGCCGCCTGCGGCGCGAAGGTGGCGCTGGCGGCGCGCCGGCTGGACCGGCTGGAGGCGCTCGCCGATGAGATCCGCGCCCAGGGCGGCCAGGCGACGCCGATCCAGATGGACGCCACCGACGCCGGTCAGCTGACAGCCAGCGTCGAGAAGGCGCAGGCCGAGCTCGGGCTGGTCACCATCCTGGTCAACAACGCCGGCATCCCCGACGCGCAGCGCGCCCACAGGATGCCGCTGGAGCTGATCGACCGGGTGATCGACATCAACATTCGCGCGCCCTACGTGCTCAGCTGCGAAGTGGCCCGGCGGCTGATCGAGGCCAAGCGGCCCGGTCGGATCGTCAATATCGCCTCGTCGGCGGCCTACGACTACGGCGGCAACGGGGCGGCGCTCTACTCCATCTCCAAGGCGGCGGTGGTGCGGATGACCGAGACGTTGGCCGTGGAGTGGGCGCGCTTCGACATCAACGTCAACGCCATCGCGCCAGGCGCCTTCGAGTCCGAAATGATGGACGGGATGTTGCAGCGAATTGGCGACATCAGCCAGCACTTCCCGAGGAAGCGCATCGGCAATCCCGCCCAACTCGACTCGACCCTGCTGTACCTGGTGGGCCCGGCGTCCGACGCGGTGACGGGCACGAGCATCCGCGTCGACGACGGGCAGGGCTCGCGGTAGGGCGCCGGACTCGACGCACCACCGCTACCGTGCCCAGTCGGCTCACCTGGCCGACGCGGAGGCCGCGTCGAGGATTGTGAACTCCTCGTCGGTCAGGCGCCATTCGAGCGCGCCAAGGTTGGCCTTGACGTGATGGGCCTTGGTGGCGCCCGGGATGAGGATCACGCGCGGATCGCGCGCGAGCAGCCAGTTCAACGCGGCCTGGCTCTGGATTGCCTGATGCGCCCGGGCGACCTCCGCGAGCGCGCGGCGGACCCCGTCGAGCTTGTCCTGCTTTGCGTCCGCGGGCGGCGCCGCCAGCCGCCCTGAGGCCAGCGGGAAATAGGCCACGAGGGCGATGTCCAGCTCGCGACAGGCCTCGAGCACGCCGTTGGTCTCGGGATTGCGGTGGGCGAGGCTGTAGTGGACCTCGTTGGCGGCAAGCGGGATGTTGGACCGCGCGAGCCGGTCGGCGACCCGCCGCATCTGGTCGGCGTTGAAGTTGCTGACGCCTACGTACTTGGTCTTGCCCGATTTCACGGCCTCGGCCAGGCCGTCGGCGAAACCGCCGAGGTCGGTGAACGGGAAGGGGAAGTGCACGTAGTAGAGGTCGATCGACGGAATCCCCAGGCGGACAAGCGAGGCGTCGAGCGCGGCCATCAGGTGGCGTGGCGACGCGCGCGCGACAAAAGGTGCGAACTTGCTCGCCACGAACGCCGGCCGTCCGTCCCTGCGCAGGCAGTCGCCGATCAGCCGCTCCGACTTGCCGAAGCCGTAGATCTCCGCGGTGTCGATGAAGGCGCCGCCCGCGTCGAGAAGCGCCTGGTAGGCCTCGAACACCGGCGCGTCGTTCGCGCCATAGCTCCAGCGGTTCGTGCCGGCCCCGATGGCTGGAACCTCGGCGCCCGTCTTACCGAGGGGGCGGAGCTGGGCCGTCTGCATGACGCATCTCCGATCTCAAGACAAACACTTAGCAGATATTGGAGCGACCCGCACCGGGCGGGTCAGGGAGCGCCCGGCGCGATGACCGCGGGAAAGTCGCCGCGCACCGTCTTTCCGTCCAGCGCTCCCGCTACAAGTTCGATCGCCTGGAACCCGCGTCCGCGTGAGCGGTGCGGCGCCTCGATCCGCGCGGCCAGCTCGGGCGAGAAGCCGAAGCGTCCGTAGTAGGCCGGATCTCCCAGGAGGCTGGCCGCCTCGAACCCGATCTCCGCAAGACGCTTCAGTCCGCCAGGCACCAGACGCGAGCCGACGCTGCGCTTCTGCAGGGAAGGCTCCGCCGAGAGGCAGGTCAGGTAGGCCCCCTTCACCGCCCGGCCGTCGACCGTCAGCGGCGCGGCGCACCATTGGGCGTGCCCGACGATGACGCCGCCGGCCAACGCGACCTCGGCCAGACACACCTCGGCCTCCCGGCGCACCGCCTCCACGAAATCGGCCGTGTCGTCATCCGCCCCGAAGGCGGCCGTCACCAGCGCGCGCACCGCGGCCGCGTCCTCCGTCCGTTCAGGCCGGATATCGAGTTCGAGCAGCATGGGTGCAGGCTAGGGCGGCGCGTGAGGGTTTTCCATCTCTTTGGCGAACATCTCAGCCAGATCATATGCTTGGCTATCGGTGGGCCATCGAGTCTTCGGGAGCATTCGGCTACAGCTTAGGCGGGCAACGTCTCGGCAGCTGAGAACTCATGGTCACAGAGCCTCAACCCACATTACCGGCCGTCCGCTTCCACTCCAGCATACGCATCGCTGGCCCTGCTCGAATGTGTAGGCGACGCTGGAGCGCTATCCTAGCGAATGCTGCGCTGCGACAAGGCGAAGACGCTGCCGATGAGCGCAACAACCATGATGAAAAGGAACCCGTCCATCGAAGCGAGGAAGGTGGCTTGCTGGGTGACTATCGTGGCTATCCGTGCCAGCGCCGTCAGCTGCTCAAGCCGGGAGCCGGATGCAAGATCACCACTAGCGGTGAATGAAGTCATTGCGTTCCGAAAATTCGGATTATAGGCGCTCGCGATTTCCGAAAGTCTGGTTTCATGCAGGGCAAGGCGATGCTGTTCGAGAATGATGATCGATGCCGTGCCGAAAGAATAGGCCATTTGCTTGACGATGTTTTTGATCCGGTAGCTGTGGACATATTCCTCGGAGGGGATCACCTGAAAGGTGACACTGGCGTTGGGTAACACGATGAACATGAGAAGGGCGCCGCGGAGCATGAGCGGCAGGATCAGCCATCCCTGGCTGACGTCTGGCGGCATCGACATCATCGAGGCGGCAATGAGGGCCGCAAGGAGGAAGCCCGGGACGATGATCAGCTTCTTGCGCGCGATCTTGCTCGAGTAGCGCATGTAGACAAACATAGCGGCGAGCGAGAACAGCGAGGTAAAGCCAACAAGTCTGCCGGCTACTTCGACCGGATAGCCGAGGCCGCCTTCGAGGAATCGAGAGACGAGATAGCTGAGCGCATTCGTGATGTAATAGTAGAAGGCGTAGATCACCAGTCCGGTCCGAAAACGGCTGATGCGCAGGCCGTACAGGCGGATCAGGGCAGCGGGGCGATCCCATTGATGATGGATGAACCATCCAAGCGCCAGGAGACCGGCAAGGGCTCCGGCCTGGAGAAGGATGGAAGCGCTGAACAGCTCGAAACGAACTTGCTGTGCGACCACCTGCAAGGCGGCGAGCCCGAATGCGAAGATGGCATAAGGCCACAGCTCGGGATTGGATCTTTCCTCTTCCGGTAACTGGCCGGACGATGGGATGACGAGCAACGCGAGCGACCCGAAGACGAAGCCGAGCGGCGCGGTGCAGCCGAACAGCGCCTGCCAGCCGCAGCTGGTGACGAGCACGCCGCCGACAAGCGGCGCCAGGGCGCTGCCGATCAGGACCGTGCCGAGGTAGATCGGCATCGCCGTCGGGCGGCGTTCCGGCGGGACGCCGAACCGCAGCAGGATGCGCGTGGCTCCGAGCATCGGCCCCATCAGATAACCTTGGAGGGCTCGGGCGCCCGCGAGATCTGCCGACGAGCGACTGGCGGCCGAGGCGAGCGAGGCAAGAGCAAAAAGGAAGAGGCATCCGGCGATGTAGTTGCGATGCCCGATCCGCTCGATCCACCAGTTGTACCCGAGGATACCGATCACGCTGGCCACGGCATAGGCGCTCGATGCCCAGATCAGCTCGTCTGGCGGAGCATCGATGCCGCCGGCGATGCGGATCGTGTAGAAGGAGAACATGGAATTGTCGAAATAATCGAGCCCTACGGCGAAGGCGAGCGCCCAGGGCAGCAAGAACGTGCGAACCGATCCTCGATCGCCATGCAGCCTTTCGGTGAGAGCCAATGGAGTCATTTGGCGGCGGTCTCGATCTGGCCAGGCGGCGCCGCGTAGATCTCGGCGATCATGAAGAGCCCATGTTCTTCTCGATGATCTGGCGGATGCGGGCATCGACACGCGGGCCGCCGTCGATGCTTTGCTCGATGCCGCCGGCGGGCGGCGTGGCGCCGGCCACGGTCAGGCCGGAGCGATCCGAGGTCGCCACTGTGACGTTGACCGAGAGGCCCACGCGCAGCGGGTTCCTGTCCAGTTCCTTGGGATCGAGCGCGATGCGCACCGGTACGCGCTGGACGATCTTGATCCAGTTGCCGGACGCATTCTGCGGCGGCAGCAGCGAGAAGGCGTTGCCCGAGCCGGCGCCGAGGCCCAGCACATGGCCGTGGAAGGTCACCCTCTTGCCGTAGACGTCGGCCTTGATCTCCGCGGGCTGGCCGACCCGGAGATGCTGCAGCTGGGTCTCGCGGAAGTTCGCGTCCACCCACAGACTGTCGAGGGGCACCACGGCCATCAGCGGCGTGCCGGCGGCAATGCGCTGGCCGAGCTGGACGGTACGCTGCGCCACCACGCCGCCGACCGGCGAGGAAATGTGCATGTAGGCGCGGTTGATTGCGGCGTTGCGCACGGCGGCGATCGCCGAGAGCACGGCCGGATTGTCATAGACGCTGGTGCCCTGCACCACGCTGGCCGCCTGCGCCTTCTTGGCCTGGGCGAGGTTCAGCGCTGCCCTGGCAGTGGTGACGGCATCGCGGGCGTGGCTCACCTCCTCACCCGAAACGGCGCCGTCCTTGGCGGCGGCGTCGCGACGGGTGAGGTCGTTCTGCGCGCGCTGGAGGTCGGCCCCGGCCGAGAGGATCTCGGCCTGGGCCTCGTCCACCGACGAGTTGTTCGAGCGGAAGGCGCGCACCGTGCGGCCGAGATCGGCCTCGGCGGAGGAGAGCATGACGTCCTCGGTCGCCGGATCGAGGTCGATCAGCGGGTCGCCGCGCTTCACCGCCTGGGTATTGTCAGCGTGCAGCGCCAGCACCGTGCCACCCTCCCGCGCCGTAATCGAGACGATGTTGCCGCCGACATAGGCGTCGTCGGTTTCCTCGCGCGGCGGCGCGAGCAGCCGCGTCACGATGTAGACGATGGCCGCCATCAGCACGACAACGCCGACGACGGGCGGCACGCGGCGACTTTTGCTGGGCGTCCGCGCGGCGGCCGGAGTGGACTCTGTCGTGGTCATGTCATCGTGCACGTTCAGGCTGCGCCGCGACCGGGGTTGTCCCGGCGCTGGCGTTCAAACCCGAACGGGATGGCGTGGAGGAAGCAAAGCCGCCTCCCAAAGCCGCGACAAGCTGAACCCGACGATTGAGCCTGTCTGTCTGCATGTCGACGAGCTGCTGCTCGGCCTGGAGCAGGCGGAAGCCGCTGTCGATCGCATCGAGCTGCGATCCGAGGCTGGTGCGCACGCGCACCTGGTCGAGACGCACCGTGTCGCGCAAGCCCTGCACGACACGGGTCTGCTCTGCGAGGTCCTGATCCGACGAACGGACGTTGGTGATCGCGTCCGACGCCTCACGTATGGCCTCAAGCACAGCGCCGTCATAGTCGGCCACCGCCGCGTCAAGGTCCGCGGTTGCCCCCTCAAATTGCGCGCGCCGCTTGCCGCCTTCGAAAATAGGAAGGCTCACTGCTGGACCAACGCTGTAGGTAAAGGCTCCGCCGCTGAAGAAATTGCTCAGGCCGCCCGCAGTTAACCCCGCCAGCGCCGATATGCTGAGATTCGGCAGGAACGCCGCGCGAGCGGCCTTGCGACCATGTACAGCCGCGTCGATCCGGGCCTGCCCGGCCAGCAGATCCGGGCGACGGCCGAGCAGGTCGGCGGGCAGCCCATCCGGAACGCTCGGCGCCTGATCGAGACGCAGTGTCGGCGTTGCGATCTCAGAGTAGAACTCGGCGCCCCGGCCTACCAACGCCGCCAGCGCGTGAATCAGCGTGTCACGCTGGCGCTCGGCCTGGGTGCGGGCTTGCTGGGCCTGAGCGAGCAGCGTCTCCGCCTGCTTGATGTCGAACTGGCTACCGAGCTGGTTGCGCACGCGCGATTGCGCGAAGCCCAGCGCTTTCTGCCGCGTCTGCACAAAGCCGTTGGCGACGCGGATCAACTGTTCGGCCTGTGCGAGATGAATGTATGTCTGCGTGATGGATACGCAGAGTGCCAGGCGTGCCGCCGCGGCATCGAGAGCCGCGGCGTCCGCCGAGGCTCCGGCCTGTCGCACCATCGCTTGCTGCCGCCCGAAGAGATCGAGGTCCCAGCCGAGGTTGGCGACTGCAATCTCTAAATTAGCGTCGGCGCCGCCAAGTGGCGGAGGAAGGAACTTGTCGCCGATACGTGCGTGGCGGAGCTGAGCCGAGCCGCTCAGGTGCGGCAGAAGGCCGGCATGCTCCGCCTCGATCTGTGCTTGCGCGCGGCGGACGCGTGCCTGTGCGCCCGCAAGGAACGGATTGCCCGCCATGCCCATCTCGATCAGCTCGTCAAGCTGCGGATCGCCATAGGCTTTCCACCAGGCGGCGTCGATCGCAGGAGCGCCGGCGCCGAGACCAAGCGATTGATCCCCCACTTGGACGACTTGCGGTAGCTCCTTCGGCGCCGAAGCGCAGCTTGTGAGAAGAAGAGTTGTCATCGCACACGACGCATAGCGCCTCGACATATCAGTCACTCACCGAAAACCTCGCACTATCCGCCTGCGCCGTCGTAGTCGTTCATTTCCGGCCAGCTCATCGCACGCGCTTTTCCAAAAGGTATTCGTCAGAGGCGAGCCCGAATTTTCTGAAGTGGTTCGTCGCTTCGGCGTCACCGGAGATGACCGCGTAGTGTTTCAAAACACGGCGAGCATATTCGTAGGTTGGCGCAACGACCAATTGCCCGTTGATCGTCCGAGCACCCTTGTTCCATTCCGGGCCGCCGTTAAGCTTACCCCATTCATCGACCAACGTTTTCGCCCAGGAAAGCTCCTCAGCAGAGACACCGAACACCTCATTAGCCACCGGGATCAGGCGTGGGAAAAGCAATGTGACTCCGTCAAATCCGATCCCTCTTGATGCCCGCATAGCCTGTATGGAAGTATCCGCTCCAAGTGCGCTGATGCCGACCAGGTCACCTGCGTTCCACTCTTTCCATCGCGCGACCGCAAGCACTCTCGCGCGACAATACGCTAACCAATCTTCTGAGGTCGTAGCTTCCGGACCGAATAATCTAGATCCTAGCTCCAATGCGAAGTCGTACGCCGTGACAGACAAGCCCGTCACCGCTGTCGATGTTCGCGCGATAGTATCGAGATCGGCCAAGATACCGGGCGTATCGACCTCGACAAGAATTTCCACCTTTCTCGTCGGCGTGAACGAATAGAGGTAATCTTCGGCGAGCGCCACATCCGAAGCACTGTAGGCATGTGACAGCATTATGCTGTCGGCCCCCGCCGTCGTCACCGCATTGATGTCCTCCACAAACCATGGTGATGCGGGGCTGTTGACCCTTACGCAAATCTCACCGGCACGAAATCCGCCAGCCTCTATCGCATCAACGACCATCTCCCTGGCCTGCAATTTTGCTGTGTCAAGCCTCGCGATGGCGTCTTGAAGATCTATGATAAGGACATCAGCGTCCAGACGACGGCATTTGTCGAGATACTCGGGAACATTGCCCGGTATGATGATCATGGAGCGACGAAGCCTTTTCACAACTATCTCCTGCAATAACTATGCGCGGGCAGCGCCGACACCTGAATTTCCGCTGCCATTAAACGCGCGAATTACCGGCTTGGATCAGATCGCCGTCAGACAGCAATTTAACGATTACCCTTTCTTCGACGCCAAACTCCCGAAGACATTCGATGCTGTGCTGCCCCAATGCCGGGGGCGGCCTTCGGGTTGACGGCAAACAGGCCGCTCCAGACAACGCCAGGGGGCTTGCCGGCACTCGCCAGGTTCCTAATGTCGGATGAGCAATTGATTCAATGAGCCCAGGCTGATTGATCTGAGCGTCTTCGAGCGCCCGGGACACGGACCAAATTGGACTCGATGGAATTCCTGCCGCGACAAGTTTCCGTGACCAGTTTTCGGCCGTGTCGTCGCCGAGGCGTTCGTCGATGAGTCGTTTGAGAGATTCCGGATTGCAGATACGTGCCGCAGGCGTCCCAAAATCCTCAGATTCTATCAAATCCTCAAGCCCGACCACCTCGCAGAATTTCGACCACATGTTGGGTGTGGCCGATGCAATTACAATCAGTTCGTCTTTTGCTTGGAATACGCCATATGGACAAATTGCTGGGTGGCTATTCCCGGTCCGCGTCGGCGTGACACCCGCAGTCAAGTAGTTTTGCGCGTGGTGAAGCAGCATTGCTGTCAATGTCGAAAGCAGGGAGGTATCCACGCGTTGGCCGCGCCCCGTCGCCTCCCGCTGATGGATAGCGGCGACCACGCCCAGCGCCAACCACATACCCGCCCCAAGATCACCCAGTGGCACACCTATGCGAAGAGGCCCGCCATCAGGCGTCCCATTGATGCTCATCACGCCCGAGAGGGCCTGCAGCGTCACATCGAAGCCGGGCTCGCCCGAGCGCGCGCCGTTCCGCCCAAACCCGGAGATGCTTCCAAAGATCAAGCGCGGATTGGTAGAGCTCACTTGCTCATAACCAAGTCCCA
>Ga0070730_10002309_pt1 | contig 17391 bp, 10 predicted proteins | sample Coa_R1_3_FD_66447 | JGI IMG/M metagenome (GOLD analysis project Ga0070730, IMG submission 66447) | Surface soil microbial communities from Centralia Pennsylvania, which are recovering from an underground coalmine fire - Coalmine... | ecosystem: Environmental > Terrestrial > Soil > Unclassified ... | reverse complement strand
TCAGAGCAGTGCGGAATCCGGAAAGGTGCGTACCGCCATCCACGGTATTGATGTTGTTGGCAAAACTGAAAATCGTTTCCGAGTACGCGTCGTTGTACTGCAACCCAATCTCCATGTGAACGCCGTTGCGGTCGTCCTCCATGTAGATCGGCTTATCGTGCAGCACCTGCTTGCCGCGGTTGAGGTGCTTAATGAATTCCGCGATGCCGCCGTTGTACTTGAATTCGGCGTGCTTGGGCTCGCCCGTCTTCGCGTCGGTGGCACGCTCGTCGGTGAGCGTGATCAGCAGTCCCTTGTTCAGAAACGCCAGTTCGCGCAAACGCTGCGCCAGCGTGTCGTAGTTGTATTCGGTCACGGTAAAGATCGAGCGATCGGGCAGAAAATGAACTTTGGTCCCGGTCTTAACCTTGGCGACGCCCGTCTTCTTCAACTTGCTGGTCGGATCGCCCTTCGAATAGGTCTGCTGCCAGGTCGCGCCGTCCCGCCAGATTTCCAACTCAAGATCTTCGCTGAGCGCGTTCACGCACGACACGCCCACGCCGTGCAATCCGCCGGAAACTTTGTAACTCGAAGTATCGAACTTTCCGCCGGCGTGCAGCTTGGTCATCACGACCTGCGCCGCCGAAACTTTTTCTCCATCGATCTCCATGTCATCAACAGGAATGCCGCGGCCGTCATCAATCACTGTGATGGAGTTATCGAGATGAATCGTGGCTTCAATCTTCGTGGCAAATCCGGCTAGTGCCTCGTCGACGGAGTTGTCCACGACTTCGTACACCAGGTGATGCAAGCCCATCTCGCCGGTCGATCCGATATACATTGCGGGACGCTTGCGCACCGCTTCCATCCCGCCCAGCACTTTGATCGACTCTGCGGTGTAGTCGCTATTGCCATTCCCTCCGCCGTTCACAGTACTGATCGGAGTCACTTTTCCGTTTTTTGTTTTCGTGTCAGTGATGGGAGTATTAATCTCTTTGGTGGCCATTCCGCTCCGCGAAAATGTCCCGATTTTTTCCTGAACTCAGCCCTCGAAACGCCCGGGGAATTTGGCTGGAATTCCGCATCGATCCGAACCCCTTAAAGCCCCCTTTTAAACTGACCTCAAGTTATTGAAATTCCTAACACTTAGGATCGATTTCTACTTGGAAAATTATACCATAAATTGCCGTATTTTGGCGCCTCGACAGAGGCGCGGAATCGACACAGTAATCCTTGGGCTTTCAGGGGGAGCTAGAACTCTTCTCGGCGAACTTCCACGATGGCAGCATGGCCTAAACCGGCGTCGATAAATACTTCCGTTCCACCGAACGGGATCGCCGGGATGCATTGCCGCGGTTCGCGCTTTTAATCGGTGTCGAGACCGCAAACTGTCGGTATTTCGGCTAAGGTGTGCTGTCATACTAACGTTCGGGTCACGGTTGCGTCCATTGTGAATGAATGGACTTTCTCCGAATTTCGCGGGAGGCTGCATGGGTCAACCAAGGTCTGCTATCGGCCAGAGCATCGCGGGCCGTTCTTCATTCCTGTCATTCCTGTCGCTCGAATCGCTCGGGCGCGATATGCGCTTCGCTGTCCGATCGCTACTGAAGTCTCCAGGGTTCGCGATCATCGCCATCCTCGTAATCGCCGTCGGGATTGGCGCGAACACCGCAGTCTTCTCGGTCATTAATACGGTTCTGCTCAGGCCACTCACCTATCCCGATCCAAACTCGATCGTGCATCTGATGAACACAGGCGCTCAAGGATCTTCCCCTGGCGCGAATGTGCCCAAGTTCAATATCTGGCGGCAGCAGACGGCCGTCTTTCAGCAAGCCGCCGCCTTCGACACCGGCGGAGCTGGATTGAACCTCACTGGCAATGGTCAGCCGGAACAAGTGCAAGGTGTGCACGTCAGCGTCGACTATTTTTCTATCCTGGGCGCGCCCGTGATTGCCGGACGAACTTTTACCGCGGCCGAAGACAGTCCACACGGCGGCAATGTTGTGGTTCTGAGTTATGGCCTGTGGAAGCGGCGTTTTGGCGGCGATCGAAACATCGTGGGCAGCAATATTCAGCTCAACGGACTCTCGTATCAAGTTGTGGGGGTAATCGGTCGCGATTTTGTCAGCCAATATCCGGCCGATCTCTGGTTGCCGTTTCAGTTTGAAATGACCTCGACGGACCAGGCGCACTACTTCGGCGTCCTGGCGCGGTTGAAGCCGGGCGTGACCGTGCCCATGGCCAACGCGCAACTGAAACTCGCCGCCGATCGATACCGGGCGACCTATCCCGGCACGCTGGGCCCGAACAGTAGCTTCGGAGTGATTCTGTTGCAGGAGTTGATGGTGCGCGATACGCGCTCCTCCCTCTATGTGCTGCTCGGCGCCGTGGGACTCGTGCTTTTGATCGCCTGTGCCAACGTCGCAAATCTGCTGCTGATTCGCGCCACGGCGCGCAAGCGGGAACTTGCCACCCGATCGGCGCTTGGTGCCGGACGCGGGCACATCATTCGCCAGTTGCTCGCAGAGAGCCTGGTGGTATCGTTCACCGGCGGAGTGCTCGGACTCATTCTCGGATTCGCCGGCGTCCGATTCCTTCTCGCCATCAATCCCGGGAGCATCCCGCGCATCGGCGAAGACGGATCGGCCGTCACCGTCGACCTGAATGTTCTTCTGTTCACGCTCGGCGTATCTCTACTGACCGGCCTCCTGTTCGGTCTCGTACCAGCCGTCAGCGCGTCTCGAAAGAATCTTGCCGCAGTTTTGAACGAGACCAGTAACCGTGCGGGCGTCGGCTTCCGCAGCGGCAAAATGCGTTCTGTTCTGGTCGTCAGCGAGATGGCTCTTGCCCTGGTGCTCGTCATTGGGGCCGCACTCCTCATTCGCACGTTTATGAAGCTGCAGTCCGTCGATCCCGGCTTCGACACGCACAATGTGCTCACCATGTCCATGTCCATCAGCGGCGATCGCTTTCTCAAGACCGCCGGCGTGGCGCAGGTCATCCACGACGGCACTGAGCGAATCAACGCACTTCCCGGCGTCACCGCGTCTGCCGCGGCCTGTTGCCTGCCTCTCGAAGGTGGCTTTGGATTGCCTTTCAACATCGTAGGACGGGCGAACGGGGACAATCCGAATACTGGCGGAGCCGGATACTTCCCGGTCTCCTGGAGCTACTTCGACGTCTTCAAAATACCCGTGCTCCGGGGACGGAGTTTTACCGAACGTGACAACGGAGCCGCTCCAGGCGTCGTTATCATCAACGAGGCCATGGTGCGACAATTCTGGCCGAACGGCGATCCCATGAACGATCGCATCGAAATCGGTGCAGGCATGGGGCCGGTCTTCGTCGAACCGCCGCGTCAGGTGATCGGCATCGTTCGAGATACGCGCGATGGAGGACTCAATCAGGACCCGGGGCCCACGATGTACATCCCGGTCGCGCAGATGCCCGACCAGGTGACCGCGCTCAACTCCCGCATTGCGCCGCTCGAGTGGATCGTGCGCACGCGCATGGAGCCGCACTCGCTATCCTCCGCCGTGGCCAACGCGATCCGCGAAGCGACTGGCGGGCTGCCTGTGGCACATATTCGCAGCATGGACGAAATCGTTGTGCTCACCACCTCCCGCGAGCGCTTCAATATGCTGCTCCTTTCGGTCTTCGGCGCTTCGGCCCTGCTGATGGCGGCGATCGGCATTTATGGACTGATGGCCTATTCGGTCCAGCAGCGCACGCAGGAACTCGGCGTGAGGATGGCCTTGGGAGCGCAGGCGTCAAATATCCGGATCATGGTGATTCGCCAAGGTATGGTGCTGGCCGGAATTGGCCTCGTCGTCGGTCTCGGCGGAGCATTCTGGCTAACGAGGTTTCTGACCGGATTCCTATTCGGAGTCAAAACGTGGGATCCGACAGCGTTCATTCTGACGCCCATCTTCTTGTCCGCGGTGGCCCTCGTAGCAGTCTGGGTGCCAGCACGAAAGGCAACGCGCGTCGATCCAATCTCAGCGTTGCGATTTGAGTGATCGCGTCAATCGAAGGGGGAGACGGCCTATGCCGACCATTGAGGGGAAACAAGCGGGTCTATGGATCACCGATTATGTGAACAAGGCCGGGGACCTTGAGGGAGTGAGCAAGGCAGTGCGGGCCTAATCTCTGGAAAATTCCGTCGTTCGATTCGAACGGACCGGCCGGGTGGCCCTCGCTTTTGAGCTTGTGCGACGCTACCACGACGGTCGGTGCCCCGCTCTTCGCGGGTTTTGCGAAGGGCGGGTACCACAACTCCGATAGCGAGTGACTTTAACCTGAAAGCTCTGCGCTGGCTGCCCCAGCTTTCGCGATTTTCGAAAGCTGGGCCTTCCGGACGCCAAAATCAGGAGATCTCCGTGAATTTACTTCCATTTTCCACGCCAGAATTGACCCTCAAGAGCTATTTGAAGAGAGAGACCAAATGCCCCTACGAAGATCACTAGAAAACTCAAGACGACCATTGCGCCGTGCTCTTCGAGGGTCATCTTCGCAACAGGATCAAACAAGTAGAAGCCGCCCAGGAGGATCGCCTCTGTGATTACTCCACCGAGACCCGCCAAAACACTCATCCAAAGCGCGTCCGTGATTGTCTCCCTGAAGGCCACATCCGGCTCCTGCGCTACATTCTAGACGGACAACCGAGACGCAAATGGTTACGTTTGTACTCGCAGATAAGACCGCGCCAGCACAGTTCAAATGATTTTGTTCTTAAGGAAGTCCGTGGTGACACAAAACAAATGGGCGGCTGAGCGCCGCCCGTTCACACTAGTTCTTTTTTTAATCCAACTTACGCCGTAGCCGGCCGCTCTCCACCCTTCGCTCGTCCCGGCTGCAGATCCGGCTTGATGACGTGCTGTACGCCATCATCCGGCTTCGATGGCGGCGGTTGCATCGGCGGCAATTCCTTGCCGTCCACCAGCATTTTGATCTCGTTCGCATCCAGAACTTCCCGCTCAATCAGCGCCCGCGCGACCTTCTCCAGCGTATCGCGGTTGTCGGCCAGTATCTGCTTGGCGGTAACGTAGCCGTGATTGACCAGCTTCCGCACTTCCTGGTCAATCTTGATGGCCGTATCCTCGCTGTAATCGCGGTGCTGCGCAATCTCGCGGCCCAGGAATATCTGCTCTTCTTTCTTGCCGAAAGTCAGCGGCCCCAGATCGCTCATTCCCCATTCGCAGACCATCTTGCGAGCCAAGTCTGTGGCCCGCTCGATATCGTTGCCGGCGCCGGTGCTCATCACGTTGAGGAACATCTCTTCCGCAATGCGCCCGCCCATCAGGATGGCGACCTGCGTCTCGAGATAGTTCTTGTAATAGTTATGCCGATCGTCGGTCGGCAACTGCATGGTGACGCCCAAAGCCATTCCGCGCGGGATGATCGTCACTTTGTGCAAAGGATCGGAATGCGGCATCTTCGCCGCCACCAGCGCGTGTCCAGCCTCGTGGTACGCCGTATTCTTCTTTTCCTCATCGGTCAGGAGCAGCGACTTGCGCTCCACGCCCATCAGGACCTTGTCCTTGGCCAGCTCAAAGTCATACTGCAGAACGGCCTTGCGGTTCTGCCGTGCCGCTGCCAATGCCGCCTCATTCACCATATTGGCGAGGTCAGCGCCCGAGAAGCCCGGAGTCCCACGCGCCAGCACAGAGAGATCCACATCCTCAGCAAGCGGAATCTTGCGCGTATGCACGCGGAGAATCTCCTCGCGCCCACGCACATCCGGACGGCTCACCACCACCCGCCGGTCAAATCGTCCAGGCCGCAGCAGCGCCGGATCGAGCACATCCGGACGGTTCGTCGCCGCCATCAGAATGACGCCTTCGTTCGACTCGAAGCCATCCATCTCGACCAGCAGTTGATTCAAAGTCTGCTCGCGCTCATCGTGTCCGCCCCCTAAGCCAGCGCCGCGATGGCGTCCCACGGCGTCGATTTCATCGATGAAGATGATGCAAGGAGCATTCTTCTTGCCTTGCTCAAACAGGTCGCGCACGCGGCTGGCGCCTACGCCCACGAACATTTCTACAAAATCTGAACCGGAAATCGAAAAGAAGGGAACGTTTGCCTCGCCGGCAACCGCACGGGCCAACAAAGTCTTACCAGTTCCGGGAGGCCCCACCAGCAACACGCCCTTGGGAATCCGTCCACCCAACTTCTGGAACTTCTGCGCCTCGCGCAGAAATTCGATAATCTCCCGCAGCTCTTCCTTCGCCTCTTCGACCCCAGCCACGTCCTTGAACGTGACTTTCTTCTGCTGCATCGAGAGCAGCCGGGCCCGGCTCTTGCCGAACGACAAAGCCTTGTTGCCGCCGGTCTGCATCTGGCGGATCATGAAGAACCACAGCGCTCCCAGCAAGATCAGAGGAGCCCAGGTCCCCAGCAACTGCAACGGCAAGCTTCCGCTATTCACATCGCGGAACGTAATCACCACGCCCTTGCTCTGCAGGTTCTTCAGCGCTTCGGGGGTGAAGTAGTTGCTCGGGGCGGTTGTGTGGAAAGCCGAGCCGTCGCGGAACTTCCCGCGCACTTCCATACCGTTCACAGTGATTTCGCGGACGTTATTCTGATCCACATCACTCATGAACTGCGTGACATTCACCTCGCGGTCTTTCTGGCCGTCGCGAGCGCCCTTGACCACTTCCCACAGCAGCAGGGCCGATACTCCAATCAGCAACCAGAACAGCACCGTCTTTACAGTTGAGTTCACCTAGAAGACTCCTCGACGCCCCTCATGCACGACCCGGGTCGCGCCTACAGGCATTAGATGCCCCGGGAAGAATTTTGATTGGCGAAATCCTAAGGCCCTATTCTACCTTTTCTACAGCAAAAACGCGCTGATCTCCTTCCGTGACTTAAGTCATGGGAGATCTTGGGTTTGCCGCCGCCAGGTAGGGCAGATTCCGGTTCGTCTGCTCCACCGCTCCCAAGCCATACCCAACCAGGAACGCCTCATCGACCAGAAACCCGAAATAATCCGGCTGCAACGGTACCCGTCGCGCCATCTGACGGTCCAATAAGGTCACAAGCTTCACCGAAGCCGCCCCCCGGGACCGCAGATCGCTCATCAGGAACTCGCTCGTGATGCCCGAATGCACCAGCCCTTCCACCAGCAGTATGTGCTGACCTTTGATGTCGGGCTCGTGGCTGAAAAAGATTTCCATCACATCGCTGGCCGATCCGCCCTGCGTCTTGCTGTATTTGGGCTTGATGAACTGGCACACAACGGGCACCTGCACCGCCCGCGCCAGGTCCGCCATAAACATGAATGCATTCTCCAGAACCGCCAGCATCTGGACGGTCTGACCGTCGTAGTCGTCGGATATCTGCCGCCCCAACTCCTTCACCCGCTTCTGGATCTGCTCCGTCGTGATGACCGGCCGCAGCGGCTCGACTCTCCCAGCATTCATGAACAAGTTACTCCTCACCGTGCCCGGTCTGTGAAGCGCCGAAAAACTGCCTCTCTCCGCGCCCTCAGCGGCATTTCTCAGCGAACTCAGCGCTTAAAAGCTTTATTCGGCACCCAAAGCTCTCTCCGAAATCAAAACGCCACCGCATCCGGGCTTGGCCTGCAATCGCGCCGGCAACCCGAACCCGCGCACCCACACAATCTCGTCTCCACAAAGCACCACAGGCCAGTGTCTGCGCTCTGGTTGCGCGATATGCCGCTCCTGCAACAGTTCTTTAATCTTCTTGGGAGACTTCGTATGGGCCGGCCAGAATCGGTCTCCCGCACGCCAGTTCCGCACCTTCAAAGGCCCGCGCAGACTCTCGGCGTTCAGGAGTTGCTCCGGATTATACCCCTCATCCCCAGCCGCAACGCATCGTACTTCGATCGATGAACCAGCCTCGGAAACCACAACGGCACCCGGCACCGGCAGTTCGTATTCGTAATCGCGAGTCTCATCTGGCTCGCGCAAATCAGGAGTAAGAAATAGCAACTCGTCCGGCTCGCGAACCACCTTCCATCCCAGCGGTAGCGAAAGTCCTTTCCCCGAGGCGATCTCTCCCACAGCAAAACGTAGAATCTCCTCCACATGCTTGAACTCCAGCGGAATGCCCGCATGCTCGCCGATCGCCTTGATCACCCTCCGCTGCACAGCAACCGGCTCTCCCACAATCCAAAGCCGGTCCACCGACGCGTTCATGACGAGCCAGGGGACGGATTCGATACGCGAGCGAAGATCTTCATACTCCGCCTCGCGAAGGAAAGCCCCGTGGAAGAGCGGCGCTTTAGACCCGCGTAAAGGCCGTTCGTTCGACGCGGGCTTTAGCCCCTGCGGCGCACCGCTTGCGGGATTGATTTGAACCAATGAACTAGACGCCCGCGACCACTCCGGTTCCAACCACTGCACTCCAGTCCCCATCCATCCCGCGACTTCGTTCTCCCAATAATCTTCTTCCCCCCGGGCAATCTCCGCCAATTCCGATAGATTCTCCGCCACAGCCGGATTGAATTCCCGCTCCAGCAGCGGCACCAGCAGCTTCCGAACCCGGTTCCGCGTGAACCGCGCATCCTCGTTGGTCGCGTCCTCGCGCCACGACTGAGAGATGTCGCGCAAGTATTGCTTCAGTTCCCGGCGCCGAACGCCAAGCACAGGCCGCACAATCTCCCCGCAAATCTCCCCATCGTCATCTTCCACCGGAATTCTCGGATGAATCCCACCCAACCCCCGCATCCCCGCCCCGCGAATCACTCGCATCAACACGGTCTCAGCCTGATCATCGAGCGTATGCCCGGTAACGATCTTATTGAGAGAGCCGTGGAAGAGCGGCGCTTCAGCGCCGCGTAACGTTGTCCCTTGTGGAACATGGGGTTTTAGCCCCTGCGGGCCTCCCTCGATCAGAAATCGGAAAAATCCATACCGCAACGCCCGCGCCGCCGTTTCCAGGCTGACGCCCTCGTCCTTCGCATGCCCCGCCACATCATCGCTATCAATGTACAATTCCAAATCGTGCGCACGCGCCAGCCCCGCGACGAACGCCTCGTCCCCATCCGACTCCGCCCCGCGCAACTTGTGATTGAAATGAACCACTGAAAGGACAATCCCCAACTCACCCCGCAACTCCAGAAGCAGACGCAAGAGCGCCACGGAATCGATACCGCCAGACACAGCCACGCCGACACGATCCCCCGCCTTCAGCAACTCCTGTTGCCGAACGTGGTTAAGCAGCCGTTGCGCGAAGGGATGCACGGGATCATGGTACAACCGCGACCCGTGTAGGGACAGCCGCCCTCGGCTGTCCGCGGAGCGAAGCTCCGCATCTCACTGCCTGATCTGAATGTGATGGTGGAAAAGCCCGCAGGCGAACTGACGGTCGCCGGACAGCCGAGGCGGCTGTCCCTACATCTTCACAGTGGAAATGCCTACAACCCCGCGCTCTTCTCCGCAATCAGCTTCCGAATCTTCTCCACGAACTCCGCCGCCGGCATGTCCTCGGTCTTCTCTTTCCCCCGCGTGCGGACATTCACCTTCCCCGCCTCCGCCTCTTTATCCCCGATGACCAGCAGGAACGGCACCTTCTGCATCGCATGCTCGCGGATCTTCGCATTCATCTTCTCGTTGCGCGCATCCACCTCGACGCGCACGCCCACAGCCTGGAGCTGTGCCGCGACTTTATTCGCGTACTCAGCATGCCGCTCGCTGATCGGAATCATCACTGCCTGCACCGGGGACAGCCACACGGGGAACGCCCCGGCATAGTGCTCGATCAGCACTCCAAAGAATCGCTCAATCGATCCATACAGCGCGCGATGCACCATCACCGGCTGCTTGCGCGAACCGTCCTCCGCGACATACTCCAATCCGAAGCGCTGCGGCAGGTTGAAGTCGAACTGCACCGTCGAGAGCTGCCACAGACGCCCGATCGCGTCCACCAGCTTGATATCGATCTTCGGCCCATAGAACGCAGCCTCGCCCGGGATCGTCTTGTACTCGACACCACGCTCCTTCAGAACTTTTTCCAGCGAATGCTGGGCGTGGTTCCACTGTTCTTCGCTGCCCACGAAATTCTTCTTATCGTCGGGATTCCACGTCGACAGCTCGGTCTGGAACTGGTCGAATCCGAAATCCTTCAAGGTGTCTGAAGCAAATTCCAGGCAGGCGGCAATTTCGCCTTCGATCTGTTCCGGCGTGCAGAAGATGTGCGCGTCGTCTTGCGTGAAACCGCGGACGCGCAGCAATCCGTGCATTACGCCGGAACGCTCGTAGCGATATACCGTCCCGAGTTCTCCCAGCCGCACCGGCAAATCACGATAGGACTTCAGCCCGTCCCGGTAAATCAGGATGTGTCCCGGGCAATTCATCGGCTTCAGACGATACTCGGCGTCATCCAGCTCCATCGCGTCAAACATATTCTGCCCGTAGTAGCCCTCGTGACCCGAGGTTTGCCATAACTGGCGTCGCATGACATGCGGCGTGTAGACCAGCGAATATCCACGCTTCAGGTACTGCTCGCGCATCCAGTCTTCCATCTCTTTGCGGATAATCCCGCCCTTCGGATGCCAGAAGATCAGCCCCGGCCCGGCCAGCTCCTGAATCGAAAACAAGTCCAGTTGCTTGCCCAGCACGCGGTGGTCCCGCTTCTTCGTCTCCTCAATGTGCTTGAGGTAATCGTCGAGATCTTTCTTCGAAAAGAACGACGTCCCGTAAATCCGCTGCAACTGAGGATTCTTCTCATCCCCCAGCCAGTACGCTCCGGCAATATTCAGCAGCTTGAACGCTTTAATTTTCCCGGTTGACGGAATGTGCGGACCGCGGCAGAAATCCGTGAACTTGCCAGTCCGGTAAATCGAAATCTTCTCATCGGGCTTGGTGAACTGCTCGACGAAATGGCACTTCATGAAATCGCCGTCTTTTTTGAACTCCGCCAGCCCTTGCTCCCGCGGCACAAACTCCCGCGCGTAAGGAATGTTCTGCTGCACCAGCTCCTGCATCTTCTTTTCAATCTTCTCCAGATCCTCCGGCGTAAACGGCGTCGGACGGTAGAAGTCGTAAAAGAATCCGCTCTCGGTCGCCGGACCGTGCCCCAGCTTGGTCTCCGGAAAAAGCTCAAGCACAGCCGCGGCCAGCAAGTGCGCCGACGAGTGCCGGTACACCTCCAGCGCCTCAGGATCCTTATCGGTGAGGAGCTTGAGATCGGTGTCTTTCTCGAGCGGCCGCGCCAGATCGATCAGCGTTGGGTGGGCACCCTCGCCCGCCTTATCGCCGTTCCACGACACCTTCGCAGCCAAAGCCGCATCCGCCAGGCGCGGACTGATCGACTTCGCTATATCCAGCGCAGTCGTCCCCTTCGGAACTTCCTTCACGCTCCCGTCCGGAAGCTTCACATGAATGCTGTCTGCCATAAGTTGAGCCCTGCAGGATTTCTGAATCTTTCAGTCTAAAGAAGGGGATAAAGAGGGTCAAACCCGATCCCGCGGTGATTTATCTTACGGCAACCTGAACAGATTCGGCATCATGGGACGGATCTTCCTGGACCAACGGCATATGCGCGATAATGCGCGTGCCTGCGCCGTTTGATTCGATATTGAGCGTTCCTCCGAAGCGCCGAAGCCGCTCTTGCATGCCCCTGATTCCTACGCCTGAGCGGCCGGACTGAATCTCCGAAAGGCGCTGCGCTGAAATCCCTCTGCCCTGGTCTGCAATCTCGATCTCAATTCGTTCTGGCGTCCGAACCAGGCGGATCGATGCTGTTTTGCTCCCGGAGTGGCGGTGAATGTTGGTCAAAGCTTCTTGCACAAGCCGGAAAGCGACCAGTTCCATATCGCCCGGCAGTCGTCCTATGCCTTCCGCAGCGTCCAGATTCACGACAATGCCGCTTCGCTCCGTAAGCCCCTCCGCGTACCATTCGAGCGCCGACGACAGCCCTCTCTGTTCCAGCAACGGCGGGGTTAGAAGATACGACATGGTTCTGATTTCGCGATGCAATTGCTGCACCAGGTTTTGAATTTCTTCCACTGATTTGGATCTCGAAGGAACCGCGATGTCTCCTTCAAGCCGAGCAGCAGTGAGTCCGAGAATGGTCAGCGTTTGCCCCACACTATCGTGTAACTCTCGTGCGATGTGTTTCCTCTCTTCGTCCTGTATTCGCAGTAGCTCGCAGGAAAGGTCCCGCAGTTGTTCCGTCTGCCGAAGCACTTCCGCGTCCAGGCTTTCTGACAAGCTTCGCAGCCGGGCTTCGCTCTGCCGCAGGGCCTCGTCATTTCTCTGGCGCTCGATTGCGAATGATAGTTGGCGCGCGATGGTAAGGCTCAGTTCAATTTCATGCTCGCTAAAGTGGTGAGGAGCATTGAAGTAGGTCATGAACTTGCCAATGAGTTTTCCATTCGATACCAAAGGAATGAAGGCCAGTGCGCCAATGCCTTCCTTCTTCACAATGGCCTTCAGCGGCTCCGGCACGTCCGATGTGTCGATGTTATCGACACATACCGGTTGTGGGTTGGGATCATCCCGGTTCCACGCCGAGTGCCCTTCCACCACCGCTCGGTACTGATTCGACAGTCCGCGCCAGCTCTGGAAGCGCATCGTGCCCGTGTTGTCACACAATAGAATTGACGCTCGATTGCAATGCAAGGCATCCAGTATCGCGTTCAATGCGGCGCTGTAAACATGGTCCAGCGACGCCGCTCGATTGAATTCGTCGGCCAGGCGGAACAGCGCCTTCTGCTGGCGTGCTCCTTTGCCGATGGCTCGTTCGGCCTGTCTCTTCGCCGAAATGTCCCTTGCGATCTTGGAAGCACCCACGATTTTCCCCAGCGAGTCCCTGACAGGAGAGATTGTGAGCGATACTTCCACGAAGGTGCCATCTTTCCGTCGGCGGAGCGTTTCGAAATGGTCGATCCGTTCCCCACGACTAACGCGTGAAAGGATGTCAGCCTCTTCGGAAAGGCGATCTGGCGGGACAACGAGCGTAATGTGCTTTCCCACAGCTTCGTCAGCCGAATAACCGAATAATTTCTCGGCGCTCTTGTTCCAACTCGTGATGATTCCCTCCAGAGTTTTGCTCACGATCGCATCGTCGGACGAAGCCACAATGGAAGCCAGCAGCCCCGTGGCTGCATCGGATCCCTTGCGATCCGTGATATCGAGGCCCGTGGCCACTATCATTGCAACTTTGCCTTTGTCGTCGAAAACCGGGCTGAGGGTTCGATCTCCGTTCCTCTGAGTTCCATCGGGAAGGCAAAAGCGGCATTCGTCTCGTACCTTCTCTCCCTTTGCCACTTTCGCGATCACTTCCTTCAAGACCACAACCTCTTCCGGCAGCGGGGACCACCATGGCTCCCAGAATTTGCGGCCGATAACCTGCGAGGCATCCGTTGCTCCCGCCGCGTCCAGCGCAGCCCGATTTGCCTCAATGATGGTGCCATCCAGGTCCAGCAACACTAAGAATGAATAGCTTTGGCTGAACGCGGCTCTGATCCTCGATTCGGTCTTGGCGAGCACCTCTTCGGCTCGCTTGGCCTCGGTGATGTCGGTATGCGTCCCGATCATCCGGACAGCGTTGCCGTCTCCGTTTCGCACGATGCGTCCGTGCGACAGCATCCACCTGATTTCCCCATCGCGCCGAACCGTGCGAAATTCGAACGTGAACTCTCGGTCCGTTCCCCCCCAAATCCGCCCTGCTTCCTCTGCCAGTCTCGCGACGTCGTCAGGATGAAACAAGCTCGTCCATTCCTGTGCCGTGATGTACTCCCCCTTGGGCGTGAACTCGTATATGGCTGCCATTTGCGGGTTCCACTTCCCCCGGCTCTCGCTCACGTTCCAATCGAACAATGCCGTCCGCGACGAATGCAGCGCCAGGGCAAGCTGCTCTCTGCTGTCCTGCAGCGCTTCTCTCCCGCGACGCTGCTCCGTATCGTCACGAAACGAAACGATCACGCCTGTTATCTTTCCCTCTTCTCTCAGGGGTGAGGCGCTGAACACTACGGGCACGAAGCTGCCATCCTTCCGAATGAAAAAATCCTCATGTTCTCGCAACACAGCCCCGTCGCGCACGACTTTCAAACCAGGACACTGGCTCTCGGGAAAGGGGCTGCCATCCGGATGCTTGTAATGCGTTACGTCGTGCATCTTCTTTCCGATGAGTTCCTGGGCTTTCCACCCGAGGATCGCTTCGCCAGCGGGATTCATCGAAGTCACTAGCCCATTTTCGTCCAGCGCGTACAATCCTTCCGCCATGTTGTTCATGACAGCAGATTGATATTCAGCCTGCTTGCGCAGGCGTTCTTCGCTTTCTCGCAACGCCTTTTCAAATGCCGCGCTGCGTTGCAGGATTTCTTGCATGTCGGTGTGAGTCGACCGGGTTTGATCCAAAATGGCCGGATCGAAGAAGTATTCGCCGCGAGATGCTTTCGTGATCGCGGTTACCAGGTCTCTTGATGCTGAACTTTTGACCACGTAGCCGCGAGCGCCTGCTTTTAACGCCTGTCGAGCCATCTCGCTGTTCTCATGCTGGCTCAGGAGCAGGACCTCGCATTGCGGAAGCACCTGCCGGATTTGGCGCGTGGCTTCAAGACCGTTGAGTCTTGGCATGCTCACGTCCATTACGATCAGGTCTGGTTTTAGCTCGCCCGCTTTTTGTAACGCGTCGAGCCCGTCAACCGCTTCTCCGCAGATGTCCCATCCATTTTGCTCGGGAAGGAGCGAACGCACCCCCCGACGAACAACTTCGTGATCGTCCACCAGTAGCAACCGCATTCCCCAACCTCGAGTTGCGATCTCCAGAACCTCAATCGCTGGGAAAAACACACACAAACGGGACCTTATGCTACCCGCAACCCCACGAAATCGTGTATACGGGAAAACCTGTACGTCTCCCTTCAAACGAACACCCGCTTGGCCGCGATAACGGCAAAGCCGCTGCAAAGTGCTGCGCTAAGCCCTTTGTTATCTAGATTGTGACCTCTAACCCCAAGGGGCTCAAGATTTTGCACGCCATGTTTGCAAAGTCCGCGGACGGGTGGCCCAGAGTTCTCACCTTTTTTCATCCATTTTTAAATTGTGGGTGCCCCGTCCTTGCGATTTTTGCAAGGGCGGGTATCGATGCTGCCGACGTTGGGGTTTGCCATGAGCAGTGGCGTGTACCGCTCCTACGGAGTCGCATAATCTGGACCCGGCAGCTGTTCCTGTTATCGACGATCTTGTGGGTTGGAAAGCCTTCGCTTACGTTTATTAGCATGAGCGGTTGCCAGTGCAAGAAACTCTAGTGCCTGTTCGGAATTCCCGCCCTTGCAAAAACCGCAAGAGCGGGGCACCCACTGCAATGGTGGCATCGGCCATTTGAAAGTCAGGGCCACCCGCCCGTTTCTCCTTGCACAAGGGTGGGACCCCTCAATCCCCTAAGATTCTGATTTCTTCATGTATCGAGAATCGGGAAGGGCACAAGTTCCACTCGTGCCGTGACCGCTTTCGAAAACCACCAAAGGCTGGGAGCCAAGCGCTGCTACGTCAGTGGGAGTGTCGCTGAGACAACAGTTCCAGTGCTCTTGGACTCAATCTCTAGCGTGCCTCCGAGCTGTTTGACACGCTCCCGCATACCTTCCACCCCGACCCCGCCTCGTCCTAATGTCAATTCTTGTTGTTTCTCTAAAGGTATGCCCTTGCCGCTATCCCTGACCTGCAGGAGGAGAAGGTCGCCCTTCTGATTGAGACTGACTGCGGCCGTGGAACTTCCGGAATGGCGATGGATGTTCGTCAGACACTCCTGAACAATTCGGAAAATGGCGATTTCAATCTTGCTGGGCAGGCGGCCCAAATCAGTGGGGATTTCCACATCGACATGAATCTTGCTCCGCTCCGAAAAACCGTCGATGTACCACCGCAGTGCAGAGGCGACCCCAGCCACATCGAGAAGCGGCGGATGGAGTAGATGCGAGAGAGTACGGATCTCATCGGACACCTGTCGCACCAGCATGGAATTGTCCGAAACAGCCCGAGCCCCCTCTGCGTCCAGCTTGTGGGCCTGAGATCGCACTACGCTGATATTCATGCTGATGGCGGCCAGCAACTGGCCCACGCTGTCGTGCAGCTCCCTGGCGATGCGCTTGCGTTCCTGATCCTGGATATCCTGCAGGCGGGACGCGAACTCCGCTTGCTGTTTCTGCGCAGTCAAGTCCGTGATCAGAACCCCGGTAGCGGACTTGTCGCGCGACAGAAGACAGAAAGAAAAATCGGCGAACAGCAGATTGTTATCGGAAAGCTGCAACAGCATTTCGCCTTCGCTCGACCCACTTTGAGCTTCGCGCAGCAACTTCTCATAGGCAGGACCATCTGTGGGCGCGACGAAATCTTGCAAGCGCCGGCCGATCACCTTGTCCCGTGCCACTCCGAGCAACTTTGCCAGGCTCAGATTGCAATAAACGATACAACCGGCAACGTCGAGCATGGCCGCGCCCTGCTGCATCCTCTCCACCAAAGCACTGTAGGGAAGATCGGAACCCTCCAGAGTATAGACACGGTGGCCTTCCGGTTCCTCGACGACGAATGCGTCCACAGCGCCATAGCGGATAGCATGCAGCGTCTGCTCTGCCTCTTCCAGCAGTTGCGCGCTCCGAACATTGTCAGACCTCTCGCTCTTCATAAAAACCTCACAGAGCAGGAAACTCCGGCTCGCTGACCTTACTTTGCCAGCCCGGCAGGGCGCAGTTGCAGGCCAACCAGGGCACGTTCGGTATCGCGAAGATCGCCCACAATTTTGCGCAGCGGTTGGGGCAACTTTCGCACCAGAGTGGGAATGGCTAAGATCTGATCTCCCGCGGCTAGCTGCGGGTGCTTTACCAAATCGACGACTTCAATATTGTACCGCCCCGCCAAATGCTCCTCGCAGATCTTCTTGAGATTGGCAAAGGCGGCAATGGATCGCGGCGTCTGCCCGGCGACGTACAGGCGAAGCTCCCATACATCACTGGTTGCGGGATCGTTCTTTTCAGCAATGTCCTGAAGACTGAGAGGTTGCGGTTCCATGGGAGTGCTCTTTTTCATTTAACCTTCGACAGCTTTTTCGGGCGTGTAAAGCCGTCCGCATCAGCCTTTCGGCTGCGGGCCATCGCTTCCCGATTTTCGGCAGTCAGTTTTTCGTTCGACAGCTCTTGTGCGCTGGACTCCTCCGCTTCTTCTTCCTCCATCGCAAACTCCTTGCGCAGGGCGGCAATCCGCGCCTCCAGAACTTCCCGCTTGCGTCTCCGCTCCCGCTGTTTACGTTGGGCTTCCTGTTGCCGCATCAAGGCGGCCGCTTTTTCGCTGGCCTCCTGCGACACTCGCGACGATCCCGTGAGCACGCCTCCCGGACCTACATACACATCCAGCAAGTCAACCCCCCGCTCGGTGAGCAGGAACTCCCGAAGCTGGTTCGAATGCCGCATTCCGCGCGACTTGAGCACGTAAAGCGCCCGGTTGC
>Ga0070730_10002308_pt1 | contig 17396 bp, 19 predicted proteins | sample Coa_R1_3_FD_66447 | JGI IMG/M metagenome (GOLD analysis project Ga0070730, IMG submission 66447) | Surface soil microbial communities from Centralia Pennsylvania, which are recovering from an underground coalmine fire - Coalmine... | ecosystem: Environmental > Terrestrial > Soil > Unclassified ... | reverse complement strand
TTGCGAAGAGAAGTTGACCCGATGGACCTTGCGGGTGCGATACATCAGCGAAACGAGGCGATGATTGAAGATGTCCAGAAAGTCCTGCAGCCCGGTGTCTTTTTGGCGCAGCCTTTCCAAGACGAGTTCGGCCAGCGGCGCAGGCAGCGGTCCAGTGGCGCCAGCCAAACCCATAAAATTCGTAACCATGGAGGCCGGAGAATCATCGTCCGGAGGAAAGAGTTCTTGCACGTCGCTGGCCGGAAAATCAAATGCGATCCGGGAGCTGAAGTGTACCGGCTCCTTTTCCGGCTCCGATCCTTCACCCACGGGCGCTCGACCGGGGAAGATCAGCTCCAGCAGCCTGACCGCCTGGAAAAAGTCAAAGCGGTACGCCTCTGCGAAGAGCCATTCTGCAACCGATTTTTCTCGTTGCCATCCGAATGCTGTTGCCATATGCTTCCGCGAATATTACATGATTTGGACAGCGAAAACGATAAGGTTTGTGACCGGGTTCCTTCTTGGGATATATACCATCTTGATCCAGACAAGTATGCAGCGGCGAGTGAAGAGAGTTTATTTCTGGGTTACGGTGAGTTTGTGATAGCCGACCACGGCGATGTCGATCTTATTCGACAGGGGAAAGGTCGAATCTATACCTATGTTGGGATACTTCGGGGCGATGTATTTGTTGATGAAGTATTCCAGGGCGATGCGCGGAACATCGATTCCATCAATGCTCACGCTGCGCACGTGGACCTTTCCCGTGCCGTTTGCGCCGGCAGCGTCGGCCTCGATGCGTACGTTATGGGTGCCGGTGAAGATGGACAGCAGCGGATTCGAAGAGTGCTGGCCGGCGCGGATCTCCTCGAAATCAACCGTGGTCTGGCCGGTGACCAAGCCTGAATGCCCCTCCAAGGTGACTTTCTTGACGCCTTGGGGAAGCTTGACTCGTCCAGCGGCAAAATAGTCGTTGATCTCTTCTTCTGTCATCACGGTGGGGGCCTGATCGGGCCGGGTTTTTTCACCATTGGCCCGGATGTGGTCCAACTTAGCTTGCAGGCTGTCTGCCAGACGATGCTTGACCGGAGCAGCAGACTCTTGCGCAGCAAAGTTAAGGCTGGCAATGAACAGGAAGATTGTAGTCAGGACGGTTTTCATGGAAAGGGCCCGGTTGCTCCTTGGGTCGTCGCCTGCGAGGTCGTTGCTGGCGGGGATCCAACTACGGCTTTATCGAGACTGCCAGTAACCTCCCATTGGTTGGTGTTGCTGCTCACCTTGAGCCTGGCCTGCTTGTCGGATAGGGAAATAGTCCCACTCACGTCATAGATGCGATTCTCGGCCCTAAGTTTGCTCGAGAGCACCTTCAGGAGCTCATGATCAATTTCAAGTTTTCCCACTAAGCTCTGGAAAACTATGGGCTTAGTCATGCTAAAGGCAAGGGCTCGTGAAACTCCGTTGACCACCGCCAGATCGCCTTCACCCTTCACGCTGGCCAGCATATCTTTGCTGTTTTGCCCTGTAAATTGCAGCGAATACTTGAGGTTGGCCTTGCCGTTGATCCAGGATGCAAGGAGATCTTCTGCAGGGACCGAAAGCAACAGATGGTCAGAAGCGATTCCGGTTAACATTCCCGTTCCGTTATAGCGCACAGGGGCAGAACTCCAATCGATGTGCCACTCGCCTTGGGCCGTACCGCCGCCAACCTTGCCATTAATGCGGTTTATCACCAGAGCTTGGCCGGCCAATTCCAGGTGGGCCACGAACTTCTCCACCGGAAGTTGGACCAGTTTCAGAGTTCCCAATGAGAGAGTGCCGGTGGCGCGGAACTCTGGAAACTGGCCGAGGTTGGAACTGGAAAGAAATGGCAGGTTCCATTTGCTCTGGTTCAAGCCGAAAAGGGGGGCGACGTCGGAAGTTGCCAGAACAGGCGCGCGAAGATCGAACTGAAAGGCACAGGATGATTCGGTCTCGCAGGCAAGCGGCTTGCTGACCGACCCTGCAAATGAAACCGTGGAATGCTCAAACTGGGCGGCGATATGGCTCAACACCACTTCGGCATCGGTAAACTGCGCATCTGCGGTGGAGAGCAGCAGTGGATCCTGAATCCCTGGCACTTTAGCCCGGACATTTGCGAGGTGGATGGATCCGATCAATTTGGCGGGAGTGAGATTGTTCCAATTCTCGGTGGCAGTCAAATCAACATCCGCACTCCCACTTGTGTTGACGATGCGAGATGGGTACCCGGTGGTCCTGCCGAGTTCCAGCAGGCGATCCAGAGGCGCAACCCCTTTCAGTGTCAAAGAGTAGCTTTGATGGTCGAAGACGAGCCCGGCCTGTAACGAGGTCGCTGGTCCCAATTGAATGGAAAAGGGATCGATGGTCAGTGATTGAGGGTCTGTAATGCGCTCGGGCTTTTTGGCGGGCGCGGGCATTTTGTGGGCCAGAGAAGGGAGAGCCACCAGAGAGTTTGAGGTTTCCTGTGCGCCCATGTGAAAACGAATGGCGCTGACCGGGATGGGCTTCGAGACCAGTGCAGACTCCAGCGAGAAATTCGAGGTCATACCCGTCCCGTGCCAATCCAGGACAGCGCCTTGATGGGCATGAAAACCAAAGGCGGCGTTGACCTCACCGCTGGCCGTGAGATCATCGGGCAGGCCGCGTTTTATATGGCGCGCCAAGGTTGCCAGCGCAGCCATGGGAACCTTGTTGAGGGCCAGGGACAGGTCATACTCATGAGTTCCCTGGGGTGCGAAGCCCCCAGTGAGACGAAGCGCTCCGCCTTGGATGGGAGTGTTGCAGTCGAAGTTCAATACAGCCAAATCATATTGGCCCAGGCAGCGGGTGGTGACACGCAAGGATTCGCGCTGGGTAATATTGTAGCGGCGGAAATCCTGTAAATCGGCCTGGGCTGTGATGTGCAAGTCTGCAGGGGTGCCCTCGAGTTGAAGGCTCAAATCCAGTCCGCCTCTCCACCCCTTGTCGTAACCCAAGATCAGGCTCGAGAGCTGTCCTAATTGCATCTGCTGCCATGTGACCTGCAGTTTGAGCGGCACATCGTGGAGGTTCGAAGCGCGGCGAAGGTCGCCTTCGAGTTTCAGGGTGCCGGTGTCGCTCAGGTTCATGTCGGTACGGACCGGGTGCCCTTCAAGACGCACGTGCCATTGATCTTCTGAAGCCAGCCAGAAGGCGAAGTCGGTATTGGTAAGTGTGTAAGGTTTTTTTTCAGGACCGATTTTTATGTTGATGCGCCCGGCATCGGCCTCGATATAGGGGAAGCGGGACCTTTGCTCTGTGCTTTTCTTGGAGGTAGGCGCGGACGGCACCTGTTCAACCCGGTTCAACAGCGACTCAACATTCCAATGCCCGCCGGCGTAAACAAGGTTTAAGCTGGGCGGGGTCCTGTCGGAGGCATTCTGTAATTTCAGGTTGGCAATTTCCAGCCGGCCTTTCCACAAGGAGGTGAGCCGGAGGTCAGCCGTGACCTGGCCGCACATCAGAAGCGGTTCGGCGTTGAACGCCGGGTCATCTACCACCTCAAAGTCGTAGAGATCAAAACCGGGACGGGGCAGCAGCCGAAATTTTACTGATCCGATCCTGACCTGCCGTCCCAGGGCGAGGCTCAAGGTGGAAGCGAGGCGTTTGCTGAAGCGTGCGCCATTGATTTGCGGAGGCAGAAAGACAGCCAGGGCGAGCGAAATCACAAGTGCTAGAACGATTTTCTTGCGCGATACTTTTTTGCGCGGTGAAGCCGCCATCAGCGCACCATGTGAAACATTCGCCGCCAGCGAGTCTCATCAAAAAAGTGGACCACGACATGAAAGACAAATGCAGATCTCTCGCCCATGGAAGTACGTTGGTATTGGTCTTCCGGCGTCTCAAAGGACCAGTAGATAAAGAGCGGTCGTCCGATGATGTTTTCGCGCGGGATGAAGCCCCAGAAGCGGCTGTCGAGGCTGTCATCGCGATTGTCGCCCATGCCGAAATAGCTGTCCGGCGGAATCACCAGGTCTTCGCCTTGCTTGTGGGCGCTCACTACCGCTGGCCATTCCGCCGAGACCTGGCTGGCAAAGTCAGCAGAAACAGAGGGAAAATTGTCGGCGTAGCGGTTTGAAGATCCGGAATGGATTACATAAGGCTCGTTCAGGGCCACGCCATTCCTGTAGACCACTCCGTCACGAAGATGAATCCTGTCGCCGGGTATCCCGATCACCCGTTTCACCACGTGCAAGCCGGGCTGCACCGGAGATATAAACACGATAATGTCGTCGTGATGGACTTCGCGATAGGGCATGAGAGGCCCAATAAATTTGGAGCGGGTAACAGGCGTGAGCCGGTCCACAAATACATGGTCGCCCACCAGCAGGGTATTCACCATGGAGCGCGAGGGAATCTCAAATGCCTGGACGATAAAGGTGATGATAAAAAGCCCTGAAACCAGCACGGCTGCAATACCAGCGATGGATTCAGACAGGGTTTCTTTTGGTTTTTCCGTTTTTTTCTTGTCTTTCTTTATGTTTTCGGTTTTTGTGGCCAAGCGTTTTTGTCCTGATCCGGATTCTTACGGCGTATCGGATGTGCAAGTGTCTCGAATGGATGAGTTTATCATTTCGGCGGCATAAATCGCGTTTCTTAGAGGGTTACAAAACCGGATCTTTCACCACGAATGCACGCGAATCAACGCGAATCGCTTTAAGAGCCCCGCTTCAGCGCATTGCCGATGGCCTGCGTGTTTTTAGTTGATGACAAAAGTATCGCCGGGTGTAAAAAGTTCCCTGGAAACCCCAGCCGTGCAACTCTTCTGACGGTTTGGGCATCCGATTCCTTGATTTGTAGCGAAAGTGTATACAAAAGGGTCAGTGAAGCCTCAAAAATTTAATACCGACGAGACCGTACCTGAAAGCGGAATCTACCGGGTGATGCACGCCGGACACCGCCTTCCTCACGAGGTTACGCTGCTCTCTGGCCAAGTCTTTCCCCGCTGCTCGAAATGCAAGGACCGCGTGCAGTTCGAAGTTGTGCGCCACGCCTCGCATATCCAGGGCCAACCGGGTTTCAACGTCGTCGTTTACGAATTGCCGGTTTTTGAAGAAGACGACTCGCCCGAAGCTGTCGCCAACTAGAAACATCGCTCATGTCTAAATCTTGGGCGCTAGCGATATCGCAATCAGTTAAAAATTGACCTTAAGGCGTGCATTGAAACAGGCCTCTTCCTGCATCAGAACGGATTGGAAGTTTTTGTGGAAGCAATGGATTTGCAGGAATCTCAGTACCGGCATATCGCCTCTCCCAGGCACCCCACGTTGATTGAATCCTGGTGCCCAGTCTGCGGTTTGTTTATCGCAGCCTCACAAGATTTGCGGAAGCTGAAAACCGCCGAAGACAATCATCGCTGCCAAAATGATTGGCCTTCTGAGAAGGATTCATAGGAAAGCATTCAGCACTCAGCATTCAGCCCACGAAACAGCAATTACAACCAAGCAAATAGCAGTTGGCAATTAGTAATTAGCCAAAGTGCAAAAGCAGTTTGTATTTCACTGAGTTTTCATCCTTTTCGAGTCCTCCGGTCCGGCTCTAGCAGCTAGCTGCAATTTTTTTGGCTGAATGCTGACTGCTGCGTGCTCTCCTCATTTGACTTGCATGCCTTTCGCATCGTATGGTTTGAAGGTCCCCGCCTAAGGAGATTCCATGCGCAGATCGATGTTGTTGGCGACCATTCTTGTTGTATTTTCCGCAGTCCTATCGGCCCAAACTGTCGATGAAATTATCGCTAAGAGCATCACCGCGTCAGGTGGACTGGAAAAGATAAAAGCGGTCACCACCTCGCGCCGGACGGGTACTTTTGAAGGTGGACCGATACAAGCTGGATTTGTGGAGGTGACCAAGCGTCCCAACAAGTTGCGCCGCGACATCACGATCCAGGGTATTGACCTGATCCAGGCTTTTGATGGGCAGACGGCATGGCAGGTCGTTCCTTTTACGGGGAAAACAGATGCAGAGCCAATGTCTGCGGATGAGCTGAAAAATATGCAGCAAGAAGCAGATACCGATGGCCCCCTGGTTGATTACAAGCAAAAAGGCAACAAAGTTGAGCTGGTGGGAAAAGAAAAAGTTGGCGGCGCAGATGCTTACAATCTCAAGGTCACTTTAAAGAATGGAGACGTGCGCAATTTGTTTTTGTCGGCAACCAGTTTTCTTCCTATCAAGGAGAGCGGCAAGATCATGCAACGGGGGAAGGAAATCATGTCGGAGTCCACTCTGGGAGATTACAAGGAAGTGAACGGAATTCAGATCCCGTTTTCCATTCAAATCCACGCGGCAGGCTCTGAGATGGAAGATGCAAAGGTCACCTTCGAGAAAGTGGAATTCAACGTTCCTATAGAAGATTCGGTGTTCAAGATGCCGCCCCCAGCCTCTGCTGCACCTGCCGACAAGCCAAAGCCTCCAGCGGCTCCAGGCCAGTAACGCCGTAAAGCCGGGCAACGGAGCCCGGCCCGTCACTTGAACATAAAGCTTTCACGATCTTCCTGTTTTCTCCGGAACGCATCAGATCGCCCAATCCATATCTGTGGTAACTCTCTAGTTGTGTCTCGTTTTTCCGCAATGCGCCAGGAGTTCCGGCCTATGCTGGGCCTCGCCGCCCCATTGGCTCTGACCGAACTCGGCTGGCTGACCATGAACTTTGTTGACACTATTATGGTAGGGCATCTGCCGGACAGCGCCACTGCCATCGGCGCAGTCAGCGTCGGCACTATCTTGTTTTACTGTGTGGCCATTTTCGGCAGCAACCTCGTCCTCGGGCTGGATACGCTGGTGTCCCAGGCATTTGGCGCGGGGCGCCTGGAAGAGTGCCATCGCGCTTTCTTGAACGCTTTGTATCTGGTGCTGGTTTTATCTCCAGTGCTGATGATTTTTATTCTGGCGTCGCTGCCGCTGATGCATCGGCTGGGCATTGCGCCCGCAGTGGTGCAATTGACGATTCCATTCTTGAAAGCCCTGACCTGGAGCACGTTGCCGCTGGCGCTCTACTTTGTTCTGCGCCGCTACCTCCAAGCCATGGGAATCGTTAAGCCGGTGGCCTTCGCGCTGGTTTCCGCCAACCTGGTGAACCTGCTCGGCAATTGGGTGTTTGTCTACGGACATCTGGGGTTTCGCGCCTTTGGCGTAACCGGTAGCGGCTGGTCGACCTTTGTTTCCCGCGTCTACATGGTCGCGTTCCTGGTGGTTGCACTGCTTTATTACGACCGCAAACGATCCAGCGGACTTTGGCTGGCTTCGCGCCGCCTGAGAATCAAATTAATCCGCGAGCTGTTGCGCCTGGGCTTGCCGGTGGCCTTACAGTTCCTGCTGGAGATATCGGCTTTCACTGCAGTCACCGTATTCATTGCCCGGCTGGGTGCCTTGCCGCTTGCCGGGCACCAGATTGCTCTCAATGTAGCTGGTCTCACCTTCATGGTGCCTATGGGCATAGCATCGGCTGCTGCCGTTCGAGTTGGCCAAGCCATTGGGGCACGGGATTTTTCTGGAGCCGTCCGTTCAGGATGGATGGCTATCATTTTCAGTGTGGTCTTCGAGTGCTGTTCTGCTCTGGTGTTGATTTGTTTTCCCGGGGCAATTGCCGGCATTTACAGTTCGCAACCCACAGTCATCCGCGCCGGAACTATCTTGCTGATTGTGGCCGGAGTGTTCCAAATGTTTGACGGCCTTCAAGTTGTGATTGCCGGCGCCCTGCGCGGCGCAGGGAACACCCGGACTCCCATGCTGGTACATCTGCTGGGCTATTGGATCATTGGTATCCCGCTGGCGGCCACGCTTTGTTTCAAGGTCGGATGGGGTGCGACCGGATTTTGGATCGGGCTGTGCGTGGCATTGGTCGTGATCGGCAGCATTCTGGTGTTTGCCTGGATAAGACTGACCAGGCAGCTCAACGCAACCGGCGATGCTGAAGGTGTCAGCAAACCAGGTGTTCGCGCGCAAGCTTCAGGCCATCGAGATTGCCCAGAGCCGTAATAGCGATTTTGTCGGCCTGAAACAACTCGTTTGCCATCTCCGAGATCCCTTCGGCGGTAACCGACTCGATCTGAGCGATGGTTTCGTCCAGGCTGAAGAAGCGTTCGAAATAGGTCTCCTGGCGCGCCAGGTTCGACATTCTTGACGTGCTGGATTCCAGGCTCAACATCAGGCTGCCTTTCAACTGGTCTTTGGCGCGGCGCAGCTCGTCTGCCGGGATCGGTTTGTCCTTCAACTCCCGAAATTCGGCCAGCACCGAATCCACCACGCTGCGAGTGGACTCCAAAGATGTTCCGGCACATACGGTCATGCAGCCGGTGTCCCGATACGGATTCAGATCGCTATAGATGGAATAAGCGAGTCCCTGTTCTTCACGGATCTTCTGAAAGAGGCGCGAACTCATACCCCCGCCCAGAACGGTGTTCAGGACGTAAGAGACATACCTTTTCTCATGGGAGATGGAATGCGAAGGCACTCCGATGCAAAGCTGGACCTGCTCCAATGATTTCTTGTTCCGAGTGATGACCCGGGGCGTGATCTCAGGCGCCGGCCCATGGAAGCCGTTAGGCACCCGTGGAAGGTCGGCAAAACGGGACTTGATCAATTCCACAAAGTGGCCATGGTTCAGGTTCCCAGCCGCGGAGATGATGATGTTGTTGGGAGCGAAACGCTGCCGATAGAACTTGAACAGCTTCTCCTGCTCAAATGAGCGCACCGTCTCCTTGGTGCCTAGGATTGGCTTGCCCAGTGGATGATCCTTCCAGAAGTTCTGGGTAAATATCTCATGGATAAGGTAATCGGGATTATCTTCATCCATTTTGATCTCTTCCAGGATCACGCCTTTTTCGCGGGTGATGTCCTTGGGATCAAAGACCGGGTTCAGCACCAGGTCGCTGAGAATATCAATGGCGATGGGCACGTGCTCATCCAGCACCTTGATGTTGAAGCAGATCGTTTCTTTTCCGGTAAAGGCGTCCATGTTGCCGCCGATGGAGTCGACCTGGCGGGCAATTTGTTGGGCAGAGCGGGTGGTGGTTCCCTTGAACACCATGTGCTCGGCGAAGTGGGATATGCCATTGACCTCAGGCGCTTCATCGCGGGAACCAGTCTTCATCCAGATGCCGATGGAGATCGAACGGATATGCGACATCTCTTCGCTGAGTACAATCAATCCATTAGGCAGGACTTCCCGATATATGTTCCGGGCTTCATTGAGCACGGGTTTTTGAGCGACAGTTTGCATTATTACCTTCACTTACGATTCTCACACATGCAGCACACCCGCCCGATAAAAATATGTACCTTGTAATCAATAGCTTGCAGGGAATCCAGCTTTGGGAGCGGGCTGGAGGAAGCTAGTTGTAGAATCTATCCAGGTATTTGGATGCATGGCTGAGATGCTGGAAATCGGACTTTTGGGCCTTGATTTTCAAGAGCTTACGGCTCTTGTGCAAAGATACAGCCAGCCCCCGTACCGGGCCCGCCAGCTTTTCCAGGCGATTTATCCGCAACGGATCCAGAGCCTGCAAGCCATTTCCACTCTGCCCAAGAACTTCCTGGCAGCCCTTCAAGAAGAGGGGTTGGAAATACGCCAGCCGAGAATTGAGAAAAGTTTTCAATCGGTGGATGGGACGATCCGCTATTTGATTGCCATGTCAGATGGAGAGACGGTGGAGACTGTCTGGATGCCTGAAGGCGACGAAGGCGAGGCCGGAGATGGGAGCGAGGCCGGCGATAACCAATGGAGACGGGCCACCATCTGCGTGTCCAGCCAGGTGGGCTGTGCCGTGAATTGCCAGTTCTGCCTGACCGCCTTCTTAGGAGTGAAACGAAATCTTCACGCCGGCGAAATTGTAGGCCAGGTTATGGCGGTGCTCAACGACCGCGTGGTTGATCTGGCGCGTCAGCAGGTGAACATAGTTTTCATGGGAATGGGAGAGCCCTTCCTGAACTATACAAATTTCATGAAAGCCGTGCGGCTGCTGGTGGAGGGTGTAGGATTTCCAGAGTCACGGATGACAGTCTCCACCTCCGGGATCGTCCCCCGCATTCATGATTTCGGGCTTGAAGCGGTGCGCCCGAAGCTGGCCATCTCCCTCAACGCATCGAACGATGAGGTGCGCAGCCGCATCATGCCGATCAATAAAAAATGGGACCTTGCTTCGCTTATGGGAGCGGCGCGGAGCTTTCCTTTGCGAAATCGGGAGCGGATCACCTTCGAGTATGTCGTGCTGCATGGCGTGAATGACGAACTTTCCCACGCACGCGAGGTTGTTGACCTGGTGCGCGGCATCCGCTGCAAGGTGAACCTGATTGCGCTCAATCCTGGCCCTGGCATCCCCTTTGAAATGCCTGCCGATCAACGGGTGCGCGAATTTCAAAGCGTGCTGGCACGAGCTGGCATCCCCGTATTCGTTCGCCGTCCGCGCGGCAGGGACATTTATGCAGCCTGCGGGCAACTTAAGAGGACCGTGGCGTAAGAAATATCGCAGTCGCCGCTGGGAGAGATTGCTGTGAGTGCTTGCCCAACTCCCAACAATTTTTGGCAATTCTGGCAATTATGAGCAATTTTGGCAATTCCGGGGTCTTACTTTTGTCACGTTTTCATTCTTCGCGGTGGTGACTAAGATACGCAGCATGGCTCCATCCCAGGCAATATTTGACCAGCGGCCCACAACCGCCTCGGCCGCAAACAGCCGCGTGCAATTCATCGAGTTCGCAGGCAAGAGAGTCTTGTTTATCAATTACGCCCATTGCAACGCCGCCATGATGAAGGAGGTCGCGGGAGAAGGTCACCGGATGCTGGCGCTGGAGCCGCCTAATTCTGTCCTTACGTTGAACGACGTCACCGGGGCAACCTTCGATCATGAGGCTGTGGCATTTCTCAAATCCATGGTTGCCGCCAACGCTCCCTATGTTAAGCGTGGCGCTGTGATCGGCATCAGCGGTTTGCAAAGCCTGATCTATGAGGCGGTGCAGGCCTTCTCCAAGCGCAAACTTCCGCAATTCGGCGGACGAGAGCAGGCGCTTGCCTGGCTGGTGAAAGACTAGTCAAGCAGATTTGAAATCGACAATTTATAAATTGTAATTTTGATGCCTTAGTGGTGATGGCTGCCGCCGCTGTGGTGGTGATCGCCGCCATGATGTCCACCATCATGATGATGGTGATGACCGGAGTTGTTCCGGTAGTATGTACGCGTGTAGGTGCTGTTGTATGGATGGTAATTGGAGTTGTAATTATTGGACGAATAATTACGGACACATCCCACGGGCAAAAGTGAAACTGTGAGGGCACCGATCAGCAAAACGCGTTTCATTTTTCCTCCACCGAGCCCTGAGAACCTTTATGTGTGCGCAACTGTACCGCAATAAAGGCCGAAAAACAACCGCCGGTGGCCAGCGAGTGGAAGATGAAAGGCGGCTTCAGGGCAGCGCCAACACGACCTTGTTGCCGTTGAACATATATTCAAGCTGGTGCGTGGCCTTCTTATCTTTTGCTTTTTCTTTCGTCTGGGGCAAGGAAAAATAAAGATATCCCGCCACCGGAACCGCTGCTTCGCCTTCGGGCAGACCCTTTTCGCCAAGCTCCAACTCCATGGTGTTGCGGTCAACATCGGTCGATCCCGGCTGGGGCTGTGAGCCGCCGATGCCCACGCCTACGCCGGTCGAGGTGTAGATGCCCCCGCTACGCCTTTGGCCGGTAACTGGATCGTACCCGCCGGACTCATAGCCAACACTGGTAGTAGGCACGATGTTGATATCACGATCGCGCGGAGATGCGGCCTTTTTTTGAAGCTTCGCCGCAAGCACCTTGGCCACTGAAGGTTTGACCGCTACATCTGTGCCGGTAACGCGCAGCACAAAATCATTGAGCGAAACACCTACGGTAGAGTCCTTGGACGGATACAGGGCCACTTCTACGACCACGCAACAACGATCGACGTCGGAAGCAAATGCTTTGCGGGTCTGGTCCGGTGTCAGGAGCGTCGCTCCGATTGCGACTCCGCCTTGCACAGCATGTACAGGGTAACGATCGGCCGTCGCGCGCGGCACCGTTCCCCGCGGGGCCTCTGCGGAGAGCGAGACCACACACATCAAAGCAACCGCCAGGCATGTCCTGAGCTTCATTGTTTTTCCTCCATCTTCGGCTTAGTTTCCTGCGGCGCAAGCTTCGCTGCAATCTTCAGGGACTTTCCACTGAGCACGTAAATGCGCTGATGAAAAGCAGCGGCTCCAGAGTTGGAGACAGACAGGTCGTAAACCCCCGGTTCAAGCCACATGCTCTTCAATTTGTTGGCTGTGCCGGCGTAAGCTCCGTCTAAAAAGACTTCCGCAGTTTTGGGCGCGCCAGATAACCTGACTTCGCCTTTGCCGTCGCCATAGGAGAACCCTCCAAAATAGCCGGGAGCATAAAACGGCGAGTGGAAAAATGGGTCATAAAAGAAGGGTGAATATCCGAAAGTGTAAGGATAAAAACCATACCAGAACGGATTGTAGAAGAATGGTCCGGAGAAACGGCTGTAACCGGCGCCCACACCAATTGTGCCCAGTCGCACATGATAGCGGTGATGGTGCTCATCGTTCTGAGCGTCCGTTTTGGTGTCCGCTACATCCTGGGCATTCTGGCTGGTTGCCGTCCCATTGCTGGTTTGCTGTATTTCAGATGAGGTGCTCTGCCCAGAAGCGCCTCCCGGAAAAACAAGGACAAAGCAGAGAAAGAAGCTGACGCAGAGAACCACGATTTTCGCAGATTTCATGTTGGCAACCGCCATTCAGAAACTGATTTTACGCCTCGATAAGGGCAAGTTGAATGCCAATCTATTCAGGCCCAATCTTCGCTTTCTGCGGGCATAGAAGAGCGGAAACGGTGTCCAGAATCAAAACGCTGGTGGTTTTCAACCATGCAGACGGTGGATTTCAGCCATCGACAACAATGCTCAAGGGTCAGGTTGTAACCGGAGGTCCCCTGTGCATCCGGATTATCCGAAGAAGGCGCGAATTATTAAAAACTTTATTAAAAATACCTTAAAAACGGTTGATAGACATCCCGTGATCGTGAGATACTGGCCAGCCTTTAAAAACTTCCTCCGGGTAGCATGAGAGGTGGAGTTATGACCCAAGAACAAAAACGTCGGGTGCAAGAAACGTTCAAGAAGGTGGTACCGATCAAAGAGAAGGCAGCGGAGTTGTTTTATGACCGTCTTTTCACCCTTGATCCGAGTCTCCGGCCGCTTTTCAAAGGTGACATGAAGCACCAGGGCAATCTGCTGATGGCGATGATTGCCACTGCGGTGAACGGCTTGGACCGCCTTGAAGAAATCGCTCCAGCAGTGCAGGCACTGGGTCAACGGCACGCCACCTATGGCGTGCGCCAGGAGCACTACGCAACTGTGGGCGCCGCTCTTCTATGGACACTGGAGCAGGGTCTGGGGAACGATTGGACTCCCGAAGTAAAAGAAGCCTGGACGGCCTGCTACACGCTGCTTGCCGGCGTGATGCAGACGGCAGCATCGGCAGTGGCCACAGCCTGAAGAAAGCTGCGCGCCAGCAATTCTAGCCAGCTTTAACATCTGCTCTTGGTTGCTCCTCCGTCAATTTTTCCGGCTCGGTTCGAAAGGCACTAAACTCTCCGGAAACCCCGCCGATAATGAAAACAACAGTAGTTGGCGATGCGGAGGCCAACGCGGCTTTCCAAAACTTTAACTTTTAAAATGCGCCAGCCTCGATGTGTGTTTCCTCTACCAGGGACCGACACACATTTGGCTGGCGCTTCGCTCTTAAACGGGCCACAGCAAATTTGGAGGGCACTTCGTGGAACGGCCCTGGCAAACCGCCTTCAAACGTGTAGTAGGCAAGCGCATTCGGGGAGTCCTGGTCGCGGCGGACGATCGATCAAATCGAAGTCACGTGTTTCTGGTCTTTGACGACGGGACTCACTATGAGCTATACGGCAAGGACATATGCGGTCGCAAGCATATCGACTCCGGCGGCTTGGATGAAGCAAAAGCTTATATAGCGAACAGCAAGGGAATTGAAATCCTGTTACAGGAGCCCCAGTCGGAAAAATAAAGCAATATGGTGACCCTGGCAGGAGTCGAACCTGCGACCTGCGGTTTAGGAAACCGTCGCTCTATCCATCTGAGCTACAGGGCCATCACAATCTTTTCAACCACTTACATTCAGTTTATCACTTGCTGAATTTGCTACTGCAGGGATTTGATGATGCCCATCAAAGTTGATGCTGCTCAATTCAGGCGTTGCAGTGCCTTGATCCATGCTCCTGGCGTCGTGCCCAGAATTCCTCGGAACATTATTACGTAAACATCATGAAGGAATTGGAGGTTCCCTGGGTCGATCAGACCGGCGAATCTCTGGCGTTTTTTAGATGAATCGGTGCGGGTTGCCGCCGAGTGCTCCGAAGTAGTTCTGAAGATTTTTGGGGCACTCAACGGCAACCCGCTTAAATTTGACACAGCAGGAAGAACCATTGCCTCCAGCTATAGCTCACCCTCAATTTTCAAGATGTGGAGAGTTTGGCTCTTCGCATCCAACGTCCCGCTGACTTTTACTTTCTTGCCGGCGAACTGCTCCACTTGGACCTGGTTGTCGAGCCGGTAGACTTCGTCCTTCACTACCAGCACAAAATTACCGCCCATCTCCTTGACGCAGTGGGCAGTACAGCTTTTTGCGTCGCGACCGTACACCCCCTTCTTGATCATCGCATCGTGAGTGTGGTCGCGGGAGTGGACGTTATAGGCACACTGACTGTCCTCAATGTCGCCCTGCAGCGTGACGACCGGCTCTTTGTCTTTGGCAAACGAATAGGCGGCCAGTAACGCGAAGAGCAAACAGAGCGTGGTGGTTTTGAAAATGATCTTGTCGTTCCTGTCGTTCATAACAATCCTTTCTTGATACGCATGGGGATGATTGAGCTAATGCACAGCGGTCATCATGGCAACACCAGGACTTTCATTCGCATTCCTTCATGATCTCCGCTGCAGATTACGGTACACAGGACCTCATAGCGGCCAGGTTCAGCAGGCGCAGTCAGATTGAATTCCTGCACACCGGGTTGCAGTTCAAGGTCCCAGCCTGGAACTTTAGCCCGGCTTTTTGCCTGGAGCAGGGTGAATCCGTGAATGGCGCCGTTGCGATTCCAGGTTTTTCCTTTACGCGCCTCAATGCGTAACAACAAGGGCTCGCCGGCCTTCACGGTGATCTCTGTCCCGTCCTGCCCGACGACCTTAAAGCGGCTGTTTTTATCGGCCAGCACTTCTATTACCCTGGACTGGCCCACAGCCGGCAGAGACATCATCAAAAGAATGCCGCCCACCAGCCAGGCTGCGGCCAGTGCAGGGAAGTGATTCGAACCTTGGAAAATATTGCGCATAGTTATTGGGTCATGTAGTGGAGGATAAGGTGCATCTCCTCATCGGTAAGCGTGGCACGCACCCGCATGTGGCGGACAATGGTCGCCATGGTGCGCGGCGGAAACTTTGGGGGCGCGGCATGGCAGCGCCCGCAGTTGGAGTGGAACCGCTTTTCACCCTCAAGACGCATGGTATCGTCCTGCGCGTTGTGATTCACCGTCACGGCTGCTGCGGAAGTATCCTTGCCTTTCTCTTTGCCGTTGCCTGTTTTGGCGGCGGCCGCCAAGGCCAGGCAGAGGAAAAGGGCCACCAGCAGAGATAATCCGTTGATAGAAAATTTCATTTTCACAACGCACCTCCTTTGGCCCCTGAAGTAGGAGCCAGTGGCATGATGAAGCGATAGGTCATCCCAATCACCCAGATATTCGCATTCTTGCCGAGGGCGAACTGCCGGCCGTAACTGGCCGACGCTCGCACGTCGCTGCGCAAGTAGTAATTCAAGCCAAAGTCTGCCTGGTTGGTGTCGCGGCCTAGAGCGCCGAGTTTGGCGGCTACCGCCTTGGTGAGTTTGGGAGCGGCAAAAAACTGCTGGGCCCGGCCCGCAACCTCAAGCCTCCGCAGATAGGGAAGCTGGTTGAGACGGTAGACCGACTCAATCCAGTACCCGCTGCCTTTGATTCCTGACGACCGCGCATATTCGGAACGCAGGGTAAGGGGAAGAGCGTTGGGTTGCCACTCCGCATGGAGACCGACGGCGTGGGAACGGTCCAACTGCAAGAGCTGCTGAAACGACGCTCCGATTTCCAATCTTGGTCCGGGCATGAAGAACCCGATGCGTCCGCCGGTGGAGCGGTCTGTCGCCAGCAGGTGGTTGGTGTTGACCGTGGAGAAATAAAAAGCATAATTGAGATTGATCTTATCGGTGCCTGCGGGAAAACCACCCCGCAACATTCCTCCCAGGCTGGAACCGCTGGTGATGGGCCCGGTCAGTGGGCTTACTTGCAAGGCCCGTACCCAGTTGGGCGCCAGCCTCTCACCGTAGATGCCGAAGGGCGTGATAAACCGTCCTGCGGCTACGGTTACAAAACGGTTGGCGATGTAGTCGATCTGGGCATATCCCAGGCCATAGGAAACGGTGCCGATGTAATCACCTTTCGCATTCTTTGCGTATGTGTCGGAAAGATTTCCCTTGGCTTCAATGAGCCACTTGTCGCCCAGAGGCACCAGAAGGAGAGGACTGAAGGAAGGAGCATCCTGCACCTGCCCGCCGGTCACTCGCGTGAAGTAGGCGGGATAACCGACCAGAATTGGGACGGGTTTTATCTCTTCGTCCTGGCCATGTGCGCCTATAGAAGACAGCCCGAGAAACAGCAGGAGACACGCATGTGCGACCCTCTTCGCCCAAACCAACGTACGCATAACCTTTTTCCTTGCTGAGAAATTAAGGCCAATCCTTCCCAAAATGGGCAGACCATTAATATTCTCTAATCAGCGTGACGTTATAGCACAATGGCAACAGGCGACAAGATGACCTTCGTAACGTATCCATGAACTGGGACATTGAGACAAGCCTCAATTTTGGCGGGGTTTCTCTAGGCTTACTTTGCTCCTCAGGTGATGTTAGGAACATTAGGGTTACATGATTCCAAAGAACACGGATCAGAGTATTAGAAAAATTAAACTATATTTTGGTTCATCGCCGTACAGGATTTAAAAAACAGAAAAAAGTTGGTAAAAGTCACACCCTCAAGATCCAAGGAAAAAATCTCTGACTTTAGGCCGTTCGGTTGGCACAAATGTTGAAAACATTGGAGTTCCCTTTGTAAATGTTTGTAAAGGTGACGACCTGACCCCCTTTTGTGCCAACCTGAGGCCCTGGGGTGCCAACCTCAGGCCGTGGGGTGCCGACCCCAAAAGCTGAGGAACGCGGATCAATACCTGCTACCACTGATCTCCACTGACACCACTGACACCACTGATCTGAATGCGGTTTGACAAATTCCTTCGCGGCTTGGCAAGAATTTGATTGTTAGCATT
>Ga0070730_10002306_pt1 | contig 17407 bp, 15 predicted proteins | sample Coa_R1_3_FD_66447 | JGI IMG/M metagenome (GOLD analysis project Ga0070730, IMG submission 66447) | Surface soil microbial communities from Centralia Pennsylvania, which are recovering from an underground coalmine fire - Coalmine... | ecosystem: Environmental > Terrestrial > Soil > Unclassified ... | reverse complement strand
CGGCCAGGTGAAGTTCCTGGCGGGTCTGTTCGTGCTCAATCTCAGACCGCACATTTTCAAAAGCCTTTTCAATTGTGCTTTCCAGAACGAACCGCGGCACATCGCGAGGGAGAGTGGCAAAGACGTAATCGTCAAGCTGGGAGCGCGACCGGGGCGGAGGGCCATCCTTTAAGAGAGCAACCACGCGCCAATGACCCTCTTCAGGCGCCAGGCGATCGAATCGCCGAATGTCGTCCTTCGTCGAATCGGCGAGCAGGACGGCTGGGACCTGCCACGTCAAACCCTCGCTTGAATCCCGGTCAATGGGGACCACTTTGCACGAACGCGGCACCATGCGGAGGACACGGGCCAGCGCCGTCGGTCGGAAATAGTAGAGGGTTTTTGCCATCAACATTCAACAAACGAAGCTTGAAAATTCATGACCGACCAGGCCGCCATCACAGCAGTTTCCGATTGCGATTTAAATGCGTTGCACCTGCGAGGCCAGCCAGGCGATTGGCTGCCGCCTTACATATCGGCGCAAGGACCATCGTTTCACTCCCGGCCTTACATCCAGTTTAGCCTCTGAGAAGCCTTAACATGGCGGTGCATGATGAAGGACAGAAGGCTTTGATGGTTCAGCGTCCGTCGCCGAAAAAACACGGCAAAATACGGACAGTAGTTGAAGGAAAAAAACGCAACCCGAACGCTTAGGCTCCGGCGCTCTTCGAATAGCTCGCGATCGCTTTTGCCTCATCATCGTGCACGTCAAAAACGGTATAGAGCTTGGTGATCTGCAGGAGGTCATGAACCTTCTTGGTCAAATTGAGAAGTTTCAACTGGCCACCCTGGTTGGATACCGCCGTAAAGGCGCTCACCAATTCGCCGATCCCCGAACTATCAATGTAGGTGACGTCCGCCAGATTCACCAGAATGTTTTTGTTGCCTCGTGCCAGCTCGTCTCGAATCATCTGACGCAGTTGGACGCACCCTTCTCCCAGCGTAATCCTGCCGCTGACGTCGATGACGGTAATGGAATCAACTTGGCGTGTTGTGGCCTTCATGCTCACGGTCCGATCCTCCTTGATTATTCTTCATGTTGGAATTCAGCTTCTTCACCATCGTTACTTCGGTCCCCACACCGGGATGGCTTTCAACCCGAAACTCATCCATAAATGCGCGAATCAAAAATATCCCCCGGCCGGAAACCTTGAGCAAGTTCTCGGTGGCCAGCGGGTCAGGCACACTATCTGGGTCAAATCCGGCTCCCTGGTCGCGTATAAGGATCTCCAACCGGTCACCATAAATCTGGTATCGCACGTAGACGCTTTTGGTCTCGTCGTTCTTGTTGCCGTGGTAGATGGCGTTGATCAGAGACTCATGCACCGCCATTTCAATCTTTTGCCGGTCGTCCTCATCAAATCCCGCCGTGGCTGACACGCGGCGAGAGATCTCGTCAGCAACTTCCACTTTCTTTAAATCACTTTCGAGAGTTACCTCAACAACACTGGTATCAGCAGTCATCATTAGACGGAGGTTGAAGCAGATCCCGCCTCGGAAGCTACATCAGGCGCGTGCGAAAGTCAACGAAGCAGGAAAACTTCCCTCTCAAACCTCCTTCCAGGTAACCATCTTAAATGTCTAAAGCCATTTCGTCCAGTCGCAAGGACTGGCTGCCTCTCTCCAAATCTGGGACCCCCATAAGACCGGCGTAGAGGATAATCGAAGCCCACCCCCGCGTCAACAATTCTAGTGAGGCCAACTCTCATATAAGTGAATAGTTTCGATCTGATAACCATTCTCAGCAGTGGCTGGTATATACTCACAGGGCTTTAAGATCTCAAAACATAAATGCCGGGCTCAATATGTTTCGGGAAGGGTGTGGCGCCATGAAGATGACACGCGGTAAGGAAACCTACACGACTCAGCTTACGGTGGGTTTGGACCGGAGAGCCAAGTTCACACTGGAGGACCGTAAGCAGGAGTTTGCCGCGGTCATGCGAGTCTACAATTTGCTTGGCGACATGACCTTTCAGGTGGACCGCATCAACGGCGTGAGAGATGCTTTGACCGACCGTGCCGGCAAGCTCAAGGCCGATGATCCTGTGCGCAAAAAATTGATGGAGCTTTCAGGGAAAGCTGACGAGATCCGCAAGAAAATCGTGGCCACCAAGGAAGGCGGCGCGATCACGGGCGAGGAACGTATCCGCGAAAAGACAACACAATTATACGGCACTCTGATGGATTATGAGGGCCGCCCCGGTGACTACCAGTTGGCGCGCATCGATTCATTGAAGCACGAACTCGATGACGTGACCGCTGAGTTCGACGGGTTCATCGCCAAGGATCTCCAGGAGATAAACGAAGCCCTCAGCCAGAAGAAAATGGAAGTCATCCATCCGGTCACACGCCAGGAATGGGACAAGACTAATAGCGGGTCCTAGTTCATTACTTCCCGGTCGACGGCAATCCTCAAGTCTTCAGCCGGCGAGATCGACCCGTCGCCAATAAAGTAGCGGCCGCCGTGAAGCAGCGGCTACATGCCGCCAATTTTCGGATGGCGGGTTAAGCCCGCCGCTTCAATTATCAGATCGACCATCGCTCCCGCGTAAAAATCTGCATGGCGGGAATAATATTTCGTCTACCATGGCTGGTTTGAATTATGCTTTGTCGCGTCGCCAGTCATTATGAACAGGAGGTCTGCCGTGGTTTCATATCGCCGTCTGAGTTTTATTGGGGTCGCTTTTGTCTTCGCCCTTTCGCTCGCCAGTGTTGCGCGAGCGCAACAATATCCGCCCGCCCTCTACCAGGAAATGCGCTGGCGGTTGATCGGTCCGTTTCGCGGTGGTCGCACCCGGGCGGCAGCCGGCGTGCCGAGCCAGCCCAACGTTTATTATGTCGGGCAGGTGAACGGCGGCGTCTGGAAAACAACCGATTATGGCCGGACGTGGCTGCCCATTTTCGACGATCAACCCACCCAATCGATTGGCGCCATCGCAGTCGCTCCCTCTGACCCTAATATTGTTTATGTGGCGAGCGGCGAGGGCCTGCAGCGGCCGGACCTCTCCGTGGGCAACGGGATTTACAAATCAACCGACGCGGGCAAAACATGGACGCATCTCGGCCTGCGTGACGGCCAGCAAATCCCCGCGCTGGCCGTTGACCCGCACGATCCCAACCGCGTGTATGCGGCGGTGCTGGGACATCCCTACGGCCCCAACGAAGAGCGTGGTATTTTTCGCTCGACCGATGGCGGCGCAACGTGGCAGAAAACCCTTTATAAGAATGAGAACACGGGCGGTTCTGATATTGAAATAGACCCGGAAAATCCCAACGTGGTTTACGCATCAATGTGGGAAGTGCGGTCAGGTCCGTGGGAGGACAACAACGAGTATGGCGGCTCGGACGGAGGCCTGTTCAAATCCACCGACGGCGGCACTAACTGGCGCCAGCTTACCAAAGGACTGCCGGAAGATTTGCAGCAAATCTACGCAGCCATCGCGCCCAGCGACCCCAATCGCCTTTACGCGACAATTGGCACGGCCCATGCCCTGGCCGTATATCGCTCCGACGACGCGGGTGAAAACTGGTATCGCGCCACCGATGACCCGCGCCCTTCCCGGCGGATTGGCGGCGGCGACTTGCCCATTCCCAAAGTTGATCCCAAGAATCCCGACGTCGTTTACTGCACGAGTACAGTGACGTGGCGTTCCGCAGACGGCGGCAAAACCTGGACCGGATTTCGCGGCGCGCCCGGCGGTGACGATTACCAGAACATCTGGATCAATCCCAACCATCCGAAAGTCATTCTGCTAGTCAGCGACCAGGGCGCCATCGTGACGGTGAATGGGGGAGCGTCATGGAGTTCCTGGTACAACCAGCCCACGGCGCAGTTCTACCATGTGATCACAGACAATCGGTTCCCCTATTGGGTTTATGGCGGCCAGCAGGAGAGCGGTTCAGCCGGCGTGGCCAGCCGCGGCAATGACGGTGAAATCACATTCCGCGAATTTCATCCGGTGGGCGTGATCGAATACGGCTACGCCGCGCCAGACCCTCTGCATCCTGACATTGTGTACGGAGCAGGCAGGAATGAGGTCTCAAAATTTAGCTGGACCACAGGACAGGTGCAGAACGTCAGTCCCATTCCGGTGGCCGGCGAAAAATATCGCGCCGATCGCACCGAACCGCTCATTTTTTCCACCGTCGATAAGCACATTCTTTATTACGCCACCAACTTTCTTTTCAAGACAACCAACGGCGGCGAGTCATGGCAAACCATCAGCCCGGACCTCACGCGCCCGCACCCGGGAATTCCCTCGAGCCTGGGCAATCTTGCCGCCAGCGATAAGAATGCCGACAAACAGCGCGGCGTGATTTACGCGCTCGCTCCCTCTTTCAAAAACGTGAATACCATCTGGGCGGGTACGGATGAAGGCTTGATCTGGATTACGCGCGACGGTGGGAAAAATTGGAAGGATATTACTCCTCGGCAACTGACGCCCTGGAGTAAAGTGACGCAAATTACCGCTTCGCATTTTGACGATGTCACCGCCTACGCCTCCGTCAGCCGCTTCCGCATTGACGATCTTCATCCCCAAATTTTCCGCACGCATGATGGCGGCAAAACCTGGCAATCCATCATCAACGGCCTTCCCGATAACTCGCCGGTGGATACGGTGCGCGAAGATCCGGTTCGCAAAGGTTTGTTATATGCCGGCACAGAAACCAGTGTGTGGGTTTCGTTTGACGACGGCGGCCATTGGCAATCACTGCAATTGAGCCTGCCCCACAGCTCGATGCGCGACTTGTGGATTCATGATAATGACCTGATTGTTGCCACGCATGGCCGCTCGTTCTGGATTCTGGACGACCTCACGCCGCTGCGACAGATCACGGAAGCGGTGGCGAATTCCGAAGCCTACCTTTTCAAACCTGAACCCGCTTATCGAATCCAGCGCGACACCTATACGGACACGCCACTTCCGCCCGATGAGCCCACAGGGCAAAACCCTCCTGACGGCGCTGTGCTCAATTATTATCTCGCCGCGCCCGCTTCCGGCCCGGTCACGCTTGAGATCCTCGACAGCACGGGGAAACTGGTGCGCCGATATTCCAGCGCCGACCAGCCGGAGGTTTCGGAAGCCGAGCTTGCGAAGACCAGCGACATTCCACTCTATTGGATCCGCATGCCGAAGATTCTTTCCGCTGACGCGGGCATGCACCGTTGGGTGTGGGACCTGCACTATCCCGCGCCGGAATCGCAGCGGCACGAGTATCCGATATCCGCCGTTCCCCACGACACGCCGCGATTGCCGCTCGGTCCCACCGCCGTGCCGGGACCGTACACTGTACGTCTCACCGCGAATGGCCAGAGTTACACTGCGCCGCTCACTGTTAAGATGGACCCGCGCGTCAAGACGCCACCCGCCGGCCTTGAGCAACAGTTCCAGATGGAGACGCGCCTCGCGCGCATGATGAACCAAAGCTATGAGGCCACCACGCAAGCGCGATCGGTTCGCGAACAGTTGCAGAAACTCACGCCGCAGTCGAGCGGCCCGGCGGGTGCGGTCGTTGTCACGCTGGATAAAAAAGTGGCAGCCATCCTCGGCGCCCCCGGAGGATTTTTGGCTCCGGTTTCACCAGCGCCAACACTGAGCAAAGTGGGAGGAGAAGTTGGAACGCTTTATGGCTTGGTGAGCGGCGCTGATGCCGCACCCACAGCCTCCCAGGTGGCAGCGATGGCTTCCGTCGAGCACGAGTTCGAAGGCGTCATCAAACGTTGGGATGAAATCAAGTCTACTGATATCCCGGGGCTCAATCAACACCTTCGCCAGGCGAAATTGCCGGAGATAAAGCTCGACCAGAAACCCAAGGCGGAACCGGAGACATAGAACGTTGAATAATGGCGGGCTACGGGGCTAGTGCAGGATCTGCTCTCGTCGCTGGGCGGTCCTCATACGTGATGTGAATAACGCGGTCGCTCGAGGTTATTAAATTGAGATGGAAACCACAACCGCGGCGGATCGGAGTGACCTTTAAAACGTAGTCCACTGCAGGACCACTCTTCCTAGGGCGGATAAGTGTGTATTCAAATTTAAAATATTTCTCCAAGCCAAGATCTGCCGAGATACTGGGGATTTCCAACGGGTAGCCGTCTTGAGGATGCTCCCGCTTTTGCTCCTCAAGCAATTCCTGGGCCGTCTTCACTTTTCCAACCATACCTGCCTGTGCGGCGGCTACCGGCATGCGATCAACATTAGGCCAAAGTAAACCAGTAATCACCAAACAAAAAACAAAAATTACGCGCCCCAACCAAGGCAAGAGAAAGAATGTTAATGCCAAGATCCACAGTACGCCAGCGGATACGAAAGCGCCCGGCTGGCCAGTCTCAAATATGTAGCAGCCGGCGTCCTTGAATTCAAGATACAGCAGGAGGGTGAAAGCAATCCCCGTACTGAGCAGCAAAGACCTGACCACTTGTTTAGAGCTTAGTCTTTTCTCCTTGCTGCCTCCGATCATGGTTCCTCTAAGACAATTGACTCCGACACGGTGAGCGTCGAACTTTCCATTACTATTAGGTACCTACTTGGGGAAGAATAAGCTCTTTAATCCTCCGTTCACAAGCCGAATTTTGTATCTCTGCGGCGTACTCCAGTATCTCCATAACCCACTTTCCCGCAAGTTGTGTTACATTGAGTTTTTTTCACAAACTAAGCGCCTCAAAGAGGAGTTGAATGCTCGACCTTGGATTTGTTCGTGACAATCTGGATTTGGTGAAGCAGAAGATGCGGGAGCGCGGCCTCGCGGACGCGATGAAGGATTTTGAAGCTTTTGACGCCACTCGTCGCGCCGCGCTTGCTGAAGCTGAGCAGCGCAAGGCGCGCCGCAATAAAGTCTCGGACGAGATCGCGACATTGAAAAAACAGAAGCAGGATGCTTCCGCGCTGATTACTGAAATGAAAATGTTGAAAACCGAGATTGAAGAGTTTGACGCCAAGGCGGAAGAATCAGAAAACGCATTACGAGAATTGCTCAGCGGGCTCCCCAACCTTCCCCACCAGACCGTGCCTGTGGGCCGCGGCGCGCAAGACAACCAGGAAATCCGGCGTTGGGGCGAGCCGCGCAAGTTCGATTTTGAGCCCAAGGCGCATTGGGACCTCGGCCCCGAGCTCGGCATCCTCGATTTCGAGCGGGCGGCGAAAATTACCGGCGCGCGCTTTGCGGTTTATTCCGGCATCGGCGCCAAGCTGGAACGGGCACTGGCCAATTTTATGCTCGATATACATACGCGAGAGCATGGCTACACGGAAATCCTGCCGCCTTTCGTTGTAAATTCCGCCAGCCTCTATGGGACGGGAAATCTGCCCAAGTTTGCCGCCGACCTTTTTAAGCTGGAAGGGACAGACTACTGGCTGATCCCCACGGCTGAAGTTCCGGTAACGAATCTTTATCGCGACGAAGTGCTTGAGGCCGACTCGCTTCCGGTAAAGCACTGCGCCTGGACGGCGTGCTTCCGCAGCGAAGCCGGTTCCTACGGCAAAGACACGCGCGGGATCATCCGCCAGCATCAATTCCAAAAAGTCGAGTTGGTAAAATTCGCGTTGCCGGAAAATTCGTACAATGAACTCGAATCGCTCACTCACGACTCGGAAATGATTCTTCAACGATTGGGATTGCCCTACCGCGTAGTGGCGCTATGCACGGCAGACCTCGGATTCAGTTCCGCGAAAACATATGATCTCGAAGTCTGGCTCCCAAGCGCCCATGAATACAAAGAAATTTCTTCCTGCTCGAATTTTGAAGCGTTCCAGGCGCGGCGCGCCAACCTGCGCTTCCGTCGCGGCCAAAAAGGGAAAACCGAATTCCTCCACACTTTAAACGGCAGCGGCCTCGCCATCGGCCGTACCTGGGTCGCCCTGATTGAAAATTACCAGCAAGCGGACGGCTCGGTCATTATCCCCGAAGCTCTAAGGCCGTATCTTGACGGAATTGACCGGATCGTTGGCAAGTAGGTAATCGGACGGTCTCCGCCTACCCCTCCTTGATTGATCCACCTGAAGTGTGGCCGTGCCATTTGGAATCGAAACCCATTCGAGATGCCAGTCATTCCCGCTTTCGCGGGAATGACAGCGCGTGGGGTCTCGCGCGTATGTCGCAAATGACACTAGTACCGACTGCAAAAAAAAGACTTGACAAGACGACTCTATATATGTAGAGTTCTCTGCCGTGAAGACACCACGCATATCCCCCGAAACCCACCTCGTGCTCGAAAGTTTTTTTGTGCGCGCAACCGATTGGCGCTACGGTTACGAACTGAGCCGTGAAACCGGTCTGAAATCCGGAACGCTCTACCCGATTCTGATGCGCCTTGAAAAGCACAAATTGCTGGAAGCTCGTTGGGTGGCGGCGGGAGACGGCGTACCGCCGCGGCACACCTACCGGTTGACGCCGAATGGATTGGAATTAGCCCAGTCCCGCGTCCGCGAGATGGCCAAGGCAAACAACAAGCGATTGCTGCGCAAACCTGCCTTAAGCGGGGGATGAAAATGTGGCTGGAAACTCAAGCGCGTCAAGCTGCGAATGTGCTGCTGGAATCCGCAATCCGCATCGCGCCCCTGGACAAGCAGGACTGGGGCCTGGCGATGCGCGGCGAACTCAACCACGTGGAAGGATCTTGGGCTGCATTGATGTGGGCGTTGGGCGGCGCGAGCGTTCTCGCCAAGCAAGCTCTTGCCGCACTTTTTATTCCGGGCCGTCCTGGCGAGGCCATGCCACCAGGCGCGGGGCTCTTTGCCAAGGATGTTTCAATTCGCAAAGCAGCACTGGCCATGGGCGGCGCGTGCGTGCTGGCGGCGCTGCTATTTCTCGCCGCTCCACCCTTTCGGCAGGGTCTTGGTGTTTCGTTGAGGCCATGGCTCTCGGCGTTTCAAGGGACCTCCGATAATCTCCAGCCGGGATTGGAGGCTCTCGCCCGGCGGGCAGACCGGAATCACGACGCCGAGGGATTGGCCTTTTGCGCGATTCACCTGAGCGATGACGCCGCAAGCACCCGGCTGGCGCAGGAAGCCGTCCGATTTGACCCGAATCTTCTTTGGGTTTACGCCGTGGTGGTAGTGCGTCATCCCGAAATTCCCGAAATCAGCCAATGGGTTCCCAAGCTCGAGCGCTGGGATTCGCAGAACGCCCTTTTCCCCTTGGTCGCCGCGGAGAGTAATGACATCAGCCACGTCAGCCGCGAAGACATCAAGACGCGGGGAGGGGAGAAAGACCCGGCGTGGCAAAGTGCCATGACCGCGGCGTTCCAATCCCCAAAGTTTGATGATTACCTGGACCGTGCCGAGGAATTGGACCGAAGTGTGGTGTCCCGATATGGTTTTAACGATCCGGAGGAAGTGTTTTTTGAAGAGGAGGACGGCATACCGACCTATGCGGCGGCGGATTCCGGGCATTTCGCATCTTCTCTGATTCACTCCGGGGAAGGTCTCGAATCCAGAGGTGACTTTAAGGGTGCGCGCGAAACATATTGGGCCGTAGCTCGCTTCGGCCAGTTAATCGATTCTCAGGGACACACTCGCCCCGAACATTTGACGGGTATCAGCCTTCAATCCCTGGCCTGCAACCACCTCCAGGCGCTTTCCCAGAAGGAAGGGAACCAGGAGGATGCTGCGCTTTTCAGTTATCTGGCGGTGAAGTTCGACCTGAAGAGTGAAGCACCCGCGTGGCGCGGGGGATGGATTTTTGGCCAGGGTATCTGCCAGCGGAACGCCACGGTGTTGCTTGTGTCAGGGCTGATGATCCTGATCTTTTCCGGCATTTTGGTGGTCGCCATACCCATCCTGATCGCTGGCAGTCGACGGAGCGCACGCCCGGAAGCAGAGCGCGCCAGACCTGTGGCGACGTTGGTTGTCTTCACCAGCGCGGTGGGTTTGTTGTTCTCCTCGGTGATGCTTTACCTCACTTATCGTCCCTACTGGTACATTTTCCAGAGCGCCATCCTGAACCGTGACAGCAGCCAGGCCCGGGACCTCCGCGCGTTTCTTAATTCTACCCAGATGGTATATGGCCTTCACTTGCACCTGTCGCCGGGCGACCGGTTTTATTTGTGGGCGAGCGTCATTTCGCTCGCTGTAGCGGGAATGGTCTTCATGCTTCTGCGACGCGCGTTGGGCCGGGCGCGAATTCCTGCGCTTCGGCAGAGTCCTCGAGTGCCATAACATTTCGCTCGTAGCCAAAATTGAGGCTGCGACAACTGAGCATAGGTGTGTGAATTTTAGAGCCATCAGCTTTCAGCGATCTGCAAGACCGCCCAAGCACCGCGACTGAAATGTGACCGCTGGAAGTTGATGGATTCATGGGCATCAAGGAGGGTCCAATCATGGAGATCTCGGGAAAAAATTCTGAACGGAGAGAGTAAATGAAAAAACCCATTGCGGCAGCAGTTTTATTTCTTTGGATTCCTATGCTGGAGTCGGCACAGGGCGGAGAGCATCCATACCGAGGCCAGGGTTATATTTTTCTTGGTGTGGGTAGTGGGACGGACAGTCCCTCCTTTGAGCACGTAGGCGGCGGAGGGGAAGTTCTCCTTTTCAGGGGGATCGGGGTGGGCGGAGAACTTGGAGCGATGGGTAGGCCCGGTGAAGGTGAAGGCGTCTTATCGGTCGGCCCGTCCTATCACTTCCTGCATGCATTCCGCAAATCGAAAATCGACCCCTTTGTTCAAGGTGGATATACCGGCACCTTCGAAGGAGATGCCCCTATCCCGGGTGGTAGTGGGAATCTCTTCAACTTCGGGGGCGGCATGAACTATTGGTTCTTCAAAAGAGTGGGTCTGCGTTTGGATTTTCGAGACTATGTCCATCACAAATCCTTTTTCCCCGCCGGCGGATCCACAGATCAATACTGGGGCGTGCGGGTCGGCTTGACGGTCAGGTAGAACAAGCGCAAGAGTGATAAACTTTAGATAGCAAACGGCATACTGGGGTTCCCTGCTATCTGCCTACTACTTCCTGCCTTCTGCCTACTGCTTTCTGCCTGCCGTCTTCACCGCCGGCTCCGGCATATAGCGATGAAAGTCACCGGGGGCGTGGGTATGCTCGAACTGGATGGTGGTGTGGGTGATGCCGAATTCCTTCGCCACCACTTCATTCAAACGGTGGCAAATGCGTTCGCTTTCTGACGTGGGCATATCCAGAATCCGCACATGGCAGGAGAGGGCGCGCGACTGCGATCCGAGCGACCAGATGTGGACGTCATGCACCTCGCATACGCCGGGGACTCCGAGCATGGCGGTGGCAACATTTTCAAGGCTCATGCCTTTGGGCAGGCTTTCCAGAAGAATGTTCATTGACTCCGTGACAATGCCCACCGCCGACCACAAAATCATGCCGGCAATCAGGAAGGCAATCAGGGGATCGATAAGCGGCTGTCCCGTTTTGCGAATCAGCCACGCGCCCGCAATGATGCCCACGCTTGAAAGCGCGTCGCCGAGGTTATGAATGAAAACGGCGCGCAGGTTCAGGTCGGCCCGCCCACCCATCAGCCCAAAAGTAATCGCCCCATTCACCAGCAGCGCCACCACGCCCACCCAAAGCATGGCGCCCGTTTTGATGGGTTGAGAGTTCACAATCCTCTGGTAGCCTTCATAGCAGATGAACAGCGACACAGCCACCATCACAATGGAATTCACGAAAGCGGCCAGCACTCCGGCGCGCTGGTAGCCAAAAGTTTTCTGATGGTCGGGAGGGCGATGCTCCCAGTAGATTGCGATGGCGGAAAGAATCAGCGCGGGCACGTCCGTGAGGTTGTGCCAGGCGTCGGAAATGAGCGCCAGACTGTGGGCGAGCGTGCCCACCACAAATTCCACGGCCACCAGCGCCACGGTGATCGCCACGGCGAGCTTCACCACCCAACCGACTGCATGTGAATGATCGTGAGTGTGCATGCTGAGGCCCGTTTTTCTTCCCGCAGGGCGATTGTATGCCATCGTCAATCAAGTGTGCAATGCGCGAAAGAAACTGCGGTATCGTAGCGCCGCCCTTCAGGACGGCACATGCCGGGCTAAAGCCCGGCGCTACAAAGCCAAGATACATCACTGCGGCCTCCGGCCGTGACTGGTTATGTTAAGCTCTGGGAATTGTGATGAAAAAACCTTTGATATTTGCTTTCTGTATTGTAATTGCGGCTGGTGGTCTGAGCGCGCAGACGCCTGTCTGGCAGCCATCGCCGGGACATAAGCAACAGCCAATATGGCCGGGCGCGGTTCCCGATGCGCAGCCTGTTCCGGGACCGGAGTATGTGACGACGGTGAAAGACCACCTGGTAGCCGGCAGGCCCTGGGTTTGGGTGAGCAACGTCTCGCGGCCAACGATTACGATGTACTCACCAAAGGGGAAGAACACGGGCGTTGCGGTTGTCGTGTTTCCCGGCGGGGGCTTTGAGGGATTAGCCATCGATCTGGAAGGCACGGAGGTTTGCGATTGGTTGACGTCTAAGGGGATCACGTGCGTGCTGCTGAAATATCGCGTGCCGAGCCTGCCTTATGACTGGCACTGCAAGTGCCGGCCCGACAGTTTGGTGACGTCGTCACTGGCGCTGGAAGATGCGCAGCGGACGATGGGGCTGGTGCGCTTACACGCCGCGGAGTGGCACATCGATCCGCACAAGATTGGAGTGCTCGGGTTTTCGGCAGGCGGGTATCTGGTGGCGGAGATCAGCACGAAATTCCAGCGCCGTTTGTACGCGCCTGTCGATGCGGCTGACAAGGAAAGCTGCCGCCCGGATTTTGCGGTGGCCGTTTATCCGGGGCATCTGTGGGTTGGCGGTGACGCTTACAGATTGAATCCGAATGTTCAAGTCACCCGCCAGACGCCGCCCACGTTTTTGGTGCAGGCGGAGGATGACAACGTGGATGGCGTACACCAATCGGTGGCGTACTACATCGCGCTGAAGAAGGCCGGGGTGCCCGTGGAGATGCATTTGTATGCGCAAGGCGGGCATGCGTTTGGGCTGCGGCGCACAAAGCTTCCCATAACGCGATGGCCTCAGTTGGTGGAGACCTGGCTGGGGACGATTGGAATGATTCCGGAGCAGTAGCGCGGAGTGTGCACGCCCGGCTCTCCTCTCCATTCCCTCGGGGTGATTGTATGCCAACGTCAATCGGGTGCGCAATGCGCACTGGCAGCACGTGAGAAAAATTATCGAGACTCGCCGGTGATTGAGTCCTCCAGCGGGAATCTATCTGAAGGCAGTCAGATGATCCGCGGCGAATTGGGAAAATGATATGGGCTTCCGCCGGGTTATCCGTTCGACCGCGGAGGAGACGGTGGCCAGTTTGCCGGCCCGGATGATCGCATGGAGTTCCATCAATGCGTCAATAATCCAGTCCGGCATTCCAGCCTGTTTCGCATCGGTTCGCGCGCCTTCCTCAGGCAAGCTGATGTAAGTTATTTTTCTGCCGATTGCTTTGGAAATTACTTCCGCCACTTCATAATTCGAGAGCGCTTCGGGGCCGGTTAAATCGTAGGTCTGCCCCTCGTGCCCGGCATGAGTCAGCACGGTCGCTGCAACGGACGCAATATCGCGCGTATCGATGTAGCTCATTTTGGCGTCACCATCCGGAAGATTAATTGCCGACTGCGCTTTGATATCACCGCTCAAGGCGCCGGAATAGTTCTGCATGAAAGAGTTTGGACGCAAAATTGTGTAGGGTATGCTGGAGGATTCAACTGCTTTCTCGACCTCGCGATGCCACTGCCCCATCTTGATTGCGGGCTTCAGATTCGCGCCCAAGGCCGACATCCGGACAATGTACTTCACCCCCGCTTTTTTTGCCGCGTTAACCGCCCGAACGCCCAGCTCAGCCATGTTGGGCACAAAAGGTGTGAGCAAAAACACCTTCTCGACCCCGTCGAAAGCAGCGGCGAGAGTTTCCGGCCTGGTAAAATCAAATTCCACCGGCTCAGCGCCGGCCTCTTTTATTCTGGCAGCCTTGCTGGTGGATTGCACCGCCGCGCGCACCGGAATTCCGGCCGCCGATAACTGCTCGACCACTTTGCTTCCCACATTGCCTGTCGCCCCAGTCACTAGAATTTTGGAAGGCATGATGAACTCCTTTAGCTTTGGAATTTGTTTAATGAAACGATATGAATTGTGACCTGCACAATAAAATCGACACGGCCGATGATCACTCTTCGACTCCGGAAGGCGATTCTCCGGGAATTATCTCGACCTCCTTTTTCTCAGTTAGTCTGATGATTCTTAGCGTCGTTTTGACTGCAACTTGACCCTCGGTGAGAAGCTTGTGCAAGTCATCAATGCCCGCCACTGGCTGATCGCCAAAACCAATAATGATGTCGCCGAGCGCGAGGCCCGCCGCGGCTGCGGGGCTCACGGGCTCAAGCGAGACCACCAGGACGCCGCTCTCCACTTCCAGGTTATGGAAGCGGACGACACGGCGATGCAGCGGAACATTTTGGCCGCCCACTCCGATGTAGCTGCGCCGCACTTTGCCGTCTTTGATCAGACCGCCGGCAACAAATTTGGCCGTATTGACGGCGATGGCGAAGCACAATCCCTGGGCGGGAAGAATCACCGCCGTGTTCACGCCAATCACTTCACCGAGTGAGTTCACCAGGGGGCCGCCCGAATTGCCCGGGTTCAACGCCGCGTCGGTTTGGATAACGTTGTCAATCAATCGGCCTGAGCGCGACCGGAGCGAACGGCCGAGAGCGCTCACCACACCGGCGGTCACAGAGCACTGGAACCCGTAAGGGTTGCCAATGGCAACCGCCAATTGGCCCACCCGAATCGCCTGTGAATCACCCAGCGGCGCCGGAACCAGGTTGGGCGCGTTGATCCGAATCACCGCCAGATCGGTGTGGGGATCGTCGCCGATCAGGCTTGCCTGGAACCGGCTGCCGTCTGCGAGTGTTACGTCGAGCCCGGCCGCTTGATGAACCACGTGGCTGTTGGTCAGGATAAATCCGTCCGGAGTAAAGATGAAACCTGAGCCGCTTCCGTGCGCCTCGCGTGGAGAGCGCGAGTCACCTGGCGATCGCCCACTGAATTTTTTTCGAACCTCGATGTTCACCACGGAAGGGCTGACACGCTCCACTACACCGGTGACGGCCTGCGAATAGGCATCCAGAATCCGGTCCTCGGACATGTGCGAGGCTGTGGAGATTCCAGGCTGCCCATGATTGTTGCCTTCACTTGCTGTCAGTTCAATGATGGAATCCATTTCGATCCCTCCTGTTAGGTGCTCCAAGTTCCCTTGGCAGCACTACGCGGGGAATTGCATCTTTATTAGATACATCAAGAGCCGAAGTGATGCGAAAGTACTCCGGGAGTGCGCGGTCCGGTAATCAGCGTGAAAGGCTTTCCGGGAGCGTAGCGGGCAAGTTTGTTGTAGCGCTGACCTTCAGGTCGGCAGGTCAATTAAATTCAAGGTGCCGATCTAAAGATCGGCGCTACGAGAAGCCAAACTGAGACTCTACCGGATAGCAGTCTACTTTCCGCCGCGACTTTGAAGTAGAATAGATATTGAAGCGCGGCTTGCAGGCATCACCGGGCCGTTTTTGTAATTTTGCTGGTGATTTATATTGGAATTATAAGGAGGAACAAGAAATGTCGTTTGGCATATATCTGGCTGGGTACATTATTTTTTGCATCGGCCTCCTCATTGGAATGCACTTACTTCATGTGCCCCCACGTTGGATCGGTGTAGCAGGACTTGTCCTCCTAGGGCTGGGAATCGTCAGCGGTGTAACAAAGACTCGAACAAAAGATACTTAGGAATAATCCTTAGTAAAGGAAGTCACGTGACAAGTAGATTACACAATCCTCCAACCTCGGAAAGTGCAGGCAGGCTTGCAGTGTCCTATCGCCCCGCCCCACAAACCGTGGGACTATTCTGCCGGGCCCTTTGTGCCTGGTCCTTGATGGGACTTTTCATGGGCGCGACGCTCTGGAATTCTCCCGCCGCGGCGCAACAAACAATCTCCAAGTCTATGGCACCTGACAAGCCAGCATCCACTACCCACCCTAAGCCCTCTGAAACCACCCAAACAACCCTTTCCACGCACGTGAACGTCGTCAACGTCCCCGTGTCAGTACTGGGCAAAAACGGCCTTCCGGTCATCGACCTGACGCAAAATGATTTTCAAGTTTTCGAGGACGGTAAGGAGCAAACCATCAAATATTTCCTGCGTGGGTCGCGACCGCCGCTCCGAATCGGATTGATCATTGACACCAGCAATAGCGCGCGGAGGCAATTGCAGTTCCAAAAAGATGCGGCGAGTGAATTTGTTTTCAACATGCTTCAGGGACGAAACAGCAAGAACCAGATTTTTCTCCAGACCTTTGATGCCACCAGCTCGATCGTCCAGGACTTCACCAACGACCCTGAAGCGCTGAATGAAAAAATCCTGGATCTCAAAGCGGGAGGTGGGAAAGCCCTCTACGACGCCATTTATTATGCCTGCAAGGAAAAAATGCTCAAGTCCGGTCCCCCCTCCGAAAACCGGCGCGTCGTGGTGGTGATCAGCGACGGCATGGACGCGGAGAGTAAACATACGCTGGAGGAAGTACTCTCCATGGCGCACAAGACCGAGACCATTATCTATGCGCTCGGAAATGCGGCCTGGGGCTATTCCAATCCGGGAGATAAAGTCCTGAAACTGATGGCTGAGGACACGGGCGGCGCGGCTCTCTTCCCCCAGGGGAAGGCGCCGGGCACCGATTTGGCGACGGGATACCTCTCGCACGGCCAGATTGGAGACACCTCGCAGAACACGGGCCTGGGTGCGGCCACGGGCGTTTACTCCTCAGAACGTCTGATCCAACTTGCCGATGCGCTCGACGCCATCAGCAAGGAGCTCAACGAGCAGTACAGCATTGGCTATACGCCGTTGAACGACAGGCTGGACGGCACTTACCGGACCATCCGCGTTGTGGTGCTACGCAAAGGCGTTGAAATCCGGTCAAAGCCGGGTTACTTCGCTTCGCCGGAGCAGTAACTTCCCTTGCGCGGAGGTTCAAAGTAAAAAATTCAGATGAAGAAACGAAGGCCGCAAAATTACTCAAGACTCCGCGAACAGCTCCGCCGCGAGGACGAAGCGGAAATGGCAAAACAGACGCCGGCCGAGCGAATCCGGTTGGCGGCCGATCTGTCGGATTTTTGCCAGTTGTTGGCTCGCCGGGTTAGAGAAGCAGATGCACAACGAAACTCGCCGCGGTTTGAAGAGTTGTAAGCTAAGAAGGCAGTTAACTTTCATTGATATACTGCTGGTATATATTGTTAATCTAACGTATCGCATATATCGCACGAGACGCAACGTATGATGGCATAAGGTCGTCGGCTCCTCGACGGGGAGAGTAAACTGGAGTTGGAAGAAAGACCAGGAACTCTCGAAGAGGAGGAGCCGAA
>Ga0070730_10002305_pt1 | contig 17416 bp, 18 predicted proteins | sample Coa_R1_3_FD_66447 | JGI IMG/M metagenome (GOLD analysis project Ga0070730, IMG submission 66447) | Surface soil microbial communities from Centralia Pennsylvania, which are recovering from an underground coalmine fire - Coalmine... | ecosystem: Environmental > Terrestrial > Soil > Unclassified ... | reverse complement strand
CACATGCGCCTCGCACGTCGTCGACGGGCAGGCGCGCATCATCCCCGGGCGCACGGGCACGAACACCATCCCCTCGATGATCACGTTCGACCCGGACGGGACCGCGTACGTCGGCCAGCGCGCGGCGGACCGCCAGGTGCTCCACCCGCTGCGGACGGTCTACGGCTCCAAGCGGCTCGTGGGGCGCACGTTCCGCGCGGACGCCGCGGCGCGGCTGCAGCAGCACTTCGCGTACCCGCTCGCCGAGGCCGACGGCCAGCGCTACGGCGTGCGCGTCGACGATCGCGTCGTCAGCATGGACCGCATCGCGGCGCTCGTGCTCGAGGAGGTGCGCACGACGGCCGAGGAGCACCTCGGCACGCGCGTCGAGGCCGCGGTCATCACGGTGCCCGCGTACTTCAGCGAGGTGCAGCGCGACGCCGTGCGCCGCGCCGCGCGCGAGGCCAATCTCGCCGTGCACCGCATCGTCAACGAGCCCACGGCCGCGGCCGTCGCCTACGGCGCCAAGCAGGCCACGAAGAAGGCGCGCATCGCCGTGTGGGACTTCGGGGGCGGCACCTTCGACTTCTCGATCGTGGAGGTCGAGGGCGGGCGCCTCGAGGTGCTCGCGACCGGCGGCGACAACTTCGTCGGCGGGCAGGACCTCGACGACCTCGTCGCGTCCCACGTGCTCGGCGAGTTCCAGCGCGTCCACGGGCTCGACGTCGACCCCACGCCGCAGCAGATCGCACGCCTGCGCGAGGCCGGCGAGGTCGCCAAGCGGGCGCTCTCGGCGCAGACCGAGGTGACCATCGACCTGGCCGAGCTCACGCGCGACCCGCGGCGTGACGCGCACGTCGAGCTGACGCGCGCGGCGTTCGAGGCGATGGCGGCGCCGCTCATCGAGCGCACGCTCGCGATCGCGCGCGAGGTCATGGAGAAGGGCGGCACCGGCATCAAGGACATCGACGACGTGCTGCTCGTGGGCGGCACGACGCGCATCCCCGCGGTACAGCGCGCCGTCGCGCAGCTCTTCGGGCGTCGCCCCTCCAAGCGCATCAACCCCGACGAGGCGGTCGCGCACGGCGCGGCGCTGCTTGCCGACGAGATCGGCGCCGCGGACGCGCCGGTGCTGCTCGACATCCTGCCGATGAGCGTCGGCTACGGCGAGCCTGGGCTGCGCTTCACGCCCATCGTCGCCCGGCACACGCGCCTGCCCACGCACCGCGAGGTGCGTGTGCCGGCGGACCTCCTGGGGAGCCTCTCGCTCCACCTCTTCCAGGGCGAGTCGCCCGACGTGAGCCGCGGAGAATACCTGTGCACGGTCACCGTCGAGGACGCGTCGCTCTGCGACAAAGGCAAGGTGGCGCTGCGCCTCGCGTTCGACGAGATGTGCGTGATGAGCGTCGACGCGCGCAACGCGCGCACGGGGCAGGCGCTGCCCGTGAGGATCGACCGCGTGAGGTCGCTCGACGCGATCCTCGCGGAGCTCGGCAAGTACACGGGGCCGAAGGTCGAAGAGGTGTGGCAGCCGCCCGTGTCGCGCCTCGGGCGCGTGCTCGGGAAGCTCTTCAAGGCGTTCGGGCGCGGGTGAGCGGTCGCCCCGGCGCAGCCCTCACGCCGCCCGGTTCGCGCCGCGCGCCGAGGGCGGCGCATCCTTGAGCGCGTCGCAGAGCAGGATGTCGCGCCAGGGGTCGAGCGGCTCGAAGGCGATCCCGATGGCCCGTCGCTCGTCGCGCCGCCGCCGCCCGTGCAGCACCCGGGCGACCGTGGCGTCGAGATCGAACCAGTGCCCGCTGGGAACCCGGAAGAGCACCAGCAGCTCCTCGCCGGTCATCACGCCGGCGTCCGTCTCGAGGAGCATCCCCCGCGGCGAGACGTCGACGACGCGGGTTCCGACGGCGGAGTAGTCGCGCGCGCGGACGACCTCGCACGCGGTGGGGACGGCGCGCCGCACGCGGGCGCGCGGGCAGTTGGCGTGGAGGACGGGACGCATGGTGGGCGATCGTAGGGGGCGGCGCCCGCCGCGGGCCAACTATGCGGTGCGTGTGGCCAGGCGGGTCCTATAGGTGTAAAGCTTGATGGCAAGGCCCATCCATGAAGAAACAGCTCGTCAATCCGCCCGAGTTCCCCAAGCCGCGAGGGTACACCAACGGCGTCGTCTGCGGTCCCGGCCGGATGCTCCACGTTGCCGGCCAGGTCGCGTTCGACAAGGACGCCCGCATCGTCAGCCCCGATTTCGCGACGCAGTTCCTCGCGGCGCTCGACAACGTCATCGCGGTCGTGCGGGCCGCGGGCGGCGGCAGCGAGCACATCGTCAAGCTGCTCGCGTTCGTCACGGACCTCGACAAGTACCGCGACGCGCAGAAGGCCATCGGCGAGGGGTGGCGCGGGCGCATGGGCACCTACTGGCCGGCGATGAGCCTCGTGAAGGTCGCGGGGCTGCTCGAGCCGGGCGCCCTCGTCGAGATCGAGGGGACCGCCGTGCTCCCGCCCGAGGAGAATCGATGAGGGCAGCGGCGCGCGCACACGGCAGCGACACGGTCGCCTCGATCGGCGTGAGCCTGTGGGTGCGCCTGCTCGAGTCGCACAACCTCATGCTCGCCGAGGTGCGCCGCCGCCTGGCCGACGAGTGCACGATGCCGCGCTTCGACCTGCTGGCGAACCTCGAGCGCGACGACGGGCAGACGCTCGCCGCGTTGAGCCGCCGCATGCTCGTGACGGCCGGCAACCTCACGGGGCTGGTCGACCGCGCCGAGCGCGATGGCGTGGTCGAGCGCCGGCCCGACCCGAGCGACAAGCGCCTCTCGCGCGTCTTCCTGACCGGCAAGGGCCGCGACCTCGTGCAAGCGCTCATCCCGACGCACGCGACACACGTGTCCGAGCTGCTCGCGTCCCTCGACGCCGGCGAGCGCCGCGAGCTGCGGCGGCTGCTCGGCAAGCTGCGCGAGTCGCTGCTCGCGCGGCGGGAGGCGGCGGCCCGATGATCGCGCCGGAGGGCTTCCGCTTCGCGCTCGACGAGGCGACCGGCGTCGCGACGATCACGCTGGCGCGGCCCGACCGCCTCAACGCGCTCACGTTCGCCATCTACCGCGAGCTGCGCGAGGTCGTCGACCAGGTGGGCGACGCGGACGCGGTGCGCGCGCTGGTCCTCACGGGCGAGGGTCGCGCCTTCTGCTCGGGGGGCGACGTCGATGACATCATCGGCGAGCTCTTCGCCCGCGACATGCGCGGACTGCTCGAGTTCACGCGCACCACGGGTGCGCTCATCGCCTCGCTGCGCCGGGTGCGCAAGCCCGTCGTCGCGGCGGTCAACGGGACCGCGGTGGGCGCGGGCGCGGTCATCGCGATCGCGTGTGACGTGCGCGTCGCGAGCGAGGGGGCCAAGCTCGGCTTCATCTTCCCGCAGGTAGGCCTCTGCGGCGCCGACATGGGGGCGGGGTACCTCCTGCCGCGGATCGTGGGCCTCGGCCGCGCGAGCGAGCTGCTCTTCACCGGCGACATCGTTGGGGCCGAAGAGGCCCTGCGCCTCGGCCTCGTGAACCGCGTCGTCCCCGCGGCCGAGTGCGTGCACGCGGCGCAGGCGTTCGCCGCGCGCCTCGCCAGCGGCCCCGCCTTCGCGCACGCGATGACCAAGCAGATGCTCGAGAGCGAGCAGGGCATGACGCTCGAGCAGGCCATCGAGGCCGAGGCGCAGGCGCAGGCCGTCTGTATGCAGCACCCGGACTTCCGCGCGGCCTTCGACGCGTGGACCGCCAAGCGCCCCATCCGCTTTGCGGGGGCGCCGCGCGACTTCGACACCGGGACGCGGCCGCCCGCGCGCCTCGGTTCGCCTGCGCCGGCGCGCCGCATGGACGGCCCCGGCGAGGAGGGGTGAGCCATGCTGCCGTTCTACGACGAGGACCACCGGCAGCTCGGCGACGAGCTGCGCGCGCGCGTCAGCTCCATCGACTGGCCCGACGACCCCGGCGAGGTCGCCGCGCTGCTGGGCGAGCTCGGCGTGTTCCCGCTGCTCGGGCCCGAGAAGAGCGTGCGCGCGCTGTGCGTCGCGCGTGAGGTGCTGGCGTACGCCTCGCCCATGGCCGACGCGATCTTCGCGGTGCAGGGGCTCGCGTCGCACCCGCTGGTGCTCGCCGGCGCCGACGAGTGGCACGAGTACCTCGCCGAGGTGACGACGGGGCAGAGCATCGGCGGCTTCGCCCTCACCGAGCCCGAGGCGGGCAGCGACGTCGGCTCGATGCGCGCGGTCGCCCGCCGCGACGGCGACACGTGGCTGCTCGACGGCGAGAAGACGTTCATCTCGAACGTGGGCATCGCGAACTTCTTCGTCGTCTTCGCCAACGCCGACCGCGCGGCGGGCAAGAAGGGCATCAGCGCGTTCGTCGTCGACGCGGACGCCGACGACCTCGAGCTCGAGCCGATCGTCACGCTCGACGACCACCCCCTGGGCCGGCTGATGCTGCGCGGCACGCGCGCCCAGCTCGTGGGCGAGGTGGGGCAGGGGCTGCGCCTCGCGCTCGGGACGCTCGACGTCTTCCGCGCCTCCGTGGGCGCCGCGGCCAACGGCTTCGCGCGCCGCGCGCTCGACGAGGCCATCGCGCACGTGAAGCGCCGCGTGCAGTTCGGCAAGCCGCTCGCCGAGTTCCAGCTCGTGCAGGCGTCGCTGGCCGACATGGCGACCGACTTCGAGGCCGCGCGGCTGCTCGTCGCGCGCGCCGCGTGGGCCAAGGACACGGGGCGCGCCGGCAAGACCGAGGTGGCGATGGCCAAGATGTTCGCGACCGAGGCCGCCCAGCGCACCGTCGACCGCGCGGTGCAGCTCCTCGGCGGCCTCGGCGTCGTGCGCGGCGGCCCGACCGAGCGGCTCTACCGCAGCGTGCGCGCCCTGCGCATCTACGAGGGGACGACCGAGATCCAGAAGCTCATCATCGGCTCGGCGCTCGTGGAGGGAGACGCGTGAGCCTGCTCTTCACCCCGCTGCGCGTCCACACGATGACGCTCCCCAACCGCATCGTGCTGCCCGCGATGGTGACGCGCCTCTCGGGAGAGGACGGCGTCGTCAACGACGACATCCGCGCGCGCTACGTCCGCTATGCGAAGGGCGGCGCGGGGCTCATCGTCATCGAGGCGATGGCGGTTCACCAGTCCAAGAGCGGGCCGCTCCTGCGCATCGGCGCCGACGAGTACGTCCCGGGGCTCGCGGACCTCGCGACGCGGTGCCACGACGCCGGGCCGGGGCGCGTCGTGCCGCAGATCATCCACTTCCTCAAGATCTCGCGCTCCGGCTGGCGGCAGACGGTCGACATGCTCTCGCCGGCCGACATCGACGCCATCGTCGACGCGTACGGCGAGGCAGCCGAGCGCGCGCGCCGCTGCGGCTTCGACGGGGTCGAGCTGCACATGGCGCACGCGTACACGCTCTCGTCGTTTCTCTCGCGCCTCAACCCGCGACGCGACGCCTACGGCGGCACGCTCGAGAACCGCGTGCGCCTGCCGGTGCGTGTGGTCGAGCGCGTGCGTGAGCGCGTCGGCGCCGACTTCCCCGTCGGCGTGCGCTTCCTCGGCGAGGAGTGCATCCGCAACGGCTACACGGTGGTCGACGCGGTGCCCATCGCGCTGCGCCTCGCGCGCGCCGGCGTCGACTACGTCTCGCTCAGCGCGGGCGGCAAGTTCGAGGACGCCCGGCCCATCCCCGGCGAGCCGCTGTATCCGTACACCGGCTACTCGGGCGACCGCTGCATGCCCGGCAGCAACTACCCCGACGGCGCGAACCTCTCGATGCCCGAGGCCGTCCGCGCCGGGCTGCGTGCGCACGGCCTCGAGACGCCCGTCGTCGCCGCTGGCAAGATCGGCACGCTCGACCTCGCCGAGCAGGTGCTCGCGCGCGGCGTGGGCGACATGGTGGGGATGGCGCGCGCGCTGCTCGCGGACCCCGACTTGCCGAAAAAGTGGCAAGCCGGACGCGAGGACAAGGTCGTGCGCTGCGTCTACGGCAACGTGTGCAAGGCGCTCGACGAGAACTTCCGTCGCGTCGACTGCACGCTGTGGCCGAAGAAGCTCGGCCAGGCGCCCGAGAGCGACGACGAGGTGCCGCCCGCGTGGCCCGAGCAGGGGGCGCGCCTCGTCGGCGAGTACAAGGAGGGGCGCGTGCTCCTCAGGTGGAGCGCCGCGACGGACAACGTCGCCGTGTACGGCTACCAGGTGTTCCGCGCCGAGGGCGATGGGATGCTCCTACACTACTCGAGCACGCGCGCCGCGAGCGCCCGCTTCGAGGACGCGCGCGTCCTCGGCGGCACCACATACCGCTATGCGCTGCGCCCCTACGACCTCGCGGGCAACCGCGGGCCGATGAGCGCGACGGTCACGGTGCGCGTCCCCGACGAGCACGTGTCGCCGGACTGGGAGGTGCGCGTCGCGCGCGACCCGGGCGCCCTCGAGGCGTGCACCGCGGGGACGGCGTGACGGCGAGCCTCGACCACGGGGCGCACATGCGCGCGGCGATGGCCGAGGCCGAGCGGGCGCGCGGCAAGACGGGCGACAACCCGTGGGTCGGGTGCGTCATCGTCGACGCGCGGGGCCGCGTCGTCGCCCGCGGGCAGACCCAGGGGCCCGGAGAGGACCACGCCGAGATCGGCGCGCTGCACGAGGCTGCGGAGCACGGCGCGCTCGACGCGACCGTCACGCTCTACTCGACCCTCGAGCCGTGCTCCTTCCACGGTCGCACGCCCGCGTGCTCGCGCGTCATCATCGACCGCGGCGTGCGCCGCGTCGTCACCGGGATGCGCGATCCCAACCCGCGCGTCGACGGCGAGGGCGCTCGCATCCTGCGTGACGCGGGCGTCGAGGTGCTCGAGGGCGTCTGCGAGGCCGAGGTCCGCCGGCAGCTCGGATCTTGGGTGCTCGCGTACCACCCGCACGAGCCGCTGCGGCGTGCGCGCGCGATGGCCTCGACGATGCAGCGCGCCGAGCTGGCGGCGGCCCTCGCGAGCCTCTACGCGATCCACGCGGCGGCGGCCGCGCGCATCGTCAGCGCGCTCGACGCGACTTCGCCTTGACCGGGCGCGGGCTCGCCTGCGTGCGAGCCGCCCCAGCGCCGCGGTTCGCCGCCTTGCGCCGCGACGCCGGCACCTTGCCGATGCGTGGATCGCCCGCCCGGACCAGCGCGCACGCCCGCAGCGCGCCCTCCTCGAAGCCCTCGGCGTCGACCGGGATCATCTGCCACCCGGTGACGCCGCCCTCGGCCAGCACGGAGATCGACCGGAGCATCGGCAGCTCGCGCCGCAGCGACGCGTGGTGCTCGTGCACCGTCGCGACCCACACGCCGTCGTCGGCGCGCGGCTTCCCCTTGTCGCGAAGGATGAAGACGATCTTGTCGTCCACGTAGACCGCCGTGCACCCGAACATCGGTCGCGTGAACGGCCCGAGCTCCGCCAGCTCGACGAGCACGAAGTCGAAGGGGATCTTGCGCGCCGCCGCGCGGGTCGCGAAGAGCGCGTCGGGATCGCGTCGGACGGTGCGCGCCTTGGCCACCGCGCCAGGATACGCGCTCGGGAGACCAGGCGCTCGAAGGGGCTGGGCCGCGCGCGCGCGTCACGAGCGCTTGCGTCGACGCAGCGCCACGAACGCCCCGAGCGCGACGAGGAGACCTGCGATGCTGGACGCGGGCCGCGCGCCGACGTCGCACCCGCCGCCGGTGCCACCCGATGGACCCGGGCTCGCCGCGCTCGCGCCGCTGCTCGACGAGGCGTGGCCCCCGGAGCTCGCGCCGCCGCTGCCGGAGCCGCTCGACGAGCCGCTCCCACCCGAGCCGCTTCCCGAGGAGCCGCCGCCCGAGCTCGAGCTGCTCGAGCCGCTGGACCCGCTGGAGCTTCCGGAGCTTCCGGAGCTGGTCGACCCGCCGCTCGAGCCGCTGGAGCTGCCGCTCGCCACTCCGCTGGAGCTCCCGCTCGTGCCGCCGCTCGACGTGCTGCTCGTGCCGCCGCTCGACCCACCGCTCGATCCGCCGCTGCTGCCGCCGGAGCTGCTGCCCGATCCTCCGTCGTCCGTGGTGGGCGTCTGGCACGACTGGAAGGTGACGCTGATGGTCGTCGTGCCACCGTCGAGCGACTTCGAGGGGCCGCCGCTGCTGCCGCCCTGCCCGGTGCACACGCCGCCGCCAGGGCACGCCTGGCCGAGGTCCGACGGCGCGCAGTACGTGCCGAAGATCAGCTCGCACGCGCCGCAGGTCCGCGGTGTACCCGTGCCCCCTCCGCCGCCGCCGCTCGACGAGCTGCTCGACCCCGCGCCCGAGCTCCCGCCGGAGCTACCGCCCGAGCCGGCGTCGTACGCGCAGCCGGTCGGATCGTCGCAGCACGTCGCCTCGACGCACGTGTCGCCGTTGCCGCACGACTGACCGACCGTGCCGAGCGGGCACTCGTCGCCGTCGGCCGCCAGGGCGGTACGAGTGAAGCCGAGGCCGAACGCGAGGAGGAGCGTGGTGATCGCGGCGCGGGTCATCTCCCAGCGTGCCAGCACGGTCCGGGCCAGCCGTGAAACGCCGTCAATCTCGCGTAGGCGCCCCCTGCGTCACCCGCCCCGAGGATCCGGGCCGGCCCCTTGCGGCACACTTCGACGCACGCGCACGAGCATCAGCCACGCGATCCCCGCGACGACCAGGACGTCGGCCACGTTGAAGACCGGCCAGAAGCGCACGTGGATGAAATCGACGACGTGGCCCCGCGCGAGGCGATCGATCGCGTTGCCCAGCGCGCCCCCCACGAGGAGCGCGAACCCCACGTGCACGGGCCAGGGCGCGCCGCGGCGGCGCGCCCACGCGACCACGACCGCCGCCGTCATCGCGAGCGCCATCGCCACGAGCGCCCACGCCGGCGGATGGAGCGAGAGCCGCTCGAGCGCGCTGAACGCCACGCCGCGGTTCTCGGTGTAGCTCAGGTCGACGACCCCGGGCACGACGGCGAGCGCCGCGTGGTCGCGCAGCGACGTCTCCGCCGCGAGCTTCGTCGCGTGGTCGCAGCCCACCAGGCCCGCCACGCATGCGATGAGGGCGAGCACGCCCGCGCGCGAGGTCTTCATCCTGGGGCTCAACAGGCGTCCGGGAAGGCGCATTCCGCCTCGCGGGTAGGATGAGGGCGTGATCCTCCCCATCAGCCACGAGCGGGTGTCGGCGCGGCGCTGGCCGATCGTCACGACGCTCCTCATCCTGGCGTGCCTGGCAGTGCAAGGTGTGATCACGGTCACCGGCACCGGCGACGGCGCCGTCTACCAGCGGTGGGGCTACGTACCGGCGTCCCCGTCGGTGCTCGCGCTGCTGACGTCGCAGTTCGTGCACGCGGGGTGGATCCACCTCGCCGGCAACATGTGGTTCCTCTTCCTGTGCGGCATCACGCTCGAGGACCGCTGGGGACGCGCCGTCTTCCCGCTCTTCTACCTCGGGTCCGGCGTCGCGGCCGCCCTCGCGCACGGCCTCGTCTCGCCGGGGAGCACGGCGCCGCTCGTCGGCGCCTCGGGCGCCATCGCCGGGTGCATGGGCGCCTTCGCGGTCGCCTTCGCGCGCACGCCGGTGCGCTTCCTCTGGCTGCTCTCGCTGCGGCCGAGCACGTTCACCGCGCCCGCGTTCGTCGTCATCCCGGTGTGGGCAGCGTTCGAGGCGATCCAGAGCTGGCTCCTCCCGAGCGACGGCACGTCGCACGTGGCGCACATCGGCGGCTTCGCGTTCGGCGTCCTCGCCGCGCTCGGGCTGCGCGCCACCGGCGTCGACCGCAAGCTCGACGACTCGGTCGAGCGCGTCGCCACGCTCGGCGACGACCCGCGCATCGACGAGGCCCGCCGCATGGTCGCCCGCGGCGACGCCCCCACCGCGCTCGCCATGCTCGAGGGCCTCGCGCTCGAGAAGCCGACGAGCGCGCACGTGCAGGACGCCATCGCCGAGGCGGCCCGCGCCACCGGTGACGCACCGCGTGCCGATAAGGCGATCGCGCGGGCAATCGCGTTGCGTGCCGCCCCTCGGTGACCTAGAACGCGACGCGACGGAGGGTCCGCCGACCCATGCCTCCGACGTTCCCCGAGCGATTCAACCTCGCCGACTACTTCCTCTTCGAGCGCCTCCGCGAGGGGCTCGGCGCCAAGGTCGCGGTGCGCTTCGGGGCGCGCACGTACAGCTACGACGACATGGCGCGTCGAACCCGCGCCTTCGCCGCCGCCCTCGAGGAGGCGGACGTGCGCCGTGGCGAGCGCGTGCTCCTGGTGATGCCCGACCTGCCCGCCTTCGCCTGGGCCTTCTTCGGGACGCTCGCGCGCGGCTGCGTCGTCGCCATGGCCAATCCGGACGCGGCCATCGAGGCCCTCGAGTACCTCGTCGACTACACGCGCGCGACCGCGATCGTCACCATCCCGCGCGTCGCGACGGCGCTGCGCGAGAAGATGCGCTCGGGCGCCGTGGGGCGCGACGTGCGCCGCGTCTGGTGCGTGTCCGACGTCGCCGCCCTGGATGGCGACGCCGATCCCGACGCGCCCTGCGGCGTCGTCGACGGGATCTTCCGCTGCCTCGTCGAGGAGCTGCACGCGACCGATCCGGTGCGCCCGCCCACGCTCACACACCGCGACGAGCCGGCCATCTGGCTCTTCACGAGCGGCTCGACGGGCGAGCCCAAGGCCAACGTCCACTCGCACCGCGACTTCGCGTTCAACACCGAGGTCTACGCCAAGGCGACCGTCGGCTACGCGCGGGACGACGTGACCATCAGCGTCCCGCGCCTCTACTTCGGGTACGCGACCGGCACGAACCTCATGTTCCCGTTCGCCGTCGGCGCCACCGTGGGCCTCTTCAGCGAGCGCCCCACGCCCGAGACGATGGCGCGCGCCGCGGAGCTGTACCGGCCAACGGTCATCACGAACGTGCCGACGATGCTGGGCAAGCTGCTCGATCACGACCAGGCGCTGCGCGACGCGGGCAAGCCGGGGCTCGATCTGGGGAGCGTGCGCTTCTCGCTCTCGGCGGGCGAGGCGCTGCCCGAGACGCTGCTGCGCCGCTGGCTCGACCGCTTCGGGAGCGACGTGTACGACGGCATCGGCTCGGCCGAGATGTTCCACATCTACGCGAGCAACCGCCCGGGCGACGTGAAGCCCGGCTCGCTCGGCCGCGTCGTCGATGGCTACGAGCTGCGCGTTCTGCCCGAGGACGCGGAGGGCCCCGGCGCCCTGCCCGTGCCGCCGGGCGAGATCGGCGTCCTCTGGGTCCGCGGCGACAGCGTGAGCCACGGCTACTGGCTCGACCGCGACAAGAGCTGGAAGGTCTTCCACGGCCACTGGTGCCGCACGGGGGACCTCTTCCGCGTCGACGCCGACGGCTACCTCTATTTCGCCGGCCGTGCCGACGAGCTGCTCAAGGTGAGCGGCCTGTGGGTCGCCCCCGTCGAGGTCGAGGAGTGCCTGATGCGCCACGACGCCGTCTTGCACGCCGCGGTCATCGGCATCGAGGACGAGGGGCTGGTGAAGACCAAGGCCTTCGTGCTCCTGCGCGCCGGCGTGCGGGTGCACGGGCAGCTCGCCGCCGAGCTGCAGGAGTTCGTGAAGGCCCGCCTCGCGAAGCACAAGTACCCGCGCATCGTCGAGTTCGTCGACGACCTGCCGAAGAACGACCGCGGCAAGGTGGACCGCCGTGCGCTGCGCGCGCGCGAGAGCGAGCTCGCCCTGCAGCGGACCCGCGCGGGGAAGGCCACGCCCGCGTGACGCCGCGCCGCCTCGGCGAGCTGACGACCGACGAGGTGCGCACGCTGCTGGCGCTGCCGCCCACCGCGGCGCTGGTGCCCGTGGGCAGCGTCGAGCCCCACGGCCCGCACCTGCCGCTGGCGACCGACACCGTGCTGAGCGAGACAGCGGCCCTGCGTGCGTGCGACGCGCTGGCGGCGCGCGGCGTGACGGCCCTGGTGGCCCCCTCCGTGGCCTACGGCGTGACCGACTTCGCGGAGGGCTTCGCGGGCGCCGTGAGCGTCCCGGCCGGCGTGCTCACCGCGCTTCTTCGCGCCATCGCCACGCGCCTGCTCGCCGACGGCTGGACGCGCGTGTGCTTCGTGAACAACCACCTCGAGCCCGCGCACGACGCTGCGGTGCGCGCCGCCGTCGACGGCCTCGCGGGTGCGTGCGTGGCCTCGCCCCTGTCCAGGCGCTGGGGTCGCACGCTGAGCGACGAGTTCAAGCGCGGTGATTGCCACGCGGGCCGCTACGAGACGTCGCTGGTCCTCGCGGCCGGCGGGCGCGTGAGCGACGCGCACCGCGAGCTGCCGTCCGTGGGCATCAGCCTCGCGGAGGCCATCCGCGCGGGCACCGCGACCTTCCGCGCCGCCGGGATGGACCGCGCCTACACGGGCGCGCCCGCCGAGGCGACGCACGAAGAGGGCGACGCCCTCTACGAGAAGCTCGTCGCGATGGTCGCCGGCGAGGTCCTCGAGGGCCTCAACCCCTCCCCGTGACGTCCCCGCCGACGCCGAGGTACTCGAGCACCGCCGCCTCTTCGTGGAACACGTGGCTCGCGGACCGGTGCGCGCGCTTCTCGAGGCGCGTCACCTGCAGGCGGCCGGCCGCGGTCTTCACCAGCAAGGCGTACCGGTCGAAGTGGCCGACGAGCTGCGCGACGTACACCTCGATGGCGGACTCGTACGCGTCGTCGTTGCGCGAGGGGGCGCACCGCAGGTCGACGAGCAGCGCGAACACGCCGCGGGGCTGGGCGCGCACCGCCTTCACGACCGCGTCGTGCACCCGCACGACCTCGGCGATTGCGGCGAACGGTTTCTCGGTCCGCTCGTAGCGCATCAGCCGCGACCCCCGGTCGAGGGTGACGCGGACGTACGCGTCCTCGTAGATGGCCTCCGCGGGCATCGTCCTTCCACAGGATAACTGCATGAACCCGCGAGGTCCGGGGGACGCCGCTCGGTCCACCCCCGCACGGGCGATTTCGTGTGGGATTTCATGGACAGGCGGGTGGTGCAGCCCTGGTGCCGACCTTGCACTTGGCCTCGCACCCGCCATGGCCCGCTCGAGAGTCCCCCTCCTCGCTTCCACGCTGGCCGCCTCGGCCATCGCCATCGCCGGCGCCGGCGCCTGCAGCTCCAGCTCGTCGCCCGCGTCCTCGTCGTCGTCCAGCGGCGCCAGCAGCGGCGGCGACGACGGCGGCACCGCTGCCGAGGGCGGCGGCACGCTGCCCTTCCAGGCCGACCCCGCGACCGTCTACGTCGCCAAGGTCAAGAACGTGCTCGTGGGCCTGCCGCCGACGGACGCCGAGATCAGCGCCGTGCAGAACGACCCCACGCAGCTCGCGGGCCTCATCGACCAGTGGATGCAGCTCCCGCAGTACACGCAGAAGATGATGCGGTTCTTCGAGCTCGCGTTCCAGCAGACGCAGGTCACCTACACCGACTTCGCCGACCAGGCCTACCCGCGGCAGATCGACATCAACGGGACCACCATCCCGATGCTCGTCCAGAACGCGCAGGAGAGCTTCGCGCGGACGATGCTCGCGCTCGTCGGCGCCGGCAAGCCCTTCACGGCGGCCACGACGACGACGCAGTTCATGATGACGACGGCGATGAAGGAGCTCTACGGCTTCCTCGACGTCTACCAGGTCGACGACGCGGACAAGGTGACCGACCGCTTCCGGCAGGCGAACCCGAAGCTCACGATCACCGTCGGCACCGCGAGCGTGCCGCTCTCGGAGTCGGTCGACCCGACGCCGACGAACGCGAACTTCATGCACTGGACCAACTCGCTGGTCGGCACGGTCGACACGACGCTGCCCGGGTGCAACCAGAACCCGATCGTGTACCCCGCGTCGGCCTCGACGCTGCACTACCTGCTCCTCGGGTCGCTCGACGCGTACGCGAGCACCGTGGCCGGCGCGTCCCGGTGCACGCAGACCGGCGGCAACGCGACGACGCCCATCCTGCAGCCGGCCGACTTCGCCGACTGGACGATGGTGAACGTGCGCGCGCCCAAGCAGGGCGAGGCCGTGACGAACTTCTGGGACATCCCGACCTTGCGCAGCGCGAACGAGCTCGTGCTCCAGATGCCGCGCGTCGGCTTCTTCAGCACGCCGGCGTTCTTCGCCAACTGGCAGACGAACACGAGCAACACGATGCGCGTCACGATGAACCAGACCTTCATCGTGGCCCTCGGCTCGATGGTCGACGGCACCGACCTCACGACGCCGCCCGGAACCCCCGGCCTCGACACGGCGCACGCGACCGACGCCGCCTGCTACGGATGCCACAAGGTCCTCGACCCGTCGCGCTCGATCCTCTCGGCGACGTACTCGTGGAACTACCACCAGCAGACCGACACGACCTGGAGCGGCCAGCCCGGCGTCTTCGCGTTCCGCGGCGTCATCCAGCCCGTCAACAACGTGACCGACCTCGGGAACACGCTGGCCACGCACCCGTACTTCGCGGCCGGCTGGGTAGAGAAGCTCTGCTACTACGTCAACTCCGCGCCCTGCGATCCGAACGACGCGACGTTCCAGCAGATCGTGAGCGACTTCCAGGGCGGCGGCTTCCAGTGGAACGCGCTCGTCAAGGAGCTGCTCGCGTCACCCATCGTGACGAACGCGTCGCAGACGCAGACCGAGATCACCAACGGCGAGGTCGTCGCGGTCGAGCGCCGTGACCACCTCTGCGCCGCGCTCAACGCGCGCCTCGGGTTCAACGACGTGTGCGCGCTCGCGACGCTCTACGGCAAGGGCCAGGCCTCGACGCAGACCATCCCGGAGATCGTCTCGGGCCTGCCCTCCGACGGGTACGGGCGCGGCGCGGTGGCGCCGGTGCTGCCCAACCAGCCCACGCTCTTCTTCCGCGCCGCCACCGAGAACATCTGCGAGGCGGTGGCGCAGATGGTCATCGACGTGCCCGCGTCCAAGCAGCAGCCGGGGGTCAAGCAGTGGTCGAGCGGGCAGTCCGACGCCGCGATCGCCGACTTCGTGAGCATCGTGATGGGGCTCACGTCGAAGGACCCGCGCACGGCGCAGGCGACCACGCTGCTCCAGCAGCACTTCACGTCGGCGAAGGCGCAGTCGGGGATCACGCCGACGCAGGCGCTGCAGTCGACCTTCATCGCGGCGTGCCTCGCGCCGTCGGCCGTCTCGATCGGGATGTGAGGAGAACCGCCATGATCGTCTCTCGCCGCGACGCTCTGATGTCCACCCTCTTCGGCGCCGGCTGCATCGGCCTGCGCGCCCTCGCGACGGGGCTGCCCGCCTCGCTCCTCCTCGACCCGCGCAAGGCCTTCGCCGATCCGGCGCCCACGTGCACGGCGGCCGGCAAGGCGCAGTTCATCATCTTCGCGACGTCGGGCAACGGCGATCCCATCAACGCCAACGCGCCCGGCACCTACGCCGACCCCAAGATCGTGCACAGCCCCGACCCGTCGATGGCGCCCGCGACGCTCTCGATCGGCGGCCAGAGCGTCCAGGCGGCGTTGCCGTGGACGACGCTGCCGGCCGCGGTGCTCGCGCGCACGTGCTTCTGGCACCTGATGACGAACACGCCGGTGCACCCCAAGGAGCCGCAGGTGCTCGAGCTGATGGGCGCGACGCCGCACGGCGAGATGCTCCCGTCGCTGCTCGCGAAGGCGCTGGCCCCGTGCCTCAACACGATCCAGACGCAGCCCATCAGCATCGGCGCGTCGTCGCCGTCGGAGGCGCTGAGCTTCAGCGGCACGACGCTCCCCATCGTGCCGCCGCTCGCCCTCAAGGCGACGCTCGCGAGCCCCGCGGGGCCGCTCACCAACCTGCAGCCGCTGCGCGACCAGACGCTCCAGAGCCTCTACGACCTCTACAAGAACGGCGCGAGCCCCGCGCAGCAGGCGTACATCGACTCGATGGTCACTTCGCAGCAGCAGGTGCGCAACATCAAGCAGGACTTGCTGAACGCCCTCGACTCCATCAAGGACAACACCGCCGACTCGCAGATGACCGCGGCCATCACGCTCATCCAGATGAACGTGGCGCCGGTCATCGCCGTGCACATCCCCTTCGGGGGCGACAACCATCACGACAACATGCTGATGAACGAGACCACGCAGTCGGTCGCGGGCATCCAGACCATCGTGAACCTGATGGCGGCGCTCCAGTCGGCGGGCTTGCAGGACAAGGTGAGCTTCATGACGCTCAACGTCTTCGGGCGCACCATCGGCCCCGGCAACGACGGCGGGCGCGGGCACAACCCCAACCACCAGGTGTCCGTGACCATCGGCAAGCCCTTCAAGGGCGGCATCATCGGCGCGGTCACGCCGGTGCAGAACGACTACGGCGCGATGAACATCGACCCCAAGGGCGGCGGCGGCGTCACGAGCGGCGGCATCAAGGCCGTCGACACCCTGGCGGCCTACGGGCAGACGATGCTGGCCTCCGTGGGCGCCGACCCGAGCGTCATCACCAGCCCCTCGAGCACGGCGCAGGTGGTGACCGCCGCGCTGGCGTAGTGCACCGCCGTCGAGATGGGCCCAAACGTCGACGTCGACGTTGACCTTGACGTTGACGTGAACGGCGACGGCGACGGCGACGATCCTGAGCCCAATCCGGCCCTGTCGTTCACGTCGCCGTCGCCGTCAACGTCGCCGTCAACGTTGCCGTCAACGTCAACGTGCCACCGGAAGGGCGGGGGGCGCTGGGCTGGATGGCTAGCTGGTACGGGGGGGAGCGTAGGGGTTCGAGAGGTCCGGCGGGGCCGCCGGCGCCGTCATCGGGCCGGTGCTCGTCATGGGCAGCGGCATCTCGAACGGCGCGCGCTCGTCCTTGAGCGACTTCACGATGAAGTACGCCGCGGTGGCGCCCATGGCCGCGAAGAGCAGGGCCACGAGGTAGGCGCCCGCCCCCGCGTCGGCCGCCGTGCCGACGATGAAGCCCATGATCTCGCCGCCCAGCCACAGCCCGGCCCCGAGGCCTCCCCAGCCGCCGGAGCGACCCTTGGCGCGTGCGAGCTTGGAGAGATGGCGGCAAAACCGGACGAGGAAGAGGATCTCGAGCATCTCGGGAGAGGATACGCGCCGGGCGGCGCGACCTTCCCCGCCGGGCGGCGGCGAGGTGGGCCTGCCCGCGGGCTTCACGCTCGGCGCGGGCACCAACTGGGTCGGCGGCGACATCCACGCCACCACGAACAAGACGGACTTCAACCTCGGCCTCAGCCCCTACTTCCAGGCGCGCTTCCACATCCTGGGCAACGCGAACGGCCAGGGCTTCCGCTGCCGCTCCCCTCACTCGCTGCGCTCGTGAGCCTCCCCACGTCGCCTTTCGGCGAACGACTTTGCTTCGCAAAGTCGCGGGGAGACACTGTCTGCTCTCTTCGCGTCGTGCAAAGCACGACGTTGCGGGGGAGGCTCGACGTGTAGCCGAAGACGGAGCGGCGAGGGGGCTGCCAGCCCACAAGAACTAGGGCCGCTCACCCTTCGCGGTAGG
>Ga0070730_10002304_pt1 | contig 17422 bp, 13 predicted proteins | sample Coa_R1_3_FD_66447 | JGI IMG/M metagenome (GOLD analysis project Ga0070730, IMG submission 66447) | Surface soil microbial communities from Centralia Pennsylvania, which are recovering from an underground coalmine fire - Coalmine... | ecosystem: Environmental > Terrestrial > Soil > Unclassified ... | reverse complement strand
TCGGCGTGGAGTATGTGCAGATCACCCGCGACCAGGGGGCGGGATTCTGGACCGGGGTGGCCGATTGGGCGGCCGCGCAGGGCTACTCGGGCGCCCTGACCTATGCCGCCAACTGGGGCTGGGGCGACGACGCCGAATTCCGCCGGCTGGCGCCGCTCTGGCAGCATCCCCGCGTCGGCTATATCGGGATCGACGCCTACTATAACCTCTGGCCCGTGGCCCTGCCGAATGCGGCCCGGCAATACGGCTGGGCCCCCGCCCCCAACAGCCCCGAGGCCAATCCGACCGTCGGCCAGATCGCGGCCGGCTGGACTACCGCCCGGACCTGGCCTGACGGCAGCCAGGTCGACGTGCCCCCGCTCGACGCCCTGGCCGGCGTCAGCCGGGCCGCCGGCAAGCCGATCCTCTTCACCGAGGTGGGCTATCCGAACCGCACAGTCGCGCACTGGGAGCCGGGTCGCGACCCGAACAGCGACGAGATCAACAACCCGGCCGCCCATATCGACGATCCACGCCAGACGGGCTGTCTGCAAGAACGCTGTTTCGAGGCCTTCCGCCAGATTTGGGGGCCGCGGTCGGACTTCGCCGGCTATTTCTGGTGGGACGCCTCGCTCGATCCCACCCAGGACCCGAGTAAAGTGGTGACCCATAACATCCTGGTGCCCAGCACCAGCCCCACGAGCTTCTATGCGGCCACGCGGCTGGAGGCGCGGCTCTTCCGCGACTTCCCGGGCACCGCGGCCGCCCGCGACCTGAGCCCGGACCCCGGCGCCCGCGACCTGGCCCCGGACGGCGGGCCGTTGGAGCCGGCCCCGGCCGGCGGCCCGACCCCGGCCGCCGCGCCTGCAAGCAGCGCCCTGACCGGCAAAGTGGCCCTGGTCACCGGGGCGGCGGCGGGGATCGGCCGCGCCTCAGCCCTGGCCTTCGCCAATGCCGGCGCCCGCGTGGTCGTGTCCGACGTGGACGCTGCGGGCGGGGCGGAAACCGTCCGCCAGATCCAGGCCGCGGGCGGGGTGGCCCTGTTTGTGGCCGCCGATGTCGCCCAGCCCGCCGCCGTCGCCGCCCTGATCGCGCAGGCGGTCGCGACCTACGGCCGGCTGGATTACGCGCATAACAACGCCGGGATCGAAGGTGGGCATAGCCCCACCGCCGAGTACCCCGAAGACATATGGGACCGCGTGATCGCCATCAACCTGAAGGGCGTCTGGCTCTGCATGAAGTACGAGATCGCGCAGATGCTGACGCAGGGGGGCGGGGCGATCGTCAACACCGCCTCGGTGGCCGGGGTCTCCGGCTTCCCGCGGCACGCGGCGTACGCCGCCAGCAAGCACGGCGTGGTCGGCCTGACCAAGACAGCCGCGCGCGAGTACGCGAGCGCCGGCATCCGCATCAACGCCGTCTGCCCGGGCTTCATCAAGACGGCTATGCTCGACCGCGAAGTCGCGGGCAACACGACACGGGAAGGCCGCCTCCGCGCGGCCGTGCCGCTGGGGCGCCTGGGCACGGCCGACGAAGTGGCTGCGGCGGTCGTCTGGCTCTGCACCGGCGGCGCCACCTTCGTCACCGGCCAGACCCTGGTGTTGGACGGGGGAATGCTGGCCTAACGGCCCGCGCATCCCCCCTTCACGGAGGTAACGCGTCATGGCCCTGTCTGTGAGACGCCTCGGGCCGGGAGACGAGCCGGTCCTGACCCTCCTGGCGGCCGAGGACGAGGATTTCGACATCGCGGGCCGGGGCACGCCCTTGCCGCCGCTCGATCCCGCCGCGGCGCGCCGCTATCTGGCGAACCCCGCCGTGCTGCACTGGGTGGCGGCGGACGACGACGTGGTCGTCGGCGATCTCTACTGCATCCTCCTGCCGCTGCGCTCCGGCGACGGGCGTGAGTTGCTGCTCTACGAAATTGGCGTGCGCACCGCATGGCGCCAGCGCGGCATCGGGCGGGCCCTCCTCGCCGCCATGGAGGCGTGGATGCGGGAGAACGGTGTCACGGAGGTCTGGGTCCTGGCCGACAACCCCGGGGCGGTCGCCTTCTATCGCGCCTGCGGCTTCGCGACGGACGACTCGATGGCCGTCTACATGACGCGCCAGCTGGATGAGCCGTAGCCCCGCGCCGCCAGGTGGGGCTAGCGGTTAGTTACGGCCGCCGCGGTCGGGGGGCGGGCGCGTGGCGGGAGGCGGGGCCGCCGGCCGGGGCGGGTCCTGCGCGCGGCGGTTCTGCGCGCGCTGCTCGCGCACCAGGGCGCGGAGCTGGCGCTCCAGGCCCCGGTCCCGGCCCTCGTCGCGATCCTGCTGGTGGGCGTGGGCGGCGCTGCGCCCCACGTCCACCAGCAGCCGCCAGGAGGCAATGGCCGCGAAAAGCAGCATCCCGGCCAGCAAGTAGGCGAGCGTCCGCAACACATCGGCGTCGGCATTGCTCAGCGCGAAGCCGACCCGGATCAACCCCAGGTCCAGCAGCACGGGGATCGCCAGCCAGGGGAAGTAAAAGCGCGCGCCCCGGTAGACCGCCGGCATCCGATACCATTGCACTAGATGCCAGCCCGGGAGGGCCAGCGTCACGCCGCCGATCAGGCTGATCGTCCAGGCGGCCGCGAGCCGCGAGGGATCGGGCAGCAGCAGGAGCAGCGCGGCGAAAAAGACGGTCAGGTAGACCGAAAAGACGAGCAGCGTGATGGCGCGCAACGCTGCTTTCTCCTCGCGGACGATCACCGAGAGGTTGATCGAGATGGCGACGAACAGCAGCCCCAGAAAGGTGGCCGCCCCCGCCGCAGTCACCTGGTAGAACTCATGCCACGGCGCCAGCAGCGCGCTAAAGGTGGGATCCATCGGTCACGCGTCTGCTCTCAAACTACGTCCGCCCAGACGCGGGCCGCGTCGTCGGCACCACCCGCATACAGGGCCCAGTAGCTGTCGTACCGCTGCGCGTCGATCGTCCCGGCCTGCACGGCCGCCCGGACGGCGCAGCCGGGCTCTTGCCGATGGCTACAGTCCGCGGACCACCGGCAGGTGCCCAGGTAGGGGCGAAAGTCGCGGAAGCACCAGGCCAGCCGCCCGCCGACGCCGCCGACCGCCAGGGCGCGGATGCCCGCGGTGTCGGCGAGGGCCCCGCCCGCCGCGCCGGCGAGCGGCACCAGGCGCGTGCCCGTCGTGGTATGGCGGCCCTTGTGGGTCAGCGTGCTTACGGCGTTCACCCGCAGGCTCAGCCCGGGCTCCAGCGCATTCAACAGGCTGGATTTCCCCACCCCGGAGGCGCCCAGCAACGCCGATATGTGCCCCGCCAGGTGCGCCCGCAAGGCGGCGATCCCGGCCCCCGACGCGGTTGAGGTCAGGACTACGGGGTAGCCCAGGGCCCGGTAGACGGCCAGGCGGGCGGCGATCGGCGCGGCCACGCCGAGATCCGTTTTGTTCAGGCAGATCACCGTGGCCAGGCCTTGCGACTCGGCGATCACCAGGAAGCGATCGAGCAGGCCAAAGTGCGGTGCGGGATCCTGCGCGGCAAAGACGGCGACGATCTGGTCCAGGCCGGCGACGGGCGTCACTTTGCCGCGGGCAGTGCCGGCGTCGGTATCGTTGCGCGTGAAGGCCCCGCCCGTGCCGGCGAGAATCTCTTCGATGACTCCCGCGCCGCCGCCGCTGGGCAACACCCGCACCTGCTGGCCGACCGCCACCGGGTCATGGGCCTTCACGCGGGACTCGTCCACCCGCTGGTGGCGGTTCGGGCTGGTCGGATAAACCAGTTGCTTACGCAGCCGGCCCCGGATGCTGCAGAGCAGGATTCCCGCTTCGGTTTCGACGCGATATTGGCCCCGGGAGCCGTCGACGATCCGGCCGTCAAGCAGCGCCGGGGCCGATGTGGATACATCAGGTTCGAGAACTTTCGTCAAAGTGCGTAACTCCTTTTGCCCCTGTGCCAGGGGTGCATGCATTCGCCGGCGGCCAGTCCACCGGACCGCGGGCCGGACAACAAAAAACTGGTCGGGATGTGCCCGCCAGCTGTGCATGCCAGAGACGACCGGAGCCGCGCCAGGGCGGCGGTTACGACGCCTGCCCCTGGAGGACCCGTTGACAATACGCTCGGTGCAGCACAAATGCGGACACGATCATCGCAGGTTCCTCCTTTCGGGCGCGTTACGAAATTGGGTAGGCGGCACGCCGCCTCACACAGGCATTATAGGGCAGGGCCGGCGCGCTGTCAATCGTTCTTGCGACCGACTTTGGCAGACTCAGCGGGCCGGCCGCTGCTCCATAATCAGGCTCATCGTCTTATAGATCAGTTTCGCGACGGCATAATCGGCGGCGTGCAGCCCGGGCGCTGGGGCCAGCTCGACACAATCGAAGGCCAGCACGGTGGCGGATCGCGCGACGGTGCGGATGATCTCCAACGCCTCGGCCCAGGTCAGGCCGTCCGGCTCCGGGGTGCCGGTGGCCGGGACGACGCTCGGGTCGAGGCCGTCCACGTCAATGGTCAGGTAGACGCGCCGGCCGGCCAGGCGCGTGCGCAGGGCCGCCCGCCAGGTGCCGGCATGCACATCTTCGGCGTACCAGATCTGCACCTGCTCGTCATGGCGCCGCGCGAACTCGATCTCAGCGCGGTCCAGCGAGCGGATGCCGAGCTGGAGGATCTGCTCGACCCCCGGCAGCTCCAGCAGGCGCCGGGCCACACAGGCGTGGCTGTAGGGGGAGCCCTCGTAGGTGTCCCGGAGATCGCAATGCGCGTCGATCTGCACGATCGTGATCGGCCCGCCGGCGGCCGCCAGCAGCCCCTGGCCAAAGCCGGCGCTCACGGTGTGCTCGCCGCCGAGCCCGACGACGAGCTTGCCGCTGCGCACGGCGGCGGCGGTCGCCGCGCTAATCATGGCGACGGCCGCCGCCGGGTCGGCGGGCACGGCCAGCGGGGCGAGGGTATGCACGCCATAGTCGAGCGCCGGCTCGCGATCAAACTCGCGGTCGTAGAGCTCGACCTGTTGGGACGCGGTGATGATGGCCGCCGGGCCGGCGGCCGTGCCCCCGCCATAGCTGACGGTGGCCTCGTAGGGGATCGGCAGCACCAGCACCCCCGCCCCGGCCAGGGTCGCCTGGGGACCGGGCAGGCCGAGGAAGTTATCGGGCGTGCTCACGGGGGCGTGGCGCGCCCGCCGGCCGGCCCGCTCGGGGGCAGGAGGTCGTCGGGATCAACCGGGCGATTCGCCCGGTAGGCCCCCTGGAGGGCGTCCAGCAACGCGCCACGGCGGTCGTAGAGCCGCTTGAGAGGCCGCGGAGCGCGCCGGGCCAGCGCATACGCCGCCATGATCGGGATGGCGATCGTCGAGTCGGTGTAGCAGACCACGGTGTCGGGCAGCAGTTGGGGGTCGATCTTGCCCCAGGTCACCGCCTCGGCGGGCGTGGCGCCGGAGAGCCCGCCGGTATCCGGCCGCGCATCGGTCACCTGGATAAAGTAATCATGCCCCTGCTCGTCGATACCCATGATCTCCTGGATCTGGGGCTCGGTTTGCAGCGCGAAATTCTTGGGCGAGCCGCCGCCGAAGATCAGCACGCCGCTCTGGCCGCCGCCCGCCTTGGCCCCGTAGACGATCGCCGTCGTCTCGTTCACATCCAGCTCCGGATCAAACCCGACTTCATAGCCGGCCAGGCGCAGCGCCGCCACATTCATGCCGATGGTCGAATCCCCCGGGCTGGAGGTATAGACGGGCACGCCGGCCTCGTAACAGGCGCCGAGCAGCGAGCGATAGGTCGTGCCCAGCTGCTGTTCGCGCGCCCGGACGTAGCGGCCCAGGTGGTAATGGAGCTCGGCGGTGCTCATGCGCCGCTGCAGCTCGGGCGCTTCCAGGACTTTGCGCAGGAAGGCATCGGATTTCAGCAGCACATCCTGCGCGAAGACGATATCATAGATGCGGATAATATGGGCCTCGCGCAGGGCGATATCGTCGACGAACGGCGAGGTCCCGAACAGCTCGAAGCCGAGCGAGCGGTGGAGGTCATGGTAGAGGTTGGCCCCGGTCGCCACGATCCAATCGATAAACCCCGCCTCGACCAGCGGCACGAAGGCGGCATAGCCCAGGCCCGCCGGCGTCAGGGCGCCGGAGAGGGTCACGCCGACGGTCACGCTGGGCTCAAGCATGCGCTGCGCGAACAACTGGGCCGCCTCGCGCAGCCGCGCCGCATTATAGGCGAAGAAGAAGTCGTCCACCAGCGCGACAACGGAAAGGTCGCCGGTCAGGGGCTGGGGATCGAGTTTGCGGCCGTAGGTCATCGGTGTTCCCCTCGCGCGGTGGGCGGCGGGCGCCGCCGGGCGGCCGCCGCCCTAAATGAGGACGGCCGCCGCGATGACGGTGGTCCAGACCCCGCCGGGCGAGGCCTCGGCGGCGACGGTGATGCTGGTGCTGTCCACCATCTCGCCCCCCATGCGGTACTGTTCGCGCCGTTCATTATAGTCCTTCTCGGGATCGAAGGGGATGCCCAGGGTGGTGGCGAGCATGGTCGCCGCCAGGTCTTCGGCATAGTCCCCGGCCTCCTGTACCGTCTGGCCGTAGGCGTGGTGCTCCGAGAGATAGCCATAATGGTGCTCATCGGTCGGGCGCGCGAGCCCGATCGAGGCGGCGATCCGCCGGCCGGCCTCGTTGCTCGCCATCTCGGCCAGCACGGCGTAGACGATCTCGCCGGGCTGCAGGAGCTGCAAGCCATCCTCCCGCTCGACGATGCGGCAGCCGGGCGGGAAGATCGAGGAGACGCGCACCAGGTTGAATTGGGCGATGCCCGCTTCGCGGAGCGCCACCTCAAAGCTGGTCAGCTTCTCTTTGTGGGTCCCGACCCCGCGCGTCAGGAAGAGTTTACGTGGCACGAAACGCATCGGACACCGTTCTTTCTGCTTGGGTGTAGGGCGGCGTGGCGCCGCCCGCCGGGCGAATCCAGGCGCTCCCGTGGACGCCGGCGCCTGTCGCGACCGCACGAGTCCCGATACTTTATCATATCTGGCCGGTTTCTGCAACACCGCAGCGGCTCGGGTGCGACCACGCCGCACCCGGCGGCCGCGGTGGACAATCTCTAACACAACGCTAACACAGCGCTAGCGGGGTTCTAGTAGAAGAGCGAGTATACTGAGTGTGACGCGTGCGCAAGCGCACCTGCTGCCCCCCAGTGGGCCGTGCCCGCGTCCTGAATCGCCATTTCTGGGCGCCCGCAGCTGCGGCGCGCCTTGCTACCGGTCTTTTTCCGGTTCTTTATCAGGAGGTTTATCTGTATGGCACGCGTAATTGGGATTGACCTGGGCACGACCAACTCGGTGATCGCCGTCCTCGAAGGCGGCGAGCCGACCGTGATCCCCAACGCCGAAGGCAGCCGGCTCACGCCCTCGGTGGTCGCCATGTCCAAGTCGGGCGAGCGGCTGGTCGGCCAGGTGGCCAAGCGCCAGTCGATCACGAACCCGGAGAACACGATCTTCTCGATCAAGCGCTTCATGGGCCGCAAATTCAACGAGCCCGATGTGCAGCGCGATATGAAGCTGGTGCCCTACAAGGTCACCGCGGCGCCGAACGGCGATGTGCAGGTCTGGATGGGCGGCCGCGCCTACAGCCCGCCCGAGGTGTCGGCCATGATCCTGCAGAAGCTCAAGCAGGACGCGGAGGCTTATCTCGGCGAGACGATCGTCCAGGCGGTGATCACGGTGCCGGCTTACTTTAACGACAGCCAGCGCAACGCGACGAAGGACGCCGGCCGCATCGCCGGCCTGGAAGTGTTGCGCATCATTAACGAGCCGACGGCCGGGGCGCTGGCCTACGGCATCGACAAGAAGGGCGCCGAAGAGGAGCTCGCCGTCTACGACCTGGGCGGGGGCACCTATGACATCAGCGTGCTGCGCATGGCCGAGGGCGTCTTCGAGGTCGCCTCGACCAACGGCGATACCCATCTCGGCGGCGACGACTTCGACCAGCGGATCATCGACTGGCTGGCCGACGAGTTCCGCAAGGAGCAGGGCATCGACCTGCGCCAGGACCGCATGGCCCTGCAGCGCTTGAAAGAAGCCGCCGAGCGGGCCAAGATCGAGCTCTCCACCACGCAGTCGAGCGAGGTGAACCTGCCGTTCATCACGGCCGACGCGAACGGCCCCAAGCACCTGAACATCACGCTGACCCGCTCCAAGCTGGAGCAGCTGACGGGCGATCTCATCCAGAAGACGATCCCGCCGATGAAGCGGGCGCTGGAGGACGCGCAGCTGAAGCCGAACCAGATCGACGAAATCGTGATGGTCGGCGGTCAGACGCGCATGCCCAAAGTGCAAGAGGAAGTCAAGAGCTTCTTCGGCAAAGACACGCACCGCGGGATCAACCCGGATGAGGTGGTCGCCGTGGGCGCCGCGATCCAAGCGGGCGTGCTGCAGGGCGAGGTCAAGGGCATCTTGCTCGTCGACGTCACGCCGCTGACCCTGAGCGTGGAAACGCTGGGCGGGGTGTCGACGCCGATGATTACCCGCAACACAGCCATCCCGACGAAGAAGAGCGAGACCTACTCGACGGCCAGCGACAACCAGCCGAGCGTGGAGATCCACGTGCTGCAGGGCGAGCGCCCAATGGCCTCCGAGAATAAGAGCCTCGGCCGCTTTATCCTCGACGGTATCCCGCCCGCGCCGCGGAACGTGCCGCAGGTGGAAGTGACTTTCGACATCGACGCGAACGGCATCCTGAACGTCACGGCGCGCGATAAGGCCAGCGGCAAGGAGCAGAGGATCACGATCACGGCCTCCTCCGGGCTCTCCAAAGACGAAGTGGACCGCATGGTGAAGGAAGCCGAGGCCCATGCCGAGGAGGATAAGCAGCGCCGTGAGTTGATCGAGCTCCGCAACCAGGCCGACACGCTGTCCTATTCGACCGAGAAGACGCTGCAGGAGCATGGCGAGAAGATCCCCGCCGCGGTGAAGACCGATGTGGAGCAGAAGCTCGCCGCCCTGCGCGAGGTCAAGGATGGGGACTCGGCCGAGCGCATCAAGCAGGCGGTCCAGGACCTGGCCCGCGCCGCCCAGAAGATCGGCGAGCACCTGTACGCCGGCCAATCCGGCGGCGACGGCCAGCCCGGCGCGGGCGCCGGCCCCGGCGCCCCGGCGGGCGACCACGCGGCGCCGAGCGAGGAAGGCACCGTGGAGGGCGAGTTCCGCGAGGTGTAACGGGATCGCGTCATCCACGAAGGACACGAAGGGCCACGAAGAAACGGATGGGCGGGTACGGGCGGCCCGCTAATCGGATCACCAATGCGCAGCCGGGGATGCTTCAGGCATCCCCGGCTGTTGCTTTATCCCCTGATCGATCACGGCCAATCCCGGCGCCGACTATGCTATAATGCGCCTGGAATTACCACGCGCTGGCTCCCGCGCCAGCGCACGAGCACAGCAGGCAGCATAATGGAGGTTGGCACCACGATGACTCAAGGAGTTTCCGACCGCCCGCCCGCGGATATCCACCCTTACCCGCCCGACGGCCCGCCTACCGGCGCGCCCGGGGCCCCCGCCGGCCCGGCGGCGCGGCCGCCCGGCCCCGATTCTCCGCGCGCCGGCGCCCCGACGATCAGCCCGGCCGAGTTCGCGCGGGTGCTCCAGCAGCATCGGAGCCCGGTGCTGCAAGAAGCCACCGCCGACGCCTACTATCAGACCATCCAGGCGGCCGGCATTGATCCGGCCGTCGCCCTGGCGGCGTTTGAGCAGGCGAGTGCCTATGGAACCGCCCGCCCAGACGCCCTGCGCCGCGCGAAAAACTGGGGCGGCCTGCGCGTGGGCCCAGAGGGCAACCTCGGCCGCGCCACCCACCCGGTGCGCACCCGCAAGGCGGGTACCTTCCGCGGCTATGAGCACTGGATGGATAGCCTGCGCGATTGGTGCGATCTCCTGCCCGCGACCCCCCCGGCGCCGGCGCCTGATACCGGGACGCCCGCCCCCGCCACGGGGGTCCGCGACCTGGCGGCGGCAGCGGCCGCTCCGGATCTCGCGCCTGCCGCCGATACCGCGGCCCGCGACCTGGCGCCGGCCGGCGCCACGGCTACGCCGGCCCTGGGGCAGCATGTGGGCTGGAACGACCGGCCGCACGGCCCTGAGTTCCCCTTCAAGAGCACGCCCACGATCAGCCCCGCCGTCTTCACCGGGGTGCTCCAGGCCTATAACAGCCCGGCCCTCCTGCAGGTCGCCGCGCTGGATCTCTACCGCGCCCCGCTGGGCGTCGGCATCAACCCGGCGGTGGCGCTGGCCTTTTTCGAGCACGAAAGCCAATGCGGCACCGGCACCGCGCAAGATTCCCCCGTCGCGGCGGCCGGCGCCAACAACTGGGGCAATCTGCGCACCAGCCGCGGGCGGGCGATCGGCACCGTCACCGTCGCGCGCTACGGCAGCTTCGCCAAGTACCGCAACTATCTCGACAGCCTGCTCGATTGGTGCGACCTGATCAACGCCAACTTTGGCAACATGACGATCCGCCAGGCGCTGCAGATCTACGCGCCCCGCTCCGACGGCAACGACCCGGACGGCTACGCGACCCGGGTGCAACTGCGGATCGCCAAGTGGGACAACGACAGCGGCGCGTTCGACATCCCCGGCACCAGCCCGCCTGGCCCGCCCGACCCCAACCAGGATATCACGCCCAACTACCGGCTGCTGGGCCCGCCCACGATCGGCGTCGAGCGCTTCATCCAGGTGCTCACCGATGCCGCCAGCCCCACCATAATCGAGGCCAGTGGGGATATCTATTACACCCTGGCCGCCACGAACGGCGTCGATCCGATGGTCGCCCTGGCCTTCTTCGGGCAGGAAAGCAACTATGGCACGGACCCGGGCGCCGCCGACCGCAAGAACTGGGGCAATCTCTGGGATGCCCACGCCAATGCCTTCGGCACCTATCCCAGCTGGGTCGACGGCCTGCGCGACTGGTGCGCCCGGCTGCAGGGCCCCGCCTACACGGCGCAGGGCACGCCCACGATCGGCAGCATCGTGCCGATCTACCAGCCGGCCGGCGCCCGGCAAAACGGCAACGCCTGGTATATCAACCAGATCTGTGACCGTATCCGCCAATTGCGCGGCAACTGACCCCGCCCGAAAGGAGCTGAGGCACCGGTATGTTGCACGGAGTTTCGTTCCGGCTGTTGCACAATCCGCCGATCGACCAGATCACCAGCCTGTTCGCCCGCCTGCGGCAGGACGGCTGCGACGCCATCGCGATTATCCCCCATCACTATGTCTCGCTCCAGCCGGGCACGCCGAACCTGGCGGCGCCGCCCAACGGTTGGCAGCCGCCCTGGTTCATCTACCCCGATCTGGGCCAGGACCCCAGCCACCCGTTCCATAACACCCCGGAGCCCGAGCTGGTGCTCCAGACCTGCCAGGCCGCCCGGGCCGCCGGCTTTCGCGTCATGCTCAAGCCCCATATCGACTCCTACCAGGCCGGCTGGCGGGGTGATATCTCGGTCAAAGACCACACCGCCGACTGGGTCTGGGGCTACCGCAACCGCTTCTTGCAGCGCTATGTCGACATCGCTAAACAGATCGACGGCGCGATCCTCTGCCTCGGCTGCGAGCTCTATACGGTGACCAAAGAGCTCGGCCCGGAGTTTTGGATCGGCGTGGCCGCCTGGGTGCGGGGCCAGGGCTTCAGCGGCCCGCTGACCTATGCCGCCAACTGGGGCGGCTGGGCCGACGACGCGGAGTATAAGCGCCTCAAGGACCTCTGGCCGCTCCTGGACTATATCGGCGTCGACGCCTATTTCCCGCTGTTCCCCCAGGGCTACAACGGCCCGCTCGACGTCAACACGATCGCCGCCGCCTGGCACCGCAAGGGCATCGACCAGCCCTGGTGCCCCTGTATCGACGACGACCTGATCGCCCTGAGTCAGGGCCTGGGCAAGCCGCTGCTGTTCACCGAGATCGGCTATGCCAACCACCAGCAGGCCCCGATCGACCCGATGCGCGATCCGTTGCCCACCGACGTGCGCGACGACGATCTGCAGCTGCGCCTGGCCCAGGCCTTCCGCCAGCGCTGGGGCGGCGTCGCCCAGTTCAGCGGCTACTTCTGGTGGGAGGCCTGGCTTGACCAGGCCAACAAGCCCCCGATCAGCCACGACATCGTCAACCAGCCGGTGGAGAAGATCATCTTCCAGCCGCTGCCCGGCGAGACTCCGGTCGCCGGCGGCCCGCCGCCGCCCCTGCCGCCCGCCCCCGCCCCGGGCCCGACCGTCGACCAGGTCCTGGCGCTCAACGGCGTGCATGGGCCGAACGCTAGTTTCAGCGCTTTCCGCAGCACGCCGAACGGGCCGGCCGAGGGGGCCGACGCCTGCTGGCAGCGGGTGGCCGCCATGCACGCCCAATGGATCAAGCTCCTCTGGCCGGACCACCACCGCGCCGACGCGCAGCGCGCCAAGTCCCAGGGGCTCAAGGTGCTGGTCCGCGCGCCCGGCGAGGGCTTCCCGGCGCCCAACGACGTCAAAGCGATGATCGCCGAGTTCCAGGGGGTCTGCGATCTGATCGAAGTGGGCAACGAACCCTACCCCACAGCCCAGTTCCCCGCCTGGGACCAGATGTACTGGAACCACGCCGTCTACCTGGAAACCTGCTGGCAACAGTGCGCCCCGGCGGCGCATGCCGCGGGCATCCAGCTCTGTGCGCCCGGCTGGCAGGGCGATAAAGAACCGCCCTCGCCCGACTCGGTCAACAGCCAGGCGCTGTCCGACCGCCTGCGTCAGGTCTACGGCGCCTACGATGCCATCGCCGTGCATTGCTACGATCCCTTTAACCTCGACACGCCGCCGATGCTCGCCCGGATCGCCCACTGGCGGAGCGTGTTCAACAAGCCGATCTACCTCACCGAGTACGGCATCGCCGCCCGCTACCTGGTGCCGGGCGTGACTGACCCCGGGCACCAGCCCGACAGCGACCTGGTCAAAATCCAGCGCTATACGGCCTTCTTGCGCAAGCTGGCGGGTCTGGGATATGTCGAAGCGGCCTTCCTCTTCCTGCTGAACGGCAGCAACGATTTCGCCGCCTTCAATGCCGGGGGCTATGATCCCAACGGCGGCAACAGCTACTGGCTGACCCAGCAGGCGTATGCGGCCCTCGGCCAGGCCCTGCTCAGCGCGACGCGGGACCTCGAACCCGCCGGCGACGGGGCGCGGGACCTGGAGCCCGTCCCTCCGGCCGGGGCGCGCGATCTCGGCGGTCATATCGGCCTCGACGACCGCCCACACGCGCCGAACTATACGATCCAGGGCGTGCCGACGATCAGTCCCGCTGTCTATGCCGGCGTGCTGCAGACGTATAACAGCCCGGCCTTGCAAGAGGCCGATGCGGTCGCCTACTACCGGGCCGCGCTGACCAAGGGCCTCAACCCGGCGGTGGCGCTGGCCTTTTTCGAGCACGAGAGCCAGTGCGGCACCGCGGGGCCGGTCGCGGCCGCCGGCGCCAAGAACTGGGGCAACCTGCGACCGCGCACCGACGGGACCCTCGGCCGCGCAGCCGGGACGGTCTATAACGAGTACGGCACCTTCCGGCGCTACGCCCGCTTCCTGGACGGCCTGCTCGACTGGTGCGACCTGATGCTCGACGTCTACGCCGGGATGTCGATCCGCGACGCGTTGCAGAAGTACGCGCCCGCCTCCGACCAAAACGACCCGAACAGCTACGCGAATATCGTGCTCAAGCGGGTCGCCCAATGGGACGCCGCGAGCGGGGCGTTCGACCTACCCCCCGATGGGACGCCGCCCGCTCCCGCGCCGGCCCCGACGCCTGGTGGCAGCAGCTCGGATACCACCGATTACCCCCTGATCGGGCCGCCGACGATGTCGCTGGAGACCTTTACCGCGGTGCTGACGGCCACCGGCAGCCCGGCGCTCCAGGAGGCCAGCGGCGACGCCTATTACAACATGTGCGTCAGCAATGCGGTCGACCCCACGGTGGCGCTGGCCTTCTTCCAGCAGGAAAGCAACTGCGGCACCGCCGACGGCAGCGCCGACCGCAAGAACTGGGGCAATCTCTGGGACCCCGACACGAACGCCGTGGCGATCTACCCCAGCTGGCAGCTGAGCCTGCGCGACTGGTGCAACCGCCTGCAGCGCCCTGTCTACACGGCGCACGGCTCGCCGACGATCGCCACGATCGTGCCGATCTACCGGCCGGCCGGCGCCCAGCAGCACGGCAACGCCTGGTACCTGAGCCAGCTCGCCGCCCGCATCAGCCGCCTGTATGGCACCTGAAGGCGCCCCCCGCCCCCGGCACGAGACGGTGCGGGGGCGGGGCCTGATCCCGTGGGTCGATCCGGAGATCATGGCCGCGTGGCCGGCGCCGTGACTCCCATACTTATCCTCTTCTCCGGCTTGCCGGGCTGCGGGAAAACGACGCTGGCCCGGCAACTGGCCTCCCGCCTGGGCGCGCCCTTGCTGGCCAAGGACCGGGTGCAGCGCCTCCTGCGCGACCAGATGCCGGGCGCCGACCCGGTCACCGGTTACCACCTGCTGCTGGATCTCGCCGACGAGCAACTGGGGTTAGGCCTGAGCGTCATTCTCGACGCGGTCTTTCCGTTGCCCGAATTCCGCGAGGCCGCCCGCGCGATCGCCACCCGGCACGGCGCCGCGTGGCGCGTAGTCTATTGTTATTGCTCCGATGAGTCGGTCTGGCGGGCGCGCATGGATGGGCGGGTGCAATATGTGCCCGGCTGGACGCCGGTCGGCTGGGAGGAAGTCGAGCGCTTGCGGGCGCTGTTCCAGCCGTGGCAACCGGGCGAAGCAATTTTTGCGGACTCGATAAATCCCCTAGTCGCAAACCTGGCGACTGTGTTGGCCGGCCTGGGCGAGGAGGGATAAGCGTGCAGATCATCTTGATGGCGGCAGTGACCCTGGATGGCAAGCTGGCCCGCCACCCGGCCCATCTCTCCAACTGGACCTCGCCCGAGGACAAGAAGATCTTTCGCACGGAGACGCGCCGGGCCGGAGTGATCATCGTCGGCCACAACACCTACAAGACGTTCGCCCGACCGCTGCCGGGCCGGCTGCATATCGTGGTGACCCACACCCCGGCCGCGTACCCCGGCATCCCGGGCGCCGTCGAGTTTACGGATGCCCCGCCGGCCGCCATAGTCGCGGACCTGGCCGCGCGCGGCTACACGCGCGCGGTGCTGGTCGGGGGCGCGCAGATCAACGCCCTCTTCCTGGCCGCCGACCTCGTCGACGAGATCTGGCTGACCGTGGAGCCGGTCATCTTCGGCCAGGGGATCCCCCTCTTCGCGGGCTACGACTTCGACCGCCGCGCCACCCTGCTCGCCCTCACGCCCCTGAACCGGGATACCTTCCTGGCTCGCTATCGCGTGATCCACGAAGGACACGAAGATCACGAATAGAACCGCTATACTTCGTGTCCTTCGTGGATCAAAGTGGCCTACGCTAAGCCGAAGTGGACGCCGATGAGGCCGGCAATGTAGGGATAGGGCGCACGGGCCTGGTAGTAGAGGATCTCGCGGGCGATGCGGTTGTGGGGCGCCCCCACTTTGAGCGCCGACCCGGCCCCGGCGCTGACGACCAGGCGGCCAAGGTCCCAGAGCAGGTTCAACATGCCGGCGACGTGAACCTCGGTGGCCTGCGGATCGCCGCCGCCCGGCAGCTCCAGGGCCCGCCGCAGGTTGGAACAGAGGCCGTCCAGGCGGACGGCCAGCCAGTCGACCACGGCCAGGGTCTCGGGGGGCGTGTACAGGGTGTGGGCGCAGATCTCCAGGGCGGCCTGGGCCAGGCCCGTGTTGAAGCCGCGGAGTGGCGCCTCGCTGCCCTCCATCGCTGCGCGCACCGCGGCGCGACTCGGCGGCGCGCTGAGGCGGCCGGCCGTCACATCCAGCGTGTGCAGGGCGGCGGAGACCGTCTGGCTCCCGCCCAGCACGATCAGGTCGACGGGCGCCGAGAAGGTGACGGCCGGCGGGCCAAACGGCACGACCGCCAGCGCGATCCCGTCCTGCGGATCGGCGGCCGGGTCGTCCGCGGCGACCAGGGCATGGGTCATCAGGCCGGCGCCGCTGAACCAGGGCACCGTCCCCTCCAGGAGCAGCCGGCCGCCCGCCCAACGGGCTTGCACGGGCCCGCCGGGGCGCCGCGTGGCCTGGCTGCTGGCCAGGCCCACAATGGCGTCGCCGCGCGCACAGGCTTGCAACAGATCGGGTGTGCTGGGCCCACCCCAGCGCGCCAGGAAGGGCAGGGCCGTGAGGTGTTGGGCATAAAGCAGGGCCGTCACCCCGCAGCCGGCCCCGATCGCCGCGCACACATCGAACAGCGCGGCCGGACTCAGCCCCAGCCCCCCATACTCGCGGGGCACCCGGGCGCCCCAGAGGCCGCGATCGGCCAGCGCGGCGAGGCCCTCATACGGCAAGCGCCGCTCTGTATCCACGGCCTCCGCGGCCGCCCGCAGCACCTGCGTCAGGCCGGGCAGGTCTAGGGCGGGGGTTGGGGGTTGGGGGTTGGGGGTTGGGACCGGTTCTATCGCTTCAAACATGGAAAACCCTGCCGAATGCGGAAACCCGCAGGGTTCCCCTTGTGGGTTGCGGAAACCCACAGGGTTCCCCTTGTGGGTTGCGGAATGCGGAATGACGGTTCGCTTGCGCCTCTTGTGTGTATGTTATGGTCATATATAGGATACGCAACAGGGCTAGTTCTAGCTTCGCAGGCGTTGCCGATTTCCAGACACTTCAGATCCGCGCCTGGACGGCCGCCACGGCATCCTCTATGGTGTCGACGAGGGTCAGCAAAGCCAGGTCGGCGGGCGCGATCGCCAGGAGATCGCCGAGGGTGGCGACGACTCGGCGCCAGCGGGGGCCGATCAAGATGAGCGGCGGGGCCGGGCCGGTGGCCTTCTGCCGCACGGCCCAGCCGAGCGCCACCTCGTTGAGGGTGCCGATGCTGCCGTTGAGCGCCAGCCAGGCGTCCGTCGCCAGGAGGCCTTGCAAGCGGGCGTGCAGGTCCGCAGCGGGGAATACCGCACTTAGCCAGCGATTGGGCGGGCGGGGGTCGCCCTGGAGCGTGATCCCTATCACGCGGCCCCCGGCGTCCTGGACGCCCCGACTCACCGCGGCCATCACGCCCTGGTAGCCGCCATTATAGACCACATAGCCGGCCGCGGCGAGCAAGGAGCCCAGGCGGCGGGCGTCCGCATAGTCCACGCTGTCCTCGGCACACGTCGCCGCGCCAAAGACGCTGATGCATTTCGCTTCCCGCGCCAAGTGGCCTCCTGTTCACCAACCACGGCTCAGGCTTCGGGTTCTTCCCAGGCCAGCGCCCGCTGCACCGCCTTCTTCCAGCCTTTATACAGCCGCGCACTGGTCGCCGCGTCCATACTGGGCGTGAACTGGCGGTCGAGCGCCCAGTTCTGCTGGACCTCCGCTTCGTCGTGCCAGTAGCCCACGGCCAGCCCGGCCAGGTACGCCGCGCCGAGGGC
>Ga0070730_10002303_pt1 | contig 17430 bp, 14 predicted proteins | sample Coa_R1_3_FD_66447 | JGI IMG/M metagenome (GOLD analysis project Ga0070730, IMG submission 66447) | Surface soil microbial communities from Centralia Pennsylvania, which are recovering from an underground coalmine fire - Coalmine... | ecosystem: Environmental > Terrestrial > Soil > Unclassified ... | reverse complement strand
TATTCGGGTGGCCTACTGTTTTGGCCTGGCGAACGGTCAGTTCCGAGAGAGGGAAAGTGAACTGAGTTCGGTGCGCTGGAGAGTCGGCACGTGTTTCGAGCTGATGGGGGAAGATGGTTTGCTTGCCCACCAGAAGATGAGACAGACTCACCGCAATCATCGCTGGAGCAAGCAACGAAAAATTGCCAGTCATCTCGGCGACCATCAGCATCATCGCAATCGGTACATGGGCGATGCCGCCAAAGAGGGCTATCATCCCTATAATCACGAAGGGAGCAGGTTGAGCCGGAAGCCCTGGAAGTATATAATATCCCAGGCGCCAGAGCAGTGCTCCGGTCATTCCACCAATAACCATGCCTGGTCCAAAGATTCCTCCTGAACCGCCTGATCCAATGGAGAAGCTCGTCGTGAGAATTTTCGCAAATGGCAACAGGAGAATCACCCAGAGCGGGATAGTAAGTAGACTCGATCCCATGCTGACTTGCAGCCATCCGAAGCTTGATCCCAAGACCTGAGGCATGGCAAGACCGATCAAGCCAACCAGGAGCCCTCCGATAGCTGGCTTTATCCAATTGGGGAAGGGAAGTCGACGAAACCCATGCCTGATCTCAGAAAATCCACGAGCGTAGAGCCGCCCCAGGAGCCCACAGAGAATCCCTAACAGGGCGTAATAGAGCAGTTGCAGCGGCGATGTCAATGCGAGATTGGCTGATGTGACAAAAATCGGACCCCAGCCAAACCAAACACCAAAGAGGCTATACCCCACAACTGAGGCAATAAGTGCTGGGATAAGCACTTCCACTTCCAGGTCGCCCTGATAGAGAATTTCCGCCGCCAGGATAGCTCCCCCCAAAGGGGCGCGGAAAATTGCTCCGATACCCGCGCCAACGCCTATGGCCAGAGCAATACGCCGCTCCTGCGTACCCAGGCGAAACAGCGTGGCCAGGGTGGATCCAAAGCCTGCACTGATCTGCGCAGCCGGTCCCTCTCGCCCTGCGGAACCGCCGGTGCCAATAAGAATCGCAGAGGCAACCAACTTGACGAGGATGACTTGTGCCCGGATCGGTTTGCCTTGATGGAAGGCTGCTATAACAGCGTCTTGCCCCCCACCTTCAGCTTCTGGGGCCAGGCTAAATACAATGATGCCCGATACGAGCCCACCGAGCATAGTGACCACAGGGAGCAGCCAGAGATGAGCTACAGTCCAGAGGGGCGTGATGCGAGTGCTGCCCTCTCCTGCCGCGTCTGGTGGCAGGTATCCCACGATCGTTCCCAGAAAAAAGCCCGTTGCCAGATGCATAGCAGTGTAAAAAGCGATTGCTCCCACACCAGCAATGAGGCCGATCAACGTGCTGATCCCAACCCATTTAAGCATATAGCAAGGATGCTTAAAACTAGACATGATTCGATGCAGCAGTAAAAATGGTAACTTCCGAAGAATAACAGCAAAATCTTTCATGGGCGAAATCCTGTGTAGAGTGAGAGCAAGAGGTAGATTGGGAGCACCAATGGCTCTCAAGCTATTGGTGCTCAAACGGTGCTTGGTTCAGGGAATACGTCCGACAAGCGACCGGTGGCCACAAGCCACCGCGCAAATTCCAGACGACGTTGCTCCTGTGTCATTTGCACGAGTTCTCTTCCCATATAGACACAACGAAGCTGATGTAAACTCTCAATTTGTTCTGGCATGAAGCCGGTTTCAAGTAACATTTTGTCGCTTTTCCTGCTCTCCATGGTATAGCCTTCTACTTTCTTTGCCGTTTATCTGCACCGGATTTCTAACAATTAATAAACATCGCAAACAAGGATATGCTTTCCTTAATCTTTTTCACGCTTGTTGCGCGACCAAGGTTCGCTTGTTGGGTTTTACACCTCTGTAGTAGACCGACAGAGCTTCGACGAGGCTTATGCCGCCGATGGGCTAAAAAGGCTCACCTGCCGTTTCAGTGGGAGGATAGAGTACTTCTGAGAGGCTTTTCGGAGCTTGTGAAGAAAGTACCATGTTTTAGCAATGGTACGTTATCGAAGTCCTTATGGACATAATACGTCAGCCAACTTACCAACCAGTTACCAGCAAGGTCAAGCAGCATGGTCTTGTTGGCTCTGGATGGGAAAGATGGCACCATAGGCCTGCCAGTTCCAGTGCTGGTCTACAATCTCCTGCCATTGCTTGAGCTCCTGTTCCCAATACTCCTCATGGTCCTCACTCGATCCCCTGGCAACGATCGGAAAGGTAGGATCGAGCAGTGCGATGCAGATCTGATGCAAGTCCTTGCCGTCTCGTGTCTGCACATACAGGCTCCCAGCGCTGTCAATGCCGATCTGATGGTAGTGGCGCGCAATCAGGTTGAGCAGGTCTGCAGTGAGCATTTTCTGCTCATACAGACCGAGTATCATCCTCTCAAAGGTTGTATAGGCGATCCGTCTCTCCTGCATGCTTTGTCTGTATGCTTTCTGTGTCTGTTTCATCTGTTATCCCCCTGGCCAAAACGGCCGATGGAGCGAAACTTCTGGTAGCGCATCTCAATCAACTTTGCAGGGGTGTACTGGCTAAGATCCCACAAATGCTCCTTCAAAGCAGTTTGCAGGTGGCTGGCTGCAAGAGCAGGATCACGATGCGCGCCACCTACAGGCTCTGGTATCAGCCCATCAATAATCTGGGTCGCGAGTACCTCACGGGCGCTGATGCGCATAGCTTCAGCGGCCTGGGGGGCAAAGGCGTTGTCGCGCCAGAGGATGGAGGCAGCAGCCTCTGGTGCCGCCACGGTATACACACTATGCTCTAGCATCAACAGCCGATCAGCAACACCAATACCGAGCGCGCCGCCACTTCCCCCCTCGCCAATCACGACCGCGATGATCGGGACCGGCAGACGAGCCATCAGAGCGAGGTTCGAGGCAATCGCCTCCGCTTGACCACGCTCTTCATCTGCCAATCCGGGGAAGGCACCGGGGGTGTCAATGAGGCAGATCACAGGAAATTTGAACTTCCCGGCCATTTGCAGCAGGCGATAGGCTTTACGATATCCCTCCGGATGAGGCATGCCAAAGTTACGAAACTGCTGGTCCTTTGCCCCATATCCTTTTTGATGACCAAGCAGCATCACAGTCTGGTCGTTAAAGGTCGCTAGCCCGCCGATAAGGGCTGTATCATCGCCGAACTTTCGGTCGCCATGCAGTTCCAGGAAGTCCTCGAAGATCAGACGGATATAGGTGGTGGTACGTGGGCGCTCCTTATGCCGGGCTACCTGTACCGTTTGCCATGCATTCAGGCTGGCATAGATCTCCTGCATCCGCGTTTGCAGTTCTTCCGCCGCCGCTTGCATCCGTTGCGGATTCTCCAGTTCGCCCCCCTCCTGATGCATTATGAGCCTCTCTTCTGCCAGATCCACCAGAGGTTGCTCAAACTCCAAATCGTACTTCTGTGATTCCATACTATTCCTTCCTTATCTCTGTATTTCTCCACGCCCTTACGCTGCAGAGAAAGACATTCTGCCCCTTGTTTTATGTGTCTGCATCCGCAGTCTATGTTGCTGGGGAACGACTTCGCTATAGAACCGCAACAACTGTGCCAGCGCCTGCCGCAATTTGTGGCGCGGCACAATCAGATCAAGCATGCCGTGTTGCAGCAAAAATTCTGCGCTCGCAGTTCCTGAGGGCAGCTTTTCATGCATGAACTGCTCGATCACGCGAGGGCCGGCGAAGCAGATCAGCCCGCCTGGTTCCGCGAGAATGACATCACCCAACATAGCGAAGCTTGCGGTGACTCCTCCCGACGTCGGGTTCGTTAACAGGCTGAAGTAGGGAATGCCAGCCTCACTCAACGTTGCCAGGGCGGCAGAAGTCTTCGCCATTTGCATCAGTGAGTAGAGACCCTCCTGCATACGTGCGCCGCCAGAAGCGGAGGCGATCAGCAGGGGGATACGCGCCAGCACGGCGTGTTCGATGGTGCGCGTGATCTTTTCACCAACTACTGAGCCCATGCTCCCGCCGATAAACTGGAAATCCATTACGCACAGCGCCAGCGGTCTGCCTGCGATGGTCGCGTGGCCGGTGACAACGGCGTCATTCATCCCAGCCTTTTGGCCCTCCTGCACCACCTTTTCCGCATAAACCTGTGACTGATTGACAAAATGCAGAGGGTCAACCGCAACCAGATCCGCGTCACTTTCGACAAAGCTCTCGGCGTCGACCAGGAGCTTGATACGCTCCTGGGCCGTGAGCCGGAAATGATAGTGGCATCCAGGGCACACCTGCAGGTTTTTTCTATACTCACGCTCAAAGAGAAGTTCTTTACAGTTCGGGCACTTGACCGCTATATGTTGTGGCACTATGCGCGACTCTACGGCTTCTGTCGAAAAAGTGATCATTTACCGCTCCTTTGCATAGGTTGCAAATGATTATGGTATGCCCTGGTCAAGCCCATCTCGTTCCCCAGTGGCCCTGCTAACGGATGGCAAACACATCCGGGATGCACTGGCTGAAGACAGCTCCAGCAAAGGTGAAACACTAGCAGCGACCTACTACAGATTACGCAGCGATATCGCGCTGGACTGTCCATCAGTTTTTGTCGAAAGCTTATCACGGTTGTATCTCCAATCCGTCGCCTGTCTGTTTGAAAGCCAGATCCCGACCGGCGACCATGAGTATGGGGCCTAGCTCCTTAAACGAGAGATGAGCAATTCATCCCTGGACCTGGAATCGCTCACCATCCAGTCCTCAATACGACAACATCTCTTTTCATCAGACCCATATGTGAGCCAGATGACTACAACTTGTAAACACAACATCTCTAGCAGAGAGGCTACGCGACTCGCACGCCCTCCTGCTTGACAACCACGCCCCGCGTTTTCACGAAGATCTCTAGCTTCTGTGGGGTATCGATCGCCACCGCTGTAACCTGAGGAGCAATTAGACGAACCAGTTTTGTCAGGACCTGGCCGGACCCTATCTCGATAAGCGTGTCACAGCCATCGGCGATGAGCCTTTCCACACAGAGAACCCACTGTACCGGGCTCGTGATCTGCTCGATCAGTTCCTGGCGAATCTCTTCCCCCCGGATCAGAGCCTTGCCAGAAACGTTGGCTACCAGGGGTACGCTGGCGTCATGCCAGCTCAGATCACGCGTCAATACGCGCAGAGAGTCCTGGACCGTTGCCATCAGGGGTGAATGAAAAGCCCCCTTGACGGGCAGGCGCAGCGCATTTCCCTGGCCTCGCACACCAATGGCTTCAACCAGTCGTTGTACACCGTTCTCTGTACCTGAGACGACCAACTGCCCGGGCGCATTCCAGTTCGTCACCAGCACCAGGTCGCGCTGAGAGATCGCGCGGCAGAGAGGATCCAGAGCCTCTTTCGAGAGACCAAGCACCGCCGCCATAGCCCCTGGCCGCTCATCTTGTGCCTGTTTCATCAGTCGCCCGCGTGTAGCAACGAGAGAGAGCCCTTCGTGAAAAGAGATCACGCCAGCCGCCACCGCCGCTGTATACTCCCCCAGGCTATGACCGGCCACCATATCTGGCGTGAGGCCCAATTGCTGGGCATAGTCAGTCAGCGCCAGCGAATAAGCAAACAGAGCAGGCTGGGCTATCTGCGTCTGGCTTAACACATCCAGAGGACCAAGCAAGCAGAACCGGCTCACACGCTCACCAGAGACCTGATCACTCTGGAGCAAGTAGCGTTTAAACAAGGCAAGATCGGATTGAGCAAGCTCTTTCCCCATCCCCACCTTCTGTGACCCCTGTCCTGGATACAAAAAACCAATTTTTCCCATGACTAAATGTCCTTTCTTCTCGTGGCCTCTTTCTGTGCCGCGTGTGTTCAAGAGCTTATCGAACAGGAACGATTTCATCAGCCAGGACGTGCACTATAGGGTGCGCCGTCATGAGGATTGCGAAGAGAGCGATCAGCAACTTCACTGCCGGGTGCGTCATCATAAGCAGAGCGAAGAGGGCAATCAGATACAGGGTATTGAGGGTAGCATGTAATTTGTACAGAGTAAGAGTCATCGTGGTGCTCCTTTGGTGAGTGATGAAGAGCCTGGTGGTTCTTCTGTATCCTTTAGGAGCATAATCACTTGCATATCGATCAAGAAGGAGAGGGCGAGGCCTTGTAGAGACTTTGAAAAAGCAGGTATAGCGTGGCTGGAACAGGAGATGCACGAGTATCACCCAATCCAAAAGAAGCTAAATAAAAAGACCCATAAGCAAGAGGAGCGTGCGGGTCTAGACAGAAGATGGGGCATTGCTGCCCCTTTAAAAGGGGCAGCAATGCCCCAAAGACTTGTTTATTAACCGTCCTCACTCTCCCGATCTTGAATATCCAGTGCCTTCATTTTCCGATAGAGGGTCTTGCGATCAATCCTGAGGTAATAGGCACAGCGGGACTTACTAAAGCTGAATTTGTCTAGCGCACGCTGGATAATCTGGCGTTCCAGGTCTGCTTTGGCTTGCTCGACCAGTTCACCTAGAGGGAGCGTTCCGAGCTTATCCAGTAGGATCGTAGCCTTCATCCCTTGTTGGAACTGCTCGGGGAGGTCCTTGAGTTCAATGCGGGGGCCGTCTGCTAACAGGACTGCGTGCTGAATAGTGTTGAGGAGTTCTCGTACGTTACCGGGCCAATTATATGCTTGCAAGGTATTGGACACCCAGGGTGAGAAATCTAAAAGCTTTTTGTGGTATTGCTGGCCGAAGCTGCTGACAAAACGATCCATGAGCAGCGGAATATCATCGCGCCGATCTCGAAGGCTCGGTAAATGCGTATGCATCGTATTGAGTCGATAGAGCAGGTCCTCACGAAAAGTTTTGTTCTCCACTCCCTCAGAGAGATCCTTGTTGGTAGCTGCCACTACCCGCGCGCGAAAGGCAATGGGTAGATTGCCTCCTACCCGTTCGAAAGTCCGTTCTTGCAGGGAACGCAGCAATTTGGCCTGCGTCAGCAGCGGCATGTCGCCGATCTCATCTAGGAAAATCGTTCCTTTAGCGGCATACTCCAGCTTGCCCACCTTGATGGCCACAGCCCCCGTAAAAGCGCCTTTCTCATATCCAAAAAGTTCGGTTTCCAGCAGATGCTCTGGGATAGCGGCGCAGTTGATGGCCACAAAGGGGTGAGCTTTGCGCCCACTACACTCGTGGATACCGCGCGCAATCAGTTCTTTCCCCGTTCCGCTCTCGCCCGTAATCAGGATCGAAACGTCGGTTTCCGCCACTCTACGTAGCACACGAAAGATCTCGATAACATCCACGTCGCAGGTGACAAAACCGCCAAAGGTCTGCACGTGAACCTCTTGTAGAGCGAGATCGGCTACCTGCTTATGGAGTTGACGTGCGGCGATGGTCTGCTCAATCCAGCTTTTGAGGGCGCTCCGCTTAAATCCTCCTTCAGCGTACTCATCATCGGTGTGTAGACCAACCAGCGTCAAGGGAAGCTCTTGATCATACTCGTCAAAGAGACTGAGGTCATGCATATTACGCTCGCCGGCGTCAATGATAATCAGTACAGGGGGATCATATTTGAGCACATGGATCCCTTCCTTCCCACCTGACACGACCGTAACCCGATAGTGCTGACGCAGGGCAGACATGAGGGCAGGACGCTCCTTCGAGCTGGGATCGACCAATAGGATATGGAGAGGGGACTCCGACAGAGTCGCTTTCATTCAACGTTTCGCTTCCTACCCCGCAACAGGACTCTTTGGCGAGCAGCCGGGATCTTGAGATTGACGCGATAGTTGGCAATCATCTGTCGTGAAATGCTGATACCCTGCTCCTCATGTAAGCGCCTGGCAAGCTGCTGGTCGCTGAGAGGTGAGGTCTCCTGGAAAATCATCTGACGGACGAGGTCCTGGACGCACGTTTCCACCGCGAAAAAGCGCTGCAGTGGCAGCAAGGCTTGCGAGGGAAGCTGCACAAACTTGCCAGCCACGGCGCGACTCACCATCGAGGCGTGGATACCAAGCGCCTTTGCCACGTACGTCTGGGTGAGGGGGTGCAGATAGCGAGGACCGCGTTCAAGAAAATCGCGTTGCGTAGTCACGAGATAGGTGACCAGCCGCTCTAGCACGTGATGGCGACGCTGCAGGGCGCCGATGAAGAGCCGGGCTCGTTCGAGAAAACGGGTGACATGTTCCCGTTCGCCAGTGGAGGCGGCGGGATGGGGCTGCTGGTACAACTGCTGATACAGTGGATGGACACGCACCTGGAAGCGCTGTGACTCCACGACCTCCACCTCGTAGCTATGAGGCTCTGTCAGCCCGCGATGGATCAGGACAGAAGGCTGTACCGGAAGACTAGGGAGCTGAGGATCAGAACTCTGCCCGTAATAGTGATAGGCAGGATAGGGGTGGAGATTGGTGCGAATAAAGAGAAAGGCGACCTCCACGTCCTCCCGACTGATGGCGAGTGCGCGCCGAATGTGCTCAAAGTGGAGGTGCCCGAGAGCCTCAAGGTGATCCCGAATGATGGCTCGGGTGGCAAACGGGATCGTGACCTCCTGGCGTTCAAGTCGTCGCACCTGCAGCAACAGGCACTCTTCCACCGTTCGTGCGCCGATGCCGGGAGGGTCAAGGTCCTGAAGTTCGTCTAAGACCCATTGTACCTGGCTGACCTCCACCCGCAACGTCTGGGCAAGCTCTTCGGGTGATGAGATGAAGTAGCCACGCTCATTCAGGTTCCCCACGATATGCAGCGCTATCTCCTGCCCCTCTTCATCCAGAAGGAGTCGAAGATGTGCCAGAAGGCAATCGGTTAGGGTCAGTGGAGCAGCGATGGTCATGAACACATCAAAATCATCTTCCTCATCGGAGAGGGGTATTCCAGAAAAGTTGTCCTCGACACGATCCTCAGGATCGCCTACCCCACGCTCACGAGAATTAGCAGACGAGCAAGAGATACACCTGTTTCCATACATCGGCCTGGCACAGAGCGGACAGGGTATAGGCTCCGTCAGTTCTAGAGCTGGGTTTTCATCCAGTTCCTGGCTGATCGCTTGTTCAAGCTCAAGAGTAGAATAGTAGATGATCGTGTTGGTCGCAATGAGCCTTGGGTTAACCGAGGGATTCTGGTGGGGCTGAATGTGTGGACCAAGCATAGGATCTCCTTCTTTCCTCCGAAGAGGATATACATCTCCTCGAGCGTCTCTGCACTAGAGCCAGTAGTCATCTGAGACAGAGACGCCCCGTAAACCACTTACATGGTCTGTTTATCAAGGGAACAGACCATGCAAGTGGTTGTGCAACCTTCTGGAGAGAAGGGGTGATCTCATTCTCTTCAAGACTCCTGGCTCTCCCCATCGGAAAATGAGCCATTGCTTGTAATAGAAGTATGTATACTCGACTTACCAGGAACTTACCAGCTAGTCATCGAAGGCTTAAAACGGCATGCGAATTCCCATCACCCTTCGCGAGAGCTGCATGAATGCAGAGCGATGTAAAGCCAGATTAGCTTGTTTTTGAAATAGAAACATGTTATATTTGTAGGAGAAGATTTCCTTCTATGCAATTCAACAGAAACGTCCTTGCCGCGAAGAATCAGGAAAAGCGCATATGGAGGTTAAGCATGGCTTCAACACAAACGCGCTGGCAAATTGAAGGAGACTATTTCGAGAACTGCAACTGTGCTATCGCCTGTCCTTGTCTTTTTTCGGCGAACCGTCCTTCTAAGCCGACGGAAGGATTTTGCGATATCGCCCTGGTCTGCCACATCAATACTGGCAACTACGGCAACACACCGCTCAATGATCTGAATGCGGTCATGATTGCCCATGTACCAGGATCCTTTGCTGAAGGAAACTGGTCGGTTGCTCTTTACCTGGATGAGCGAGCTGATGCCAGGCAACATCAGGCCCTTGAGGCCATCTTCAGTAGCGCTGCTGGTGGCCCATTAGGCAACATTGCACCTCTCATCTCCACCATATTGGGGGTAAAAGCCGTCCCGATCACCTTTAAAGTCGAGGGCAAACGTCGCTCCATCGAGGTTCCCAACATCATGCATGTCGCTGTCCAGCCTCTCTCAGGCATAGGGGACTCCACCAACGAGATATGGGCACTCAATGCCCATTCGCTGGCCCCCCAGGTAGCAATGGCCGTTGGCGACCAGAACAGCAGTTGGACAGACTACGGCATGAACTGGGATAACTCTGGCAAAAACGGCCTCTACGCATCGATCAACTGGTCTAATGACGGGAAATAACCTGGCTTCCATTTCGAGAGGAGAGTGCGCGTGGCTAATACAATCAATCGCGTGGTGCAACGCGAACAATACCTGATCCTGGGCGGACTCCTCATCTTATCGGCTCTTGCCTGGGCGTTGCTCATCTGGCAATCAAGCATGATGAATAATCAAGCAATGGGCCTGACAATGGGCATGAGTGCGTTCTTGTTCATTGCTATCTGGATCGTCATGATGGTTGCTATGATGTTTCCCACTGTAGCTCCGATGATCCTCGCGTTCACCAAAATCTACGCCAGCAAGCGGCAGCAGGGTCGTGCCTTTGTCCCCTCATGGGTTTTCATCAGCGCCTATCTGCTCGTCTGGTCGTTGTGCGGAGTAATAGCCTATCTGCTCGCCGTCTTGAGCGAGCATCTGGCGGCACAATCCATGTGGCTTATGGACAACAGGGTTCACCTGAGCGGGGGTGTCCTGCTGGTTGCTGGTCTCTATCAACTCTCACCCTTAAAGGACATCTGCCTGGGGAAATGCCGGACGCCTTTGCAATTTATCCTGACCTCCTGGCACGATGGGTATGTGGGAGCATTCCGCATGGGGTTGGAGCATGGAGCCTACTGCCTGGGGTGCTGCTGGCTCTTGTTTGTGATCCTCTTCCCGCTTGGCCTCATGAATCTTGCGGTGATGGCGTTGGTGACCGCACTGATCTTCGCTGAGAAAGCACTACCCTGGGGTTGGCAGATCAGCAAGCTCGCGGGCGTAGCGTTGATCCTCTATGGGGCGCTGGTTCTCTTTTTGCCCACTGCATTCCCAGGATAAGGGGACCCTACTCGACCCTCCAAAAAAACGTCACAACATTCATACTACAAACGACCAAACTCCGACATCGCGCTACGCATTTGCTTGAACGCGTGTTGCTCGCGTTGATAGACACGTTGCCTGCTGCACCCTCGAGCTGCTGCAACCTCCGCAACTGTGGATGAATGGCCTTTGTACTGCCCAACACCATAATGCATCTCAATGACGATCCGGTCCGTGTCTGACAAAATCGCCAGATAGCGAGCAAGCAACGCATGGAGTTCTGCGTTCTCCGGTACAGGCACCTCTGCAGGAGCTGCGATGAAGCTTCCAAGCGTGGCGTCTTCACCGTCCATCAGCGGGGCATCAAGAGAATAGATGGGCTTGAGCCAGCGCAGGAGAGCGGCCATCACTTCAGCCGATGCGCCGGTCAGGCCTGACAACTGCTCAACATCGTCCTCTCGATGGGGAGAGAGCGTCTTCAGAGCCCGCCTCACCTTGATTGCGTAGTCATAGACGTGTCGTGGAAAAGAGACTGGGTACAGATCGCGGGCCAATGCCATAGTGATAGCCTGTTTGATCCAGTAGGTGGCGTAGGTCGAAAAACGGTAACCAGATGATGCGTCGAACTTCTCTGCGGCGCGCAGAAGGCCAATGCACCCTTCTTGTACCAGGTCTGTCACATCAGATACATAGGTCGCGTAGCCATTGGCCAGGGAGAGGACCAGGCGAATATTCGCAGCGGCGAGTTGGTTGCGCGCGGACTGGTCGCCGAATTGTATACGTCTGCACAGTTCACGCTCTTGTTCAGCTGTGAGAAGACGATGTGTGACCTTCTCGTTGCCAGGTACTGAGGTCGTAGAAACGAAGGTGGACATTATGCTCTCCTCCAGACAGGCTTGAGAGTGACAATCAAACATAACCGCGTGCTTTCTTTACTCTTCAGGCTCAGCGTTCGGGCTCATGACGGCGGGTGATATCACGATTTTCTCCTCTGCTCAACGCTCGCCTTTTTTCTTTCCGTCTGTCTCTCTTTGTTCTCGCCATTCCCTGATGGGCTACCTCGTTTTCCGTTTTCTGTTCAAGCATACACGCGTCATATTCATAGGACCTTCGCACTTCTTTCGCGGTGGTAGGCACAACAGCTACGAACAGAGGTGGTTGATCAAGCCAAACTATACACCTGGGGAAATCCCCCCTAAAATGGGAGAGGAGATAGGGTTATGACCCTCCGCTTGCTTTGCTATACTTACCATTAGAATGATCGGGCCCTATTAGGAGAACCTGCTCAAGGAGGATAGGTATGACAATAATGCAGAATGAGAGTCCACGGCTACCCACGGAGGACCCTGTCCATCCGCGCGAGTATGAATATCAGGCTACCTACCGTGGGTATCTCTTTGGCTCGTTCCGCTTCTTTCGTGGAGAACAGTCCACAGAGAAACTCTTGCATCGCCGTAATAAAGCCCGCCTGATCCTCAAATGGTTTTTGCTCAACCCGGGCACCCTCGGCTCGGCTGACGAGTTTATTGATCTTTTCTGGCCTGAAACCTCGCCTCAGCAAGCGCTAGGAAATTTCCATGTCACCATGCATCACCTGCGTCGCATCCTCGAACCCGAACTGAATGCCAGGCAAGAGTCTACTTTCATTCATCGTAGGCCAAACAATTTCTACTGGTTTCAGATGGATGAGAACTGGTGGATGGACACACGCGATGTGGAGTTGCTCTTTGAAAGAGCACACGACTATGATCGGCAGGGAGACGATCGGAGAGCCACCTACTACTATAGCAGGGTCGCTGGTTACTGTAGCCAGGGCTTGTTGCCGGAGGATGAATCCGAAGAGTGGTTGCTTCCCTATCGCCGTCATTACAAACAGATGTATGCTCAGGCGCTAAAGCGCTTGATCCATTTGTACACGCAGAGGAATGAGTTGGAAGAGGTGCTGGAATATGGCTACCAATCGTTGGTGCTTGATCCATATAATGAGACAGCGACCTGGTCGATCGTTGATGCTTACCTGCAACAGGAGAACATCTCTGGCGCTCAACGCAGATTGGATGTTTTCTGGAGTTTCCTCCAGCAAGATCTAGGGCTTTGTCCTAACAAAGAGTTTGCTGTTCTACGCGAGCGCATCCGCAGCTCCACCCATTGACATGAGCACGCCGCCCACTTCGCGAACACTACCGGACACTAGAACAGCAGGACATGCTGGTCTAACTGTTTTTAATGTGCTTGCTTGCTCTTTTTAGTTCTCCTGTCACTTTCTTTGGTCTCTTATAAGTTTCTCCTGCCATTCTCTGGAGAATAGCAATTAATAATTCTGGCCTACTTGTCTCTTGGAGAGATTTGTGTTATATTTATTCACATGAAATGCCTCTTTACAGGTGACCACGTCTTTTGAAGGAGTAAACGGTTACTCTTCCTAGTTGAACGCCAGGGGTCTCCATCCCCTGCTTCTGATGATTGATGTGCTTACAAACGCTTTCCCTCGAGAACCTGGCCGTGTACCTGACCGGGCGTCTCTATATTGGCAGAAACGTATGTAATTTTGCTCAAAAAGCTGCTATGGACAGACTCCTGGAAAGGTAAAAGGCTTTGAATGACTTTCGTTATCAAAGGAAAGTGACCTGTCCAGTATTACCTGTGGCCTACCTGCATCGTGATGCACTGGTTCAGCGTGTCGCTACCAGTATCACCGGATCAGGTGTTGGGGCGGGGAGCGAAGCGCAGTCCTCCCCCTATAAATTGGTGTTATTACATGCTCCTGCCGGCTATGGGAAGACCACCCTGCTGGTCGATTTTGCCCAACAGAGCCGCCTCCCCTGTTGTTGGTATTTTCTCGACCAGACCGATACCGATCGCATCACCATTCTCAGAGTTTTGTTGAAGAGCATTCGTCACCGTTTTCCCAACTTTGGTCGCACCCTCGATCCCCTGCTCATGGGTCCCTCCTCTGAGCATGCCAATAACCCGGCGGTCGTGAACTACTTCGATATGGTCGTTGATACGCTGATGAGCGCCATAGAGACGGAAATTCCCGAATGTTTCGCGATCCTGCTCTGCAACTACCAGGAGATCAACGAACTCCACGAAGTCAATGCTTTGATCAGCCATATGCTTCAGAAGCTTCCACCACGGTGTGTGCTGGTCATCGAGAGCCGGGTTATCCCTAATCTCGACTTTGCGCAGCTTCTGGCAGGGCAGATGATCTCGGGTATAGGCATTGACCATCTTCGGTTTACTGCCCAGCAGATCCACGAGTTGGCACGGCTTCAGGAGGTGGGGCCGTTCACTGATACCGAGGCCGAACAGCTGGTGCTCACTTTCGACGGCTGGATCGCGGGCATTCTGCTGGGCACACGCCTGAGCAACTTGCAACAGCTCCAGCAAAGCCTGACCACTCCTCTCTTCGCAGTTGTCCCGGAGCGGCAGGCCACCTCTCAATATCTCTTCTCCTATGTGGTCAATGAGGTCTTCAAACACCACCTGGCGGCTTATACGTTTCTCAAAGATGCCTGTGTGCTGGAGGAGATGACTCCGATTCTGTGCGCTGAACTGCTCGATATGTCTCCCTCTCAGGCCTACGAGCATCTTCACTATCTGGAGCAGCAGAATCTCTTTGTGACCCATAGCGGTGAGGAGCCTGCCATCGTCTATACCTGCACCCCTGTTCTGCGCAAACTCCTCTACGAAGAGCTGCGCTATGAAGCGCCGGAGCGCTTCATCCATTTGCATCAGCGGGCCGCCGAACTGCTGAGTGCTTCCAATCACTATAGTCAGGCGATCTATCACGCCATAGAGGCCAGCGTCAACGAGATTGCAGCCAGGCTGATTATCGAATCGGCTGAGCAGATGATGAACCAGGGGCATGCCGCGACCCTGGCACGCTGGATCGACGGTTTGCCCACCTCGACGATGAACCACTATCCACGGCTCCTCCTTATTCGTGCGCACATTTATCTCAGGCAGGCTGACCATAGAGCGGCGCTCCCACTGCTTGATGCCGCTGACAGAGCCCTACAGCCCATGACCGAGCATGCTTCGCCTCTCGATATCCAGGGCCTCCTGGCCTCAAAGACGGAGATCGCGATCGCTCGGAGTCGGATCTTGTTCCAGCAGAGGGAGTATCGGCAGGGCCAGCTCATCTGCAAGCAGGTCCTCGCCTCCCTCCCGGCTGACGAGGTGACACTCAGAGCTGATGCTCATATGCGACTCGGCCTGTGCTCTATCCTGCTGGGCGATTTTACCGGGGGGATCGCGCAGATTCAGAAAGCCCTTCATTTGTGGGGACGACATACTATCCAGCGCCAGACGGCCGATGGACATAGCGCGCTGGCTGCCGCTTATGGCCTGATCGGCAACTTTGCCCTCGCAGAGCACCATATCACCCGCGCTCTTGCCTGTTGGGATCAACTCCAGGATATTTGGGGCAAGATCGATAATTTCGTCACTCTGGGAGATATCAAATTACGCCAGGGTGCTATCGAGGAAGCGGAAACTATTTACCAGGAGGCCTTGACGCAGGCTCGCGGCCCTCTTCGCTTCCTGCGTGGCCAGGCCTATGCCCTCTCCAATCTGAGTGTCTGTTACCAGAATCAGGAACGCTATGAACGCGCGCTGGAAACGGCCGAAGAAGCTCTTGCCCTGGCACGGCAGATCAGCGACCAGTTTTTAGTGAATAGTGTCCTGTGTGAGATGGCGATGATCTATCTCGCCATGGGAGATACGGCGACAGCGATGATGCTGATTTCTGAGGTAGCGACCCAGACGGCAAGCGGCGAACCCATAGGATATACCAGCGCCATCAGTGATCTGGTCTACGGAACGATTTACCTCTATGAGCGACAATATAGCCAGGCCAGGCCCTATCTCTACGAGAGTGAGGCCACTTTGGGCAAAATTGGCCTGAAAGGGGAGCATCTTCAGGCTCTGCTGCGCCTCGCCGCCTACCACCTCGCGCAGAATCAGCTTCCTGATGCTCTCCACCGGCTGGAAAAGGCCGCGACGATCATTCCGATCTGCGAGGGTTACGAATTGTTGGCACTGAGAGAGGTGCGCCAGCTTCCGGGCCTGCATCAGGCGATCAAGACCCTCCCCGGGCTGGCGCAAGTAAGAACCTTGCTCCACATTACGTCCACCCAGGAGGAGCCGTCACCCTTGCAGGAGGAGCCGCCATCCTTGCAGTCTGCATCGCCTTCCCCCGCACCAGAAGTGACAATGCTCCTGCCCAGGCTCAACATCCTGGCTCTGGGCGAACCAGTCGTCTCTCTCTACCAGGAGCCAATCACGCGCTGGCGAATGGCCCGCGCTATGGAACTTTTCTTCTATTTGCTGGATTGTGGCCGTCCTATGCGCAAAGAGCAGATTATCACCGCTCTCTGGTTGGAAGTGGACGAGCAAATCACTCGTACCTTCTATTCCACTATCTATTATCTGCGCCAAGCATTGGGGGGAGAGTCAGTCATCGTCGCAAAAGGGGGCACCTATGCTCTCAAACTGGATGCGCTCTATGATAAGGAAGTGTGGTACGATGTGGCTGCCTTTGAGGACTTTCAGTCACGGGCCAAACACGCCCTCGACGACGAGCACGACATGGAGGCCAAAGCGTCCTACCTGGCGATGGTGGATCTCTATCATGGAGACTATGTTCAACCCTTTTACAGCGAGTGGTGCAGCGCTCGCCGTGATGAGCTACGCAACAGCTACCTCGAAGCCCATCACCAGCTTGCCCTGATCTCCTGGCGCGCAGAGAAGTTCGACGAAAGTATTGTCCACTGGCAACACATGCTTGCCCTCGACAACTGGATGGAATTGGCCCACTACGGCCTGATGCGTTGCTACGCTCGCCAGGGCAACAGAGGACTGGCGCTCCGCCAATATCAACGCTGTAAGGATATCCTAAAGCAGGAGTTTGGTACCACCCCTGGCACTTCCGTCCAGAACTTCTATCAGCGCCTGATGGGATAGGTGGAAAAATCGCCTGTGAAAAAGCCAGAACACCAAACACCCGTGAGAACGACTTCCGCTGTTCTCAAGGATGTTTTGCATTGGCATTTCTCCTGGTGGGGAGGCTCATGAGCTAAATGTGCAATGCTTGCAGGCGTAGGATCGCCTCAGTGCGTGAGCGGATATGCAGCTTCTCATAGATATGCGTCAGGTACTTCTCAATCGTCTTCTCTTTGAGATTGAGCTGCTGAGCAATACCATAATTAGAAAGGCCAAGGCGGAGGTACTGCATCACCTGCATCTCTCGCTCCGTGAAATACAGCGGGGCATGTGAGACATAGCCATTAAGGATTTCGCGCGCACGCTGGCTCAGAAACGTGCTTCCAGTTGCCACCGCCGCAATGGCCTGCGCCAGATCCTTCGCTGAAGCATCCTCGCCTAGCAAACCCTGTACTCCACCCCTGATCATAGGAAATGTAGTCTCTGGACACAGAAGCTGCCGGATGACCACAATGCCCAG
>Ga0070730_10002301_pt1 | contig 17437 bp, 19 predicted proteins | sample Coa_R1_3_FD_66447 | JGI IMG/M metagenome (GOLD analysis project Ga0070730, IMG submission 66447) | Surface soil microbial communities from Centralia Pennsylvania, which are recovering from an underground coalmine fire - Coalmine... | ecosystem: Environmental > Terrestrial > Soil > Unclassified ... | reverse complement strand
GACGCGAGTGTTCAGAAGCGTTGAATTCCGCGCTTAATGAGTTCGAGGGTCGGCAATCTGGCGGGCAGCCGCATATCGCTATCAGCGATAGCCTTACGTGGCCTCGTTATGGCGCCCTAGGTCCTGTTGACAAAGCCGGGCAGCCAGAGTTTTGCAGCGGCGATAGATAGGAAAGCCATGAACGAGAGAGCGGTTTTGTCGTAGCGCGTGGCGATGCGGCGGAACTGCTTGAGGCGATTGAACATCCGCTCGATACGGTTTCGGTCTTTGTATTGCCGGTAGTCGCAAGGGATCGGTTCGCGTCGTGTCACCTTCGGCGGGATGACCGGCAGGATGCCGCTGAGCAGCAGGGATTGGCGGATGGCATCGGCGTCATAGCCCTTGTCCGCCAAAAGCATCCTGGGTTTGCCGAGCGGCATCGCCATCAGCGGCGCGAACCCGCGCAGATCGGAGGTCTCGCCGCTGGTCAGGACGAAGCCGAGAGGGCGTCCTTGACCATCCGTGCGGGCATGGATCTTCGACGTAAAGCCGCCGCGGCTTCGACCAAAGCCTTCCTTATGAGTCCCCCCTTTGCGCCGGCGGCCTGGCTATGGCCCCGGACAGTCGTGCTGTCGATCATGTGCTGCCAATCGTCGGTCAAGCCGAGATCGACCAGGGTCTGCAGCAGCGCATCCCACACCCCGCCCTCGGCCCAGCGCCGGAACCGGCGGTAGACGCTGTTCCACTTGCCATAAGGCCCCGGCAGGAACCGCCAGGGCGCCCCGCTACGCAGCACCCACAGCATCCCTTCGAAATACGGCCGGTTATCCTGCGCCGGGCGGCAGCCCCGCCCGCGCTCAGGCGGCAACAGTGGCCCGATGATCGCCCATTCCGCGTCCGTCACGCCCAACCGATCCAACGACACCTCCCACCAAGAGGCATCCTTGAATCAGAACCTAAGCCGTTCGGGAATCCCCTTTGTCAACAGGGCCTAGATTGACAGTGCCGAAATTGTCTTTCGTGTCCCATCTGCATATCTGCAGGAAGTTCGTTCGGTGCCGCTCATCGAACACGTCTGAATAGGACACATGGCCGAAAATGTAGATCGCGACCCTCCCACCTTTTTGCGCGCTCGAACAGCGGCGGGGACGCGCGACGCACAGGCCCCGACAGAATGCCGCCCGGAATAGGCCATGCCTCATGGTAGGACGCGCGGCCACCATCGAAGAGACTAAACCTTGCTGCCGCCGAAGCACGCCCCTGTTCCCGCCGCGCCTGACCCGCGCCTGCATCTATGCAAGAAACCCGGCTGCGGCAAGTTCGGCCCCTATGGTCATCGCGAGGTCGTCGGAGACCGGGTCATTGAGCATTGGTTCTGCCTGGCAGATCGGCCGGCTACCGTCGTGCCCCTGCGGCCGACTGCTCGGAACTGATTACCCTCGGCGCGCCAGCTTCTTCTTCAGCTTGCCCGCCTCATGATCGTGCCGCATCTGCGATAGCGATGCATGATCCGGGCTGCTTTTCAGGACATCCGCGAGGGTGTCCGTGACAGCGAAGCCAGCGGCAAAGTAGGGGCCGTACTCCGCCCGAAGCGTTTGCACCAGCGTGCTGCCATATTTTTTGGTGATCTCGCCGTTCTGATTGAGGTGCCGGCTATCGAGGCTTGGTTGCGTAACCATGATGAGCCTCCCTTCCCTATCAGAACGCGCGACCGCCCGCCCGGGTTCACGCCCGCCGGCACGCACGCGCTCACACGCGACAAGGAGTGATGATTCCTTGAAACAACGATCGCCACTTCCCAAATTAGACTTGGTGCTAACTCAAGTGGAGGTGTCCAAAAAACATGAACCCACCGAGTTGGAAGCGAGTTGCCGAATCCTTGGCGCCGACAACTGGTCAAAAAGTCCAAGAATTGGCTCGGCCTCACCGAGCGCGGATTTCTTAGTATATCCGCTTAGGAAGCCCCCGCAAGTCGTGGAAACGGCATTAGTCGGGGGTTCTCCCTTGCCCTCAATTCCGCTGCCGTTTTCGATTGAGTGGTTCTAGCACCATGACGGCGAGATCGGTCAGCACGTAAAGCCCGATAGGGAAAGTCGCAAGCATCGTCCAGAGGCCGCAATACGCCTCATAGGCGCCGATGGCATCTGAAGCCGCCAGTGGCCCCCACCAAAGCACCAAGAGAAGAAGATCGACGGCGAGTCGCTTCTTCCGAGACCCTCTAAAAAGCAGAATGGCCATGATGACTCCCGACGAAGGGGGGCTGATCGTCCATCATCAGCCGGAACGCACCGGCCTCAACCTTCAGTCGAAAATTTCCCGAGACAATGTCGGCGCTGGGCGACTATTAGAAGGCACCGCATGGGAGGGACCGTAGCATGTTTCGTGTTGCCCTGATCGCCACATTGATGATTTTGGGGGTGGGCATCGGGGGATGCACCACCAGTGCTCGCCTCGCCTATAGTCCGTCCACGAGTGTTGACCGAAGCAGCGCGCCGGCCATTTTCGCCGTGGGTGCCGTCGACCAGCGCAAGGAAGCGCCGCACCGGCTGGCAACGATCATGGGCGGATTTGGCAACCCGCTAAAATATCTGGACACAGCCGACCCCGTGAAGGACGTAGTCGCCGGAGCCTTTGTTGACGGCCTGCAGGCTCGCGGATTGCTTAGCGAGGATCGCCATGCTCCGTTTCGCCTTGATCTCGTGATCCGGAAATTTGACGCGGACATGATCATGGGCAGTACGGCCCGAATTGACATGGACCTCACCCTTGTGAACGCGGGAACGTCTCAGCCGGTTTACCGTGACACGATCGCGGACGAACGGTCCGACTTCGCCTTCTTTGCGGTCGGCGTCTTCGCCAGCACCGACGATCTGCAGAAGCTCGCGCAAACACTGCTGAATGCGACCGTCGACAAGATGCTCGACAAGCCGGGGTTCCGAGCGGCTCTCACCCAGATATCCGCGCCTTCACAGGCCGCTTCCTGACCGACGTGAGCGAATTCGAGCCGGCCGAGTGGTTGGTGGCCACGCGGATCTAACGCGGGCTTCAGATCAGGTGGAAGAAGCTGCACAGGATCACGATCGCATAGGTCTTGGCGCACGCCGCCAAGAGTGCCCACGTCCATCCTTGCCGGCGCTCTGCATGGCCGCGAACATCGCCTTCCGGCACTTGAACTGACTGTGATCACTGCGGCCCGTATGACCAGCATCACTGAGCAGTTCACGGAACCGGGGGCAGCCCAGATTGGTCTCCCGTTCCACGGTGATGGGTCACCTTACGTGTTGCCATTCCGACTCTGTAACATTAGGTTGAAAATGGTATCGGCGTCGGATTTCTGTTCATGCACCTTTTGAAATGTTGCGCGCTCGCTGCCTCGCTTCTGATGACCGGCACCGCCGTTGCCGACAATCTCGTCACCGCCGTCCTGCCAACCAGCCGTTCGACCGTCTTCGGCAAAGGCGTCACCGTCTTCGCGACCGTGATCAACACCTCCGGGCGCCCGTTGCATGGCTGCTCGGTCCGAGCGGAGGCCGACGGCTCGGGATTCGTTACGCTCAATTATCAGTTGACCGATCCGACGACCAATGCGGTCGTCGGCGTCCCCGACCCGTTGTTCGCCCTGGACGCCGGCGCGAGCCAGTCGCTGGTGCTGAGCCTGTCGTCGCTCGATGCCATGGAAGCCACGCAGGTCCGGCCGACCGTCGATTGTGTTGACCCAGCGGGGCCTGACGATGTTTCGACCTCGACCGATGGTCTGAACACGATCCTGTTCTCGGACGGCCCCCAAGCGACGCCCGATGTGATCGCGCTCGTCGCGTCACCCAGCAATGATGGCGTGCTCAGAATTCAGGGCGCCGGCAGCAACGCGTTTGCGGTCGCGGTGTCGAATGTCGGCAGCGGCGACACGATTACCGCCAGCATCGATACCGGTGACATCGCGCTGCCGGTCACCGCGTCCATCTGCCAGACCGGCATCGATGGCCAATGCCTGCAGCCGCCGGCCGCGACGACAAGCCTGGCCCTGCCGACGAACGGTACAGCGAGCTTCGGTGTCTTCGTCACCGCCGACGGGCAGATCCCATTCTATCCGGCCCGCGCGCGCGTCTTCGTCCGTTTCTCCGACAGCCTTGAAGTGGTTCGCGGCGCGACAAGCGTTGCCGTCAGCAATACCCCTGCAGTGAGTGCCGCCCTGCCGAGGGGTGGGATCTTCGAAGGAAACACCATCAGCACCGGCGTCGGCATCAAGTCCGGCACAAAGAATTCAGGTGTACTGCTTCTGGCAGAAGACGGTGAGGCCCAATGGGTAAACGATGCCGGCGACGTTGTGAGCGGCAGCCTCTCGATCGCGCCAGACCTGTCGCTGAGCGGATCGGTGCTTTATCAGAATTTTGGCCTGGAACAGTTTACCTCCGACGATTTGCAGGGGGTGATCGCTCAACGGGCTTGGTTCGGCGCCGAAGTCGTATCGAACCAGACTTTGCTGCCGACCCCCATGCCATCGCGCTTGTCGATGGCCGGAAGCTATCTGGCGAATCTGTATGAGCGAGGCTCGTCCCTGGACAGGGTCAGCGGTGCCTGGAACCTGCGGTCCGCATCGGGAGACCTGATCGGTATGGCCAACTTCACCTCGTCGGGCACCTATTCCGCGACCATCTCGGGCTGCCAGTTCAGTGGGCAGATTGGTCTTATCGACACGCGCTATGGCATCTATCGGATGAACGCCAGTTTTTCGAATTGCCCGGCGCAGAATTTCGTTGGGTTGGCGGCCCTCTATGACGTTCAATCGTTGAACGACACATTGCTCTTTATCGGCAACAACGCGACCTTCGGCCTGGGCGCGGATATCGTCTTCGACCGCAACTGAGCAGGTTAGGCTAGCGCCCCGGCCGCCCGGAGCCCCGCCGCCCTTGGGTACTCCATCGGAAAAAGCCAGGTGAAAAAGCCAAGTATAGCCTGGCTTTTTTCGCTCCTGGCGCGAAACCTACGATCGCCGGAGCAGAATGACGCCGAGGATGAGCCCGAGCGCGGCGGCAAGCATCCAGCCCTGGGCCGCCCGGTTGTGGCCGAGCGCCCGGGCGGCGCGGGCCGCCTCGTCATAGCCCTCGTTCAAGGCTTTGCGCGCCCGCGGCGCGTCCCGGCGGATCCGCCGTGATGCTTGATCGCCGAGTGCTGCGACCCGGTCATGCAGCTTGTCTGCGGCATCCTTGAATGCGGCCGACATGGTCGTCTCGTCCATGGCACGTCTCCTCTCGGGACCGATCTATCGTGGGGTTCGACCGATCCCAACACGGAGACGCCGACCGCCGTTCCGCGGGCAACAATGCCCCCAACCCGCGTCAACAGACCGCCTAGGCCTGTGGATCGCTCGCGTCGCCGACGGCGGCGGTCAGCAGCTCGGCGGCGCACTGGCCGAGGACCAGGTCGGTTGACGACGGCAACCGCTTCAGGACGACGTGGAGCTCGCAGGAGGCGGCGCCGATGCCGATCCGGATCCAGCCCTGGCCGTTGCGCCTGCAACCGCGGCCAGGTGGCCGCCCGATGAAGCCACAGCGTGCCAGCCGAGGCCGGTCCAACGTCTGGGCAAGCCCCGCAGAGCGGATGCTTGGCGACCACTGGTCAAAACGCCAGGAAATGCAATACTCTAGGTAGATGCATCACCAATCACCGACTGACACCGCCCTGATCGGCACGGTAAAAGCGCACCTCGGCCAACTTTCCAACATGGCTGCTCACGATGCCGACGAATCGACACTCCGAGTGGCGAGCGCCTCACTGCGCTATTTGCTCGTGGAGGACATGTTGGCGCGAGCGTGGAGGGCCTCGCGATATGGAGGCCCGGTAACGTTCAGGACATGGTGCATAATCTCGACGTCGGGAGACGATGTGATCGCCTATTGTGGGGGAGGTGAACTTCTTCCAGGCTTCCCAATATCGGCTTGCCGGAACGCGGAATTGGCCGAACGTTCCCTTGACCTCACCGCGTTCCGTCAACGACCGCGTATCCAGGTCGGCGCCGTGAAGGTCTCCACCGTCGAACTCATTCAATACGTGGCGAATACCCTGGGTGGGGCGCACTTCGACCCCGAGGGCAGATCACCGAAATCGCGTAAGCCCGTGTTCGATTTGTTGCGCCGGCTTGAGGCGGGTGAAGTCAACGGCCTCAATCTGTTGGTGAATGATCGCAGCCTTCTTCACCACGAAATCCTATCTGTAATCGAAACGTTGCTTCGCTCCCCCGAGGTGGCGCGGCTCCGTAATTGGAACGCTGGTTCCAGCTAGCCAGCTGGAGGGCCGAAGAGTCCGTGTCATTGAAATTTCCGCACACGACCACATTCGTCGAGCGTGTGGATCAACGCCTCCAGACCATGAGGAGCGCTCATCTCGGCCGGATTGCCGTCCGGGTCGGAAGCCGATCCAGCGGCCCCGTCACGCTTTCAACATCTGTCTGTCGCATGATGCAAACGGAACCTCGAATATGATTCCTCAAGAATTCCGGACGGATAAGGTCGAACGCCTTCAGGCGATCGTCGACTCATTCGACGGCGACGTTTCCCGCCTGGAAGAGCTAAAGGAAGATGACCTCAAGCTGATCGGTCACTTCGTCCATCTCTATAACTTTATCGAATTGAATCTCCGCCGCTCGGTTCAGGCGTTCGCATCGGCTGGCTTACTCGGAGACATCAAACCGAGGAGGTATCGGCGATTTGCGCCGGCCGACCTTATCAAGACGGTCAAGGAAGTTGTGTCGCGGCTTGAGCTGCCGACAAGCGATATCGAAGACGCCCATCGGAAGCTTGACGAGATCGAAGAGCGCTGGAAGGTCCGGAACATCTTCGCTCATTGGGCCGGCCGACGCGTTCCGAAGGAAGACGGTATCTTTTTCATGTCGCTCGATGCGCGAGATGAAAAACAGATTATGGGTACCGACTACAGCGATGACGACTCTACGCCGAACTTCACTCTGTCACTTTGCATGGATCTAGCTGATCTACGTGATCTTGCCCTCCATATGATGCCCTACGGCGAATGGATTGCCATAAAGGCCCGCGACTGGAGCCTACAATACGATGCGCCACCGCCTGGATGATCGCTACAGATCGTCACTACAAACAAGATCGCATCCATCTTCGAAAACTCTAGAATCTCTGTCATTTTCCGCGATTGGCGCCCCCTCCCCTTGGGGACGCTATCCAAAAAGCCAGGCCTAGCCTGGCTTTTTTCGCTTCCGGCGCGAAATCTACGATCGCCGGAGCAGAATGACGCCGAGGACGAGCCCGAGCGCTGCGGCAAGCATCCAGCCCTGGGCCGCCCGGTTGTGGCCGAGCGCCCGGGCGGTGCGGGCCGCCTAGGCCTGTGGATCGCTCGCGTCGCCGATGGCGGTGGTCAGCAGCTCGGCGGCGCACTGGCCGAGGACCAGGTCGGTTGACGACGGCAACCGCTTCAGGACGACGTGGAGCTCACAGGAGGCGGCGCCGATGCCGACCCGGATCCAGCCCTGGCCGGTCGGTTGACCGGGATGGATCGACAGATTGGGCAGCCGCTCGACGAGATCGCGATGCTTGACGGACAAGAAGGAGCGGTCGTCGCTCAGATCGAATCGTGCCGACAGCGTCCGCTTGGCCGACCGGCCGATGGTATCGATCGTCACCGTCAGGACCGCTCCATCGGCCCAATTAACCTTCACCACGCCATCGCCCCTGCCTGCGGCCCCCACGTTGACGGTCCCCGTGCGGGGCGGAGGCGTTCCATTCGTTCTGGATTGCCGGAGATCGCGCCAAGCGGCGGCACGCCCTGCTTTTTGTGGCGTGAAAATATCGAGACCCTCGCGCCGGTCGCAAGGGGATTCGTGCCCATTATGCAAATTCGATTTGCACCATAGGCACGAATATTAGAAAGCAGCGATTTATGGTGCGCCGGGCTTGATTGCACGGGATGCGAGTGATTGTATGCCGCATTAGCACCCCATGATCGCGGCGCTAACCACGGTGCTTTCGGAGATTCGCGCACGGTGAAACCGACCGTTCCCATCGACCCGCAAATGAGCGATGCGCGTCATGATGGTGACAGCACCTCGACCGCGTTGGCGAGAATGCTTCGCCTTCGTGATCTGAGGCCATCCCAAGTTGCTAAGCTTGCACAGTGCAGCCCATCGACGCTGTCACGCGCCGTCCGGGGCGAGAAGCCGCTCGGCAACCGGGTACGGGGTACCGTCGCCCGCGTTCTCGGCTGCGACGAACGCGACCTGATCGACCCGACGCCGTCGAAGGCGGTCCGCGAGGCCCTTGGCGCGCTCGAGTCGATCGGCGGGACGTCGATGCTTCCCCGCCGTCTCGACATCGCGGCCTCCGACTGCGGCGAACTCGAGCAACTCGCCACGGCGGCCCTGGGCTTGATCCGGGCGAACGAGCCGGCGTTGGCGGCACGTGTCGTCGAACGCCTGTTGTCCAAGCTGACGCCGGAACCATCGACGAACCCGATCCTGGCCTATAGCGGCCGATTGATCGAATGGCACGACCATCTCACGATCGAAGCGCTGTCGGGCGGACAGCGGCAATTCCTGGAGCGGGCCCGGGCCTGCGGCGGGGATCTGACGGACGGGGTGCTCCAGCCGCTGATCGACGACGGCTGCTGGCCGCGGACGAGCGTCTACGCCGCCACGGCGGACCTGCATATCCGCCACCATGCGATCGGCGTCAGCCATGTCACGCCGATGCAGCATCATTGGCTGAACGGGCGTCCGGCAGCCGACCTGTGTGCGCCAGGCGCCCTTGTCCGGAACGTGATCGCCGACCTGGCGCTCGTCCGGGATGGCGGCGGCGATACGGTCCGCCACGCCACTGCCGAAATCGCCGGCCAGACCTATACATGGCTGGCGGCCACGACGCTCATCGGCTCGTCCATCGTCGTCGCTTGCAAACTTGTCGAGACCCCATGACCGCATTTCCACGAGCACCGCTTTCTCCCCGGGAGAAGGAGGCTGTCAGCACGCGCCTTTATGACCACGGCAATTCGCTGCTCAAGGCCGGCATCCATGTCGAGCTGACGTGGGATTTCAACACGCTGAAGAGCGCCAACCGCATCGCAACCAAGAAGGGCGGCATCCCGCTGATGCCGCTGTTCGATCCGGAACGCACCGAGCTGGGCGCGCGCAATGGCTTTGCCCTGATCGGCCGGGTCGATGGGGCGCCGGTCTGCACCATGGCCGCCGTCCTGCGCCATGTCGACGTCGGGCTGCAGGATTCGCTCGAGGATCTGACCCTGCTCTATGATCGCGCCGCCCTCGACCTCGAGCCGGACGCCTGGTGCGAGGTCGATGCGGACGGGTTGAACGACATCCGCGGCCGGGTGCTGATGCTGGGCGCGCTCTGGCGCGATCCGGCGCTTCGGACAGCGGCAAGCGCGAGCGCGGTCGGTGAGCACCTGTTCGCCATGGCGGTTCTGAACGGCTATCGCATCCACAAGCCGAACTATTTCGCCGGCATGATGGCGGCCGGCGACGTCGAATGGCTGGGCTACGACAAGGAGCGCTTCCGGCAATTCCACCATGGCGTCCGCTACGTCGACGCCGCATGGCCGCACACCGATGCCGAGACCCGCTCGGCGCTCGTGACCATGAGCCGGGCGCGGATGAAGTCGATGTTTCTCGGCATGCCGTCGGCCTGACCCGCTTGCGGCAAGCGACCGCCGGAATTATTCGGATCTTTAAGATAAATTATCGATTCCGGGCGAAAACTCGACCATGGCGGCGATCAAAGATCCCGCCGCACTTGAAACTGTGACGTTGGCAGCTCGGCCGCGCCACACCCGGCAAAAGGTTTCATAAAATGAAACACACCTACCTTGGCCTGATTTCGGTCATAGAGCATCTGCACAGGCAGTTCCTCGATCTGGTCGGCGCCGAACTCGAAAGAATTTCGGTCGAGGACGTTAACAGCATCCAAGCGAACATACTGTACAACATTGGGACCTCCGACCTGACGATCGGCGAGCTGACGCTCCGCGGCTGCTATCTTGGGTCGAATGTTTCCTACAACGTGAAGAAGCTGGTCGAGACCGGCTATCTGATGCAGCAGCGTTCGGTTCATGATCGACGCTCGGTCCGCGTGCGCCTGTCGCCGAAGGGGCTGGCGCTGTGCGCTGCGATCGACGCGATGCACGACCGGCATCTGGCCGAGTTGGGGAACGGACCGCTCGGCGCCGCGACCATGACCGACGCGCTCGCGACCCTGCGCCGGTTCGACCGCTTCTGGAGCCGCATGGCCGACCTGGGCCCGCAACCGGTGGTGGCTCAACCGGTCGCGACACCGACCTACCGCGCCGCCTGAATCGAAGGGCCCGCGCATTTCCACAGCGAAATGCGCGGCTTAGGCGGATCCCTCTCGCCTGGACAGCCTGCCCTATCGGAGCGATAAAGCGAGATCGGGTCCGCCGGTGTCGTCAGTCGAGGGGACAGGGTGTTGGCTGCCGTTATCGCTAAGGCGAACGCGATGGTACTGGCCGGCCTGGTCGCGCTGGTCGCGATCATCGCCCTGATCAGCCATGAGCATTCCCTCCGTTTCGAAGCCGCCCGTGACGCCGCACGCCACAGCCGCATCATCGTCGACGCGATCCAGGATCTGCGCTCCGCGATCCAGCAGGCCGAATCGGGACAGCGCGGCTACCTGCTGACCGGCCGTGACGAATATCTGGCCCCCTACCGGACCGCGGTCAGCGACGTCACCGTGCTGCAAGGCCGGCTGTCGCAGCTCGTCGGCGCCGAGCCGACTCAGGAGAAGCGGGTCGAGGCGCTGGCTCAAGTCATCCAGCAGAAGCTGTCGGAGCTCGCCCATACGGTTGAGCTGCGCACGAGCTACGGCGCCGATGCGGCGGCGCGCGTGGTCGACACCGACGTCGGGCTGCAGGCCATGAACCGCATCATGGCCTTGATGGGCGAGATGCAGTCCGAGGAAAGCGCCCGCATGGAGCAGGGCATCGTCAGGGCCGATGCGGCTGAGGCGATGACCCGCTGGTGGAGCATCGGCGGCACCCTATTCGCCATCCTGCTGCTGGGCGTCGGGGCCTGGATGCTGCGGCAGTCGTTCCGCGAGCTGGCCCGAGCCCAGGGCGAGGCCCGCTCGCTCGCGCTGCACCTGCAATCCTCGTTCGACAGCCTCAGCCAAGGCATCGCCGTGTTCGATTCCGACCGCCGCCTGGTGCATCGGAACGATCGCTTCATCCAGTTGCTGGATCTGCCGCCCTCGCTCCAGGCCCATGGCACCGGCTACCAAAGCCTTGGCCATTATCTCAGCAGCGAGGACCGGCCGCCGTTCTTCGAGACCGAGGAGCAGATCGCGCTGGCCGAGAGCGGGCGGTCCCGGCGCGAGCCCGTCGTCTACGAGCGCACGCTCGGCGGCCGGGTCTTCGAAGTGCGGCGCACGCCGATGCCGGACGGCGGCTTCGTGGTCACCTGCACCGATCTCACCCACCGGGTCACTGCCGAGCGCACGCTACGCGAGGCGCAGAAGATGCAGGCGATCGGGCAACTGACCGGGGGCGTCGCCCATGATTTCAACAACCTGCTGACCGTCGTCCTGGGCAATCTCGAAGCGATGCAGAATCTGCTCGGCCGCGAACACCCGGTCGCGGGCCGGATCGAGAGTGCCGTGCGCGGCGCCGAGCGCGGCGCCAGCCTGACCCGGCATCTGCTGGCCTTCGCCCGGCGCCAGCCGCTCGAGCCGAAGCCGCTCAACCTCCGGCGCCTCTTCACCGACATGACCGGTCTCCTGCGCCGGACTTTGGGCGAACATATCGACGTGCGCGTGGTCGAGACCGCCGGCCTGTGGGACGTGCTGGCGGACCCGGCCCAGGTCGAAAGCGCCGTCCTCAACCTGGCCATCAACGCACGCGACGCAATGCCTTCCGGCGGACGGTTGACCATCGAGACCGCGAACATCGTGCTCGACGAGGGCTATGTCCGCCGCAATGCCGAGGTGACCGCCGGGGATTACGTGATGATTGCGGTCACCGACACCGGCACCGGCATGACGGCCGAGGTGATCGACCGCGCGTTCGAGCCGTTCTTCACGACCAAGGAGTCCGGCCAGGGCACCGGGCTCGGCCTGTCCATGGTGTTCGGTTTCGCCAAGCAATCCTCCGGTCATGTGAAGATCTATAGCGAGCTCGGCCATGGCACGAGCGTGAAGCTTTATCTGCCGCGCGTCATAGGCACTTCGGTGCAGTACGAACGGGCCGGCGCGCCGGTCGAGCTGCCGCGGACCTCGGCGACCATTCTCGTGGTCGAGGATGACGACGCGGTGCGCGAGGTCGTCGGCCTGCATCTGCGCGATTTCGGCTACCAGGTGATCGAGGCCGCCGACGGCACCGAAGCCCTGAAGCGTGCCGAGGAGGCCGGATCGCTCGACATGGTACTGACCGACGTCGTGCTGCCGGGCGAGATGCGCGGCAAGGAACTCGTCCGGCAGCTGACCGACCTCATTCCCGGTCTCAAGGTCCTGTTCATGTCCGGCTATACCGAGAATGCCATCGTGCATCACGGCAAGCTCGATGACGGCGTGCATCTCCTCAGCAAGCCGTTCAAGCGCGACCAGCTAGCCCGCAAGGTCGCCGAAGTGCTGGGCGCCAGCCCGATCGAAGCCGACAACGTCATCCGGTTGAGCACGGTGCAGAAGCCGAAGGGCTGAGCGCCGTCCATCGACGAATCCCCGGCTTGTCCAGGCGATTTCGCCGCGGACACGGATTGAGCATCGAACTGCAATCGGACTGACATGAGCGGGTCGTAGCTTCCGTTCCGAAAGCGCGGCGGCGGGTGTCGATCCGACCCCGGCGACGCGCCCTCGTTTCGGAGAACCATCATGCGCGTCCGGACCTGTTTCGCCGCCCCGCTCACTCTGCTGGCGCTCGCCGGCCCCGCGTTCGCCGCCGACGACTGCCCGAACGGCGGTACCGTCCGCTTCGGTGTCGAGCCCTACGAGGCCGCCTCGCGCCTGCTGCCGGTCTATCAGGACGTCGCCAAGCTGATCGCCGACAAGCTCGGCTGCAAGGTCGAGGTCCAGATCACCACGAGCTACAATGCCGAGATCGAGGCGATGCGCGCCGGCAAGCTCGAGATCGGCGAGTTCGGCCCGCTCGGCTATGTGCTGGCTCACCAGGTCGCCAAGGCCGAGGCGGTCGCGAGCTTCTCGCAGGCGGACGGCAAGCCGATGACCTACACCGCCAGCATCGTCACCTGGCCGGGCTCGGGCCTGACGGCGCTCAAGGACACGGTCGGCCATTCCTTCGCCTTCTCCGATCCGGCCTCGACCTCGGGCCATCTGTTCCCGGCCTATGCGCTGCAGAAGGCCGGCATCGATGCCGACAAGGGCGTGAAGCCGGTCTATGCCGGCAGCCACACCGCCACCTTCGAGGCGCTCCGCAACCACAAGGTCGACGCGGGCGAGCTCAACAGCGACCAGATCACGTCGGCCAGAAACCAGGGCATGTGGCAGGAAGGCATGTTCACGACGCTCTGGCAGTCCGACCCGATCCCGCAGGACCCGATCTCGGTGCGCGGCGACTTGGCGCCCGGGCTGAAGGCCCGTCTGACCGAGATCCTGCAGAACCTCGATCTCAAGGTGCTGCCCAAGGCCGATCAGGACGTGCTCGCCGGCGACGGCAAGAGCTTCGTGCCGATCGCCGACAGCGCCTACGACCCGATCCGCGACATGGTCAAGATCCTCAAGGTCGACCTGGCCAAACTGTGAGCCCCGCCATGGTCCACGAGGGTCCCGGCGTGCCGCGCCTGATCGTCCGGCGACTGGCCAAGCGCTACCCGAACGGCAAGGTCGCCCTGAAGGGGGTCGACCTCACCGTCCGGGGCGGCGAACTGGTCGTCATTCTCGGCAGCAACGGCTGCGGCAAGTCGACCCTGCTGCGCTCCATCGTCCGGCTGATCGAGCCGACCGAGGGGCAGGTGCTGATCGACGGCCACGCGGTCGGCGGTCTCGACGCTGCGGGCCTGCGCGAGGCGCGCATGGCTTGCGGCATGATCTTCCAGCACGCCAACTTGGTTCGCCGGCGCAACGTGCTGGCCAATGTCGCGACCGGCGCGCTCGGCCGGCACCGCACGGTCGCCAGCGCCTTCGGCCTGCTGCCCCGCTGCGAGCTCGATGCCGCGGTCGGCTTCCTCCGCGAGGTCGGCCTGGTCGAATTCGCCCAGCAGCGTGCCGGCACGCTCTCGGGCGGGCAGCAGCAGCGCGTCGCCATCGCCCGGGCACTCGCCCAGCGGCCACGCCTGCTGCTGGCTGACGAGCCGGTCGCCAGCCTCGACCCGGAATCGGCGCGCGAGATCATGGCGCTGCTGCGGCGGCTCGCGACCGAGGACGGGCTTGCGGTCCTGACCGTGCTGCATCAGCCCGACCTGGCGCTCGCCTATGCCGACCGGATCATCGGCCTCAGGGACGGCGAGGTCGTGTTCGACGGCGGGCCTGACGAAATCTCGGCATCCATGGTCGATCTGCTCTACCAGCGTTGCGCCGCATGAAGCGTTCCAATCTGCTATCGCTGATCCTGCTCATCGGGATCGGCCTGTTCGGCCAGTCGCTGTTCGTGATCGAGGCCCGCCTGTCCGAGCTGGTGACCGGCGTTCACGGCATGGCCGACATCATCGGCCGCGCCACGCCGCCAGATCTTTCCAGCCTCGCCGACATTGCCTGGCCGGCACTCGAGACGCTCGACATCGCGCTGTTCGGCACGGTGTGCGGCGTGCTCATGGCGATCCCGTTCGCCGTGCTGGCGGCGCGCAACGTGACGCCCTCGCGCCTGCTCTATTTCTTCGCCCGCTCGGTCATCGGGCTGACCCGGGCGGTGCCGGACCTGATCTGGGCGCTGCTGTTCGTGACCGCGGTCGGCCTCGGTCCCTTCCCCGGTGCACTCGCCCTTTCCGTGCATTCGATCGGCATGCTCGGCCGCCTGTTCGCCGAATTGATCGAGGACATGGACATGGGCGCGGTCGAGGCGCTGACCCTGACCGGCGCCGGCCGGACCCAGGTGTTCAGCCACGCGGTCGTCCCGACCCTGCTGCCGTCGCTGCTCGGCATCGCGCTCTACCGCTTTGACGAGAATCTGCGCTCGTCCTTGGTGCTGGGCTTCGTCGGCGCCGGCGGGCTCGGCTTCCATATGCTGACCGCCATGAACCTGTTCCAGTATCGCGAGGTCTCGACATTGCTGATCGTGACCTTCCTGCTGGTCGTCGGCACGGAGCAGATCTCGGCCGCCCTGCGGCGATTGACGGCCTGACCGGCACATTTCCACCTCGCGGAACGTCGGCGGCATGGTAGTCTACGCGTAACGCCAACGACGCCGGCCTCGCGATGTACGATCCGGACCGAGAGCAGGAGGAAAACAGGGTGACGGCGAGCCTCGGCGCGCTGGCATTGACCCTGCTGTTCATCGTCCTGGGCGTTTTCCTCGAACAGAAACTGGCGGCACAGAGCCGGCTTGAAGACTGCCTGATGAGCGGACGCACCAATTGCGCGCCCATCTGGGTGCCCCATCGCTGACCGCCTGGGGTTGTGCTCTCCAGGAGCCGCCGCTTTCGCCCCGAAGAGTGTCGATCCATGACCCAGATCCTGAGGCTCGCCTTCACGCGCCGGTACGGGCTCTATGCGGCGGTGCTGGTGGCCTGCGCCGTGCTCCTGGTGCTGTCGCTGGCGCACAGCTCCTTCCTGCCCGCCTTCATCGTGACGCTGGCGCTCGCCGCGATCGGCACCTACGACCTGCGGCAGACCCATCATTCACTGCGGCGCAACTACCCGATCGCGGCCCATATCCGCTGGCTCCTGGAAGAGATCCGGCCGGAGATCCGGCAATATTTCCTCGAGAGCGACACGGACGGCCTGCCGTTCAATCGCAACGAACGTTCGCTGGTCTATCAGCGCGCCAAGGGCCAGCTCGACAAGCGGCCGTTCGGCACCGAGCTCGACGTCTATTCCTCGTCGTTCGAATGGCTGAACCATTCGGTGGCACCCAAGGAGCCGGCGACCGAGCCGTTCCGCATCACCATCGGCGGCCCGGACTGCACCCAGCCCTACTCGGCCTCGGTCTTCAACATCTCGGCCATGAGCTTCGGCGCCTTGAGCGCCAACGCCATCCGCGCGCTCAACCGCGGTGCCAAGCTGGGCGGCTTCGCCCATGACACCGGCGAAGGCGGCTTCAGCCCGCATCACCGGCCCGAAGGCGGCGACATCATCTGGGAGATCGGCTCCGGCTATTTCGGCTGCCGCGACGAGAACGGCCATTTCTCACCCGAGCGCTTCGCCAAACAGGCCGCCGAGCCGCAGGTCAAGATGCTCGAGATCAAATTGAGCCAGGGCGCCAAACCCGGCCATGGCGGCGTGCTGCCCGGCGCCAAGGTCTCGCCGGAGATCGCCCTGACCCGCGGCGTGCCCGAGGGCGTCGACTGCATCTCGCCGGCCCGCCACTCCGCCTTCTCGACGCCGATCGAGATGATGCAGTTCGTCGCCCAGCTGCGCGTGCTGGGCCAGGGCAAGCCGGTGGGCTTCAAGCTCTGCCTCGGCCATCCCTGGGAGTTCCTGGGCATCGCCAAGGCCATGGTCGAGACCGGCATCTATCCGGACTTCATCGTCGTCGACGGGTCAGAGGGCGGCACGGGTGCCGCACCGCTGGAATTCGTCGACCATATCGGCATGCCGCTGCGCGAAGGCCTGATGTTCGTGCACAACACGCTGGTCGGCCTGAACATCCGCGAGCGCATCAAGATCGGCGCCAGCGGCAAGATCACGGCGGCGTTCGACCTCGCCCGCACGCTCGCGATCGGCGCCGATTGGTGCAACGCCGCGCGCGGCTTCATGTTCGCCCTCGGCTGCGTCCAGTCGCAGAGCTGCCACACCGACCGTTGCCCGTCCGGCGTCGCGACCCAGGATCCGATCCGCCAGCGCGCGCTCGTCGTCCCCGACAAGTCGGAACGGGTCTTCCATTTCCATCGCTCGACCGTCAAGGCGCTGGCCGAGGTCATCGCCGCCGCCGGGCTCGACCACCCGAGCGAGCTGCAGCCCTGGCATTTCTCCAAGCGCCTCGGCGCCGCCCGGGTGCAGACGCTCGACCAGATCTACCGGTTTCTGCAGCCGGGCGAACTGCTCGAGGGCACCGACGACCCGATCTTCAAGAACGCCTGGCGCATGGCGCGCGCAGACAGCTTCCAGCCGGCGGCGGGGACTTAGCCGAAATCGTCATCCCCGCGCAGGCGCTAGGGGATGTACATATCTTTCCGTTTAATTTCATATGGTTAGCGTTTTTCATCGTCATCGCCGGGCTTGACCCGGCCATCCAGGCGCAAGCAAGTGCTTGCGCCCACGCGGTTGGGCAAGATGATTTCGCGTCCTAATAGGGCTCAAGCGGCGGCACGTGGATGCCCGGGTCAAGCCCGGGCATGACGGAATTCTTGAATCAACCGATTGAAATT
>Ga0070730_10002300_pt1 | contig 17446 bp, 14 predicted proteins | sample Coa_R1_3_FD_66447 | JGI IMG/M metagenome (GOLD analysis project Ga0070730, IMG submission 66447) | Surface soil microbial communities from Centralia Pennsylvania, which are recovering from an underground coalmine fire - Coalmine... | ecosystem: Environmental > Terrestrial > Soil > Unclassified ... | reverse complement strand
CTCCAGCTCCCGGACGTTGAGAGGCCAGGGGTAGCGGAGCATCGCCCGCGCGGCCTCCGGGGTGAACGTGAGGCGAGGGGCGCGCGCCCCCCCGACCGCGTCGAGCACGTCGGCCAGGACGATGCCGAAGTCGCTCATCCTCTCGCGCAGCGCGGGGAGATGGTGCGCGTAGCCCTTGAGGCGCGCGAGCAGGTCGTCGCGGAAAGCCCCGCTCTGCAGGAGCTTGTCGATGGGGCGGTGCGTCGCGGCGACCACGCGCACGTCCACCTTGAAGGCGCGCGTCGACCCGATGGGGATGACCTCGCGCTCCTGCAGGACGCGCAGCAGCGCGGCCTGCGACGTGGCGGGGAGGTCGCCGATCTCGTCGAGGAAGAGCGTCCCCCCGTCGGCCGATCGCACGAAGCCGACCTCGTCGCGAGCGGCCCCCGAGAAGGCGCCCTTCACGTGCCCGAAGAGCAGGCTCTCGATGAGCGTCGACGGAAGCGCGCCGCAGTTGACCGGACAGAACGGCCCCGCGCGCCCCGACTGCGCGTGGACCTCGCGCGCGAGCACCTCCTTGCCCGAGCCCGTGGGTCCCAGCAGCAGGATGGGCACGACGCTCCGCGCGACGCACATGAGCGACGCGAGGCTCTCCTCGAGCTCGGGCAGCAGCGTGCGGAGCCCGAATGGCTTGCTCGAGCGGCTCGCGTCGTCGTCGAGCACGAGGGGGGCGTCGCGGGCGGGCGCGCCCCACACGCTGAGGAACACGCGGCCGACCTCGACGATGTCGCCGTCCCGCAGCACCGCGCTGGTCACGCGCTGGCCGTTGACGAAGGTGCCGTTGCGCGCCCCCAAGTCCTCGACGATGAAGTCGTCACCGACGGCGCGGATGCAGGCGTGCTGCGAGGAGACCATCGCGCCCGGCAAGCGCAGGTCGATCGCCCGTCCGTCCGCGCTGCGCAACGCCAGCCGGTCCGCCCCGCGACCGATGGCGACGCGCTCGACGCCGACCAGCGAGCAGCGCGCGCCGCGCGCGAGCGGACGGTCGGCCTCGAGGCAGACGAAGAGGATGGGACCGCGCGCGGCCGCCCCCGAGGACGTGCCGAAGAATTCGTCGAGTGTCTTGTCGATGGAGCTCATGAGCCTCTCGTCGTCGTGTTCATTGCTCGAAGCAGTAGAGGTGGTTCGGGACGCTGCACGCCTCGCCCGTGTACGCGGAGGTCCAGTTCACCGTGCCGGTCCCCGTGCAGTGGCCGACCGTTCCGGACTTGCTGGACGCGCTCGACGCGAAGTCGCCGCAGCTCGGCGTCCCGAGCGCGCCGCTCGCCACCGTCGCCGTCCACGTCTTGGACGCGTCGGAGGACGCCGCGGCCAGCGAGACGCCCGTCTCGGAGAGGTCGATGGCATGGATCGGGCCGCTCGTCGTGAGGGTCGTCCAGCTCGCGGCCACCGCGGTGCCGTCGAGCAGGAAGTAGCCGACCGTCGGCTTCGAGAAGCGCTGACTTGGTGAGCTCGTCGAGTCCGAGATCCAGGCCATCCACGTTCCGCCGAGGCCCGCTCCGGTCGCGAGCGTCTGGCAGGTGGCGTCGGCTCCCGCGTGGCCACCGAGCGCGCCGCCGTAGGTCTCGTCGGTGACGAACACGCGCCGAGCCGGCGTGCAGACCCCCGCGATGCAGACGGATCGCGTGCCGCATCCGCAGGGCGAGCCGTCCGTCGGAGCGTCGGCTCCGGTGGCGGCCTCGTCGGTCGACGCGTCAGCCACGCCGGGCCCGTCGTCGACCGTCGGAGCGTCGTCGCCGATCGAGGCCTCGGCGCCGACCTCCTCGTCGCCGCCGGAGTCGAGCGCGAGGGTGGCTTCCACGGTTGCCTCCCCCGCGGCTTCCGCCACGGCGTCCCCGTCCTGCGCACCTCCGGCGGCGTCCACCGAGTGATTTTCGTCCCCGGCCTCCGGCTGCACGTCCAGCGGCGCCTCGTCGTCCACACCGTGCGCGCACGCCCAGCAGACGAGCGGCCAGCCCATGAGCGCGTACCGGGGGAGCGGATGCCGAGGGGTCACGGACGTTCAAGCCTCGTCGAGCTCCTCGCGGTCCAGTCGCTCGAGGCCGATGCGGCCTGCATCCTCGTCGAGGTCCTCGCGATCGAGCCGGTCGAGCCCGACGTAATCCGCGGATGGATCGTCGCGCCGCGCATTCTTCAGCGTATTCACAGCCCTGCCTCCCACGGCCGAACAGCGGAGCATCCAGCGTGCCGAGGGCGCCCAAAGGGCCTTTTCGAAACAGCGTCCCGTTGCCGTGTTTCGCCGTGCGTTTCGATCGACGGGGGCTGCGCGCAACGAAACGTCCGCGCAATCAGCGCGATCGTTGAACGAACGCCCAGGGCAACGGCGATGCAATCCGGCTAGGAGCGCCCATCAGGGAGGCAATCGAAACGAAAATCGTGACGGCGTGATCCGCCGATGTTTCGAATTGGCCTCCGACACCGTCTTGGACGTCGAACGCTGCGGCGCGTCGCGACCGAGCAATCGAAACGAAGATCGGAACACGCGAAACACGGCGTGTGTCGCCGCGGCCGGCGAGACCGAGCTTCACGACGCGCGAGGCGCCGCGGTGGACGCGCGGGCGGCCTTGATGGCGCTGAGGTACTTGCGCGCGTTCTGGCTCACGCCCGAGTCGCCGCCGCGAGCCCGGGCGACGTCGACCAGGTCGGCGCCGGCGCCGACGGCGCTCGCCCCGGCGCCGATGAGATCCGCCACGGTCGCCAGCGACACGCCGCCGGTGGGGACGAGGTCGATCTGCGGCAGGGGAGCCTTCAGCGACTTCAGGTAAAGCGCGCCGCCCATGGCGCCGCACGGGAACACCTTGACCATGTCGGCCCCGCTGCGCCACGCGCGCACGACCTCGGTCGGCGTCAGCGCGCCGGGGAGCACCGCCACGCCGTACGTCCTGCAGCAGCGGATGATGCTCTCGTCGACCATCGGGCTCACCACGAACGTCGCCCCCGACATGATGCACGCACGGGCCGTCTCGGAGTCGAGCACGGTTCCGGCTCCGAGGACGACGCTGTCGCCGTAGCGCCGCGCAAGCTGCTCGATGATCCGGAGCGCTCCCGGGACCGTCATGGTCAGCTCGATGATCTCGACCCCGCCCTCCCGCAACGCATCGACGACGCGCAGCGCGTCGTCCTCCGACGGGGCGCGCACCACGGGGATGAGGCCACTGTCGGCGATCCGCCTAAGCGTCTCGTTCTTCGCCATCGCGCGGTCGCTTCCTGGCGGGGTGGCCGCCGCTGACGTAGTCCGCGCGGTAGGGAGTGAACACGTCGAGCACGATGGACGCCTCGATGGCGCGTGCCTGGTGCTCGATCCCCCCGCGCAGGACGAAGCTGTCCCCAGCCTCGGCCTCGAACTCCTCCTCGGCGCCGCACTGGAACCGCAGTCGACCCTCGACGACGTAGACCATCTGGTCGTGGGGGTGCGAGTGCCGCGTGCCGACCCAGGTCCGCGTCATGCGGTGCTCGACGAGCATCATCTTCTCGTTGTGGGCCAGGATGCGCCGCAAGAGGCCCGGCTCCGGCGAGAACGACTCGACGTCGCGCGCCGTGACGAGCATCAGGTCTGGAAATACGGTTCCGTTCGTGGTCATGAGCAAGAGGTCCTCTGTTCGGCGTCATCGCTGGATGCGCGCGCTCTCCCCCTTCATCAGCCGCAAGACGTCCGAGAGCGAGGCCATCGTGGTGTCGCCTCGCGTGGACATCGCGAGGGCGCCGTGGGCCACCCCGCACTCGACGCACCACTGCGCCTCCTTTCCCTCGAGCAGCCCGTAGACCACGCCGGCCGCGAACGAGTCGCCCCCGCCGACCCGGTCGAGGATGGGGATCTCGTTCTGCAGGACCTCGTAGTACTCGCCCTGGTGGTACATGATCGCGCCCCATCCGTTGACGGACGCCGATTCGGTGGTCCGCAGCGTCGTCGCGACCGTCTGGATGTTCGGATACTCCGAGACGAGGCGCTTGATCATCTTGCGAAATTGCGACACGTCGAGGTGCCGGTAGTTGTCGTCGGTCCCGCCGACCTCGTAGCCGAGCGCCGCGACGAAGTCCTCCTCGTTGCCGAAGAGGACGTCGACCAGCGGGAGCAGCGAGCGGTTGACCGCGTGCGCCCGCGCCTTGCCGCCCTTCCGCTTCCAGAGAGACTCGCGGTAGTTCAGATCGTACGAGACCGCCGCCCCCACCTGCTTGGCGAACTCCATTCCCTCCTTCGCCACCTCGGGAGTCGTCTCCGAGAGCCCGCAGAAGATGCCGCCCGTGTGAAACCAGCGCGCTCCGTGCTCCTCGAAGATCTCGGCCCAGGGCACCTCGCCCTGCTTCATCTGCGACACGGCGGTGTGCCCGCGATCGGAGCAGCCGACGGCCGCGCGCGGCCCGAAGCCTCGCTCGGTGAAGTTGAGGCCGTTGCGCACGGCGTCGCCCACGCCGTCGAAGGGGACCCAGCGCAGATAGTCGAGATCCACCCCACCTTGCAGGAGCAGGTCCTCGACGAGCCGCCCGACCGGGTTGTCCGCGAGCGCGGTGACGAGCGCCGTGCGCAGGCCGAAGCACCGGCGCAGCCCGCGCGCGACGTTGTATTCGCCTCCACCCTCCCAGACGCGGAAGCTTCGCGTGGTGTGAATGCGGTCTTCACCGGGGTCGAGGCGCAGCATGACCTCCCCGAGCGACACCAGATCGAACACTCCCTTGCCCTTGGGCTTGACCTTGAACATCGTGCGTCTCCTGGCGCTAACGGCCCATCCATCCGCCGTCCACCACGAGAACGTGACCGTGGACGTAGTCGCTGGCTCTCGAGCACAGGAAGACCGCGGCCCCCGCGATGTCCGCGGGCTCGCCCCACCGGCCCGCCGGTATCCTCTCCAGGATCTGCCGGCTGCGCGTCGGGTCGTCCTGGAGGGCCTGCGTGTTGTCGGTGCGGACGTACCCCGGGGCGATGGCGTTCACGTTGACGCCCTTCGACGCCCATTCGTTCGACAGCGCCTTGGTGAGCTGCGCGACGCCGCCCTTCGAGGCGGCGTACGCCGCCACGTTGACGCCGCCCTGGAACGACAGCAGCGAGGCGATGTTGACGATCTTGCCGCGCCGCCGCTCGAGCATGTGGGCGCCGGCCACCTGCGCGAGCCGGAAGACGCTCGACAGGTTCACCTCGAGGACGGTGTCCCAGTCCGCCTCGGGGACGCTCGCCGCGGGTGCGCGGCGGATGAGCCCCGCGTTGTTGACGAGCAGGTCGACCCGCCCGAAGGTCTCGATCGTCCCCTGTACCAGGGCGGCCGCCGTCGAGCGCGTCCGCAGGTCGCCCTGCAGCGCCAGCGCGCGCCGACCGAGCTTGCGGACCTGGTCGCAGGTCGCGTCGGGTGAGCGGCTGTTGCCGTGGCAGGCGACGTCGGCGCCGGCCTCGGCGAGCGCCGTCGCGATGGCGGCCCCGATTCCCGTGGACGCACCGGTCACGAGCGCCACCTGTTCCGCGAGGGGAGGACTCCGGAATCCCACGTAGCTGATGGCGCCGACCACGAAGAGCCCCTCGCTGCACCAAGCGTGCCCCGGCGGCCTCGGGCGGCTGGAGGTCACCGTCCGCAACGCTCGAAACGTACCTGCGCATCGGGGGACGTTCCGATCCGGCCGTCGCAGCCCGGCGCCGAGGGCGGGGGATGCCGCCCCGGACGTCGTGGCCGCCATGCGAGGTGCCCTCGACCGCCCCCCGTGAGGCGCACGCGCCCGACCACCGGAACGCGCCGCGAAACACCGACACGCGGCCGTGTGCCGCATGCCGGGCAGGGACCCTCGAACGCGCGTGCCCTCTGCCGGATTCATCGCAACGTCACCCCGAACTTCGAATCAACCGCGTGTTCCGGTGCTCAGCGAAGCTGGCAGAGCTCCAGCACGTCCATGTCGGTGTAGTCCTGGTTCTCGCCGCCCATCGCCCAGATGAACGAGTAGCTGCCCGTGCCGGCCCCCATGTGGATGGACCACGGCGGCGAGATGACGGCCTGCTCGCTGCGCATCACGATGCTGCGCATCTCGTCCGGTTGCCCCATGAAGTGGAACACGCAATCGTCGGGCTTCATCCCGAAGTAGAAGTAGACCTCCGACCGCCGGTCGTGCAGGTGCGGTGGCATCGTGTTCCAGACGCTGCCCGACTTCAGGATCGTCAGGCCGAGGAGCAGCTGGGCGGACTTGCACGTCTCGGGGACGATGTACTGGTAGATCGTGCGCTCGTTCGACGTCTCGCGCGCGCCGCGCTCGAGGGGCTTCGCCTGGTCGATCGAGATCTTCACGGCCTCGAAGCGCGCGTGAGCCGGAGTGCTCACGAGGTAGAACTTCGCCGGGTTCGCGGGCGCGGTCGACTCGAGGACGACCTCGACGGTCCCGCGCGGGACGTAGAGGCCGTCGCGCGCCTGCACGTCGAAGGCGTGGCCGTCGACGCGGACGCGTCCGGGGCCGCCGACGTTCACGAGGCCGACCTCGCGTCGATCGAGGAAGGGCGCTCCGCCCTTCTGCACGGGGAGCTTCAGCGGCGCGTTCACCGGCATCGCCCCTCCGACGACGAAGCGCTCCACGTGCGCATAGGTGAGGCGCAGCGCGTCCTCGGAGAACAGCGTCGAGAGCACGTAGCGCTCGGCGAGCGTCGCCGCGTCGGCGCCGCGCATCATGTCGGGGTGGGTCGCCTGCAGGATCTTGTCGTACATGGTCATGGTGCTCACGGGCCTCCGCATACGGCTTGCACGCCCTCGAGGCCCACGGTCCCGACGTCGGCGTGCGTCAGCATCTCGAACGCGATGTGGTGGGTCGCCATGACCCAGCTCGCCGGTGGCGCCTTCCGGAGGCCGTGCACCAGCTTGGAGGTGTTCGGCATGCTCATGCCGAGACGGTTGACGTATTCGTTGTACGCGACCTCCCAGGTCGGCTCGACGACGAACGTCGTCAGCGAGCCGACGCCGAGCAGCGTCAACGTGGGTTTGCCGTCGGCGTTCGGGCAGAGAGTCCCGTCGTTCGTCACCGGCAGGGTGATGGCCTTGGTGAGCGGAATCGGGTAGGGCGGCTGGTTGCCCGAGCCGTCCGCGGGCTGCCCGCTCGCGAGGGCGGCGTCGAGGTAGTAGGCGGCGTTCTCGACGCACGCCACGATGCGCTTGGCCTGCTCGCGATAGAGGTCGATCCCCTGGATCCGGGCCGTCTCGGCGCCGTTCATCATGGCGGCCAGCCCGTACTGCACGTGGTCCATGTCGCGGCACGTCTCCTGGCACGTGCCGTCCTCCGGCGCGCGGTACAGCTGCGGAGGGCTCGCGTCCGGCCCCGCGTCGGGCGCGAGGTCGGACCAGGCCGAGAGTCCCCCCGCCTGTCCGAAGTACCCGTACGGATCGGCCACCCGGCTCGCCGTCGTCGCGTACCCGCCGCCCTGGGCATACGGGGGCACCTGGCACGGCACCTGGGGATGCGCCCCGTCGAGCGCGGAGAGGTAGCAGTACGGGGGCGTTCGCTCCCTCCAGAGCGCGACCCCTTGCGCGAACAGATCGTGGTCGTCGAGCAGGACGCCGATCTGGATCATCGAGTCCGCGACGCTCAGCACCCAGTTGCCGTTCTGCCCGTACGCCGAGTCGCCCGGCTGCGAGACGCCCGGCCGGACGAGACGCAGGCGCCCGACGAAGGCCCGCTGCATCATCTGCTTGAACGCCGTCACGTCGGCCGCGCTCCAGTCCGGGTCGAGCTGCATGATCTCGGCGGCGCGGGCGAACTGGCTGCCCATCCAGCCCGCCTGGAGCCCGGCGTTGTATCCGAGGTGGTCGTTCAAGCTCGACCAGGCGTTCAGGATCGCGATCGCCGTCTTGCCGTACCCGTCGCGGTCCGGGCCGTCGGGGCTCAGGTACCAGAAGAGCGCCTGCGTGTACGCCGCAACGCCGTCTTCCTTCTCGTCCGTGCAGTGGATGTCCGGGTCCGAGACGGAGCCGCACAGGACGTAGCCCGCATCCACCGCCGGCGTCAGGAGCGTCTTGGCAGCCGCCCCCAGCGTGTGCGGCGCATACCCCGGCATCCCGGGCGGAGAGCCGCCGGCATCCGAGGGGGACGCCTTCGCGGCGGCGAACGCGGACGTCCACGGCTCGGCGCCCTGGGCGAGCTGCGTCTTGACGAAGTCGAGCTGCTCCTGCGTGACGATCACGCCCGGGTGCTTGAAGGCCACCGTCGGATCGCCGCGGCTCTCGCCCGAGAGCGTGAGCGCCGCGAGGCCCAGCGCCACGCCGCACGTCGTCCGCAGCTTCACGGCGCACCTCCGTCCGTCAGGGCCATCATCTCGGCGACGATGCCCAGGCAGGTCGTGCTCGCGCCGGCCGGCGCGACCGCCGGCGACGGACACGACGTGCCGGGCGGGAACAGCTTGACGACGGCGGTGCCACCGTCCCCGGCGAGCCTCCAGCGCTCGTAGCGGAGGCTGTTCTTGAACGTCCCGCTGTTGGCGTTGGCCACGAGCTCCTCGTTGTAGAAGTCGAGGGCTTGCTGCAGGCTGGCGCCCTCCAGGCTCACGAACTGTTGATCGAACGCGGGGCCGCTCAGCGACTGGAGCTGCGTCAACGCCGGCTGCACCAGCGCCGTCGCGGCCTCCTTCTCCGGGCAGTCGAAGGTGAAGTCGATCCCGAGCTTCGGGGCGATCGAGTCGAGATCCGCGAGCGCAGCGGTGAAGTCGTCGTTCATCTGCTGGGCGATGGCCCTCACCGTCGGGCTCGTCGCGGATTGCGCGCCCAGCGCGCCGACCTGCTGCTCGACCGAGAGGATCGCCCTCGCCGCGACGGCGATGCAGCTCTGGACCGGGATCGCCTTGGTGCCGTCGATCGCCGGGGGCGCGCCGTCGAGCACGACGCACGACGTGGGGAAGGTGCACGGCGCCGGCGCGGCCGTATCCGGGTTCTTGCTGCACGCGGCGCCGCCCACCACGGCGGCCACGGGGCCCGCCACGACCGACGCAGCCAGCAGGGCGCTCTGCCACGTTCTCATCGCATTCTCCTCAAAAGACGTAATACGTGGCGAGCGATTCCCTGTGATTGACCTCCTGGCCGCCGTCCAGGAACGTCTGCAACAGGTTGGAGTACTCGAACGCGACCTGGAAGTTGGGCACGATGGCCCAGAACACCCCGGCGGCGAGAAACTGCTGCTTGTTGAAGATGGTCGAGACGGCGCCGGCCTTCGGCGGCAGCAGGCGCGCCAGGTTGTCGGACTCGAGGTGCGTGTAGTTGCCGAACAGCCACACGTTCCCGGGCCCCGGCAGGTAGTACTGCAGCCCGACGTTGATCGACTGCCAGTCGACCGCGTGCAGCGTCCCGGTCGGGTCGTAGTAGGCGAAGCCCGGGTCGATGTTGAGCTGGGGCGGCGCCGCGGCGTACGGGGGCGCTCCGACCGCCGCGGGGCGGAGCTGCGCCGGCGCGCCACCCGTGACGCCCAGCCACTCGTCGGCGATGCCGTAGCCGGTGGCGAAGGAGGCCGTCGCGCTCAGCGAGTTGCCCGCCTTCGCCAGGCTCTCGGCGGGAATGATGGGCACGAAGGCGTCGAGGGACACGCCGGCGCCGTTCTCGGTGTTCGAGCTCGTTGGGCTGACCGCCTGCTCCTGCACGCGGAATTGCCGCATGGTCCCCGAGACGCCGACGGCGAGCGCGTCGACCTTCGTGCCCAGGGCGCCCGGCGTGTGGACCCCCATCCAGTCCTTGAACTCGACGCGCAGCGCCGCCACGCCCTCGGGCACCTCGGAGTCGCGCTGCGGCGGCCGCGCCGCGGCCAGGGCCAGGTAGACGTCGACGTGAGAGCTCGTGAACTTGTGCGAGAGCCGCAGCTGCGCGGTCCGGCTGAAGACCTCGCCGGGAATGCCGAGGAACGTGAGCGACGCCGGAAAGAAATAGGGCTGGCTCCCGAACAGCGTGTACGTCAGGCCGCCCAGGACGTCGACGACCGGCGTCTCGAGCTTTCCGTAGCAGTGGAAGAGGCGGGCGGTGGGCGAGTTCTGGAGCCCGCTCTCGCTGTTTCCGTTCTGCGGGGACCCCGGGATGTTCCCGTTGAAGTCGATGCGGCAATGGCCCGTCGCCTTCATGTCCCACAGCTCGGGCCCCTCCGCCTGCAGCCCGATCTGCGTGTTGCGCGCGGTGAAGTTCGCGCGCCCGTGCGTCCCGGCGTACGTGTTCACGCGCGAGATGGGGTTGCTGCCGCCGTAGCCGTCCTGGAAGCTCTCGGTCGAGTCGTGGAAGCCGTCGAACTCGATGAAGTTGAGCAGGGTGACCTTGAACTTGCCGAACATCGTCGACGCGGGCTCTTTCAGGAAGACCTGCTTCGTCGGCGCCGGAGGCTCCGCGGGTGGCGGGGGCGCGGGCGGCGCGGGCGGCGCGGGCGTAGGCGGCGCGGCCACTCCGTTGTCGGCGGGTCCTGGCTCCGGAGGGGGCTGCGCGGCCGCCAGACTCGGCCAGGCCAGCATCGTCAACAGGCCCCATGCGCACGACGTCGTCCTGATCTTCATGGAATCCGAGCTCGCGTTCGAAGGTGCGGGTGGTTCACGACGGCAAGCGGGTACGTTGGCCGGAGCGCGCCGGCCCCTGCGCAGGCGCGAGGGGCGCCTGCAGTTTGGTTGCGCTCAGTGGCTGCCCACGCCGAGGAGGCGATCCGCGGAGACCGGCTGCAGCCGCGGAGACAGGAGGTGAATGAGCGCGATGGCCGTCAGATAGGCCGTGGGAGGCAGCAGGAAGAGCACGAGGTACCCCGACGCGCCCATCATCTGAAGGACCGATCCGGCGAGCTTCGCGATGAACATCCCGCCGATCGCTCCGGCCATGCCGCCGAGGCCGACGACGGAGCTGACCGCCTTGGTCGGAAACAGGTCGGACGCCAGCGTGAAGAGGTTCGCGGAGAAGCCTTGATGGCCCGCGGTCGCCAGGCCCACGAGGAGCACCGCGACGGCCGTCGACTGGGCCCGGGAGGCGAAGGCGATGGGCACGACCAGGCAGGCGCACGCGATCATCGCGGCCTTGCGCGAGCGGTTGACCGTCCAGCCCGACCGGATGAGACTCGACGAGAGCCAGCCACCGGCGATGCTCCCGAAGTCCGAGACCAGATAGATGACGACCAGCGGCAGCCCCATCTTGGTGAGCGTGAGGCCGTGCGTCTTGTTCAGGAAATCCGGGACCCAGAACAGGTACAGCCACCAGATCGGATCGGTCAGCGCCTTGCCGAGCGCGAAGGCCCATGTCTGCTTCCATGGCAAGAGCCGCGCCCACGGGACCTTCGGACAGCTCGGCGCCCGATCGCTGGCGATCCACTCCCGCTCGGCCTGGCCGATCCGCGGATGGTCGTCGGGCGTGTGGTAGGTGGCCAGCCACAGCGCCGTCCACGCGAGGGCGAGAGAGCCCGTGACGACGAACGACGCGGAGATGCCGACCGCCGGCACGATGAGCGGGAGCATGAGCGGCGTCACGATGGCCCCGACGTTCGTGCCCGAGTTGAACAGGCCGAGGGCGAACGCACGCTCGCGCCTCGGAAACCACTCGGCGATGACCTTCACGGCCGCGGGGAACATGCCCGCCTCGCCGATGCCCAGGGCGAAGCGCGCCACCTTGAACCCGGTCGCGTCCGTCGCGAGCGCGTGGCCGGCGGCCGCCAGTCCCCAGATCGTCGCGGCGACGGCGAAACCCTTCTTGGTCCCGACCTTGTCGACGAGCCAGCCCATCGAGACCATTCCGATGGCGTAGGCGAGCTGGAACCAGAAGATGATGTCGCCGTAGTCCTTGTCGCTCCAGCCCTGGAGCCGCGACAGATCGGGCTTCAAGAGCCCGATGACCTGGCGATCGACGTAGTTGATGGTCGCCGCCAGAAAGATGATGAGGCAGATCGTCCAGCGGTACTTGCCGACACGGCCCGCGAGGACACCGAGTCGGTCGCCCACGCCGGCGGCAGCCGCGTGCTGCGGCGCGCGATTGCTCGACTCGAGCGACGACTCGTTGACCATGTAGCCAAAGCGGAGCAACCAGCATGCCACGGGAAAATCGTGCCGAGTCGCGTCACGAATTCGGCCGCTTCGACGCACGATGCGGGCGAATGCGAAACGGCCAAGGGTATTGCCGTATCGACGCGTGTTTCGATCCGGGCGGCGCGAGGTGACCGGCACCGCCACGGCACGGGAGGGTGAGGGAGCCGCAGGCGCGTCGCCGGGGGAAACGAGCGCGAAATGGACACGACCTGCGAAACACGGGAAACGCTGCGTGTTTCGCCCACCCGAATCGGTTGGACGCCACGTCGAAACAGGACCGGTGATGGCCGAGGTGCGCGCCCGCGGCGCCCCTCCTTATCAGTACCCATCGCCGACATCCCTAGTCAGGGCACCGTGACCGACCCTCCGCACGGCACGACGACGCGCTGATCGTGGCCCGCGCTCCCGACGCGGACGGTTCGGACGCCGCACCGCACGTCGAACGCGCGGTGGCCCTCGCCGATCACCCGCCCGTCGACCCAGATGCGGTGCGTGACCGCGCGGGGAGGCGTCAGCAGCGTGCCCCGGGTCGGTGCCGGTGCGGGTGCGACCGGTGGGGGCACCGCAGACTGCGCCGCGACGGGTGGTGGCGTCGCGGGCGGCGATGGGGGTGGCGGCGCGGGCGGAGCGACGGCGTGCGAGGTGACCGCGGAGGCCTGGGGCCGCTGGATCGCGACGCTCGGCACCGCGTGCGCGCCGTTCTGCGGCCGCGGTGCCGCCCGCTCCGCGGTCTTCGGCGCACGATGAAGGATTGCCATCCACCACGGCGCGAAGAACGCGAGCGCCACCGTCGCGATCGTGGCCGCGGCCAGCGCCACCCACCGCTGCAGTCGCGCCACGCGACGGCGCGCCGGCGGGGCGGGCGCTTCGGGCTCCGGGCGGAGCGAGATGGTCGAGGGCCGCACCGAGCGAGGGACGAGGACCTCGTCGAAATAGAAGACCTCCGTGCGATCGGGCTCGGAGGGAAGATCCGCGGGCACGAGCGCGCTCGGCGCCCTGGGCGTCGTGTGCCACGACGGGTCCGCGCGCATCGGGGCGAGGGCCTCGGCGCACGCATGCCGCGCGGCTCGCAGGCTGACCATCGACCCCAGGACCGTCGCCATCGCGCCCGCCGTCGCACGGCGCGCGCCAGGGTCGGGCGCGAGCGCGAGCTCGATCACCTTGCACAGAGCAGGGTTCAGGTCGGGCCGCAGCGACGCGAGCGGCGGCAACGAGGGGTAGGCCATCGCCTGCAGGAGCTCCAGCTCCGGCATCGCGTCGACGTCGAAGGCGCGCCGGCGCGCCAGCAGCTCGTAGAGGACGAGCGCGGCCGAGTACACGTCGGTGCGCGCCGACTCGGGCTCGCCCAGCGCCTGCTCCGGCGCCATGTACCCGTAGGTGCCGCGAAGCCGTCCCGGGTACGTCGCGTCGTTCGCGACGAGGCGCTTGGCCATCGTGAAGCCGGTGAGCTTCGCGTCCCCGGTCCACGCGAGGCGGACGTTGCCGGGGTGCACGTTGCGATGCACGACGGGAGCGGGCTCGCCCGTGTCCGGATCGCACGCCTCGTGCGCCGCCGCGAGCCCCGAGAAGAGCGCGTGCCCGATGTAGAGGACGACCGGATCGATCAGCGCCGGCACCGCGCGGGCCGCTTCCGCGAGGGAGGGGCCGGGCACGTACTCGAGGACGAGCAGGGGCCTGCCCCCGGTCCGCGCGAACGCGTGGAGCTGCACGACGCACGGCCCGGACACGCGCGCGAGCGCCAGGGCTTCGCGCGCCAGCTCGCGCGTCTCGTTCTCGTCGGCAGGCGCGGCGTACCGCTTCACCAGGACCGCACGCTGGAAGCCACCGGGCCCATGGGCGCGCGCGAGCAACGTGTCGCATCGTGGGCCCCTCGCGAGCACGCGAAGGAGCTCGTACTCACCGAGCCACTCGGCGTCGCGGTCGTTCACGGTCGTGTCTGGCGGCAATGAGCCACCGACTGGCCGATCGCGTCTTCTGAAATCGCCTTCCCGGGCGTTTCAGTTGTCATGCCGATCGGTAGGCGAGCTCCGCGCTAGTGCCCTGCCGGGTCTACGGGGATCGCCCACGGGAAGACGTAGGCCTGGAGGAGCGCGATGACGCCGATGACCGCGGCGCCGGCGACCGAGTGCCACCAGACCCTCCGGAAGATAGGTCCGAGCGCGTGGGCGCGCTCGTGCGGGTCCTCGTAGCAGGCCGCGCAGGCCACCATGATCGACTGCGCGTCGATCATCTTGCCCATGACGCCGCCGGTCGAGTTGGTGGCCACGATGAGGACGGGATTGAGGCCGAGCTGCTGGGCCGTGATCCGCTGCAGGCTCCCGAAGAGGGCGTTCGACGCCGTGTCCGAGCCCGTGAGGAACACGCCGAGCCACCCGAGGTAGGCCGCGAAGAACGGGTAGGCCGCCCCGGCGTTGGTGAACGCCAGGCCGAGGACGGCGTCCGTCCCCGCGTACCGCGTGAGGTAGCCCAGCCCGAGGACCTGGCCGATGACCAGCACGGGCGTCTTCATGCGCTGCAGCGTCCGGCGGACGGTCTGCTTCCACTGGGCCGCGGTCATGCGCAGCGCGAGGCCGGACAGGATCGCCGCGACGAAGACCCCCGTGCCGGCGGCCGAGAGCCAGTTGACCGTCAGCTGCGCGGCCTCGGGCTTCGCGCCGGGCGCGGCCACCGGCGGAGAGCGCTGCACGAGGTTGTGCAAGGCCGGCATGTCCCATTTCGGGAGCGACAGCGTCCCCGAGAGCTTCGCGCCGAGGAGCGTCGTGTCGAGCTTCACACCCTCGAAGAGGTTGTTCAGCGTCGTCTTGAAGTCGTGGTGCGTCTTCGGGTCCTGGTAGCCCCACAGGGCGCAGCACACGATCAGGATGGCCCACGGGGTCCAGGCCTGGATCGTCTCGCGCGCGCCGTACCTGTAACTCCACCCGGCGGCGGGCGCGTGCGACGCGGCGTCGCCGCCGGCGGCCTCACGCTGCGAGGCCTCGCGCTCGGACTGGAGCAAGAAGCGGGTCTTCGGGTGCCAGACGAATCGCAGGAAGAGCGCCGTGCACACGACCGAGACGACGCCCGAGACGACGTCCGTCGTGAGGTAGAGCGACGGCTGGCTCGAGGAGACGTACTGCATGATCGCGAACGACCCGCCCGAGACGGCCGCGGCCGGCCAGACCTCGAACGCCTGGCGCCACGTGCCGCCCTCCATCTTGACGAACGTGACGACCAGCCAGAACGGCACGAGGATCGACACCCACGGCAGCTGGTGGCCGGCCATCGTCGCCAGGGTCAGCTGATCGATGCCGCTCACCGACGAGAGGGCCACGATGGGCGTCCCGATCGCGCCGAACGCGACGGGCGCCGTGTTGGCGAGCAGGTTCAGCACCGCCGAGTGAAACGGCCGGAATCCGAGGCCGACCATGATGGCGCCGGCGATGGCCACCGGCGTGCCGAAGCCCGACGTCCCCTCGATGATGGCGCCGAACGAGAACGCGATGAGCAGCACCTGCAGGCGCCGGTCGAACGAGATGCCGATGATGGACTCCTTGACGATCTCGAATTTCCCGGTGACGACGGTCATCGTGTAGAGAAACATCGCCGCGAGGACGATCCAGATGATGCCCAGGAAGCCGGAGAGCGTTCCCAGGGTGAAGGCCGAGACCGCGCCGGCGATCGGCATGCGGAAGACCAGGCACGACACGACGAACGCCGCCACCACGCCGAAGAAGGCGGCGTACGGCGCGGGGATGCCGAGGTGCCTTTCACCGTTGCGGTCGCGGTGCGGATGCAGCGCGATGAAGTAGAGCAACACCAGGATGGGGACCGCAGCCATCACCGTCGACAGGAAGACGTTCCCGGTCGGGTTGTAGTTCTGCTGGTACATGCTCCCTCCTAGGCGACGACGACGTTCTCCCGCTCGGCCGCGCGTTCCGCCGCGTCGACGCTGACGGCCGACGGCGCGCGCAAGAGGGCGTCGCGGTCGAGCCCGAACGCGAGCAAGAGCGCGCGCGACGGGGCGAGCCCCAGGTCGTGCTCGGTCAGGAAGAGGCGCGCGAGCTCGACGGCGTACGCGCGTGACAGCACGCCGCGGGGGATGCCGTCGAAGCGCTCGGCGCGCCGCCGGCTCGGCACGGTGGAGGCGACGAGCGCGAGGAACGTCGCGTGGTAGAGCGCCCGCAGGCGCGGGCGGGCATCGGGCGCTCGCGCCAGCGCCTGCCGCAGGAAGTGCACGTTGAGCGGCACGTGGAACGACTCGTCGCGCGTGAGGATGGCGAGCATCTGCCGCACGGCCGGGTGCGAGGCCCGGCGCAGCGCGAGGCGGTACGTCGTCGAGCCGATCGTCTCGAACATGAGGTTCACGAGCACGATCGACTCCATCCGCTTCGCGCGCCCGTACAGGCGGTAGAACGTGCGGGTGGTCCTCCCCATCGGCCGCACCTCGCCCCCGATCCAGGCGAGGAACTCGGTCAGCAACGCGCGGTGCCACCCCTCCTCGTCGCCGTAGAGCCTCAAGCACTCCGCGAGGTCCGGATCCCAGCGCGCCGTCTCCGCCGAGAGCTCGTGCGCCTGGCGCAGCCCCGACTCCTCCGCGCGAAACGCGGCGTTGAAGAACGCGATCGCCGCGCGCCGTTCGTCGTCCGACGCGAACGCGATGGGCCGGGACAGGTCGAGCTTCTCCTCGGTCATCCTCGCGCGCCGCCTGCGCAGCGTGGCGAGCCACCACGACGTGGGCCGGGTCGTCATCGCGCGGAACCCGTCAGAGCCCCATGGGGATGTCGAGCGCGCGGTGCTTGCGCCAGGCGCGGTCGCCGCCGGCGATCTTCTTCTCCGCGAGCTCGTGCATCAGCAGGTTGAGCGGCCAGTAGGCCACGTTCTGGATCCACGAGTGCCGCAGGCCGAAGTCGTAGCGGCGGCGGATCGACGACATCGAGTACATCGACTGCCAGGCCCGCACCCAGCCGGCGCGCAGCGTCTCTCGCGACATGGTGGCCGGGCGATAGAACGGCGCGTCGGTGTCGTGGTCGGTGCCCAGCCACCACGCGTCCTTCGTGAGGCGGCCCTCGGCCTTGAGGCGCTTGTAGAGCGCCGTGCCGGGGTAGGGCGTCAGCAGCGCGAAGACGGCCATCGTGACCTTGGCGTCGATGCAGAACTCGACCGTGCGCTCGAAGGCGTCGGGCGAGTCGTCGTCGAGGCCGAAGATGAAGCTGCCCCAGACGCCGATGCCGTGGTCCGACAGGCAGCGCACGACCTCGCGGTACTTGTGCGGCTTGTTCTGCTTCTTGCCCGCGTGGCGTACCGCATCGTCGGCCACCGACTCGAACCCGATGAGGAGCGCGCGGCACCCCGAGCGCGCCATCACGGCGACGTTGTCGACCTTGTGCAGCGCCGCGAGCGAGGCCTGCCCGACCCAGTGCTTGCCGAGCGGCACCATCGCCTCGAAGAGCTCGT
>Ga0070730_10002299_pt1 | contig 17451 bp, 16 predicted proteins | sample Coa_R1_3_FD_66447 | JGI IMG/M metagenome (GOLD analysis project Ga0070730, IMG submission 66447) | Surface soil microbial communities from Centralia Pennsylvania, which are recovering from an underground coalmine fire - Coalmine... | ecosystem: Environmental > Terrestrial > Soil > Unclassified ... | reverse complement strand
GGAAGCTCCTGTTGAAGAGCGTGCGCGCAGCTGTGCCGGAGCATTTGATGCGAAGCAGTCAGAGTAGATAGTTTGAATCAGGCCGCGCGGCGTTCATAACGATGGTGCAGTCCGCCGACCCGTGGGAGTTCAATCACTCTTCCCACAGATGGCGGCTGAACCGGCCGTGGAACCGGTGCATCCTTGGCCAATCCCAAGTGGGTGCGCGAGTTTTCATAATATTCAAGATATGACTTTAGGTCCGCCGTAACCCTTGTTCGTTGAAGATCATCACGTGGTCTAAACACTCGCGGCGGATCGAGCCGATGAGTCTTTCAACATATGCGTTCTGCCAAGGAGAGCGGGGTGCGCTCAGGCGCAACTATTTCTTGTCTGACTTTTTGTCAGCTATCAAGAAGATATTGCAAGCACCTTTTTTACTCCCGACCGAGCATCGGCGTGCGTTAAGCGATGGCCATGGGCACGCGCCACTTGATCATCGCGACTTTCACGGCGTCGTTCACGACCAGGCACGAGACTATGGCATAGGCGAAAACCGCGAACGTCTGCGACCAAGGCAATGGCATGAGTCCAGGAAGACCCACACGCGTCAGGATGGTCCCCGTGAGCGCATCCACAATGAGAGCAGCCATGAGGGCCTTGCTGGGCGTCGTCGACCAGAACGAACGTCGCTCGCGCGCGGACAACACGGAGAACACAGCAAAGTAGAGCAGCAGCAGGAAGCTGAAGGTGTACAGGCTATTGTTGTTAGTCGCCAAACCGAAGCGCGACCAGCCGATCCTCAAGAGCAGGAGCGCTTCCGCGACCATGGCAACGCCCAGGATCACCGACACCGTGATGAACCCCCCGATGTTCCACGTCTCTGGTTTCCTTGACGGCCGTACATGGTCGGTAGCAAGGGCGATCTTGGCGAAGTCCGTCATAAAAGTCAGCAGTAGCATCGCAAAGGCGGAGACGACGAACTTACCGGTCACCACGTAGGCGATGGCCACGAATGCCGCCTTGAGGATGGTCCGGCTGATCTTGTTGATAATCCACGTCAGGATACGCTGGTAGATCGTCCGCCCCTGCTCGACCAGCGCTACGATGTTCGTCAAACCCGGTTCGGTTAGGACGACGCTCGCGGCGCCCTTCGCCACGTCGGTCGCGGTGCTGACGGCAATGCCAACTTCGGCCTGGCGGAGCGCGGGCGAATCGTTGACTCCGTCACCTGTCATGCCGGTGACATGCCCCGCGCCCTGCAGGTGCATCACCACGATATATTTGTCCTCCGGAAATACCTCCGCGAAACCATCGGCACCTGCGAAAAGATCAACCGTCTTGTTGTCGATTTGCGTGCTCGCGGCCTTCAGGTCGGCCATACGCCGAATATTGGGCAACCCCACGCCACGCGCGATTTCGCTCGCAACCGCTAGCGCGTCACCGGTGAGCATCTTCACGGCCACGCCGCGGTCTTTGAGTGCTGCGATGAGTTGCCTGGCGTCCGGTCGCGGCGGATCATACAACGACACCAATCCGACCAAAACCGGCGGGCCCGTCTCGGGTCCGCGTGCCACCGCCAGCGTCCGATAGCCCTTAGCGGCCGACGCGCTGACGCGCTCCTCCAGCGCCTCGATGGCCGGAGGCTGAAATCCGCAAGCTTCGGCGATGGTGCGCACGGCGCCTTTCATCACGCGCAGCCGCTGCCCGTTCTGCTCGACTACGGCTTCCGTCCGTCGGTTTTTCGCATCAAACGGCGCGAACGAGACGGGCACGACCTCGGGGAGGTTGTCGAAGATGTGCCTCTCCTTTGCCGCAGCCAGGAACGCGAGGTCAATCGGATCCTGGTTGGATTCCTGCGAAGCGAGTGCGCCGGCGAACAGCACTTCGGCTTCCGTCGCGTGCTCCAGCGGGATCACGCCGGTGACGGCCAGTTGATTCATCGTGATCGTGCCGGTCTTGTCCACGCAGAGCACGTCCATCGTTGCGGCATCCTCTGCGGCGCTAAGACGAGTGACCAGCACGCCGCGCTTGGCCAGCTCCTTCGACCCGACCGTCATGCTGACCGTGAACATGACGGGGAGGGCGACCGGCACCGCGCTCATCAGCAGGACGAGCATGAGCGGGACCATTTCGATGAGCGGCGCACCGCGGATCAGCGACAGCACGACCACCACGCAAAGCAGCGCGCCGACGATGACGAAGAGCCAGCGGACGACCTTGGTCACCACGGCTTCAATATGGAGCTTCGGTCGCGCCTGCTGCACCAGTTCCGTGGTGCGGCCAAAATAGGTCTTCGCCCCGGTCAGCATGACCACGCCGTTGCCCTCGCCTCGGCGGACGACGGACCCCGAGGAGAGCACTTCGCCGGGCGCCTTGTCCGCGTCCTTCGATTCCCCGGTGAGCGCTGACTGGTCCACGGTCAGCGCTCCCGTGAGAAGCTTAACGTCCGCCGGAATGATGTCGCCGGGTCGCATGCGAACGATGTCGCCGGGGACTAGCTCGCGGGCGGGAATGACCTGCCAGATCGAATCGCGCCGGACGCGCGCATTGACCTGCAACCTTCGGCGCAGTGCCTCAACGACACCGGCGGCTCGGCTTTCCTGCATAAAGCTCAACACGGCGTTGATAAGCAGCAGCGCGCTCACCACCACGAGGTCTGAATATTTTCTGAGGACGGCTGACAGAACCAGGATCAGTTCAAGCATCCACGCCGAAATTCCCCAGAATTTCCGAAGGAATTTGAGGACCGGGTGCCCTCTTCTTTCGGCTACTTCGTTGTAGCCGTGCTCCTTTCTGCGGACGTCCACCTCCGCGCGCGCGAGCCCGGTCTCGGGGTTGACCTGGAGCGCTGCGAGCGTGTCGGGAACCGACGCGGAAGCGATGTCAGGGGGATTGACGTTTCCTGGCTTCGACGGCGTTCGCTCCACTGTTGAATTTTTCGTGACGGCTTGCATCGTGACGATTCCTCTACCGACATGTATCCCGTAAGGGCAAGAAACTCGTCGTTTCTACTTTGATGAAATGATCCAGAATTATTGCGCTACGGTTGACACTGTTAGCTTCCCAGGTGCTCGCTGTTTCGGCTAACCAGAATCCACAGCATATTGATGATAACTGACGTTCAGACAACCTTTTGGAGCGCAACAATTCCCATGTGCTGGCGGAAGGCATCTACGAGGGATCGGCTTTGGAACCGCTTTCAACTTCCGGGGAAGACGCCCATCCAGACAGGGCAGATGCGTGTGCCCGGCTTTCTCTGAACAATTCAACACGCATACAGGGCTGCCGCAAGGGCAGACCCCTTGTGGCGCCGCGCTTTGAAGCTCGTGGGCGTAAAGTATTCGATTTGAAGAGAGTCGCTTTCGTAACACGTACCGCTCACCACTTATTCATTTATCTAGAACCTATCTCATAAATGGTATGTGTTTTTCTTCGTGTCCAATTGGGAGATTGTCCACCGCGCTGTTGGCATTGGTGATTTGTCGCAAAATTCTGTAATTTTGTCTCGATTTAGACACGTAATAATAGATCTGTGTGGGATAAAGCCTTTTAGGCTGGAGGGGTAGTCAGTCGGAGAATCGACATGGGAAATTTCTTTACCAACGTACAGATTCTGGCTGGCAAGAACCATGGACAGTCTCGGCAGCAGGTCGTCACTGCCCTTCGGCAGTGGATCCTGAAAGACGGTTTCGTGGAGGCGAGTCCTAGTGAGGATAACCGCTACGTGCCAAGCCTGGTACTGGCTCTCACTTTTGCCCGAGTTTTCAAATGTTCAACCGAGGAAATTTTCACCCTGGAGATCCAACCATGAGAATCCTGAACAGATTCATCGACGAGCGTTTTCTCGATCACCGTCGCCGATCCACAAGCCTCGCTGGAGTAACGGCCGGCGTGTTGGCAATTTGTCTTTTCTCCTACCGGTATACCATCGACCATCTCTGGAGCTGGACCTATTCGCCGTCGGCATCACTGTTGTAGGGGTTAAGCTGGCAGCTATGATGTGGTACTACCTGACCGACTGAACAGAAAATTTGAGGAACTGAAGATGACATTTCAAAATCGACTGAAGAATCCCAATACCTTGATTCGTACTGGGTTGCTGTTTCTGATTCTTGGCAGCCTTTCACGTTGGGTCCATCCGAGCGCGAACTTCTCTGCGAATTTTATCGATGGAGCGACGGGGTGCTTCTACGGTGTTTCGATCGCCTGCATGCTTCTGGGCGTGCGGCTGAATGCCCGTCGGGGCTCGGGTATCTGCGCCACCTTGCCGCGCAGCGGTTCCCAATAAGTTTCAAGGAGGAGTTAAACGATATGGTGAATACGGCAATCTATCCGGCGACTGCGCAGCCACCGGCCCGCGCTAATCTTCTTGCTTCCTGGTGGCATACATTGGCAATCGTGTTGATCGTGCTGGCGCTGTCACTCTTAGGGGCCAAAATGGCGCCCGCTCTGGTGCAGCGGTATGGCCGTTTATTCTTCTATGCCGTCAACACCTGTGTGGAATGGTTGCTGGTGGGGATGGTTTGGTTTGGTATCCGGGTTCGTGGCGTCAGGCTGCGCGATCTGATTGGAGGCCGATGGAAGTCCATAGCTGGCGCGTTGCTCGACGGCGTGATTGCCCTGGGCTTTTGGATCGTGTCGGGGATTACTTTGAATCTAGTGGGGCGTTTTGTGCTGGGCATTGCTGCCAGGGGAGCGGTCCAGCAGTATGCCGGCTTTCTCTTTCCGCAGACGGGCATGGAAGGGATTGCTTGGGCAGTGGTGGCTCTTACCGCCGGATTTTGTGAAGAGTTGATCTTTCGTGGTTATTTGCAAAAGCAATTTCAGGCCATGACCGGAAGCGCGATGCTGGGAGCGCTGTTGCAGGCCGTGGTATTCGGCGCGGCGCACGGTTACCAGGGCATGAGGTTGATGATCCTAATTGCCGTGTACGGATTCCTGTTTGGCCTGTTGATGATCTGGCGCAAGAGCCTTCGGCCGGGAATCGCAGCTCACGCATGGCAGGACCTGCTATCCGGTTGGTTCGGACGTATGCTTCAACACGGGTGAGCCTTGTTCTCCCCCAAATTGACGTGTGGGTATTGACTCAACAGAAGTTGAAACCGCGTTGGATCGAGGAGTGGGCTGCAGAGCATGAGTAAACACGCCTGTCAGCTTGGCTGCGAACTGGAATCGCTCACTTGGTTGGGTCGCGGAGTGCCGCGCTCCTTAGGTTCAGCCTATCCGTTTCTCCCGTTTCCTCTGGGAGTGCCTCGCTAGCTGAACCGTAAGTTGGTTTCCAGCTCGCCACTTCAAACCCATCTTCAACGGCACACCAACGGGTTTCAATCCTGCGTTTGTGTGCCCAAACCGGAGTTCATGTAGAATTAACTTGGTGCTTACCTAATCCTCCGGCTTGGCAAGTCGAAATAGCCAGGACAACACATCAGGTTTTCAGCAATGGAGATTCATGCGGGAAGCAGCCAAACCCTCCCGAACCGCCCTTGGAGTCGCCGTCCGCAGAGCGTCGCACCAGCTCTACGACTCGCCTCCACTGGTGCTTGACGATCCGATCGCTGTCCCCATGCTGGGCGAAATCTACCGCCCGGTACTTGAAGATGCGGCCGCATCCATTCACGACAGGTTCTCACTCGCGATGCGAGCATGGCTTGTCGCTCGCGCCCGGTATGCCGAAGACAATCTCGCCCGGGCTGTTAGCCGAGGCGTTCAGCAATACGTCTTACTCGGCGCGGGCCTGGACACGTTTGCCCATCGTAACCCGTACTCCAGCCTTACAGTTTTTGAGGTCGATCACCCTGCTACCCAGCAATGGAAGCGCGAGCTGCTGGTTTCGAATGGATTTCCAGAGAGCTCCAATCTGCGCTACGTTCCCGTAGATTTCGAGCGTCAAAGCCTAGCCAGTCAACTGGAAAGCAGTGGCCTCAACTTCGGCGCCACAACCGTCTTCGCATGGCTCGGGGTCGTGCTGTACCTCACTCATCCAGCTTTTCGGGTCACTCGGGACCTCATTGCCACTTTTCCACCCGGTAGCGGCGTCATTATGGATTACGCCTTGCCTCGACACGCCTTGCCTCCGCATGAGATGGAAACACGCGATATGCTCGCTGCTCGCGTCAAAAGTGTGGGCGAGCCCTTCCGACTCTTCTTCACCCCGGCAGAGATCGCTGCCGAGCTAACCGCTTTTCCAGTCCTCGAGGATCTGGGCCCAAGAGAGCTTAACGCCCGCTACTTCGCTCATCGTGCCGATCAGTTGAGTCTTGTCGGTACGTTCGGAAGGATCCTCAGCGCTTGGCGCTAACAGCTTGTCGGTGGTGTAGAGCTGCGCCGTACTCCTGAACTTCTCGTACTCCTTCAGTACCTGGTCGTCGCCCACTGGCTCCAAAAAGATCCGGTCTTCTCGGTAGTAGGCAATGGCTTCACGCACAAATCGGAGATTCGTGCCGCTTGCTTATCAACGTTCTGAGCTATTGTGCACAATCTCTCGCGACCTTCGGAGATATCGCTCCACCTCATCTCGAGTGTGATGTCGAATCGACCAATCAACCTGGCGAACAATTACGTGTGCGAGATAGACACGTATAGCCGGGAGTGACGAGCTTTTGAGCAGATACTCCCAAAGCTCTTGTCGAGCCGGTTTTGAACTATACCTGTAATAAAGTAACGTCACGAGATCAAAGGCGGGGTCGCCTCCTTGTGTGCTCTCCCAGTCGATAACCCCAGTAACTCGATTACCATCTGCCAGCACATTCGATGGATTCAAATCGTAGTGCACGATCCCGCAACTCTGTGGTACGCCGTCGATATTCGACTTCACCGTGGTCTGCGCCTCAGCCAGCAGCAATGCGGTATTTGCCGAATGGGTCCTCAGCGAATCGATGACGCAATAGTCTCTGAACCCCTGGATTACACTTTCCAACATGAAAGAGCGCCAGTCTCGACCACGGTCTATCCCAGAATCCCGCTGAATTTGGTTGAGGCGAACCAATTCCACGACGTGCGCCTTGTTCAATTCAATGGGTTTTCCCGCAAGCTCTTCCTGTATCGAAAAATGAAACCCACCGAGGGCCCCGATCAGATGATATCGGGGAGCCGGATATCCTTTGGCCCTCAGGATCGCCGTAGCCTCTGCCGCGGGGCCGCTATAGGAGTCCCCTGTCGTTCGCCAAAATTGATCCGCAGTCTCGAATCAGAAGGTTAGGGGCGTGTCATTTATCATGAAGACACACCCATGTTCGACATCGTACGGCTCTGGACGGAAGCGATTCAACGCCTCTTTTCATCTCGCAAAACTCTGTTGCTGGAAAACTTGGCTCTGCGCCAGCAGCTTGCAGTCTTGAAACGCAAGAACAAACGTCCTAAGTTGAAGGTGTTAGATCGAGTGTTTTGGATCGTGATGAAGAGGCTCTGGCCCGAGTGGAAGGACTGCCTGCTTATCGTTACTCCCGCTACTGTCATTGGCTGGCACCGCGCTGGATTCCGTTTGTAGTGGACGCTCTTATCGAAAGCGAGTGCGACTGCTGGACGGAAGCGAATCGACAAAGAGACTCGCGAGCTGATCTTCCGCATGGTAGCCGAGAATCCCACCTGGGGTGCTCCGCGTATCCATGGCGAACTGCTCAAACTGGGATTTGATATAGCCGAACGAACGGTGTCGCGTTGGGCGAAACGAGCGCCACGCAATCCAGAACACGCAAAGCGCTGGCAGACCTTTCTTCAGAATCATCGCGAGGCCATTGCAGCCATGGATTTCTTTGCCGTGCCGACGGTTACATTCGGGCTGCTCTATTGCTTCTTTATCATTGGTCATGACCGTCGGCGCATCCTGCACTTGGGCGTTACCAAGCATCCGACTAGTTATTGGGTAGCTCAGCAATTGCGTGAAGCCTTTCCCTACGAACATGGGTATCGGCATCTAATCTTCGATCACGATGGGAAGTTTGGCTTTGAGGTCCAATCTGCCATCGAAGCTATCGGTCTTGAGGCGGTCCGAACCTCGGTTCGCAGTCCTTGGCAGAATGGTATTGCCGAGCGTTGGGTCGGTAGTTGTCGCCGCGACATGCTCGATCATGTGATTCCCCTCAACGAGCGACATCTAAAGCGGCTCCTATCAGAATATGTTCGCACCGCAAGAACTGCAAAGGGATGGAAAGTTATTTCTTTACCCAGGGTCAGTGGTCTGCACCATCGCTACGATCTCGCTGCTTAAGCTGCATAGCCGTCGCGCCGATTTTTCACTGAGGTGAAAATTCGCAGGCGGAACCTCGCCCTCCTCCAAGTGTCATGGTCAAACTCACAAAAAACCCTCTTATTGGCCCCTTAACGGCCCCGCGCAAATCTCTCTTTCTTCCGCCTGTCCTATACAGACTCCCCTCAGACCAAAGGGAATTCGACGGGTGTATGTCTAGAATCGGTGCTCGGCATCAAACGACGCAGTACGGCGTAGAGAAACAGGGATATTCTCGTATTCAAACCCGCAGGATCATCACTTCGGTAGCCTTTATTAGCGCTGCGGCAGTCTGCCCCCTCTTTAGTTGCATTTCCCTTGCCGAGCGTGCCGTTATGATCGACGTGATTTGCTGACCGCCAATCGAAACCTTTACCTCGGCCATCAAACCGCTGATTTGCACCGACTCTATGCGACCCACTAGCTGATTGCGACCGCTCACACGCCGGATTTCGCCTTTGCGTTGCTCTTCCGACTTCCCACGGGTCCTGAATAGCAATCTGTCGACTTCACTCTGGGGGACACGATGATGTCCTCCAGCAGTCAGAGTGCTGCGAATCTTCTTCCTGTAAATCCACTGCTTAATCGTTGGGAAGCTGATGCCTAATTGCAGCGCTGCATCACGAGGCTTAAGCAGCTCTCCGATGTTCCTTCCGGATTTGCCATTTCTTTGCATGGCGGGAAATCGTAACGTCAGCGAGGTTCAGGGTCAACCCAGCGCGACGCCGTCAGTATAGCTGATTAAAAAACCCAAACACAGCATACCGTATCGTTTTAGACAACAAAATCATACATAGTGTACACTTACGATTTCTATGCCCAATCCATTTTGTGAGGCCAAATGCGTAAAATTAACATCCCTGTCTTAGTGGCTAGTCTTTTGCTTTGCTCAACGTTCGCCTATGCGCAGGATGGGTATTTTGCTGATTGGTTCAGTCGAGTGGACAAAACGCAGGCAGAACAGCCTCACTGGATCACCCCTGTTGCAACGACCACCCCTCGTCTTGAGGAGGAGTTCCGCTATGACCAAGTTTGGCAGGTGAACCCAAAGGGAGTAACAACCGACAGCTACGACGGAGGTAAGGGTTTGGAGTTGATTCCGTTTGACAAGATGGAGGTCATTATCAATCTGCCACCCTATCTTGCTCACAACAATCCTGCCGTCCACGATGGGTTTGGTGACGTGGCTTTCCTTGTCAAGTATCGACTGCTCTCCTCAAACGAGCAACATGGGAACTATATTCTGACGGCTTTCTTGGGCTGGAGCTTGCCCACCGGATCGCACACGAACGGCTCCTTACACGCTACCATCACACCCACCATTGCCTACGGTAAGGGCTTCGGACATTTTGATGAACAGGGCACGTTCGGAATTACATTTCCCACTGCTGACACTAATATCGTTGGACGCAACTACCTCTGGAACAACACCTTCCAGTACCGCATCTTTCGCAAGATCTGGCCAGAAGTAGAAATGAATACCACCTTTTTTCAAGAAGGCAAGAACGGCGGAAACACGCAGAACCTCGCCACTCCGGGCCTAGTCTTGGGCCGGTTCCCCCTTTGGCATAGAGTCGGCTTCACAATCGGTAGTGGATACCAGATCGCAACGACGCGCTTTCACACTACGAATCACAACGCGATTCTATCGATTCGCTTCCCATTTTGAGCCGAGGACTATCGGCCTGACGAAGTTTTTGCCCCGCTCGGCCGCTTAACGGCCTCTTATTGGATCCTCGCCACCTTCGTTCCAGCGACAAGTGCCTCTATACAAATACGAAGTACCTTAAAATTCTTTCCAGCGAGATCAATGGGGGTCTCGTAGTAGCAAAGAGAACAGTGAATTGATAATGGAAAGCATCTCATCCACATCCGAATCAATCTCTTTAGCCTGGTCTCATAAGACTAAAAGAGCTATTACGCTAAGTGACAGAATGGACGGCAGTTATCCTGCAACCCTTGTTTTTTCAGTAAGATTGCTCGATGTGGCCAGATGTGTCTGGTTACCTTAAACAGTGCCAATTTGTGTGGGGAGTCCCGCAAAAGCCCCCATATCTAGGCGGAAATTCTTTCGCGGAAATTCACTTTGCAGCGCGGTGATCAGCGATTACAATCGTAGCTTGGTCCGCGAATAAGAATACCTTTCTATCCCACCGATTCGCTTACATGCCACCCGCCACTAAATATATTTGTAACCTTATCTTTCATGGGATGTGGCTTGCGAGTGCGCTCACGGCGACGCTGCACGCGCAGAGCGCCAGCGGAACGTTGCTGGGCGTGGTGCAGGATGCGAGCGGTGCGCGTGTGCCAGCTGCGAAAGTCAGTTTGCAGCCCGCCAGCGGAGCAGCCGGCAAGCGCACCGCCGAGTGCGACAGCCACGGCGGCTTTCGCGTGGATAAGGTTTTGCCCGGCGACTACCAGGTGACCATCACCGCGCCGGGGTTTGCGCCGGCGCATTCGAACGTGAACGTGGTGGTAGGCTCGGCGCGCGAGATTCGCGTTGTGCTCAAGCCCGCAATCGTGGAGCAGACCATCCAGGTTCAGGGCGGCGCCAGCTCCATTACTTCCGCGCCATTGGACATCACCAGCACGGTGCACCAGGGAGCAGTCACCCCGCGCGATCTCGCCACCATTCCGCTGGCGCACCGCAGCTTCGCCAACATTGCGTATCTCGTGCCCGGCACCGAACCCGTGGAACCTTCAGATCCAACCAAAGCGCGCATTACTGCGGTGAGCTTTGGCGGTAGCTCGGGATTGAACGTGCAGCTCTCGGTAGATGGCGGCGACAATTCCGATGACTACATTGGCGGCTTTCTGCAGAATTTTTCTCCAGATGCGATCCAGGAGTTCGTAGTACGAACCGCAGGACAGGATGCCGACACTGGCCGCACTACCGCAGGTTCCGTGGTGATCACCACCAAGCGCGGAAGCAACGACTGGCACGGCGATCTTGCGTTTTACGAGCGCGCCGACGCGCTGAATGCGCGCTTTCCCATTGATAACCCTACGCCCGAACCCAAACAGCCATTTTCCCGCCAGAATTATGTTGCGACGCTGGGCGGCCCCATCCAAAAAGACAAGCTGTGTTTTTTTTCTTCTTTCGAAGGCGTGCATGAAAATGCCAGCATTGCCTACAGCCCCGCCAGCCTGGCGCAATTTAATGCATTGGCAACGCTCGCGGGACAAGGGCTCATTTCCGGCGTAAGCTCCATCGCCGTGCCCGCCAACGTTCCCGTGCCGTTCCGCGATTATTTAGGAATGTTGCGCGTGGATTGGACGCAATCGCAAAATTCGCAGTGGTTCTTGCGCGTGGCCAGTGATGACTACACCACGCAGAACGATTTGGTGCAGCAGGCCACGCTGCCCTCCACCGGAGCTACGGCCCGCTCCAACTACTTGAATCTAGTGCTGAGCCAGCAGACCATCTTCAGCCCCGATTGGCTCGGCAACTTCACCTTTGCCGCCGGTGGCCTGCACCACACCGAAGCGCGCAATTCCAACCTGGGCTATGCGCTGGCGTTCCCCTTTAGCTCCACTTCAAGCACGATTTCAGGATTCGAGACCTTTGGCGATAATCAATTCGTTACGCCCATCGCGGCGTTTCCGGTGGTGCGCAATCAGCAGAAATATGAGTTCCGCTATGACGTGAGCCACGCCTCCGGCGACCATGCTCCCCGTTTTGGCTTGGATTTTGTTCATGAACCGGTGCTGAGCGGCGCTCTTCCGGGCAGCGCGGAGACGTTGCATATTTTAACGATGAATCCAGAATTTTATTTGGCGAACCCGGCGCAATTCCTTGCCGATCTCAACTGCGCTGCAGCCGCATTGCCCAACACTCTCTGTTCAACAAGTTCCGCTCGCAACGGCAGCTTTTCGCAAAACGTGCAGCGGTTGGGGATGTATGCCGAAGATACCTGGCGCGTCACACCACAGCTCACGGTGAATTACGGCCTGCGCTATGACACTACGTTCGGACTTTTTGAGGCTTCCGGCCGCAGCCAGTTGGAAAACCCTGCATTGCTCACGCCGCAGGCGCTGCACATTCCGCTGGTGAACGGCGCGCCGCACGATTACCGCAAAGCCTTTGCGCCGCGGCTGGGGATCGCTTTCTCTCCGGAGAAAAACGGCAACACCGTGCTGCGCGCGGGCGCGGGAATGTATTACGACGATCTGGCGCAAACCGGTTGGGTGACCGCATTCCAGGCAGTGAATTCGACCTCGCCGGCTTGTGCCGCTCCGCCGTTTGGCGTTGGATGCATCGCTCCCGGAGGCGCGGGCGCGCTCATTGATCCGAACTACAAAACGCCGTACGCCTTCGACGTGACCGCAGGCGTGCAGCACGCCTTTAGCGCCAATTGGATGGCCAGCGCTGATTACACCCACCAGCAAGGCGTCCACGGATACCGCCGCTATCAATATGAAGCCGGCATCTCACTACCCGCTGCCGCGCCCAGCCTCACGCTTTTCCGCAGCGATAACCGCTCCAGCTACAACGCGCTGGCGTTGCATCTGCAAGGCAACGTTTCGCGGAGGTTTAATTTGGTGGCCAACTACACGCTCTCCAGCGCAAAAACCTGGGGTTGCGTGTTGGGGGAACTGTTTGATTACGTGAACGGAGTGTGCAATCCGTTGCACGCATTTGCTCCCGGAGACTACGGCCCTTCTGGCGAAGATGCGCGCCACCGCTTTGTGCTGGCCGGGGTGTTCCACGCGCCCGGCGGCTTCGAGCTCAGCACGCTCACACAGGCGGAGAGCGCGCGTCCGTTTACGCTCACCACGCCAGTGGATGTGAATGGTACCGGCGACCTTGCCGACCAGCGCGCGGTAATCAACGGCGTGCAAACCACGCTCGATCAGTTCCGCGGCACGCCATATTTCCAAGTGGATATGCGCGTCAGCCGTCCGATTAAGTTCAACGAGCGCTGGTCGCTGCTGCCATTTGTGGAATTATTCAATCTGTTGAACCGCAACAATCCCGGCGCAAATTACGTTACCAGCCTGGCGGCGTTGCCGGTTCCGGTGAACAGCCTGAGCAACGCGACTGCCTTCTGCGTGAACGCTGCCTGCACCGCCACGCAGCCCATTACCAGCCTCAACCAATTGCGTTTTCCTGCCGGCGCATTGGGAGATTTTTTTGGCCCCGGCACCACGGTGGGACTGCCCTTCGCCGCACAAATTGGCGTGCGTGCAACCTTCTGATGCAAACGGAAAGTTGCGGTTCGCCGGCTTGCTCTGCTGATCAAACTCCCAGCTCTTTGCGTTCAGATGCGATGCATGAAAACGAGGGACCTTGACACGTTTGTTCTTACTGCTCCATCGCTTCCCAACTCTTTTCCACGTCCTTTCATCGGCAAAAAAACCAGTGACGGCATACGTGTTGGGTTCAAATGGTGGACTGTTGGGAGAGTCATGACTCTCATCGCAAACAAAGCGAAATATCACAATCTTCCTCCTCACTCTGCACCGGGATATGAATCCGGCAAACTCTGGAGCGTGCCCTTAGTACAGCGCCGTCAAGAGCGGTTTTGTCTCCGTAAGTTGAAATCATAGGGTTACAATATATAGCCCCGCCAACTAAAGGCTCATAGTTGAAACCCGAGGGTAAAATCCGGCATAAAGCGTCGTTTGCATTGGCATTGTTGCTATTGTCATGCCCTACTTCTGTCCCAGCACAGGAGAACCCAAAACAAGATAGCAACGAAAGCACAATTCTCAACGCGCATGTCATATTCCATGGCAACGTAAATCCAAAGGCGCTGCCCCATTACGACTTGGGCAGAGTCGAGCCTTCGCTTCACCTGTACGGTATCACTTTTCAATTTAGCCGGACGCCTGCCCAACACGGTGCGCTGAAAGAATTGCTGGCTGAACAACGGGATCCGTCTCACCCGAACTACCGGAAATGGCTTACTCCAGAACAATATGCGGATCGCGTTGGCTTGAGCCAAAACCAGATGGAAGTCGTTACTAAATGGCTTGCGGCTCAGGGCTTTCACGTGCAGTACATCGCACGTGGCAGGGACTACATTACCTTTGATGGAACCGCGGAGACAATCCAGAAGGCGTTTGGAACAGAGATTCATCGCTACAACGTTGAAGGCGAAGAGCACTACGCTAATGCCTCCGAACCTTCGCTCCCAGCGCCAATCGCGGACATGGTTACAGCTGTGATGGGACTGGATGATTTCTATCCAAAGCCAATGAATTTGCAATCACAGGATGTAACTTCAGGTCTGATCACTCCCTTCCTGACAAATGGTAATCAACACTACCTCGCACCTGACGATATCGCCACAATTTACGATATCATTAGCATCTACAACGCAGGTTATAACGCCAGTGGGCAATCGATCGTTGTGGTTGGTGCGTCTGATATCAGCACTCAGGACCTTTCGGATTTTCTGACGATATTTAACCTGCCTTCGTTCACGCTTCAGCAGATACTCTATCCAGGCAGTCTCGACCCTGGGAGCAATAACGCTCTAACTGAGGCTGATCTCGATCTTGAATGGGTGTCTGCAACTGCGCGCGGCGCAAACGTAATCTACGTTTATGGAACAAACGTAGACTTGGCAAAACAATATGCGATTGACCAAGGTCTTGCGCCGGTCCTCAGTGAGAGCTTCGGAGGCTGTGAGGAGAAATTCTCTTCGAGCTACCTGAGTGCGTTAGAGATGCAAGCGCAGAAAGCGAATGCCGAGGGTATTACATGGCTTGCTTCGTCCGGTGATTCAGGTGCGGCAGACTGCGACCATGACCAAATTATTGCCACGCAGGGCCTGACAGTAAATGTCCCGGCCAGCGTCCCAGAGGTAACGGCGGTCGGAGGCACTGAATTCAACGAAGGCAATGGGACCTATTGGAGTGCGAGTAACAGCGTTACTGGTGAGTCGGCGCTAAGTTACATACCTGAAGTGACCTGGAATGATACGGCCAGTCAAGATCGCTTGGCCGCATCTGGAGGAGGCGTAAGCAGCTTCTATCCCAAGCCAGTGTGGCAGGTTGGCACGGGTGTACCAAACGATGGCCGGCGTGATTTGCCAGATCTTTCGTTTACAGCGTCGGCGGTTCATGATGGCTACCTGATTTGCACACAAAATAATTGCACAAATGGAATTCCACTGTCAGGCATCGGCGGAACTTCCGCGTCCACCCCAGTTTTTGCCGGAATTGTCGTTTTGCTTAACAAATACCTTCTCGCGCAAGGCACGATTTCGCAAGCAGGACTTGGTAACATTAACCCTACCCTCTACGGGCTTGCGCAGATACCATTCAATCCTCCGATCTTCCATGATGTTACGATCGGAAACAATGATGTTCCTTGCCAGGCAGGGACAGTAAATTGTCCAAGCGGCGGCAGTATCGGTTACAACGCAGGACCCGGATACGATCTTGTGACAGGTCTCGGTTCTGTTGACGCTGGATATCTTGTTGGGACGTGGCCAGGGCCAGCACGCCAGCTATCTCTGACTGCTCCGTCTAATACGGTCGCAGGGACTCTAGTCAATATCACACTCAGAGTTCTTGATATTCATGGTCGTGCCGCCCTCGGCTACTTGGGAACCGTACGGTTTGCAAGTAGCGACTCACAAGCTGTACTGCCTGGCAATTTTCACTTTCACGACGGCCGACGCAGGCTCCGTAACCTTTTCAGTCATTCTCAAAACGAGAGGCGTTCAGAGCGTAACGGTTACCGATGTTAGCGGCAACGGGTTAACTGGCAGCGCAAGCGTCACCGTCAGCTCTAGCCAAGTCATTCAGCTTAGTATGACGGGTCCTACTAATCTGACAGCTGGAGCCAACTTCAACCTGACCATTCAGGCATTGGATCCTTTCGGTAATCTAGTAAGCGGATATCAGGGCACGATAGATTTCACCAGCAGTGACACAAAGGCCGTCTTACCTGGTACGTACACCTTCATTCCTAGCGACAATGGGAGTCATATCTTCACTGGGCTTTTGCTGGAGACGGCAGGAAACCAAACTGTGAGCGCGAATGACCTAAGCGGAATCAATGGAAACACGGTCATCAGTGTGAGTCCGGGTGCCGCCAGCAATTTCAACTTGACCGTTCCTGTGTCGGCATCAAAGGGAGACCCATTCACAGCTTCGGTTGCAGCGTTAGACCAATTTGGCAACGCGGCCACCGGATACCGGGGCACGATTGCGTTCAGCAGCAGCGATGCGACAGCGACGCTTCCCGCAAATTACTTGTTCACTGCAGCAGACGTGGGAACGCATACCTTCGTTAACGCAATTATCTTGAGCACCGTTGGCCCACAAACGGTGAAAGTTGCTGACATGAGCAATGGTTCCCTGCAGACCACTCAAAGTTTAAATGTTACGCCAGATGTGCCGTTGTCTGCGGGGCCAAGAACAATTCGTATTTTCCGCTCCGTCACTCCACTAGTCGTTGCGAGCGTGATTGACGGAGATGATAACGAAACCGGATCTCACTTAAGCGCGGTAGTCGATTGGGGCGACGGGACGACCAGTACGGGAGTAATTGTTCTTGTCGCACACAACCCGACAACATTCGATGTTCTCGGCAACCATAGCTATCTGCATCGGGGAGTCTACCCGGTAACGGTGACCATAATAGATTCACAAGGTTCACAGGCAGTCGTGCACAGCACTGCTAGCTTCTTTCCTCGGTCGTTTTCTTATTGAGAACCTTCATCTAAGTCACTAGGCCGGGGGAGCACGAGGGGGCGGCCAGACAGTCTGTTACGAAACACTAGGCAGCTTAAGCAAGGAATGAGAAGATGCCCTCGCGGAAGCGAGGGCATCTTTATGGCCTACATCCGGGGTGAGGCGCGGGAGCAGGTAACGATGTTTCCCGTGACCTTGGACGAACTGATTCCAGCCGACCACATGTGTCGGGTGATTGAGGCATTTGTGGCGACTGGAGACGGCAAACCTGGGATTCGTGCGTGCGGAACCGGCCGAGACGGGCCGGCCCGGCTACGATCCACGCGATCTGTTGAAGCTGTATCTGTACGGCTACAGATCGCAACCCTTGCTGCACGCGATTGCCAAGAGCGCGGCTGCGGGCAGCTCAACAGGCAGAGCTAGAATCCTTATCAATGTTTCTCTTCAGCGGAAATGGGACAGTTTGAGACCGCCAGTTAAGCTACACATTTGAAGTTCAGTTCACCCGAAAACAGGAGTAAACTGCCGGGGCAGCGGGGCCCCAGCCAGCCCGCTTTTGGCTGGCTGGGGTGCTGCGCCGGCAGTTTACTCGG
>Ga0070730_10002298_pt1 | contig 17458 bp, 17 predicted proteins | sample Coa_R1_3_FD_66447 | JGI IMG/M metagenome (GOLD analysis project Ga0070730, IMG submission 66447) | Surface soil microbial communities from Centralia Pennsylvania, which are recovering from an underground coalmine fire - Coalmine... | ecosystem: Environmental > Terrestrial > Soil > Unclassified ... | reverse complement strand
TGTCGTTCATGGGCAATCAGGCGGGAACCATCATCCGCAGCGATCAGCATTTCACCACCGATCTCGCCGACGTGCGGCACGACCTGCAGGCCATCCAGGTCAAGAATCCCAACGTCGCATGGGGCTGGTACCAGCAAGGCTACGGTCCGGAGCCCTTCGACGGCACGGCCATCACGGAGAACGGCGTGACGACAACCAGCGGCCTGCCCAACGGCGGATTCTCCTTCGCCTACAACGGCACCGTCACCAACGGGTTCGCCGTCGCCCCACAGCACGCCTCGTATATCGTTCACCACAACGGCCCGCAATATTTCGGCTACCTGGGCGACAACACCGCGGAGCAGGCAAATCTGCACGGCCTGCAGCAGTTCTACTCGGACATCACCAGCCAGGCGCTGCCGGCGTCGGGCGGGGTGTTCTACGTGCGCGGCGGCTACTACAACAACGATGGACTGCTGCCCATCGATCCGAACCCGAACGTCAAGGGCGCGACGCCGGGAAACGACGACCACCCGAACTATTCGGACGCACAAATTTCCGAGACGCTGATCGCCGATTCGGTCAATGCCATCGCCAACAGCCCGTACTGGTCGCAGAGCGCCATCATCATCACCTACGATGAGAGCGACGGCTTGTACGACCATCAGCCCGAAGCGTTCCGCACCTACGGGCCCGACGGCCAGCCTGAGACCGGTGGTCCGCGCATTCCAACCATCGTGATTTCGCCGTTCTCCGCCGCGCACACCGTCAGCCACGTGTACAGCGAGCATAGCTCGGTGATCAAGTTCATCAACGAGATGTTCGGCCTGATCCCGCTCGCCAATCTGCCCGATGAGGCGGCCGCAAGGACTGCGGGTGCCTCGCTGTGTCCCAACACGGCCGCGTTCTGCGCTCCCGGGAGCACGCCGCAGACCGACCTCGGGCCCGCGGATGGGCTCGCCGGCATGGGCGACCTGCTGGAAGCGTTCGACAACGATCGATTGCAGGGAACGCTGCCGCCGCTGCCGCCGTCCTACGCGATCATCCCGGCGCCGACCGTGCTGCCGCATTACAGCGGCGCCGGCTGTTCGACCCTCGCCATCGTGCCCACGGATTATCCGAACGGCTATGGCGCGGGGCTCGAGACCGATCCGCCGCCGCTCGACTTCAATCCGCGCCCGATCCAGAGCCCCGGCAGTCCGTACTACGACACCAGCAACAACACGACCGCAGGCTCCGCCACCGGTACCGGCGTCACGTGGCCCAACTAGCCGAAGGCAGGTTGCGAGAGGCCGGGGGTCAGCCCCGGCCTCGTCAGCTGACCATGAGGCAGCCGACCATGAGGCGCGTGCATCAATTCAAGACACTGCTGGTGACGCTGGCCGCTCTTTGCGCCACCGGAACGGCCTGTTGCGCCGCCGGCGCGGTCCGCGCACAAACCACCGTCGAGCGGGTGCGCACCGCGGGCAGCCTGTCGTGCGCGGTCGTCGCGACGCCCGAGGACTGGAATAAGACCGATCTCCACGGCACGCTGGCCGCGCTCGACGGCGAAATCTGCCGCGCCGTGGCCGTAGCCGTCCTTGGTGCCAAGGCCAAGACCACGATCAAGACGTTCGATTCCGAACTGCAGGCCGAAGAAGCCCTGAGCAAGAGCGCCGTGGATCTGGCGGTCGGGGTCACACCCGAAGCCACGTCGATGTGGCATTGGAACATCGCCTTCGGACCGCCTGTTTTTTACGACGGTCAGACCGTGCTGGTGAGGGGCGATGCTCCGGTGGCCGGCATTGCCGATCTGGCAGGCCTCAAGGTGTGCGTGGTCGAAGGCACCGACAATGAGAAAGTGCTCCTGGCGCGCACGGTGGCACGCGGCATCGCGATCAGCCCGCTGCCCTTTCAAGAAGAAGGCGAGATGGACGATGGACTCGCGGTACGGCACTGCGACGCGATCAGCGCCTACCTTTCGCGTTTGATGCAAGTCAAGGCCACCTATGCGAAGCAACTCGGACGCGACCGCATTCTCGGCGACCTCTTGACGCTGTCGCCGATCGCTCCGGCGTACCGGCGCGATGATCCACAATGGTCCGCGATCGTGGATTGGACCGTATATGCGCTGATCCAGGCCGAGGCGAGCGGCGTCACCGCGGCAAATGTCGCCGCACAACTGAAGGCGAGTGAAGATCCGGTGGTGCAGCGACTGCTCGGCGTTGACTGGGCGGCCAGCCGGGCGCTCGGTCTGGCGGCAAAAGACTGGGCGGCCCAAGTGATCGCGGCCGTGGGCAACTACGGCGAGATCTACGAGCGCACGGTGGGACCGGGAAGTGCGCTGCAGATTCCGCGCGGTTTGAATGCACTTTGGTCCAACGGCGGATTGATGCATCCGCTGCCGGTTCAGTGACCCACTGAACCGCATCGAGCATTCCGATGAGAGCGAAATTGGTTTCACAACATTCAGGAGTCATACCCGTCATGTTCCACCGAATTCATGCCATTGCCGCGTTAGCCGGCGCCGTGCTGCTTGCCGCGACGGCGGCGCATGCCGCCACCTACGATTTCAGCACGGCTCCCCAGGGCACCACGACGACGCCCTATACCATCAATGGCGCCACGTTCAGTTCCACCACCGCTCCGGCCGCCTTTACCTTCGGACAAAACGGGGGCCTTTACAGCGGTCTGGGCAACAACGTGCTGGATTCCTTGGGTACTCCGGCGGTACTGGACATCTCCTTCGCCACTGCGCAGACCGGTATTACCTTCGATTTCGCCACCGGCGGATCGGGTGCGGGCAGCGACACGCTCACGCTGGCCACGAACACCGGGTTCTCGCAAACCGTGAATGCCACGGTGCCTGCCAACAGCTTGTACCCTCAAGGGTTGTTCAATCTCGCGAGCGCCGCCGCCTTCCAGTCCGTCACCATAACCGCCTACGATGCCGGCGTGATGCAGTCTCTCGTCGTTGCGGATCTCGCCAGCACGCCGGTGCCGCTGCCGGCCGCCGGCTTCCTGTTGCTGAGCGGTTTGGGCGGCGCTGCCGGCTTCATGCGCCGGCGCAAGGCGGCCGTCTAGGCGGCCACCTCAACCCGGCCCGGCCTTGCTTTCCGTGCCATCAGATGAGTCCGCGTTCGGCAAACGACACGATCGCTCCGTCGCCCACGATGATGTGATCGAGCAGCCGGATGTCGACCAGTGCGAGCGCTTCCTTCACCCTCTGGGTGATGAACTCGTCGGCCTGGCTCGGCTCGGCGACTCCGGACGGATGATTGTGGGCGACGATCACGGCCGCCGAATTGCGCCGCAAGGCCAGCTTGACGATTTCGCGCGGGTGCACGCTCGCGCCGTCGATGGTGCCGCGAAACAGCTCCTCGAATTCGATCAGCCGGTGACGCTTGTCGAGATACAGGCAGCAGAACACTTCGTGTTCGAGGTCGCGCAGCTTCGCGCTGAGAAAATCGCAGGTGGCCCGGGGGCTCGCGAGAGACGGGCCCGCTTTGAGCGACTCGGTGAGCTGGCGCCGCGAGATCTCGACCGCGGCCTGCAGCTCGGCGAATCGCGCCTCGCCGAGTCCGGGCACTGCGCAAAAGCGCTGCCGGTCGGCGGCGATGAATTTTCGCAGGCTGCGAAAGCTCTTGAGCACGTCGCGTGCGAGATCGAGAGCCGAAGACCCGCGGGTGCCGTTGCGGAGCAATATCGCCAGCAGCTCCGCGTCGGACAGCGCCGCGGCGCCCTTCTCGAGGAGTTTCTCGCGCGGCCGCTCATCGCGGGGCCAATCCCTGATTGCCATGTGCGCGAGCATGACGGCGCCTGGCGGTGCGCACTAGCGCCATTTCGCGGGCGAGCGCCCAGATTCCAAGCGCTGCGCGCGGGTTTGCGCGTGGGATTAATTGTGTCCGGAGCTGCCGAAGCCACCGGCGCCGCGGTGTGAGCCGGCAAAATCCTCGACCACTTCGAAATCGGCGTGAACGACGGGAACGATCACCATTTGAGCGATGCGATCGCCGGGCGTGATCGTGAATGGCGCCGACCCGCGATTCCAGCACGACACCATCAGCGGTCCCTGGTAGTCGGAATCGATCAGCCCCACGAGATTGCCGAGGACGATGCCGTTCTTGTGGCCGAGACCGGACCGCGGCAACAGCAGGGCAGCGAGGCCGGGATCCTCGACATAGATCGAAATGCCGGTCGGCAGCAGTTCGGCGGCTCCCGGCTCGAGCACCAACGGCGCCTCGAGGCAGGCGCGCAGATCCATGCCGGCGGAGCCCGGGGTGGCATGCTGCGGCAGCGGAAATTCGCGGCCGATGCGGGGGTCGAGAATGCGAACCTTGATCGTGCGCTTCATCGGTACGGCGTCCGCGTCATACGCGGCGGGCGCGACGGCTGCGGAGCCGGACGCGCGGGGCCGCGGCCGCGATGCGGCGTTTGCGGGCGCCGCGGCGCGGGCCGTCGCTGGGCGGCAACCGTTCAGCGATCAGCGCGATGAGCGCCCGCGCCACTTCGATCTTGGGGCCTCGCTCGACATCGACTTTCCCGCCCGGCCAAATCACGGTCAGCGCATTGTCGTCGCAGTCGAAGGCGATGCCGTCCCCGACATGGTTGGCGGCGATCATGTCGAGCTTCTTGCGTTTGAGCTTGCCGCGCGCGTTGTCCTCGACATGGTCGGTTTCGGCGGCAAAGCCGACCACGAACGGCCGCTTGGACATGTCCGCGACCGATTTGACGATGTCGGGTGCAGGTTCGAGGTCGAGCTTCACCGCAACGCCCAGTTTCTTGATCTTCTGCTTGGCCACCGTCGCCGGCTGAAAATCGGCAACGGCCGCGGCGGCAATGAACACGTCGGCTTCAGCGACATGCCGGTGCACGGCCGCGTACATGTCCCGCGCGCTCTCCACATTGATGCGGGTGATCCCGGTGGGCGTCGCGAGCTGCACCGGTCCGCTCACCAGGGTGACGTGCGCGCCGGCTTCACGGGCCGCGGCGGCGACCGCAAAGCCCATTTTCCCGGAGCTTCGATTGGTGAGGTAGCGGACCGGATCGAGCCGCTCACGGGTGGGTCCGGCCGTAATCAATACGTTGAGACCCGCCAGCAACCCCGCGTTCGCGGGCGGCTCCAGCAGGCTCTCCGCGAGGGCCGCCGGCTCCCACATGCGCCCGGGGCCAATTTCGCCGCAGGCCTGGTTGCCGGCGGCGGGGCCGAGGATGCGTATGCCGCGGGAGATCAACGTCTCGACGTTCGCCTGCGTCGCCTGGTTCGCCCACATCACCCGATTCATGGCCGGCGCCAGCGCAATGGGCGCCTCCGTCGCCAAACACAGGGTGGCCAGCAAATCGTCGGCACGGCCGCCGGCCACGCGAGCGATGAAGTCGGCGCTGGCAGGGGCGATCAACACCAGCTGCGCCCAGCGGGCGAGTTCGATGTGACCCATGGCGGCCTCCGCCGTACCATCCCACAGATCGACGCGCGCGGGCCGGCCGGATACCGCCTGAAAACTCATCGGTGTGATGAATTTCTGTGCGGCATCGGTCATCACGACCTGCACCTCCGCTCCGCGCTCCATGAGGCGCCGTACCAGGTCCGGGCTCTTGTAGGCGGCGATGCCGCCGGTGACTCCAAGCAAAACGCGAATTTTGGGCGTCAATGGATGCCCTTCAATTCCTTGAAGCGCGCGATGTCGCTTTCGAATTGCTTGCTCATGTTGGTCTCCTCGCTGCGCTTCTCACGAAGGTTCTCTTCCTGGGTGCGGATGTCGTTGCCGACACGAACCAGGTCTTCCGCGACCTGATCCGACATGGGCGGGGCCTTCGGATCGCTGCTATAGGGCCTGAACCGCTGGCTGGCGACTCGCAGCTTCTTCATGCGCCCGTTCAAAATCTCCAGGAACTGACCCGTGACCTTGATCTGATCGGATACCAGCGCCAGGCGCTGATCTCGCAGCCGCTCGATTTCCGATACGGAGACGTAGGTGTTCAGCAGATTCTTGTCGCGGTTCGCCTTTTGTTCGGCCTCGAACGCCTTCTTTTCTTCGGCGGCCAGCTGCTCCGGGGTTCTTTGCGCCTCGATGTGCTCGGTTTCGACGCCCTGGGAATTGACGACGTGCTGCTCCTGGGAGGCGTACTCCGGCGGAATGTGGTCCCCATAATGGACCAGGCCCTGTTCATCCACCCATTTGTAGAGCTTACGCCCGCTCGACGGCGCAGCGCCTGCCGAAAACGAGGTGGTTGCGAGCAGCAAAAAAACGCATATGGCCCAGGCGAGATTCTTCAAAAACACTTCCCCGATAGACCCGCCTATTGTGAAGTGCGGGCGGCGGCTTTTCCAGGGGCCAATTCTCAACTCCAGCAGCATCCCGGGATCCTCGCGGGTGCTCTGCTGCCGGCCTGGTCTCCATCCGACTTGCATTTTGCCTGCCGCCGTTCAGGGCGGGACGGGCACACAAACGCGCAGGAAGCGCGTTTGGTCGACCACAGGTCGACCCGAAGGGTGCCGTCCAGGGAGGGACAGGCAACAATCAGCGCCGCAGGCGATTTCTCCCAACAAATCTACGAGTTCTCAACCCCGTAACGCGCCCGGTACGCCCGCATGTCGGCCAGCTCCACGGACCGGCCCAGCTCCTGCATGTAGTCCATGAGATCGTTGAGCCCGATGACCGCGATTACCGGGATACCGAAGCCCTCGCGCACCTCCTGGACGGCGGATAATCCGCTGTCGCTGCCGCGCTCCTGGCGATCCAGGGCCAGCAGCACCCCGGCGGGGCGTGCCCCCGCGGATTTGATGATGTCGATGGACTCGCGCACGGCAGTTCCCGCGGTAACGACGTCATCCACGATCAAGACCTGGCCGGTCAAGGGGCCGCCGACGATCCGTCCGCCCTCACCATGATCCTTGGCCTCCTTGCGGTTGAACGCGAACGCCACATTGCGGTTCTGAGTCTCCGCCAGCGCGGCCGCGGTGACGGTGACCAGAGGGATGCCCTTGTAGGCGGGGCCGAACAGCATATCGAAGGGCGCGTCGGCGGCCGCCAGGGCTGCGGCATAGGCGCGCCCCACGGCGGCGATGGCCGCTCCCGTATTGAACAATCCGGAGTTGAAGAAATAGGGGCTGTCGCGGCCCGATTTTAGCCGGAAACTGCCGAACCTCAGGACTCCGAGCTTCATGCACAAGGCGATGAACTCGCGCTGGTAGGGCAGCGTGCGGACGAATGTTGTCATGGCAGGAGTCTCGCAAGCGACGCGCCGGCCCGCAAGCCGCCCTCCGGGCTGGTAATATCGCGCGCCATGTTGAGCCCACGCCAATCCCTGTCGAGTTGCGAGGTTTGAAGCCCGCCGCCAAACCCACGCTGCTCGAGGCGTTGGGCGACAAGCGCATGGCCGCCATCCTGTTCTTGAGCTTCGCTTCGGGCCTGCCCTTCAATCTGACCAATTTTTCATTGCAGGCGTGGCTCGCGTCCGAAGGCTTGAGCATCAAGACCATCGGTATTTTTTCTCTGGCGGCACTGCCCTACAACATTAAATTCCTGTGGGCCCCGGTCTTGGACCGGTACCTGCCGCCGCTTCTTGGCCGGCGCCGCGGTTGGATCTTGATTTATCAGGCTTGCCTGGCGGTGTGCATCGGCATCATGGGCTTCAGTTCCCCCACCAAGGCACCGTATGTGCTGGGAGGCATCGCCGTGTTGGTGGCCTTCCTGTCCGCTTCGCAGGACATCGTCATCGACGCCTATCGCGTGGATGCGATTCCCGCGAGCGAACGCGCGCTGGCGGCCGCGGCGGCGGCATTCGGCTACCGCACGGCGGCGATGCTGGCGGGTGCGGTGCTGGTGTGGATTGCCGCGAGCATGGGCTGGCGGCTGGCCTTCGGCTTCGTCGCCTGTCTCATGGCTGCCACGATGGCCGCGACGATCTGGGCACCCGAGCCGGACGTGCCGGGCCACCCGCCACGCACGCTGGCCGACGCGGTGTGGCTGCCCATGCGCGCCTTGATCAATCAGAAAGGCATGTGGGGCTTTCTTCTGCTGGTGCTGCTGTACAAGGTCGGGGACGCGCTGGCGCTGTCCCTGTACAGCACGTTCATGATCCAAGGCGTCGGGTTCTCGCTGAAGGAATTGAGCATCGCCGGAAAGGTCAACATGACCGTCTCCACCATGATCGGCGTCGCATTCGGCGGCTGGGTCTATCTGCGATGGGGTACGTTTCGGTCGCTGCTGGTCTTCGGCATCGGTCAGGCGCTCACCAATCTGCTCTACATGTGGCTGGCACTGGCCGGGAAGAAAGTATGGCTGCTGGCGCTCGCGACTTCCTTGGACACCATGATCGGCGGGATGGGCCAGGCCGCCTTCGTCGCCTTCCTGGTGTCGCTGTGCTCGGTGGATTTCAGCGCCACGCAGTACGCTCTTCTGTCGGCCCTCGCGGTTCTGCCGCGGAACGTGACCGGTGCGATCGCGGGCGCCATCGTTCCGCTCATCGGCTGGCCGAAATTCTTCGTCGTCACGTGCCTTTCAGCGACGCCGGGTCTCGTCTTGCTCGTGATGTTGCGCGGGCCCCTGCGCGAACTTTCGGCGCGCGAAACCGCGGGTTCCTAGGGACGCGCGCGCGGACGACGCTTTCAAGCGTCGAGGGTCTGCCGATACGGAGCACGCGGAAAGGCCCGCGGCATGTTCAGCGTCGCAGCGAGCGATCTTCCGGTGTGGACCAGGCCGTGCGTGGAGTGTCTTCGAAGTCGCGCTCCAAATCCTCGCTCTCCATGTCGACCGCGCCCGACCAATCTTCCGGTGCATCCGCCGCATCGAGCATGCGATCCAGCAGCTGCTCGTTCCACGCGTCGAAATCCATTTCGGTGACGGTGCCGTCGAAATATTGAATCTCGATGGTCTCGTCCTGGTCGTCGATCGCAACCACTTCGAAGAGCTCGTTGGTCACCCCGCGGTACCACTGACCTACGATCGGCTTCATCGCGTTCATGGCCGTCTCCGTCTATTATCCTCGCCTCCATTCAACTCCCAATGAATCCTTCGCGCAACGACTAATTTTTGCGCGGAGCAGCATGCTATGGCCGAACAACTCTTCAAATTCTTCGTGGTCTTCTTCGTCGTCGTCGAACCGATCTCGCTGATCCCGCTGTTCGCCGGACTGACCGAAGGCGCATCCCGGAACTACCAGGCAAGCATGGCCTTCAAGTCGAGCGCCATCGCCCTCGGGATCTGCTTCCTGTTCGCGATTGCGGGCGCGAAATTTCTCGAAGCCATGGGGATTGCGCTGAGCTCGTTTCGAATCGCCGGGGGAACCCTGCTCTTCTTGATCTCACTCGACATGGTGTTCGCGCATCCCTCGGGAACGCGATCCACGACGTCGGAGCGCGAGGAGTCGCTCAGGCGCCAAGACATTTCAGTTTTCCCCCTGGCATTTCCTTTCATTGCCGGTCCCGGCGCCCTGGCGACGATCCTTCTCACGGCCGGCGAGACTTGGGGCAAGCCGGTGCTGTTCGCCGGGTTCCTCGCGATCGTGAGCGTTGTGATCCTCATCTGCTGGGGTCTGATGCTGGCCGCACCGCGGTTGATGAGTGTGCTCGGTGTGACGGGCGCCAACGTGATGAGCCGGTTGTCGGGCGTCGTGCTCGCGGCTCTCGCGGTTCAATTCATCATCGATGGAATCCGCGGCAGCTTTTTTTAGGCGCCGGGTCAGGGGGAGCGCGTCGTTCCAGTCCCCCCTCAATGTACGGCGCTGTCGGCACGGCGGTTCCTGAGCTGAACTTCCTCCAAGTCCTTCATGAACGACCGAAAACTCGAATGGAGGCCGGATTGGACAGGTGTTTTCCGGAGCGTGAAAAACCCGACTGTTCTTGAACGATGCGAGTCAGGAAAGTCGCTTGCGGTAGGCGAGGTCCCAGACCCCGTGTCCCAAGCGCGCGCCGCGCCGTTCAAAGCGCGTCGCCGGGCGAAACTCCGGGCGCGGCGCGTAGCCGCCATCAAGACTCAGCGACTCGAGCGCCGGGGTGGCGTTGCACACGGCCAGCATCTGCTCCGCGTATTCCTGCCAGTCGGTCGCCAGCCGCAATATCCCGCCGCTCTTCAGCTTGTCGGCCAGCAGCGCGGCGAACACGGCGTCGATCAAGCGGCGCTTATGGTGCCGCTTCTTGTGCCATGGGTCGGGAAAGAAGATCAGGATCTCATCGAAGGCCTGGTCCTGAATGGCGAGCTTGAGGACCTCGACGGCATCGTGGCACACAATCCGTAGATTCTTGAGGCCGGCCCGCTCTGCCTGCAGCAGCAGCCGCCCGACTCCGGAACGATGCACTTCGATGCCGAGATAATCGATATGCGGATTGGCCTGCGCCAGCGCGCCGAGGACTTCTCCGGTCCCGAATCCGATCTCGAGACAGCGCGGCGCGGCCGCGCCGGCCGCCGCGCGCCCGAAGGCCGCATTCAAATCGAGCGCGGCGCCCGTGAAATCGAGGCCATAGGCGGGCCATAGCTCGGCGAGCGCCCGCTCCTGCGCCGCTGTGACGCGGCCGGCGCGCAAGACGAAGCTGCGAATGCGACGCGTTGAGTGCATGGTGCGAAAGTGTGCCTGATATGATGCCGCAATGCGCAAATCCTGGATTCGTGCTTCCGCGGTCCGCTGCGCCGGCATCGTGTGGAGCATCGTCGTGCTGGCCGGCTGCGTGGGCCTCCCGCTGCACGTCCAGAAATTTCACAGCGAAGCGCTGCATGAGCCCGCGACCACCACCCTCGGCCGGGTCGTCGCCCATGTCAATGGCGGCCCCAATCTGTCCGGCATTCGACTGTTGAGCTCGGGCGACGAAGCGCTGGCGAGCTTGATCGCGCTTGCCGACCGGGCGGAACAGACGCTGGACATCCAGTACTACATCATCCATGAAGACGACTCGTCGCGGCTGCTGCTGCACCACGTGCGCATGGCCGCGGACCGGGGAGTGCGGGTGCGCATGCTGGTCGATGATTTGAACACCGTCGGAGAGGACCGGCGCTTCATGCACCTGGGGGAGCATCCTCACGTCGAAGTGAGGGTATTCAATCCATTTCCCGGCGGTCGGGTCGCCATGTGGACCCGGTTCATCGCGTCCGCTTGGGACATCACCCGCATCAATCACCGGATGCACAACAAGCTGTTCGTCGCCGACAACGCGATCGCCATCACCGGTGGACGCAATATCGGTGATCAGTACTTCACGCGCGACGTGCACTACAACTTCATCGACCTCGACGCGGTGGTCGCGGGAAACATCGTGCCGGAGCTGTCGGCCTCATTCGATGCATTCTGGAACAGCAAGTACGCGTACCCCATCGCGTCGCTGGCGGCCCCGGTTCGGGCGGAAACGCTGCCGCAGGCGCTCGAGGAGAGTGTCTCGGCCGCAGACGCCAATTGGCTCGCACAGGAGATCGATGCGGACAGTCTGCAGTTGGCATGGGTGCCGGCCACGGTACTGGCGGACCGGCCGGGAAAGATCGCGAGCGAAAGCACGCCCAGCGAGACCGTCACGATCGCCAACAGCATCGAAGCGCTGATGCGCGGGGCGGAGCACGAAGTGATCATCATCTCGCCGTACTTCGTTCCCGGATCCGAAGGAGTCGCGTTGATGCGGGACCTCACGGCGCGCGGCGTGCATATACGGATTCTCACCAACTCGCTGGCGACCACCGATTCGCCGTTGGTGCACAACGGGTACGCCCATTATCGCGTTGCGCTGTTGAAGCTTGGCGTGGAGCTCTCCGAGGTTCGGCCAAAGCTCGGACAAAAGCGCAAGCGCTTCCATCCGTTCAAGGGCTCGAACGCGAGCCTGCATGCGAAGGCGCTCGTCATCGATCAAAAAACCGTGCTCATCGGTTCGATGAACATGGATGCAAGGTCGGCTCGAATCAACAGCGAGTTGGGCCTGGTCATTCGAAGCGCGGAGATCGCGCGGCAGATCGTCGGGTTGCTCGATGACATCAGTGCCGACGGGAGCTATAAATTGGCTCTGGACGGCAGCGGCCGAATCGTCTGGACGAGCGGTGATCCGGGCGCGATGAGAACGTGGCACAACGACCCCGAGACCACCCGGGCGCAGCGCATTTTACTGCGGCTGGCCGCTCCGTTCGCGCCGGAAGAGCTGCTGTAAACTCGACGGCATCAAGGGCGCAGCGTCGTGACTCTCGCAGACCACCGAGCCGGCCGCCGCGCTCATCGGCGCCGAAAGATGCGCGATGCATCGCGCGCCGCGGCGCCTCGCCTCACACAGGCGAAATGCGCATCGTGCTCAAGTATTCTTTCACCTTGGGGCGAAAGCCCTCGCTGCTGGTCACCGTGGCGCCGCCGGCGAGCACGAGAATGTAGTCGCCGCGCAAGGTGCGGTTCACTTCGTTCAGATAATTGACGTTGACGAGACAGGACCGGCTGATGCGCAGCATGGGTTGCGCCCGCAGCGCCTGCTCCGCCTGGACCAAGGTGCTGCGAGCGTGATAGGTGTCGCGGCCGACGCGGATGGCCACGTAGTTCCGGTCGGCTTCGATCATTTCGACGCGCGCGGCATCGAGCACGTGCATCCGTCCCCCGAATTCCGCCAGCAGGCGCGGGCGCTCCACGGGAGGTTCGAGCGCGCCGCGTTCGAGCTGCGCGAGAAGCCCGGCAAGCAAGGCCTGGCGCTGGTCGACGCCGGTCGCGGCGTGGCGCGGCCGCACGCGCCCCAAGGTCTTTCGAAAGCGCTCCTGATCGAACGGTTTCAACAGGTAGTCGATGGCGCACACTTCGAACGCCTCGAGCGCGTAAGCATCGTAAGCCGTGACAAAAACCAGGGAAGGGAGCGCGGCCGGATCCAAGGCGCGCGCGAGGTCGATCCCGTTCAGCGGGTCCATCTGGATGTCGAGAAAGAGAAGCTGCGGCTTCTGCGCCCGAATGGCTTCGAGCGCCGCGGCGCCGTCGCCGAACTCGCCGACGACGGTGAGGTCGTCCTCCGCATCGCAGAACTCGCGCAGCGTGCGCCGGCCGGCAAGTTCATCGTCGACGATGATGACGTTCATCAGGCACCGACCAGGGGAGCCGCCTGCTTCGCGCTGCGCCGCTCCGGCGATCCGGCGATCTGCGGCATCGTGATCTCGCTGATCCACTGCGCGCGCTTCGAATGTGTCGTGAGCGCCGCCCGGCCCTCGAATTGCACGGCCAAGCGCTCGCGCACGTTGCTGATGCCGATGCCATCCTCGCCGGCGGTCTTGTTGTCCGCCGTGGTGTTGCTCACCTGCAGGACCACCATATCCCCCGAGGTCTTCGCGGAAACGCGCACCACCACCGGACCTTGATGGCCGGCGAGCCCATGAATCACGGCGTTCTCGACCAACGGCTGAAGTATCAGGCTCGGCACCCACACCGAGGGAACGTCCCGGACATCCGGCAGCTCGACGGTGAGCCGATCGGAGAAACGCCGCTGCTGCAGCTCGAGATACAACCGCGCGAACTGCAGCTCATCCGCCAGCCGCACGAAATCGCGCTCTCCCGCGCTCAGCAGCCGGCGCAGCAAATCCGCGAGCTGAACCACCATGGATTGCGCGCCCTTCGGGTCCCACTCGATGTAGCCCCGGATCGTGTGCAGCAGATTGAACAGGGTATGCGGAGAGAGCTGCATGCGCAGGGCCGACAGCCGCGCGGCGCTCCATTCGCGCTCGAGAGCGGCCACCCGAAGCTCTGAATTTCGGAAGCGCATGTACAGAGCGATCCCCGTCACCAATGCAAGCCCGAAGCCATAGCAGGGAATGAAATTCACGAAACTTGCCAGCCACATCGAGAAGTCATCGGGCTCCAGCATGAACATGTCCGAGACGTGCTTCATGTGCTGCCGGTGCCATTCCGCATTGCCCATGGTCCACTCGGACAGGATCATGGCCGGATACGCGACGGCCGCGAACAGGCTGCCCAGCGTCAGCTGCAGCGGCACCGCAACCAACAGCGGCCGCCATTGGACCCGCAGGGACGTCCAGTACGCGACCAGCAAGAAGGGCAGCAACACGACGTGCTGCATGACCCGTGCGTCCCAGGGGGCAAACAGTGGCGCGTTGGTGACTTTCGAAATGCCGGCGCGCATGCCGTAGGCGAAAAGCACATTCGACAATGTCACGTACAGCCAGAACAAGCCGACGATGAGGTAGAACTGCCGCGGGCGCAGACCCCGCGAATAGTCCGGCAGCGCTGGATGTTCGATCTCGGCCATGGACAAAGCCTAGCGCAAACCCGGGCCGAATTGCGCTGATTGCACGCGGCCAGGGACGAATCCGTGGATTGCGGGGACGAGCTCGATGCCCGCCCGCAGACGTGCGGCACCCCGAGAGTGTCTCATGGAGTCGTCGTCAAACACACAAGTCGCCAACGCCTCAACTCACAACGCTCAAAGGAGAGCCCCATGACTCACGAAACTTCGAAGAAACAGCTCCTCGTATCCCGCCCCAAAATCAGCCTGCTGATGGTGCTGTGCGGAGTGCTCGGCGCGGCCGCATCGGGCACCGTCGGCGCCGCTTCCCCGGCCGATGATGTGCCCCGCCAGGTGGTCAAGTACTCGCCGGACGTCCTCAACACAGATGCGGGCGCCCGGTCCCTGTACCGCCGCATCGTCAAAGCCGCCGAGGAAGTGTGCCCCGCCCCCTCGGGCAGCCGCTTCATCGTGTCGGCGGTCGCGGAATGCCGTGCTCAATCGGTGGCGCGCGCGGTGCAACAGATCGATAACCCGCGCCTGGCTGCGCTCAATGCCGCGAACTCCAAAAGCGGCTGATGCATGTTGACTTCGGCGGCCGGCCGCGGCGTCGAGCTGCGGCCGGTCACCCGTCTTGCGCGGAGTAGCGCCTGACGCCATCCATGAGTTCGGCATGCGCCACGTCGAGTCCCATCCAGCCGATGACCTTGACCCACTTGCCCGCCTCGAGATCCTTGTAGTGCTCGAAGAAATGCTGGATTTGCCGCAGGCGAATCTCGGGAACGTCGCCGATGGTCTTCCAATGAACGTACAGCGGGCAAACGTCGTCCGCCGGGACCGCCAGCAACTTGGCATCGCCCCCTGATTGATCGTCCATGCGCAACACGCCCAGCGGGCGGCAACGCACCACCACGCCCGGCAGCAGCGGAAAAGGCGTATGGACCAGCACGTCCACGGGGTCGTCATCATCGCCGATCGTCCGCGGAACGTAGCCGTAGTTGGTGGGGTAGTGCATTGCGGTCATCATGAAGCGGTCCACGAACAGCGCCCCGGAGCCCTTGTCGATCTCGTATTTGACTGGCTCAGAATTCATCGGGATTTCGATGACGACGTTGAATTCGTGCGGGATCTTGTCACCGGCGGTGACGTCGTTGATGCTCATTGGCGCGGCCTCTCGTGAGGTGCGGACGCTGGTGCAGCGGACTCGCACGGTGGTGCAACTGACACGCGGGTGCGGGCGACTCGCACATACTACATCGCGTGAACTCGATCGTAGAACATGAGCTCAATCGCTGAAGCTTCGGCGCAGCGCGCGACCCCTGATTGGGCATGTGCCGGACGCGTCCGCAGGATAAACCGAGCGCGCGCTCAATCGATGGCGATCGCGCGCGCGCCGGCGCCGGCAAGGAACGGCGATCCGGCGACCGCCGTCAGCGCGCCGGTGGCGGCGTCCGCGGTAAAGACCGCCACGCTGCCTGAACCTTGGTTGGCGGTGTAGACGAATTGCCCGGAAGGGTCGACCGCGACGCCGAGCGGAAGACTTCCGGCAATCGCCGTCGAAGACAAGGTGAGCGCGCCGTTGCTGGGTGCGATGGCGTAGGTTGCGACATCGCCGCTGCTCGTGACGTTCGTCACGTAGGCGAAATTGCCGGCCGGGTCCACGACGATCGACCTGGGGGCGGATGCGGTCGACAGGGGCGTGCCCGAAGCGGTCAGCGCGCCCGTGCTCGTATCGACCGAATACGCGGAAATCGTGGCGGCGCTTTCGTTCGCGACATACGCGAGCGTGCCGGAAGGGGCCATGGCGATTGCCGCGGCGCCGGCGCCGGCCCCGAAGGGGGAGCCGGAAATCCGGGTCAACTCGCCGGTGGCCCCGTCGATGGCCAGCACCGATACCGCGCCGGAGAAGTCGGTCACGTACAGGAAATTGCCGCTCGGATCGGTTTGCAGGCCCGCCGGTTGGTTCCCCGCCGCAAACGGCGAGCCGCTGACCGGCGTGGCGGCGCCGTTCTGCAGCGCGAACACGGAGACCGTATTAGAGCCCGAGTTGGCGACGAATAAATAACGGCCGGTCGGGTCGACGGCCAGGGCCGCGGGGCTCGCCCCCGCTACGATGGCAAAACTGGCCACCGTCAGGGCGCCGGTCGCGTCGTTGATGGAGAAGACGCCGACGGTGTTGGAGGCGTTGTAGGCGGCATACAGAAACGTGCCGTTGGGATCGATGGCAAGCGCCACCGGTGCGATACCGGTCGATAGGAACGGCGAACCCGGGACCGGCGTCAGGAACCCGGTGGCGGAATCGATGGAAAACGCGGAAATCGTGCTGGCGGTCTGATTGGCGACGTAGGCATACCGGCCCGCCTGGCTACATTTGACCACCACGCTGGTGACGTCCGCCTTGCCCATGGTCCCTGAACCATCGTGCACGGTGCAGGTTTGAGCCGGGTTGGACGGCTGCGTCTTGACGGTGACCAGGTAGTTGTCGCCCTTGGCGACCTTCGATGAAAATCGAAATTCGCCGTTGGCGTTGACGCGAAGGTCGTCGCGGGAGTTGTCTTCGAGCACGAGACCGGTGCCCTTGAGGCCCGTCACGCTGCCGCCGACAAAGTATTCCAATTGAAACAGGCACGAAGCCATGACGGCGGCGACCGCCAAGACCACGATGAATCGTAATGTCTTCACCGAAAGATTGTATGCTCGCTCCCCCGGTTCAACAACACACGCTCGTCGGCCACGAGGATCCTCCTTTCCGTGTGACGCCTGCGAGGAGCGCTCGACCTGCGCGCCCGACAGCAAGAGGCGGCAACGAGAGGCAGGGCGGCAGCGGGAAGGGGTCTTGTCGCGCAAACACGACATGCTGGCTTACTGAACCATTCTACGGATAATCGCGTTACCCACTTGAGTGCCGGAGCGTGGGAATGGAAGATAGCAGCATGAAAATACGACTCGGAATAGGCCTCGGAGCCTGTTGTTGCGTTGGCGCACTGTTGGCCGGATTGCTGCCGCAGGCAGCATGCGCCGCGCTGGGGGAGCCGGATTCGAGCATCGCCGGCGATGTGCAGCAGCTCAAAGGATCGATCAAAGCCACGGATCGCAGCACTTACCGGGTTCACGAAATCCAGCTGCCGTCGGGCACCGTCTTGCGTGAGTTTGCCGCGGTTGGCGGCACGGTGTTTGCCGTTGCCTGGAGAGGCCCCGTCATCCCCGACCTGCGGCAAGCGCTGGGCCGCTATTTCGATACGTACCTCGCAGCCGCCCACCCGCACCACGGCGGCCATCGCCACCTGCAGATCGATCAAAGCGAGTTCGTCATGCAGTCGAACG
>Ga0070730_10002297_pt1 | contig 17473 bp, 14 predicted proteins | sample Coa_R1_3_FD_66447 | JGI IMG/M metagenome (GOLD analysis project Ga0070730, IMG submission 66447) | Surface soil microbial communities from Centralia Pennsylvania, which are recovering from an underground coalmine fire - Coalmine... | ecosystem: Environmental > Terrestrial > Soil > Unclassified ... | reverse complement strand
ACCAGGTTGTCGCCGATGTGAAAGAACTTTCCGCGTACTTCAAGCACGGCATCACCCCTATCATCGCGAATGACGAATGCTTCGGTAAGGCTCCATGCTCGCTCTCGTATGTGAAACCGCATCTTGCAAAATCCCTTTCTCAAATCATATTTACTGCTTGATTGTTCTTCTGTCGCTGTAATTTCTACGGTTGCCTCTGCGGAGAGTTGCAATGATGGCTCTGGAGTGTTTTTGAGCATAGAGGATGAATGGATGAGGTAATGGCCTCGTAGGCCATTACCTCATCCATTCATCCTGAAAAACCTCCTATCGGAGAAGGCTTTCACCTCACGCGAAAGACACGCATATAGTGTTATTTTAATGTTTCTGCCCTGGAAGGAACTGCTCCCGGGTATAGCTACGCAGATCTCCGATGTGGGAAACTGTGATGTCGGGCGCGAAGCCTGTTGGAAGCTGACCGTGAGCATATTTGCCTTGCACGACAAAGACGGTGGTCAGCCGATCCCCCATAATGCGTTGGGAGTCATGCAGGATCTGGGGCTTGTCATCGATCATGACGTAGTGATCGGCGGGATAGGTTTGCATAATCTCGTCGATATGCTCCTGCTTATGAACATAGAGCAAGACCCGTCCCTCCACGGTTTCAGCGAGGGCGCTATTGACAATTTTCTCCGCCTGGAAGAACTGGTCGCCATCGGAGACGATGACCGTCAGGCCGAGAGTGCGCAGGTGTTGGAGCGTCTCAATGGCATGGGGGTAGAGCGCCTGGTAAAATGGATAGTTCTCAAAGATCGAATGGATATGCTGATAGTTCTGCTCGTCCAGCTCTGTCTGCGGCACCTGCTCGCGCAGCCTGACCAATGAGAGCGGGATATCGACCACGCCTCGCTCTTCGCGTACCTGCTCATAAATATCCCAGAAGCGTTTTGTGAGTTGCGGTCCCAGGCCAACTTGCAGATGCTGGTCCCAGGCTTCTTTGATGCCGTCGTTGTCCAGCAGGGTGTTATCAACATCCAGTAAAAAGGCGAGTGTTTGCATGCAATCTTTCTCTCTTGTATCTTCTATAGAAACGGTTCTTCCTGTGTTTTAGCTTGTGCGGCGTGATCATCGCGCCTCCTCTCTTTATCATACGATATGAGATCTCTAGAAGACATCTTTTAGCTCATGTATGACCTTAAACATTTGGAGGGTTAACTACTGGCAAATCTATACAGCCAATAGTGAACTTTAAGGGTCACTTGAAGGGGTGTAGAGCTTGCGCCTGCTCTAAGCTTTTGTAGCCGCTTCAGACGCTGGAGTAGTGTGCTGTGGTGCATAACAAGCTGACTGGAGGTTCTGGCAATAAGTGCCGCAGCACTCAAGACAGCCCTCTCATGTGGCCAGCAGCTTTGTTTTCTTCCGTCGATTATCCTTGACGATAGAGGCAAATTGGTGCCTTATGAGGTTGTGTCAAGCTCGATCCCTGCGGCCCTGAGGGCAGCTATGCAGATCTCGGCAGCAGCATCCTCTCTGGAGTAAGCCCACAACGTTGCCATTTCCCACCAGAGCGCAAACCGGGTGTTCGCCGCTTGCATTGCTTCCTCCGCTGAGTGCGGAGGCTGGGTGATCTGCTCAACAACCAGCCATGCTGCATCCATATTTTGCGTGTACCGCGGGATCGCATGAACAAGTTCTTGTCTGGGTTCAGAGCGTTCCCAGCAGATAGTACATACAATAGAACCGTCATTCCCATATCGTAACGCGCCATTTGGGCAGGTTCTCCTTCCATTAAAGAGAGTCTGATGCACGAGCGCGTCGCGCTCTCGCAGGGAAAGAGCTGTCCAGAGAAGAGATCGTTGGACATATTTGATCATGACTACCCTCCTCTTGCTTAACACGACACAACTCACGTTTCTCTACAAAGCAGGGAAAAATATCCTATCCTTTCAGTGAAGCAGTCGCCTATTCTTTGTCCTTCCCACATCGTATTACACCCTCTGCCCCGCCGGTTCTCTTTGTAACATACCAGAGATCTCTTCGAGCTGATCCCAGGAGGGCAGGGCGATGAGGCGCAGGCCGGGGAATGCCAGCCGCTCTGGAATGGCAGCGGAACCGAAGGCGACGATGGTGAGCCGCCGCAGTATCGTGTTGAGCGCGCGTTGCAGGCGGTCGTTGTAGCATGCATCGACCTCTAACATGCGCAACGATGCTACAAGATAGGCCCACTGGTTATCAATCAGGACATGCTCGCCCGGCTCCCGCAAGATAATGGTGATTTTATGCAGCACAGTCGGGCAGTACACGATATCATCCGGGCAAGGAAATCCATGGGTCGTCAGCCAGTCCTGTGCACCTTCGGGGGTGAGCATATCAGTGTATTTCAGGACGAGATACTTGACCACGCCCATACGCGTCAGCCGCTCCACCTGATCGCAGGCGTGGGGCAATGGACGCAGCTGCCGCACACTGGCCAGGTCGTCCATCAGGCTGTTGACAACATTGGCATAACGCCTGGGATGCTCGTGGCTATAGCCGGTAATATCGGGGTGATCGAAAAGCTGCCACCACACCGTTATATACTCTATATCGTTTAGGGGAATCTGAAACTTTTTACGAAAGTAATCCGCATACTCGCTGACATTAGCCGTGGCAATCGTCCCATCAATATCTATTGCAAACATAGACCCCTCCCTCTCACTTAGCTCTTCATACATCAACTACCATCTTACCTACAGAGCGCCACTGTTACATACGAGTATAGCATAGAATCGGATCACCTGGAAAATCACCTCTCCCCTTCCTCCTCCTTGCGCATTTTCAGCAACATAATCCAGATGAAGCCGCCGAAGATAGCCCCTAATAGAGCAAGCACGAAACTGATACTGATCCATAGGGGCGCTCCCCCAAAAATAACCACCGATGGAGGGGGAGTACAGAAAAGCGAGTGGCACCCTTGCCTGGGGCTCACTACAAGCTTTCCATAGATACTCACCAGCACCAGGAAGAGCGTTACGTTGCCAGCCAATGCGATACTAGCCGCCCATAGGCCCTCCTCAGGGAATTTTCTTTGGCGCCTCTGTACAAAGATGAAGGAGGTCGCCATACCAACAACGAGGGGATTGAGCAGTGTATACAAGAGCCCCACCCCATAGCCGGTAGTATCATTAACATAGCTGTTATTATCAAAAAGCAGGTGAAGCCGATTTAATAGATCAGCGGGCGCAATACCACAGACAAGCAGCAGGAGGAAGAGAAAGGCTACAATGCAATGCGTCAGCACCTCCTTCCAATGCAAAGATCTTCTTCCTTTCCAGAGAAATAGATAGATTTTGCCCACTATCAGGCTGAACAAGAGCAATACGGGGAATTCCCATAGGCCCCACAATGAGAGAACAGGTGGAGGAGGTACAATAAGTAGATGAGGATCGTCCAATGGTCGATAGAGGAAGCCAACAGAGCCTCCGAGCACAAAGGCCGCCAGGAGCCGGAAGAAAGGGCGATCGAGCCTTTCCAGCCAGGGCGAAAAGTAGGGTCGAATGGTCGCTTTTTCCATATGATACCTCCTTGTTGAGAGCCAGATAACGGCTCTGCGCCATTTTTAGAGGTCGGTTCACTGGCACCTCCGCCGATTGATCGTGCGCCCACCCTTCAGCCGCGTTGTGAAGAGTATACCCAAGAAGAGGGGCAGCAGCATGGGGCATTTGACCTATCTGGCCGCCTTTACGGGGCAGCTTCCCGGCTTCATGAGGACATTGAGCTGCTCGGAGCAGAAAATCTCAGCATATTCCCCTCGGATAGACTATATGGTATAGTGTCATTAGTTGAATAGTCTACTTTCTCACTACTGAACGGAAGGTTGCATAATGTCAGGGCGGATCAGCAGCATTCACATCGGACTACTCCTCCACAATCACCAGCCTGTCGGAAATTTCCCCTGGGTCTTCCAGCAGGTGTATGAAGAAGCATATTTACCCATCATCAATGCCTTAGAGCGCCACCCACTTGTGCGCCTCTCGCTCCACTACACCGGATCACTGCTGGATTGGTTTGAAGAGGCTCATCCCGAATTTCTGGAGCGCATCGCCAGGCTCGTCGAGCGCAGGCAGATCGAGATCGTTGGCGGCGGCTATTACGAGCCAATCCTGCCATCGATCCCCGATCGCGATAAAGTGGCACAGATCCGCCGCCTGACCGCACGCATCCAGCGCGACTTCGGCGTCAAGCCGAGCGGCATGTGGATCGCCGAACGCGTGTGGGAGCCGGGCCTGCCACGCATCCTACGCGAGGCTGAGATCGAGTGGACCATCCTCGACGATGTGCATTTCAAGAACGTAGGGCTGGAGGATAGCGACCTGTATGGCTACTACGCGACCGAGGATCAGAGCAGCGCCCTGAAGGTCTACGCCACCAGCAAAGCCCTGCGCTACACCATCCCCTGGCGAGCGGTGAGCGAAACGATCGAGACCCTGCGCGGACTGGCCACTCTCGACGGCAACCGCATTGTGGTCATGGGAGACGATGGCGAGAAATTTGGGAGTTGGCCCGAGACCGGCCCCTACTGCTGGGGATCCAATGGGCGTTCGGGCTGGGTCGAAGAGTTCTTCACCGCGCTGGAGAGCAATCACGAGTGGCTGCATAGCATACCGCTGGGAGAATATGCCAGCCAGCATCCCGCCCTGGGTCGCATCTACATCCCCACCGCCTCCTACATTGAAATGACCGAGTGGGCGCTGCCACCACAGAAATCCTACACTTTTGGCAAAATCCTGCACCAGCTGGAAGAGAGCAGGCAGGATACGCTGCTGCAATTTATGCGCGGCGGTTTCTGGCGCAACTTCCTGGTGCGCTACCACGAGGTCAACAATCAGCACAAAAAGATGCTGCGCGTGCATGAGAACGCCTATGCAGCTGGCGCGACTGAGGAGACGGGCCTGGTCCATCTCTGGAAAGCGCAGGCCAACGACACCTACTGGCACGGCCTCTTCGGCGGCATCTATATGACGCATGTGCGCTCAGCGATCTATCACCACCTGATCAAGGCCGAGAACGCGGTCCAGTGCCTGCAATACGGTTCCGGCTCCTGGCAGCGCTACGAGCTGACCGATTTCGACCGCGACACCCTGCCAGAACTCCTGATAGAGAGCGACCAGCAGAACCTGTACCTCGATCCACAACGTGGCGGCACGCTCTTCGAGTGGGATATGCGCCGCAGCGCACACAACCTGGGCAGCGTCATGACACGGCATCAGGAGAGCTATCACCAGACCCTGCGCGAGCATGAGCAGAAGCGTCGCCGCGATGCTCTGGCGGCCCAGAGGGTCGCCGCCCTTGAGGGAGCCCGCGCTGGAGAGGCCCACGCAGCCACAACAGGCGACGAACCCGGCTCGCCCCACACGACTGTGCGCACCAAAGAGCCGGACCTCGACCAGTATCTCGTCGTGGATCGCTATCGTCGCCATAGCCTGATTGATCATTTCCTGCCCGCGGGTCTGCCTCTGGAGAGCTTTGCCGGGGTGCGTTTTGAGGAGCAGGGCGACTTTGTAGAGCGACCCTACGAGGCCAGCGTGGAGCAGACGGAGCGCGGTATCACCGTCACCATGACACGCCACGGGCAGGTCCAGCGCGCCGGGGCCATGACTCCACTGCCCGTGAATCTGACCAAAACCCTCTTTGTGCCTGTAGATGAAGAGCAACTGATTGTGCGGTATACTATAGAGAATAGAGGGCAGGCACGTCTGCACACACGTTTCGCCAGCGAATGGAATATCAACCTGCTCGGTGGTGGCGGCAACGACCAGGCCTATTACCGTATCCCAGGCCATGAGTTGGAGAATGCTCACTTCGATAGCACAGGCGAGGTGCAGGACGTGCGGGAAGTTCATGTTGGCAATACCTGGCTGCAGCAAGATATGGGGTTTGCGCTCAGCCAGCCTGCCATGCTCTGGCGCTTCTCCATCGACACCATCACAGGCTCCGAAGCCGGTTTCGAGCGCGTCCACCAGGGCAGTTGTCTCACCCTGATCTGGCCCGTCGCCCTGGATGCTGGTCAGACGTGGAGCGTCGAGATCGTGTGTAGCGGGCGACCATAGGGGATTGGGCGACCGCTACCCCAGGGGCGACCGCAAGGGATCGCCCTACTATACCCGAAGACATCCAGTCATGTAATGCAGTTATATAGTAGGGGCGATCCCTTGCGGTCGCCCTTGACAGCCTATCACGAAAGGATTCGAACATTTATGGAACGCGTGTTGGTTCTGCAACATGTCTGGGAGAACCCAGAAGGATACGTTGGCGCGGTCTTACGGATGCACCACATCGCCTACGATGTAGTATGCGTCGAAACGGAGCCGCTACCAGATCTGACCAACTATGCGGCCATCATCGCGTTTGGCGGCACACAACATGTCTATGAGGATCACAAGTATGGCTACTTTGAGCAGGAGAAGGCCCTCTTGCGCCAGGCAGTCGCACAGGATATCCCCGTTCTGGGCGTCTGCCTGGGCGGCCAGTTGCTGGCCAGCGCATTGGGCGCCGAGGTTCGGCAGCACTCCATCACAGAGATTGGCTTCTTTGAGATCCCGTTCACCAGTGCCGGAAAAACCGATCCCCTCTTTCAAGGATTGCCGGGATACCAGAAGGTCTTCCACTGGCACGAAGATACCTTCGATCTGCCAGCGGGAGCCGTGTTGCTGGCCAGCAATGAGCATACCGAGAACCAGGCCTTTCGCTATGGTCGCCATGCCTATGGACTACAATACCATATCGAAGTCACGCCAGATATGCTGGACACCTGGCTCCATCATCCCGACCTACAACCGGACGAAGAGGAGGGACACTACCTGGACACCATCACCTCCATCGAGCAAAATCAGCACAGACATTTTGCAACCTATCAGGCGCACACCTGGACGTTATGTGAGAACTTTCTCATGATTAGTGGATTAATTAGACACAAGGGCTAAAAAGACTTTCCTTTCTATACCATTTTCTGCTATACTTGTTCTCATAACCTATTCATGCTTAGCTCCAGGGTTCGCGCGTCAGGTCAATTACATACAATGATTGATAGGTGCTTAACATATAAGGCGGGTGACCCATGCTGTAACCAGGCATATCCAATGTAAAGCTATCCCAGGACCAGGATAAAGAAGGTCAATTATAAAATAGTAAAAGGTATATGTCTGCTGTACCACAACTGGAAGGCAGACACAAATGAAATGAATGAACAATCTCGAAAGGCCGCATTCAAAGAAGATGCCGCAACACAAAACAAGTAGACATACACATACAACTATGAATAATCACGTTATTGAGCTTTCCCCTTTCATTTATGCGCGCCGCACGGTTGCCTGTGAAAGGCATCCGAACCGCAATGAAGATAGTATCCTTGTCGATGAGCCAACAGGTTTTGCCGCAGTCTTCGATGGAGTCGGGGGTAGTGCCGCTGGTGAAATCGCCTCTCAAACGGCAGCACGATCCGCACAGCAGGCCTGGAAACGCGTCCTTGCCGAATATCAGAAGGGACGCAAAACGCATGTCCCCCTGGCATCCTGTGAGGATCTGGATCTGTGTAAAATTCTGGAAGACCTCATTCTCGAAGCCGACGAGCAGGTTCGCACCGAAGGGGCACGCCGGGCGGGAACCGATGATCTGGCCACGACCGTCGCCCTCAGCGCCCTCTGCAAGCTCCCTGAGAGCAAAGGTTACCAGATGGTCTACGCGCACGTAGGAGACAGTCGCGTCTATCTTTTCCGCGAAGAGGAGGGGCTCAAACGCCTGACCAGCGACGACGGGCTCCTGGCCAAACTGGTTGAGAACCAGATCGTCAATGAGCTGGAGGCCTTGCGAATCGACCAGGCTATGCGCGCGAATCAGCTCTCAGATATTGAATTGAGCTACTTCAAATTGCGCGGCGGCATCACGCAGGCAGTGGGAGGCCCGCTCTCACCAACTATCCACACCGATCATACCATCATCTACCCCGGCGATCGTGTTCTCCTCTGTACCGATGGCATCCATGATAACCTGATAGATGAAGAGATCGAAGACATTATGCGCAACAGTCCCCGTACAGCCACTGCGCGTATCCTCGTCGAACGCTCCATTGCCCGCTCTCACCAGGAACGCAACTCGACCATACGAGCCAAACCAGATGATATGAGCGCGATCGTCATGACGTGTCGCTTCTAAGATCGCGTGAGTTTGGTGTTTCCTGAAAACGCTCAAAAGAGAAGAAGTCCAGCAGATGGCTGGGCTTCTTTATCTGCCTCTCTACGCAAATTCACTACAGATAATGAAAAATATAATTTTTCATTAATTCGCTAATTTTACTAGTTTGTGGTATGATGGAGGGAAGAGAAAGAGCATTCTTGATCTCTTTCTTCCCACAGGAACAGCTTCGGCACTTCCCTGCTTCTGTAGCATCCCAGTAATGCCACTCGCTCGAAAGGAAAACCCCATGAATAAAGAAGAAGTCAAACGCCTGAAAAGCGCCATCGAACGGATGCGTGTTGCCTGGCTCTACGTGCATGAAATCGTGCTGAATGAAACCTCGAACACATATGAACTTGCATGTACCTACCGGGAGCAGCACCGAGAAGCGTCGGGAACCACTGAGATCTGGCGGCGGCGACGGATAAGCAGCTCACGAGAATGGACTGACTTGCTCACCAAACATCTCAATGCACTCTGAGAGCCGAAGGGGCTGGGTAAGCTGGTATACGTGAGATAAAGCCTTCACCACAACATAGAATGAATCAATATAACACAAGATGAAACACTCCAAAAAGTACTAACCCCCTCATGCTGTCTGCATGGCTGCAAAGCGAATATGTTACCCTCTAGAGGTGTTTGTTCTCAAAACAACATCCACTAGAAGGGTGCCATTTGTGGGTAGAAGAGTGCTGCTTGTTGTGTTTTGTAGCGTCCAGTTCGTCCTCCTCTGGGGGTTGAGTGCCTGTGCGTCACCGCCAACTGGCAGGCAGCAGGCTGCGGCACAATCAGCGTCAAACAACCATTCTCAAGCTATAGCCGCGCCATTGAGCGTACCAAGACACGAAGTGACACCGGTAGCGCATCCAACGACAAAAGCTGGCTCCCATACCGTCAATAGTGGATCGAATGCAACGACAGGCCTCAAAGGGAGCAACGCCACAGGGAACGCGGCACCCTATGGACAGGCGCCAGCGCTGAGCGACGAGGAGGGCCAACTCACACAGCGACTCTTCGATGTCATCAATAGCGATCGGGCCGCACGAGGCCTCTACCCCTACACCTGGAGTCAGACCCTGGCCGCGGGAGCGCGTCTGCACAGTTGGAACATGTACCACTGCGGCTTCAGCCACACCTGCCCCGATGGTAGGCCACAGTGCCAGCGCATCGCCAACGAAGGGTTCGCCGGTTACGCAGACTGTGGTGAAAATATCGCTTATGCCGGCCCCTATCCGACGGCCTGGGATGGCGTCCACACCATCCAGGAGTCGATGATCAACGAGCCACCCAGCGGCTGGCACCGCATCCATCTGACCAGCGCTACCCTCCAACGTGTAGGCGTGGGCGTCTACGTCGACCCAACAGGGTATATCTGGTTTACTGAGGATTTCGTTGGCTAGCGCACTCTCTTCCTACGTGAAGGTAATAGTCATGAAACGAGGAGCCAGATACCCAGGCCGATTAGCAGCGCCGCGCTCAGTAGTTCGCTCCACTCTTGCAGCGGCTTCAAGCGTTGGCGCAGGACTCGACCTAGTGTGAGCCCGAGGAAGGTCATGAGAAATCCCTGCACGCCAATGAGCAGACAGAGTGTGAGCGGGCTGATAGCCCTCCCATTGGTGATCGATCCCAATGAAAAGCCGATCGCTAATTCATCCAGGCTCACACTCAACGCCAGCAGGAATTGCCTCCGCCACTGAAACTGCCCAGACGCTCCAGAAGAGGCCGCTTTCTGAGGCGTGGCCTCCTGATGTCTCTTCCGCTTGCTAACATATTCACGCCCCTCTTCCCACAGCTCCCACAACCCAACGCCAATCAGCAGCAGAGCGCCAACATAGTGCATCACATCGCTCATCGCCAGAGAGGCTGCATAGCCAATCAGGAGACCGATCAACGGCATCAGCATCTCCGCCAGCGAGAAGAGGATGGCCGAGCGAAGCCAGGTGGGAACAACCCCTTCCTGCTCCTTTCCTGGGGACGATTTGATGCCGAGACTCAGAGAGACGCCTAATGTATCCAACCCAAGTGGGAGCACAAAAACCAACAACTGCCACGCCGCCATATCAATAGCACCTTTTCCTTACGCCTGACCTCACCCCAGACCCCTGCGTTCCTCTACCACGCTCTCATTCTACCACTACTCCAGACCTATACCATCATGGAGATGAACGTCATGTTTTGCATTGAGCAGGCGCCTGCTCTCATAGGATCGCACCCTTGAAGGACCTACGCTGGCGAGTATCTGCAGTCCTGTGAAAATTCCAGCACGTAACCTGCAAGCGTATATATTACTAACGTGGAGTGGATGTGCCGTAATGCTACTCCATCGAGAAATAATTACTCCACAGCTTCATAACGTCATCAGCATACAATACAGAGGAGGTTCTCCATGAAACGTTTATTCTTCTTTTTCACACCTATGGCCTTGATACTGGCACTCGCGGCCTGTGGCAATGCCTCTTCCAGCGGGGGCTACACTACTGGCAGCGCACCAACGACCGCGCCTACAACCGCGCCTGCTACCAGCGGTAGCGCAGTTGGTACCGCCAGCGCCACAGTCAGCGGAAAGACCGTCATGCTGCTCACCAACGCCCAGGGCATGACGCTCTACTACTTCAAGCCAGATACAACGACCACCTCGGCCTGCACCGCCGATTGTGCCTCCACCTGGCCGCCTGTCCTCTCTACAAGTACGCCATCCAGCACCGCCTCGCTGCCAGGCACGTTGGCCGTGCAGAGTAATACCAACGGTCAGCAGATCATGTACAACGGCCATCCCCTCTACACCTTTACGGGCGATAAGAGTCCTGGCCAGACCAATGGCGAGGGCATTGGCAACAAGTGGTTCGTAGCCACCGCCGACCTGGCGATGAACGGCAGCAGCGGTGGAAGCGCAACCCCCACCACCCAGCCGTATAAGAATGGATACTAAATAGAACGCGCGGGCACCAGGGTCGTTGCCCGTCGGAAGACCGCCCGCGCGCGCTTCTAGCGCTGTAGAATGATCACAGGGATCTGCCGTGTGGTCTTCGCCTGGTGATCAGCGATTATGGGCCACGACCCCAGCAATTTGGCCCATAGTCGCTCTCGCTCCGCACCTTGCGCGACGATGGCGGTCGCATCGAAGGTCTCGCCACCGACCTCGACAGTGACCTCAGGATGGGCTACCAGATTATGATACCAGGCAGGATTATGCGGCGCCCCCATTACAGAGGCGAGCACGATCAAACGATCGCCATCTGCCATATATCCCAGCGGGGTCGTGCGAGGTTGGCCACTCTTCGCACCGATCGTGTTGAGGAGGAGCAATCGCGCCCCCTTATATGCCCCGCTTACATTCCCCTTATTTGCCCGAAACTCCTTAATCACATTGTTATTCCACTCATTCACGTCACCGCTCCAATTGCTCATAGTTGGTATATCCTTTCTCTTAAGAAGCTTAACATCGACTGTTACTTAAAGAATATATCGGAAGGAGGACAATATCAGCCAGCCTTTGAGCAAGATTTCTTATCTCTCATGAGAGCCCTGGAGATGAAGAGGTGACAGGTTGCGGCGTTGACCAGCCAAGTGGCGCTGGCATACTATAAGATTGATAGGGCAGGTTCATACCACATCAATGTTTATCGCGTGTTTCCTTTACAGGGACAAACCCATCGTCCTGTTCTTGTGTCTCTCGTTGTGCCAGAAGAGCATCAGATGTACTCTGCGCGAAATAGTCTTGCAAGCGGCGGTGGATGAAGCTGTATCCCCCGCCCACACGCCGAAGCAGGATACGCATGGTCGCATCATCGAGAAATGCCTGAACATGCCAGGGAAAGGTGCGACGACGAGCCAGTAGCCAGCGAATGACATAATGGCGCAGGACCGTGAGTCCTCCAGAGAGGGCCCACATGACAACCATTCCCGCGAGCAACGAGACACACGCATCGCTGAGCATGGTGCTGTGGATGTACTTCAGTTCGACGTTTAGCCCATGGCTCAGCCCGTCTCTCAGCACGTTGGCCAGCCCGCCGCCCAGTATCCCTATTGCACTGATGATGATCGTACCGATCAGGCTAATGAGCAGCCCATTGCGTAACGAGCGACGAATGCCTTGATTAAATTGCTGACGGTCCTGGTCTTCAAGGTGCTCCTGCTTCATGCCCTGATAAAGTCCCAGTAGCCCCCAGTAGCCCAGCCCACCGCCCAGCCCATTGATCAGCCCGAAGCTCAGTGCATTGCCCAACCCGAAGCTCAGTGCATTGTCCAGCCAGAAGCCCAGTCCAAAGCACAGGAACAGCGCACCTGAAACGATCAGGCTGATCCGTACATGCTCCAGTTGGAGAAGACCATGCCATGTCCAATGAATACGCTCGGCAAAGCGAAGAGGCCCGATCGAGCCAGCAAGGATGGCACGAATCAGCACGACTGTTACACTGACGCTCAGCCCATAGATCAGCCTGACGCTCAGCCCGAGGCTCAGCCTGTAGCTCAGCCCTATTCCTGCTCCCAACACGGCGGCTGCCAGCCAGAGGTGTGGAGATGCAATCGTGGTGAACCAGGCAATCAGACTGCTTTGCAAGGAAGGACGCACTCTTCCATTCCTTCCAGGCGTGCCAGACCTATGACGCAGGAGTCCCTGAAAGATCAAGAAACTGAGTCCACTCCCTAGACCAAGAATACTCCCAATTCTCAACCAGTCGCCGAGGGAATGCGTTGAGCCAGGAGCAAGGCCGCAGCTTGTTGCAAGAAGCACACCAAGCAGAATGGCATTCCTGAGATGAGCCTGTTTTCCGTTTGAGAGCCGGTTTGTGACATGCGATGTTTGCTGGCTCAAGGAACCTCCCACGAACCCACCAATCAGTCCCATCTGAAGGAGAAGCATCAGACTAAAGGTCCCTCCCACAGCAAGTGAGACGAGAAGACTCACACATCCCCCAATACCCATGGCAGGCAGGCGAGTCGTCAACCACATCATGGTTCGTTGCTGGTCACACGCCAGCCAGTCGGAGTGCAGATATTCTGCATAAAAGATCGTCTGCTGATGTACGTGCATCTGTTGCGCGAGCCGTGAGAGATAGGCTTGTGTGCGTTCCAGCGGATAGCGGGTGTCGTTCCCTTTCTCGGCTACCTGACGCGCCACGTAATCCGTCCACACCTGCTGCTCCAGTCCCGTTCCCGGTTTCGCGATGTCACCAGGAGAGACTCCCCGATAGGTCAGCAAAAGCACACTGAGCATGAGTGGGGTGGTCGCTAGTTCCTGTAAAGCTTGCTCCTCATGCAGAACCGTTCGTACACCGACAAATGATAGGCCTGCTGTCCTCAGATAGTCTTCGATCTGTGTTCTGTTAAGCGGTTGCACGATCACGGCTCTCTGGAGCGCGAGACGCTCTTGTGTGGCTATTGCCTCATACTCGCTTTGTCGTGAGCAGACGACGAGAGGAACAAGATACATCCGATGGTAGGTATTGATGGCTTCAATACAAGCCGCACAAGCGGCCTCTTCCACCTCATCAAGGCCATCCAACAACGGGAGCAGACGCCCTTGCTTTACCCAGCGCTCACTGAGTTGACGCGGAACATCGTAGGTGTGGCTCAGTTGATCTATCATCCAGTCGGAAAGCGCTGATCGTCCAAGCGCCCAGGAGGAAAGCCGGAGGATGACCGGCAAGGGCTGGGTCGGATCAGCGAGCGCTCGGCTGACTAACTGCTGCGCCAGATCGAGCAGCAAGGTGGACTTCCCAGCCCCTGGAGCGCCCAGGATGAGCAATTCCCCCTCTGCTTCATCATAGGCATCCAGAACGCTCGTGCCTGGCGCAAGCAGACGCTCACCACCTTGAGGGAGCCGAAACAGGAGGTTGGTCACATTGCTTACCGCCTTGGGGTGGGTGGAGAGGCCCAGTTCGACCCAGGCGATGCCATGTAAGGACTGATCAAGCAGTTCTTTGTACGATCGTCGCAGACGCCGCAACATGCGTTCCCAGTCAGGATCAGTGTGCTTTATGCCAGACAGGGACAAGAAGGGAACTGTCTGATGGGCCTGTGGCTGTGCCAGAATCTGTGATGGCTCTTCATCCACAGCAGGAGGCCGGGGCGAGACCGTCGTTGGTTCCACGACGGTACGTCCTGGAAGGCGCTGCCATGCTTTCTGATGGGTTGGTGGTCGTGCTGGAGTTAGTGGCAGTTCTCCAGCCACAGATGTTGGATGAGATGAGGCAGTAGCATGTTCTAGTTCCCTGGCAAACTCCTCGACGCTTGCATAGCGATCCTGTGGAGCTTTCGCCAGCGCTCTCAGGACAACCTGTTCAACCACAGGGGAAATCGAGGGGACGTGTTCATGCAGCGGAGGAGGGGGAGCAAAGAGATGTTGAGTAGCTAACTCAAAGAATGATCCATGAAAGGGGCATTCTCCTGCCAACCACTCGTAGACCACCACGCTCAAGGCATACTGATCACTGGCCAGGCAGGGTTTGCCCTGGAATTGCTCAGGAGCCATATAGATGGCCGTCCCTGCTACTTCCTGGACACTGAGAGAGGTCGAACTGTGGGCATGCAAGGCAAGGCCAAAATCACTCAGCAAGACCTGGTCATCTCGTCCGAGCAGCATATTTTCCGGTTTGATATCGCGGTGAACGATCCGAGCATCGTGGGCGTGCTGTAAGGCTGCCGCCACCTGCTTGACAGAAGGGATGATCAAGGGGAGTGGCGTCTTGCTGGAATACCGTTGGCGCAAAGTGCCATTGGCAGCGTAGTCCATGACCAGATAGGGCGTCTCCTGCTGATGCACCCCAAACTCAAGGACACGCACAATATGCGGGTGGACTAACTGGGCAATAGCTTGAGCCTCTCTGAGGAAGCCTTCCAGTTCCTTCTGATGGGTCCCTTTCGTGTGGAGGAGTTTAATAGCCCCAGGCGTTTTGAGATACACATGCTCACCGAGGTACACCTCGGCAAAGCCTCCGGTGCCCAGTATGCGCGTGAGTCGATAATTCCCGAGCTGTTGTCCAACGCGGTCAGCCATATGAGGCATCTCCCTGTTCACGAAATGCCTTGCCATAGGAGGTCAATGCTTCTGTGCCAGAAAACGAGGGCTGAGAATGGATGTGCCTCATCATTTATAACCTCATAAGAGAAAGACTTGAGCAGAAAAGAGCGTTGTTTCGACCGCCAGAGCCCACCAGAAGAGGAATGACCTGAACCTTACTGCCGCATGCCGTTGTAGGGTCACAGGTCCAATGTGTGGCATGATCAATAAAGGGGCCTCTCTTCATATCCTCTACTGAGAAAGACGTAGCTCATGGGGGAAGCTCCATTCGTTAGTATTTTTGGGTATCTCCGCAAGAGGAAAAGAATTGACACATCAGCCAGCGACCCTACGGCAGATACGGCAAGATTTCGAGCAGATATTGCATCAAATAGGTCACCAAATTGGTTGTCCATGGATGCTTGAACAAGCTTCTCGATCCCTCCCTCAATGGCTATGCTGGGCCCCATCAATGTGCGCCAGGAAGTATGCCCTTTGACTCTTTTCCCCTAAACATCATACAATAAGGCCAATTCCAAGCATCCATCTGGGCCAGAGAGGAGTAACGGATAATGGTCCCTCATGACGATTTTACCCCACACGGCTACCTGGATAATCCTTTTCACAGCTGGAAAATCAACCCCAGTGGCGTGCTGCGCTCACTGGCGCCGCTGGGCATGGGCTGGCATATGCCCAACCTTGGCAGCTATGTGCGCAATCAGTTTCAATACACCGCACACCTGCAAATCGGCCTCAAAATTGAGAAAACCCTGCTTATCACGCCCGAGGACTTCAGGCGCCATAAATGTAGCATTGTCAGCCACCTGCACACCAAAAATCGCTTTGAGTATACCTGCACGGTCCCCAAATATCAGTTGACGCTCACCGCCCGTTACTTCCTCATCAACGAGCATGCCCTGGGCTGCATCCTCACCCTCACGACCAGCGCGAAGCAGCCCGTGCCCGTCACCTGCTACCTTATGCACCAGCACACGCATAACCCGCATACGAGCCGCCTGTGGGAGCATGGCCTCTACGCTATCAACGCGCCGGAGGAGGGCGCCGCCATGCTGGGACTCGCCAGCGAAGGAGATGTCTTCGTGCATGGAGCGCGCTCAGCCGATGGAGGCGCGCTGACCTACGGTGAGATGGGCTACACCATTGCGCTGGAAGATGCCGCGATCTGGGCGCACGGTGTTGCCACTCCTCGCCCCAACATCACCGAGCACGAGGAGAGCACCGGCTGGCAGATCCGTACCGTGATTGTGCCCTGTCACCTCACACTGGAAGGCGGCGAGGCGGGCCAGGCCGGGCGCATTATCAACGCCGTCCTGGCGCGTGGCGTCTCGCAGGACCAGTCTTACCAGCGCTGGCTCGATGGCATGGAGGAGATCGCACTGGCGGAGGCCAACCATCGAGCCGATGATGAGCTGTTCTGGAGTCGCGCACCTCAACTCGCTGGCGACTGGCCGGAGAGTTGGCGACGTGGTCTGACCTATGATCTGGAGACGCTACGCATGACGGTTCGCCCCTCGGCCGGGGTGATCCCGCACTCCTGGGATGGCATGCAGATCCAGGCGCCCAGGACGGTTCTGGCAGAAGCCGCCATGGATATGCTCTTTCTCAGCTATGCCGACCCCGATCTGGCCGCCGAGGTCATCCTAGGCCACTTCGAGTCGGCTCCCCATCCTAACTTGCCCTGTATGCGCGAGGATGGCAGCTACAATATGGTGGCCGATGATGGGCAGATCTGTGGCACCGCGCCCGAGTGGGGCTATCCCATCTGGTGCTGCGAGCAGATCTGGCGCAAGACGGGGGATATACGCTGGTTGAGCCACCTCTATCCTCGTGTCGCAGCCTATTTGCAGTGGTGGCTGGAACACAGGCGCGACGCAGAGGGCTGGCTGGTCTACGAATGCTCATGGGAGAGCGGCCAGGATGTCTCGCGTCGCTTTGGTCCTCAACAAACAGGCGGCACGATCATTGGGCATGTACGGCCCGTAGACCTGCAGGCGAGCATGGTCCAGAGCGCGACCATTGTGGCACGCTGGGCAGAGCGACTGGCGCAGGAAACTTCTACCGGCCCCTCCCTCACCGAACCTCCGCTAGACTTCGCCCTGGAGGCCGCGACGTGGAGCAAAATAGCCGACGAATTTACCGTCAAGACACGCCAGATGTGGCAGGAGGGCTGGTTCCGCGATTATGACTCCCGAACGAAGGAGTGGTCCTCCGAGCGGGACAGCATGCATCTTGCCCCCGTCTTTTGCGGCGCAGTTGGTT
>Ga0070730_10002296_pt1 | contig 17473 bp, 14 predicted proteins | sample Coa_R1_3_FD_66447 | JGI IMG/M metagenome (GOLD analysis project Ga0070730, IMG submission 66447) | Surface soil microbial communities from Centralia Pennsylvania, which are recovering from an underground coalmine fire - Coalmine... | ecosystem: Environmental > Terrestrial > Soil > Unclassified ... | reverse complement strand
GTCGAGCCGCGCGAGCTCGAGACGCAGCTCCGTCGCATCTCCGCCGGGATCGACGACGGCGCACTCGCCGGCGCCCCGCTCGCGCCTCACGACGTAGCAGTTCGTCTGGAGCGGACCGAGCGCATATCTGTCCACGGCGAGAGGCACGGCGGCGAGTCTATTGAACCTCTGGTTAGCCGCCCGGCGGATACGGGAACTGGGTGTCCGTGCGCCATTGGAGGCTTGGCGAGGTCGAGACCCCGGACGGCACCCGGTCGCCCGCCGTCCTGCATTCGCGGGACGGCGCCGAGCGGGTCATCCTCATCGGGCTGCGTCCCGGCGAGGCGCTCGGCGACCACGGAGTGAAGGAGTCGGCGCTCCTGCTCGTGCTCGACGGAGATGTCCGCGTCGACGCCGGCGACGAATCCGTGGAGGCGGACACCGGAACGCTGATCCACTTCGAGCCGGACGAGCGGCACTCGGTCCGGAGCGGCGGCGGCGCTCGGCTTTTGCTGCTCCTCTCACCGTGGCCCGGCGAGGGTCACTACCGCGGCGACCGGCCGCCGGCGCCGGGCGTCAGCGCTTCCTAGGCTTCTGCCCCTGCTCGGCGGCGCGCCGCTGGAAGCGGTTGTAAGACCAGCGATCCATGGTGAACGTCAGCGGGATGAAGAGCAGTGTGTAGAGCGCAGCGAATCCGAACGCCGTGATCGTGCGATTGCCGTGGCTCGCGTTCGAGATGTACACGACCACGAAGATGCCGACACCGAGGAGGAGCGAGCGCTTGGCGGCCCGCCGCCAGGAAGGCGCCTGGGGGACGCGAGCCGGGCGGCCGCCACGCTGCGGAGTCGTCTTGGCTTTCGGCTTCGAGCCGTTGGTGTGCTTCTCCGGAGGCGCGACGGCGTCCTCGGGCGGCTCCTCGAGCTCGTTTCCTTCCGCGTCGACCCAGACGGTCTCGTACTCGTGGCGCCGTTCTTTCTGCGACCGCCGCCGCTGCTTCCTCGTCGGCATGGGAGAGTTAGGGTAGCTCGCCCCCGACGACCGCCCTGGCCACGACCCGGCCGCCGAGGTGGTAGGCGAGGTACCGCCAGTCGGGCGCGTCGAGCAGCGTGATGTCGGCGCGGTGGCCGGGTGCGAGACGGCCGATCCGCTGGGCGCGGCCGAGGACGTGCGCGGCGTTGACCGTGCATGCGGCGAGCGCCTCCCCTGGTGAGAGATGCAGCTGCATCGCCGCGAGCGAGCAGACGAGCGGGAGACTTTCGCAGAAGGCGCTCCCCGGGTTGAAGTCGGTCGCCAGAGCGACGGCCGCGCCCGCGTCGACGAGCGCGCGCGCGGGCGGCATCGGCCGGTCGAGGAAGAGCGCGCTCGCGGGAAGCAGCACGCCGACGACGTCGCTCGACGCCAGTGTCCGGATCCCGTTGTCGCCCGTCGCCTCGAGATGGTCGACCGAGCGCGCGCCGAGCTCGACCGCGAGTGGGATTGCGCCGGATTCCGTGAACTGGTCGCCGTGGAGTCGCAGCGCGAGCCCCGCGTCTCGGCAGGCCTCGAGGTAGCGCCGTGCCTGGGCGGCGTCGAACGCGCCGCGCTCGAGGAACACGTCGGCGGCCTCCGCAATCTCGGCGGCTTCCGGCAGCACGTCGGCGAGGACGAAGTCGAGGTACGCGTCGGCATCGGCGAACTCCGGCGGCACGGCGTGCGCGCCGAGCCACGTCGGAACGCCGCCGGCGTCGCGGATCGCGCGCAGGGACGCAAGCTCGGTGTCGCGGTCGAGGCCGTACCCGGATTTCGACTCGAACGTCGTCGTGCCGGCGCGGAGCATCCAGGAGCGGTGCAGCTCGACTGCGGCGCGCAGGCCCTCGCCGCCCGCCTCCCGCGTCGCACGGACGGTCGAGAGGATCCCGCCGCCCGCCGCGTGCAGCTCCTCGTAGCTCGCGCCGCGCGCACGGAGCGAGAACTCGTCCACACGGTCGCCGCCGAAGGCCGCATGCGTGTGGCAGTCGACCAGGCCGGGCACTGCGCACAGGCCGCGGCAATCCACTTCGACGACGTCATCGTCGAGCGCCGGCAGCGAGCTCATCCGGCCGACGTCCCGGATCGCGTCGCCGTCGCAAAGGACGAATGCGTCCTCGAGCACGGCGACCTCGCCGAGCGCCGAGCCGCGGAGCGGCGCCTCGGTTCCAGCCGGCGTCGCGAGCTGCGCGAGGTCGCGGAGGAGCAGCACTAGTGGTTACTCCGGTACGTCCAGTGCCCTTTGGCCGTGCGAAAAGCGAGCAGGCCAAGGACGCAGGGAGGCCGCGTACCCGAAGGTACGCGGCCGACCGAGGACGCCGGCATGCGACGCTCTGCAGCCGGGCAAAGGGTGCTGCTACGTGCCGGAGCGACCACTAGCGGGGAATGCGCACGCCGCGGGTCTCGGCGGCCTCGAGCGCCTCCGGATACCCCGCGTCGGCGTGCCGCATGACGCCAGTGCCCGGGTCGGTGGTCAGCACGCGCTCGAGCCGCTCCGCCTGCGCATCGGTGCCGTCGGCGAGAACGACCATGCCCGCGTGAATCGCGTTCCCGATCCCCACGCCGCCGCCGTGGTGGACGCTCACCCACGTCGCTCCCGCCGCGACGTTGACGAGCGCGTTGAGGATCGGCCAGTCGGCGATCGCGTCGGAGCCGTCGCGCATCGCCTCCGTCTCGCGATACGGCGACGCGACCGAGCCGGAGTCGAGGTGATCCCGGCCGATCACCACGGGCGCCTTGACCTCTCCGCTGCGGACGAGCTCGTTGATCGCGAGACCCGCCTTCGCACGGTCGCCGTAGCCGAGCCAGCAGATCCGCGCCGGCAGCCCCTGGAACACCACCCGCTCCGGCGCGAGCTCGAGCCATCGCTGCAGGAGCGGATCGCCCGGGAACAGCTCCTTCAGCCGCTCGTCGATCGCCGCGATGTCTGCCGGATCGCCCGACAGCGCCGCCCAGCGGAAGGGGCCGATGCCACGGCAGAAGAGCGGGCGGACGTAGGCGGGGACGAAGCCCGGATACGAGAAGGCGTCCTCCACTCCGCCGTCGCGCGCTTCGCCTCGCAGGTTGTTGCCGTAGTCGAAGACGTGGGCGCCGAGTCGCACGTACTCGAGCATCGCCTCGACGTGGCGCACGATCGAGTCGCGGGCAAGGCGCAGGTACCCGTGCGGATCGGACGAGCGCAGCGCCGCCGCGTCGTCCACCGAGTAGCCGCGCGGCACGTATCCGGTCAGCGGGTCGTGGGCGGCGGTTTGATCGGTCACGAGATCGAATTCCTCGCCGCGCGCCGCCAGCTCGGGCACGACGTCGGCCGCGTTCCCGAGCAACCCGACCGAGAGCGGCCGACGCTCGGCGGCAGCCGTCCGGATCCGGTCGAGCGCGTCGTCGAGAGACTCCGTCGCCTCGTCGAGGTAGCGCGTCTCGAGCCGCCGCTCGATCCGGTGCGGGTCGACCTCGATGCAGAGGATCGCCGCGCCGGCCATCGTCCCGGCGAGCGGTTGCGCCCCGCCCATGCCGCCGAGCCCGGCGGTGAGGATCGTCCGCCCGCGCAGGTCGGGCGACCCGAAGTGCTTCTCCCCGGCCGCGGCGAACGTCTGGTACGTCCCCTGCAGGATCCCCTGACTCCCGATGTAGATCCACGAGCCTGCCGTCATCTGACCGAACATCGTCAGCCCCTCGGCCTCGAGCCGCCGGAACTCGTCCCACGTCGCCCACTTCGGCACGAGGAGCGAGTTCGCAATCAGCACGCGCGGTGCGCCCTCGTGGGTCGTGAACACGCCGACGGGCTTGCCGCTCTGCACGAGGAGGGTCTCGTCCGGGCCCAGCTCGAGGAGGGAGGCCACGATCGCCCGCAGTGCCTCGGGGTTCCGCGCCGCCCTGCCGGAGCCGCCGTAGACGACGAGATCCTCCGGGCGCTCCGCGACGTCGGGGTCGAGGTTGTTCAGGAGCATGCGCAGCGGCGCCTCCGTCGACCACTGCCGGGCGTTGAGCTCGACGCCGCGCGGCGCGTGGATCGCCGAGAGGTCGCCCACCAGCGCCTCGACCCGCTCCGCGAGCGTCGCCGTGGCGCTCACGCGAGCGCACCAGACTCGGCCTCGACAGCCGCAACCAGCGAGCCGTCCCGGATCGACCCGGCCACGGCCTCGATGTCCCCGGCGAGCGACCGGTCGTCGCGCAGCCGCGGGGACAGCTCGCGCACCGCGGCCCGGGCCGCCCGCCCACCGACTCCCGGCTCGAGCGGCGCGTGGAACTCGACCGCCTGCGCTCCGGCGAGGAGCTCGATCGCGAGAGCGCGCTCCGTGTTGGCGAGCACCTGCCATGCCTTGAGGCCGGCGGCGTTCCCCATCGAGACGTGATCCTCCTGCCCGGCGCTCGTCGGGATCGAGTCGACCGACGCCGGATGGCAGAGCGACTTGTTCTCGGAGACGAGTGAGGCGGCCACGTACTGGAGAATCATGAAGCCGCTGTTGAGGCCGCCATCGGTGGTGAGGAACGCGGGCAGACCGTCGGAGAGGTTCGGGTTCACGAGACGCTCGACACGTCGCTCGGAGATGTTCGCGAGCTCGGAGACCGCCATCGCCAGCGCGTCGAGCGCGAACGCGAGCGGCTGGCCGTGGAAGTTCCCATTCGAGACGAGCTCCCCGTCGTCGACGAGAACGAGCGGGTTGTCGGTCGCGGAGTTGATCTCGATGCCGACCGTGTACTCGGCGTAGTCGAGCAGGTCGCGGCTCGCACCGTGGACCTGTGGCGCGCAGCGGAGCGAGTAGGCGTCCTGCACCTTGTCGCACCACCGGTGGGCCTCGATGATCGCCGACCCTTCGAGCAGGCGCAGGACGTTCGCCGCCGCCGCCGACTGCCCGCGCAGCGGTCGCAGCGCATGGATCTGCGGAAGGAATGACGTGCGCGAGCCCTGCAGCGCCTCGACGGAGAGCGCGCAGGCGATGTCCGCGGCGCGCGCCGATCGCCGAGCCCGCATCAGCCCGAGCGCGAGCGTCGCCGCCATGAACTGCGTTCCGTTCACGAGCGAAAGCCCTTCCTTCGCCGCGAGCCGAACCGGGTTCAGACCGGCGCGTGCGAGCGCATCCGCCCCGGTCAGGCGCTCGCCTGCGAACCGGGCCTCCCCCTCGCCGACGAGCGGCAGCGCAAGATGCGCGAGCGGTGCGAGATCGCCGGACGCGCCCACCGAACCACGGCTCGGCACGATGGGGGTGACGCCTCGATCGAGCAGCGACAGCAGCAGCTCGACCGTCTCGACGCGCGCGCCGGAGGTCCCCTTCGCGAGCGCGTTCGCGCGGAGGAGCATCGCCGCCCGGATGATCTCGTCGGGATACGGGTCACCGACGCCGCACGCGTGCGAGCGAAGCAGCCGCAGCTGCAGCTCCTCGGTCTGCTCCTCCGGGATCGCGACCGCGACGAACCGGCCGAATCCGGTGTTGACGCCGTACGTGTGCTCGCTGCTCCCGTGCGCGGCTCGCTCCACGAGGTCGCGGGCCGCGCTCATCTTCTCCCGGGCCACGTCGGAAAGCCCCGCAGCGGCGCCCTCGACCGCCACGGCCCAGACGTCGGCGACGGTGAGGTCGTCGCCTGTGAGGCCGATCGCCGTCAACTCCGCCACGCGGCGAGTCTAGGAGTTCGCGGACGAGCGGTGCTCTTCGTAGCGGACGCGCGACGGGGCATCGATTGATTGGTCAGTCAAAGTGGATTGAATACCCAGTCAAAAAGGAGTAGATATTTTACGTTTCGGTTTCCTCGCTTCTTGGGAATTACTGCGCGGTTCTATTCCGCTCCCACCCCCAAGGAGGAGAACGATGAGGCGGAAGGTGGTGCTGCTCACAATTGCGGCACTCGCCGCGGCGGCTACCGCGGCAGCTGCGCTCTCGGCGTCCCCGTCGGTGACGATCACGACGCCGAAGGGCAACCAGAAGGTCTCGCTGCGCCAGAATCCATACCTTGCCGTCGCGGGGACGGCGGCGTTCGCCGACACGAGCGCGGGGACGACGGAGTTCTTCCTGCGGCGCGACGCCTGTGGCACTTCGGCCGACAATCCGCATCTCAGCATCATGTCCGGCGTCGACGGCGGCGACGGCTGCGGTCTGATCGTCGATCAGGTCGGGCCGGTGGGCGACGTCGCTCCTCAGGCTGCGTTCACCGACTATCCGGCCACCGACGGCATGCCGGTCGCGTACGACGGGACGCAGCCGACCAACGGCCAGATCTCGCTCTCGGGCGCCCAGGTCGGGCTCGCCGAAGTGGACGTCGACCTCCAGGCGCTCGTCGGAGGCCAGGCCGTCGACATCGGCTCCGCGACGGGAAGCGCGATCCTCGATCCCACGGGTGCGTCGACTCCGGTGCCGTTCTCGATCGCGCCGAACGCGACGCTCGACGGCTCCGACATCCAGGCGCTCGACCTGCGCGTGACGATTCACGGGCCGAACGTGCTCAGCGGATTCGTCGCGCTCAGTGGAGCATCCTGGGTCAAGGTTTCGAGCTACGCGGCGAGCGTGAACAAGGGAGTCGAGATCTCCGTCGACGATCCGTCGTTCTCGAACCCGACCCCGGCACGGATCTCCGGCTCGACCTGGAGCGTCGCGATCCCCACACCTGGCCTCGGCAAGCACACGATCTACGCCGAGTCGACGCAGGGCTACGACTCGTCCGCGCCGGCGAGCGTGACCTTCAGCGTGACGAAATGAGGAGGAACGACACCGTGAAGAAGCTCTGCGTTCTGCTTGCGCTCGGCACGGTCGCGCTCCCCTTCGGAGGAGCCTCGGCCCGAGCCGACACCTCCCTGCACCACCCCTTGTACATGCCGAACACCCTGAACACGACGAATCCGGCACTCCAGCCGCCTCCGGTCGAGGCCTGCGCGGCCGGGGTGTGCGTGCCGCCGCCTCCGCCGGCCGGCGCGCCGGCGCCGGTGAACATGGCGTACTTCGGCGGCCACGTCCAGGTGACGCCCAAGGTCTACCTCGTGCTCTGGGGCTGGGGCGAGCCGGGTGCCTTCAACCACACGACCCCGGGCATGCCCACGTCCGACCCGGATGGTGCCGGAGCGCGGATGCTCGCCTTCATCAAGGCGATGGGCGGCACGGCCTGGATGGGCTCGCAGACGCAGTACTACGAGACGGTCGACGGCCAGAACATCGACATCCAGAATCCGACGAACCAGTTCGGCGGCGTCTGGTACGACAACACGAACCCGATCCACAACAACGTGAGCGGGCTCGAGCTCGCACAGGAGGCGCAGCGCGCCGTCGCGCACTTCGGCGTCACCGACCTCCAGAACTCGCAGTTCGTGATCGCGCAGCCGCAGATGTACAACGAGGCCGGCTTCAACAGCGGCGCCGGCTACTGCGCGTGGCACGACTACACGCAGCCGCAGTACTACCCCGGCGTGCAGCCCGGCATCTCGTTCACGAACATGCCGTACGTCCTGAACTCCGGCTCGAGTTGTGGCGAGAACTCCGTCAACACCGGCTACTTCGCGGGCCGGCTCGACGGGTTCACGATCGTCATGGGCCACGAGATCGAGGAGACGATCACGGATCCCGGCGCCGAAGACGTGGTCAACGGCGTCAATCTGGGCGGCTGGTACGACTACAGCGGCTACGAGAACGGCGACAAGTGCGCCTGGGTCGGCTACACCGACGGAATCGCGCCCCCGAGCACCGTTCCGGGCGGGCTGAACAACATCACGGGCTCGGACGGGAAGCAGTACCCCGTGCAGAGCCTGTGGAGCAACGGCTCCGCCGGCGGTGCGGGCTGGTGCGCCGGCGCCGGCGACGACCTTCCCGTCACGGGTTAGGCGGGAGCGGAAGACCGTGGGCCTGCCCGCCGCGGGCCCACGGTCAAAGCCCGCTCACTCGCCGAGCAGCCGCAACTCGAGGACGTGCGACGGATCGAGCCCGTCGACTCGAAGAAGCGATCCCGCGGCGGCGACGGCGGCGCCGGCCGGCAGCAGGCCGACGAGCTCGGCGCCCGCGACCTCGAGGCCCCGCACCTGTGCTTCGCGCTCGACCGCCGCGACGACCTCGTGCAGCGGCGACGCGCGCCAGTCCTCGACGTTGAGGCTCACCTGGACGTGTCCGGCCCTGGGCAGGCGGAGGCCGAGGCCTCTCACGCCCTCGAACCCACCGTCGCGCTCGCGCACCGCGCGAGCCACGTCCTGCGCCGCTTCGAGGTCGTCTCCGGCGAGGTTGACGTTGAACGCGATCAGGGCCCGCCGCGCGCCGACGATCACGCCTCCCGCTCTCTCGTCGAGCTGCGTCGGGCCGAAGTCGGGCGCGAGCTCGCCCTCGTCGATCCGTCGCTGCAGCTCGACGGGGCCGCCGCGCCGGAAGAAGGCAGGGCCGCGGCCGGGCGCGAGATCGGCGTAGAGGAAGACGGGCAGCGCAAGCTCCTCCCCCACTCGCCGCGCCAGCTCGAGGGCGGCGGCTCGGGCACGGTCGGCATCGGCGTCGTGGATCGGGACGAGCGGGACGACGTCGGCCGCGCCGATCCGCGGATGCGCGCCCTCGTGGGTGCGAAGATCGATCCGCTCGCGCGCGCAGGCGATTCCGGCCAGGAGCGCCGCGGTCAGCTCTGCCTCGCTGCCGACGAGCGTGTAGACGGAGCGGTTGTGGTCGGCGTCCGAGTGGACGTCGAGGAGGCGGGCGTGCTCGGCGAGCGCGATCCCGATCGCGTCGATCGTCGCGCGGTCGCGACCCTCGGAGAAGTTCGGCACGGCCTCGAGCGGCAGCATCGGCGCTGAGCCTACGCTGCGACGCGGTGGCCGCTCGCAAGTCGTCGTACCGCTCCCTCGCCTCGCTCCAGCGCGATCTCTCGCGTTGCCGCGCCTGCGCGGAGGCCGGCTACCCGCTCGAGTCGCTCCCGGTGCGGGTTCCGGGCGCCGGGCAGCGCGCCTACCTGTTCGGACAGGCGCCGGGGATCGTGGAGGGGCGGGAACGGCTGCCGTGGCGGGGACGCGCCGGCCGGACGCTTCGGCGCTGGCTCGACCTCGAGGAGGAGGAGTTCTACGCGACGTTCCATTGCGCTTCGGTCACGCGCTGCTATCCGGGCCGTGCGCCGTCCGGCCGCGGCGACCGCACTCCCTTCCCGCGCGAGCAGGAGCTGTGCTCGTTCTGGCGCGAGCGGGAGCTCGAGCTCCTCCAGCCGCAGCTCATCGTCACCGTCGGCGGACTTCCGCTCCGGCGGCTGCTCGGTCTCACGGCGCTCACACCGTCCATCGGCGAACAGTTCGAGCTCGACGGGACACCCGTCATCCCGCTTCCGCACTCGTCCGGCGCGAGCAGCTGGTTGAACGACGCCGCGAACCGCGAGCGGCTCGCCGCGGCCCTCACCCTGATTCGTGAGCGCCTATCGGGCGTCTACCCTCAGGAGACGTGAGCGCGGTTCCCTATCGCCGCACCTTCGGGCGGCTCCTCTCCTTTCTGCGACCGTACAGGCGCGGCCTCGCGCTCTCGATCGTGCTCGCGGTCGGGTCGCAGGCGGCCCAGATCGCGCTGATCTGGGTCACGGGCCGCGACGTGATCGACCGCGCGCTCGTGCATCACGACCGGCACCTCCTGTCGACGTACGTCGGAGCGATCGCCGGCCTCGGCCTCGCCTCGGCCCTCTTGATGCTCGGTCGCCGCCTCATCTCCGGCAAGCAGGCGCTCGACGTCGAGATGGACATGCGCCAGGGCCTCTACTCGCATCTCGTGCGGCTCTCCTTCGGCTTCTACGACCGGCACCAGACCGGCCAGCTGATGTCACGCGCCACGGTCGACCTGCAGGGCGTCCGCTTCTTCCTCGGCTACGGCCTGATCTTCTTCTTCCAGAACGCGCTCACGGTCGTGTCCGTCTCCGTCGTCCTCTTCTTCTTCGAGTGGAGGCTCGCGCTCATCGTGCTCGCCGTGACGCCGCTCCTCGTCGCGCTCGCCTATCGCTACAGCCACGCCGCCCACCCGACTCTCCGCGACGTCCAGCAGAAGCTCGCCGACGTCGCGACCGTCGCGGAGGAGAACATCGTCGGCGTCCACGTCGTGAAGGCGTTCGCCCAGGAGCCCGCCGAGGAGGTGAAGTTCCGCGGCCGCAACGAGGCGCTCTTCGGACAGACGATCCGCGCCAACCGGCAGCGCGCGACGTACGTGCCGCTCCTTTCCTTCCTGCCGCTGCTCGCCCAGGCGGCGGTGCTGCTCGTCGGCGCGCGGATGGTCGCGCGCGGCACGCTCTCCGCCGGCGACTTCATCGCCTTCAATCTCTACCTCGGCATGCTCGTCATGCCGCTTCGCTCGCTCGGCATGTGGGTCGGCCAGGCGCAGCGTGCGACCGCGTCGGGCGAGCGGATCTTCCAGGTGCTCGACGAGCCGGAGGAGGTCGCCGACCCGCGGCGGCCGAGCGATCTGCCGCAGGGCGTAGGCGCGATCCGCTTCGAGGACGTCTCGTTCTCGTACCTCCCCGGCCGGCCCGTGCTCGAGCACCTCGACCTCGCCCTCGACGCCGGGACGACCGTCGCCCTGATCGGCCACACCGGGGCCGGCAAGACGACGCTCGCTTCCCTCGTGCCGCGCTTCTACGACGTCGACTCGGGTCGGGTGCTGGTGGACGGCGTCGACGTCCGCGACGTGACCCTCGCCTCGCTGCGCAGCGAGATCGGCGCGATCACGCAGGACCCGTTCCTCTTCTCGACCACCGTGCGCGAGAACATCGCCTTCGGCCGCCCGGGCATCACGGACGAGGATGTCGAGCGCGTCGCGCGGCTCGCGCAGGCGCACGAGTTCGTCGAGCGGCTCCCGCAGGGCTACGAGACGGTGATCGGGGAGCGCGGGATCACGCTCTCGGGCGGCCAGCGGCAGCGGATCGCGATCGCCCGCGCGCTCGCCGTCGACCCGCGCATCCTGATCCTCGACGACGCGACGGCCTCGGTCGACGCCACGACGGAAGCTCGGATCCGCACCGGCCTGCGCGAGGTCATGCGGGGCCGGACGACGCTGATCATCGCGCACCGGCTCTCCACGATCGCCCTCGCCGACGAGATCGTCGTCCTCGACACGGGCCGGATCGCGGCCCGCGGCACCCACAGTGAGCTGATCGAGACGAGCCCGGTCTACCGCGAGATCTACGAGCACGGCCTGCTCGAGCGCCAGTTCGCGGACGCCGTCGAGGCGCGCGCCGACGTGGAGGAGGTCGCGTGACCAAGGTCCCGAACAGCCACGGCCCGAACAGCCACGGCCGGTACCTGGTACCGGCCGTGGCTCGAGGAGACACCCCGTGAGGGTTCACCAGCCCGGCGGCCATCTCATGCAGCGGCGCGGCGCCGAGGTCGACGACTGGTCGTGGCACACGACCCGCCGGCGGCTCGCTGTGCTCTTGCGACTGACCGAGCCGTACCGGCTCAGGACGTTCTTCTCGGTCTTCTCCCTGCTCACGGCGACCGCGGCCGCGCTCGCTCCGCCGCTCCTCGCGAAGTCCGCGCTCACCGACGCGATTCAGAAGAAGACCGGCCGCGAGCTCGTCGTCGTCATCTCGATCTTCATCGCGGCGGGCCTGGCGAACTGGGGCATGACCTACGTCGAGACGTACATGACCGGCTGGGTCGGCGAGCGGATCCTCGCCGACCTCCGCAAGCAGCTGTTCGGCCACCTCCAGCGGCTCTCGCTCGGGTTCTACGAGCGGAACCGTGCGGGTGTGCTCATCAGCCGGATGACGAACGACGTCGAGGCGATCGACCAGCTCGTCACCGACGGTGTCACGACGCTGGCGCAGAGCACGCTCCTCCTCGCCGGAACCGCGATCATTCTGCTCGTCGTGGACTGGCAGCTCGCGCTCGCCACCCTCGCGGTGATCCCGTTCATGAGCATCGGGACCCTGCTCTTCCGCACGCGCTCGGCGCGCGCGTACGCCGCCGTGCGGGAGCGGCTCGGCCTCGTGACGGCGACGCTCGCCGAGGACATCTCCGGGATGCGGATGGTGCAGGCGTTCGTCCGCGAGGAGCGTGCCACCGAGAACTTCGGCACCGTCGCACGTCGCTATCGAGACGCGAACATGCAGACGGTCGTCCTGAACGCGCTCTATTTCCCGTTCGTCAGCTTCCTCTCCTCGCTCGCGCTCGCGGTCGTGCTCGGCTACGGCGGCTACCGCTACTTCCAGCACCCGACGCCGGCCGCGCTCGGGACGCTCTTCCTGTTCATGCTCTACGTGAACAACTTCTTCGATCCGATCCAGCAGCTCTCGCAGCTCTACAACACCTTTCTCTCGGCCACGGCCGCCCTGGACAAGATCATCGGCGTGCTCGACGAGGCGCCCGAAGTCGTCGACCGTCCGGGAGCTCGACCGCTCCCGCGCATCGAGGGACACGTCCGCTTCGAAGACGTCCACTTCGCCTACGGCCTGCGCGGCGGCGAGGTCGGCGAGGAGGTGCTGCACGGGATCGACCTCGACGTGCCGGCGGGAACGACGGTCGCGCTCGTCGGCCACACCGGGGCCGGCAAGTCCACGATCGCGAAGCTCCTCGCCCGGTTCTACGAGCCGACGAGCGGCCGGATCGCGATCGACCGCCGCGACCTCAACGAGGTGACACAGGAGTCGCTGCGCCACCAGCTCGGGATCGTCCCGCAGGAGGGCTTCCTCTTCGCCGGCACCGTGGCGGAGAACATCGCCTTCGGCAAGCCCGATGCGCGGCCGGAGGAGATCGTCCGCGCCGCGCAGACCGTCGGCGCGCACGAGTTCGTCCTGCGGCTCGAGGACGGCTACGAGACGCAGCTCGGCGAGCGCGGCTCGCGCCTCTCGCTCGGGCAGCGACAGCTCGTCGCGTTCGCCCGTGCGCTGCTCGCCGATCCCCGCATCCTCATCCTCGACGAGGCGACGTCGTCGGTCGACATCGGCACCGAGCGCACGATCGAACAGGCGCTGCGGACGCTGCTCGCCGACCGCACCTCGTTCGTCATCGCGCACCGGCTGTCGACGATCCGCGACGCCGACCTGATCGTCGTGCTCGAGCACGGGCAGGTGATCGAGCAGGGCTCGCACGACGAGCTGCTCGCGAAGCGCGGGCTGTACACGAGCCTCTACGGCGACTGGGTGGCCGCGTAGTACCGCGTCATCTCGATCCGCTGCAACAGCGTCGGGTGGTTCTCGAGGAAGACATAGTCCCACCACGGCGGGCTCGGGTCGTCCAGCGTCTCCGACGCGAAGAGCTGGAAGAGCTGCCGGCCGGCGGTGGGGTCGTGGGTCGCGCGGAGCGCCGACCAGTCCGCCTCCGCCTCGAGGTGGCGCGTGACGACGTTCTGCAGCGGCAGCGCCACGAGCTGGAGGGCGACGTAGACGAAGATCGCGAGCGGGATCGCGTCGGGTACTCCCATCCCGCCGCGCCGCCGAGTGGCGAGCGAGAGCAGGTACGCGAGCGGAACCGCGAACAGCGCGTACCAGGCGATCGAGCGCCAGATGTGGTTGTGCGCGAGATGGCCGAGCTCGTGCGCGAGCACGAAGCGGTCCATCCGCGGTGTGAACGGGTACTCGACGATCGGCTTCCAGAGAAAGACGCGCCGGCTCGGGCCGAGGCCGGTCGCGAACGCGTTGGGCTCGCTGAAGCCGCTGAGCACCCGCACCGGGACGTGGACGTGTTCCGAGCGCTCGAGCGCAGCGACGTACGGCGCACGGAAGGGACTCCCGCCGAGCAGCCACGGCGAGACGAAGGCGAGGAGCGTCTGGAGCCCCACGAACACGGGCGCGGCGGGCAGCCACCACCACGTGCCGATGCGGCGCACACGCGCCAGGCCCATCACGATCGCCAGCGCGACGCAGAGAAGGACGAACCGCGCGCCGAGCGCGAACCAGTTTCCGATCGTCGCCTGCGCGTAGCTGCCGCTGAGTCCGTAGCGGTGTCGCCACCAGATGTTGAGCACCGAGAACGGGAGCTCCGCCGCCCAGACGAGCGCGAAGCCGATCATCCCGAGCAGCATCCCGGTGCCGATCGGCCCGGCGGCGGACTCGCGCATCCAGCGCACGCCGTAGCGGACGAAGACGCCGAGCACCGCGAGCTGCGTGAGCGTCCTCCCGAGCCAGAAGAGCCGCTCGATGCTGCTGTAGTGCTGCGCGCGATGGAGAACGTGCGGCGGAAAGAGCGCGCTCTCGTCGAGGCGTGGCAGGTGATACGCCGGTAGCGACGACCGCCAGAGGAACCAGGCCGCGACGGCCCAAGCAGCCGCGAGGAGGGCGGCGAGGCTTACGCGGCCGAGAACCCGGCCTCCTGGTACTCCGGCTCCTCGTCCTCACCCTGCAACGGGCTCGCGTGCGGGTACGCGGCCGTGAGGAGATAGAGGTACGCGTTGCTCTGCGCGACGTAGCGAAGCGCGTACACCATCAGATTCCGCAGGCCCCACGGTGCGCTGCCGGTGACGAGAGAGGAGAACCACGTGCAGACAGACGCGATGAACAGCGCCACCCACAGGGCGATGGAGACGAAAAACGCTGGAATGGCCAGGAAGAGCCGGAACAGCGTCTTCCACCGGCTCTGTCGCTGCGGATCGAGGGGAAGCTCGAGGTCGAGCGGGTAGGTTCCTTCCTTGCCGGTGAAGCCCGGGAACGGGTTCGCCGCGAGGCTCAGAAACGCCGCGACGTGGAACTGGTAGCGCACGTACCTGCTGAGGAACCCGTGGCACCAGCGCGGCGGCCTCCCCATGATCAGGGTCGCGAACCAGTTGACGACCGACACGACCGCCGCCAGATACCCCCAGAGCTCGAGCCAGATGGAGTGCGGGATGACGAGCGCGAACCGGAAGAACACCGTCACTCGCGAGCGACGAAGGTCGTGCGCCTCGCCGACGACGCGCACCGGATGCGCGGGCGGTAGCGGCACCGAGTCGAGGATCGCGGTCGGATCGCTGTTCGGATAGCGGTCCGTGAGTAACAGCGCATAGGCGCGCACCTGGGCGCCGTAGCCCACGCCGTAGGCGCCGGCGTCACGAAGGCCGCTGGGCATCCGGCCGGTGGCGAGCGAGGCGAACCAGCCGAGGAACGCGCAAACGCCGGCGAGGATGCCGCCGCCCGAGATCCCTGGACCCGAGAAGCCGCTTCGCCCACCGCCGTGACCGCTCTTGAGGGCGTACTGGAACGAGAAGCCGATGCTGCCTCCCAGCGCTCCGCCCACCAGGAACGCCGGAACCGCGAGCAGCAAGCGGAAGAACGTCTTCACGCGCGACTGCGCCTGCGGCTCCTCCGGCAACTCGACGTCGATCGGGTACTTGCCCGCCTCGCCTGTGAAGCCGGGATAGGGATTGCCGACGAGCAAGAGGTATGCAGTGAGGTGGACGGTGTAGCGGACGAACGCGCACAGGAAGCGGTGGATCGGGCGCGGCGGTTTGCCGAGAAGCAGCGTCGCGAACCAGTTGACGATCGCGACGATCAGCGCCGCGAGCGACCACAGCGAGAACCAGATCAGATGCGGGATCGCCAGCAGGAGCCGGAAGAAGACGGTGAGCCGGCTCCGCCGGAGGTCGTCCTCGACGACCAGGCGAACCGGATGCAGTTCGTCCATGGGTGCATCTATACGACATGCGTCAGACTGCACCTGGGGATGGACGAGGCGAATCTCGACAAGGAGACCGCGGAGCGGATCGAGCAGCCGGTCGACGCGGAGGCCGAGCACGAGACCCGGCTGACGCCTGCGGAGGCCGTCGCCCGCATGCGGATCAACGTGCCGGTGCGCGGCAACCGCAAGCTTCGCACGCTGATCGAGCGCGTCAACGACGACGACCAGCTGAAGGGCTGGTGGCACGTCTCGAACGTGAACGCGGTCGCCCGGATGGAGATCAACGACCACTCCTGGGTGCACATCCAGATCGTCACGAACATCGCGCTCAAGCTCCTGCGGCAGCTCACGAAGCACGGCATCGAGCCGGGGCTCGTCCGCGACTTCGGGCTCGACCAGGACGACGCCGAGGTGGTCGTCGTGCTCGCCGCGCTTCTCCACTGCATCGGCATGTCGATCCACCGGCACGGCCACGAGGACTTCTCGCTCTTCCTCGCCGAGCCGAAGCTGCGGCAGCTGCTCGACGGTCTCTACGAGGAGCCGGACAAGACCGTGATCGTGTCGGAGGTGCTGCAGGCGATCATCAGCCACCGCGCCGACGGGGAGCCGCTCACGGTCGACGCCGGCATCGTCCGCGTCGCCGACGCGCTCGACATGGCAAAGGGCCGCTCGCGGATCCCGTTCGAGAAGGGCAGCGTTTCGATGCACTCGCTCTCGGCGGCGGCGATCGAGGACGTCACGATCACCGACGGCGAGGAGCGGCCCATCCTGATCGAGATCCGCATGAACAACTCGTCCGGCCTCTTCCAGGTCGACGGTCTCCTCAAGGCGAAGCTGCGCGGCAGCGGCCTCGAGCCGTACGTCGAGGTCGTCGCGCACATCGACACGGAGACCGAGCAGCGCCTCGTGCCGATGTACCGGCTCGAGATCTAGTTGTAGTTCCTGAGAGCGTTGTTCCATCCGGGTCTCCTTGGAGGCTGGAGCTGCCGAGCCGCCAGCTCCAAGGAGGGGTCCGGATGTTGAAGTTGCACGCTAACGGGAGGACCTGCCCGCACAGCCGTCGTTTGGCGGTCGATCGGGTCGAGGTGCAGGGCTGGACGCTCGCGGCGGCGGCTGAGGCCGCTGGCGTGAGCGTGCGTACGATCTCGAAGTGGCGGCGCCGCTATCGGGCCGAGGGTGAGCAGGGTTTCCTCGATCGCTCTTCCGCGCCCGCGCGAGTGCCGCTGCGAACCGGTGAGCAACGGATCGCGTTGATCGCGGCGTTGAGGCGGCTGCGGATGAGCGGCGCCGAGATCGCAGAGACGCTGGCGATGCCAGCCTCGACCGTCTCCGGGATCCTGAGCCGGATCGGGCTCGGCAAGCTCTCGCGGCTGGAGCCGCTCGAGCCGCCCAACCGCTACGAGAAACGGCGGCCAGGCGAGTTCGTCCACGTCGATGTCAAGAAGCTCGGCCGGATCGGAAGGCCGGGCCACCGTGTTACCGGCCGCGTCTCCGGCGGCGGCCACCATCGGCGGGCCTATCACCTCGGCTGGGAATACGTCCACGTCTGCGTCGACGACGCAACCCGGCTCGTCTACGTCGAGGTCCTCGACGACGAGAAGGCCGTGACCGCGGTCGGCTTCCTGCGCCGCGCGGTCGCGCACTTCGCCGCCTTCGGCATCCGGGTCGAGCGAGTGATGACGGACAACGGCTCCGCCTACCGCGCCACGATCCACGCGCTCGCCTGCAAAGCACTCGGGATCAAGCACCTCCGCACCCAGCCCTACCGGCCGCGCACCAACGGGAAAGCAGAGCGCTTCATCCGCACGATGCTCGGCGGCTGGGCCTACGGCGCGATCTACCGCAACAGCGACGAACGACGCCGCGCGCTCGCCGGCTGGCTCGACTTCTACAATCGACAACGACCACACCGCAGCCTCGGCCGCCAAGCCCCGCTCGAGCGCTTACAAACGCTCAACCGGAACAACGTCCTCGGGTCCTACA
>Ga0070730_10002295_pt1 | contig 17477 bp, 16 predicted proteins | sample Coa_R1_3_FD_66447 | JGI IMG/M metagenome (GOLD analysis project Ga0070730, IMG submission 66447) | Surface soil microbial communities from Centralia Pennsylvania, which are recovering from an underground coalmine fire - Coalmine... | ecosystem: Environmental > Terrestrial > Soil > Unclassified ... | reverse complement strand
ATTTACGGCACTACACCGAATTTTTTTCGCCAAACTGCGACGGTTTTGTGTCAGCTCGGGTTTGATGGTGTCGATATTAACATGGGCTGCCCTGCCAAAAATGTGGCGCACAGCGGCGCTGGCGCAGCTTTGATTAAAACTCCTAAGCTCGCACAAGAAATTATCCACGAAACAAAAGCCGGTATTACGGATTGGGTCAATGGCAAGTCTGCGAAGGATTGCAAAAATATCTCACCGGCAGCGGTGACAGTTGTGGAAAAACGCCACTCACAATTGCCGGAAAATTATCAACAGCGACGTTCACTTCCCGTTTCCGTCAAAACACGGATTGGCTACGAAACGCCCGTGATCGAAGAATGGATCCCAAACCTTTTAGAAATGGAGCCTGCGGTGATTGCAATCCACGGTCGCACACTCAAACAGCAATACGGCGGCAGTGCAAGTTGGGAACATATCGGTAAAGCCGCAGAGCTGATCCACAAAACAGAAACAGTCGTGCTGGGAAACGGCGACATTAAATCTCTCGCTGATGCCCAAGAAAAAATTTCCACTTATCATACTGACGGCGCACTTTTAGGCCGCATTACGATGGGCGATCCATTTGTGTTTCGGCCAGAAATACAACCAACTTCTGAGCAACTTTTCCAAGTCGCTCTCGAACACGCCCAACTTTTTGAAAAAACGTATGGTAGTGACGAACGATACAACTTCCTTCCTATGCGCAAACACCTCGGGTGGTACATCCACGACATCCCGAATGCCGCACAAATCCGCCAAGAAATTTACCGGACGAACAGCAGCGCTGAGTTTGCTGCAGTCATGGAGAAACACTTTCCCAAATGGTATACTCTCGGCAAGTAAATTTGGCCGTTTAGCTCAGTTGGTTAGAGCGTTCGATTCACATTCGAAAGGTCAGAGGTTCGAGTCCTCTATCGGCCACCTCACTTCTTTCTACACTTCACGCAAGAATTCTCTCTTATCATAGATGTATGATTTTTCCCACTTTCTGCTGCGCGTGCCAGCGTTCCGGTGCATTTTTATGTCCTGACTGCATAAATGACCTTTCATTTTTTACCCCACCAATTTCTCTACCGTTGAAACCGCTTTACTTAGATAAAGTCATCGCAGCAGTAGAATATCAGTCGCCAATTTCGCAACTTATCCAAACAATGAAGTATCAAAGTGTGCAAGATGTCTGTCAATTTTGTGCTCGGTTTTTATACGACACCACCGTTTTTCCTCAAACAGATTTCATTACTGCTGTGCCAATGGCGCGCTGGCAACAATGGTATCGCGGCTTTAACCAAGCAGAGGAAATTGCGAAAAAACTAGCGCAACTTACTCACGTTCCGTATCAGGCATTTTTAGAAAAAACCCGCAGCACACGCAAACAAGCGCGCATTCGCAACCGAGAAAAAAGGCTTGGCAACTTAACAAACATTTTTCAAATCAAAAAAGACACCCACTCTTTGCTCACCCAAAAATCCATTTTACTCATCGATGACGTCGCAACAACCGGTACCACACTCAATGAGTGTGCAAGAATTTTAAAATCCGCCGGTGCGGAAAAAGTCATCGGCTTAGTACTGGCACACGGAGGTTGAACAATCTAATACCCAGCGTTTGGATCAACTGGAGAGGCTGACGGCGTCGCTAAGAAACTATCTGGCGATATGGTTGTTGTGTTGTACGTGTTTGAGTTTGATTTATTCAACGCGTTCATAAGCGATCCCGCATTCTTCGCAATAAACACGCCGGCCAAAACAGCAGTGAGAATGGCCAGGACGATAAACAGCGCAAATGTCGTTAACATCAGTTTTTTCTCTGCACTCTTCTGTTTCACGATCTCATCTTTCTTAATTTTCAAAGACAATTTTTCATACGCCGCAAAAACAGCTAAGTACGATGTTGGTATGGTGATGATTAAACCCAAACCAATGAGTATTAAACCACCTAAATTGAGTAGAACGCTTACAATCGCCAGCCCAAACAAACTCCACTTCATACCCTTTGTCATTTGTGCGCTCATCGCAAAAGCATCAGCAATGCCAGCATCCTTATCGACAATTAATGTCAAAACGAATTGATATCGTAACGCAAAGTAAATTCCCGGAATGATAAACAGAAAAAATCCAAGGAAAACAATGAAGTTGCACAAGAGACTTCCCAAAAAATACTTCAAAATTTTGCCCGCTGGCTGTTGGAAAACTTTCAGACTGACTTCCTTACCACGGATTGCATTCAAACCAATCATAATCCAGCCCACACTTATAACGAGACCGACGATAAAATTAATCAGACTAAAAATGCCAGAAATTGCTGGCGAGTGAAAAACAGCAGGCACTGCTTTCAGCAGAACGAGACCGACAAATGAGAGAAGTGCCATAACAAAAAGAGCACCAAAGTTCTTTTTGAATGCCGCAAAACCCTCGCCAAGAACATCAAAAACTGAAAACGATTCACTTGAAGAAGTGCTTGATAAAGTTGTTGTAACTGTTTTTGCCATTTTAAAAAAGAATGTGATTCGTCGGACACGCCAACTCTATGACATCATATTTCTGCTGCAGTGATGCGAGTTGTTGAGCTTGCGTTTGCGCTAAGTTAGCAGTAGGTGCCGCTCCACCAGGGCAAGTAATTTGGTGATACATATACACACCTCTGCCGTTGCTATCGATTATCGAGTCAGTAATGTTGCTGCATGTCGCTTTAATAGCCTGCAATGCAGTTGCGACAGTTCCGCCGCCCTGCACTGGACTTGTCATTGCCACTCCACTTGGCAAGCAAGAATCGAGTGTACGCGTAGGTGTAATGAACGTTGGAGTTGGTGGTGGTGTTGGTATCCGCGAAGCAACTGGTGTGGCCTGTGGCGCACAAATTGTATGGCACGTACCACCAATTCCTAATGCTGGGTTTCCAGTACATTGTTCTTGGCAAGCATAACCCTGCTGACAAACAGATTTGTTTAGTTCACAAGGTTGGCCTGGATATAACGCAGTTGGCGATGCAACAGGCATCGTCTGCGGCGTTGACAAGAGCACTTCGACTCCGTTGTTACCACTCAAGTATCCATAGACCTGGCTATTGCCCACCATCGGTACGAAACCATCCAAACGTGGGTCGTTCTTTGGATAGACATACACATTTCCAACTTTCATCTCCCCTTCAATCGGCAGTCGTGTTTTGACAATGGTTTGTGTAGTGCCATGGTGAACTATGCCAGTCGCACTATCATATGTATCCCAAGGTATAGTTTTAAGCTGCGTTGGATTGGTAACAAAGCCACTAATCGTCACAGTCCCATTTATTGCATCAGCCGTTGCGCCGTCCATTTGCAACTTACTGGATGGGTCTTGGAAGATAGCAAAGAGTTCATGACCTTCCTGACTTACCAGTACCTGACCACCATAGCGCTGAAGATTACGGTTTTGATCGATGAATTGGTTCTGGCCCACGAATGTGGCAGTCAATCTGTTTGATAACGTGTACCTTGGATTATTCATCAGGAGATCAAGTCCCGGCTGTCTCTCAATAATTGGCGGACATGGGGACTGCTGAGGAGGCAAAATGACTCTTGGGTTAGCCGGAGAGCGACCGACTTGTGGTCCAACAGGCGTACCACCGTTAGCGGGGTTGTCCAATGGACGGTACCCAGCAGGATATTGTTGTACTGGTACCGGGCAAGGTGTTGGCATTACAGTAGGTGTGGGCATTGGTGTTGGTTGTTGTCTAAATGCCTCAGGCAAAGTGATCGTTAAATTAAATCGTGAAACGAGTGCCTGCGTTTTTCCATTTGAGCCAAAGAAATTTAAATCATATTGGTTTGGGCTCGCGTTTGGCATTGGCGTAATTGATGGGTGAGGAAATGTCGTTGGTGATGGTGCGGGTGGAAACGTCGGGCCACCATTGGTGCTTCTTACGAGGTCAGTTGGCATCCTATCGTTATTCGCAACTGGCGGAAGTGATTTTGCAACTGTTACTGGATCAATCCTGAAATAATATTCTTGGTCATTACTTGCTTGTGAGCGTGAGTCTGTTGTTAAGCCCCCGCGTCCTAAAACGAGCATCACCGCACCAACGAACCCTGCGAAAACAACGAACAGTAAGAAAAAAAGTGTTGAGTGATGTTTGGAAGAACCGTAGAGGGATGTTGGCATAAAAAAAATAAAGAGAAATATTGTTTTAATAATGAACGGACTGAAGAGTGCTGTCAACTAGATATCATTTTGCGGCGGGCGTTTTGCAAGAACTCTCAGTTCATCAGCCAACCTCTCGCCAATCTTTTCATGCATTTCCGGTTCAAGGTGAATGCCGTCGCGCTGACTAGGCAAAACAATTTGACCGATGTCGATAAAACTGCATGAATTTTTTTGCGCAACCTGCGCAAGTTCTGCCGCAAGTGCTCGTGACTTTACTTCAGCCTCCAGAAATTCCGGTTGGGCGAAGTGTTCATCAACAAACGGTGGTGATAACAATAAAATGTGCGGAGTTTGTTGAGCAGAACTTTTACCGTATTGTTTGGTTAGCGCAATCAACTCGCCGATCGCCTCACCAACTTGCGCCGGCGTGCGATTATATTTTTGTTTCAAATCATTCGTGCCCAACATGAGTATCACTACATCGATAGGATTCTGTGATTCTAAGCACGGGACTAAATACGTTTTGCCATTTTTCCCCACAAAATCGGGGTCGTCGAGGTTGGTCGTGCGCTTTACCAGACCTTCTTCAATTATTTCGTAGTCGTTGCCCAACTCGCGCTGCAGGACACCTGTCCAGCGAGCGGCAGCTGCATATCTGTCGCCTTGCGGCTCGCGCCCCCACGTATTTGAGTCACCGTAACACAAGATGCGGATAGTGTCGGGGAGGATGGTCATGTGGTACTCTTAGTATTTACAGTATCTAAATAGTTTACAACATTTCCTGCTATATTTTCAGTTGAGCACATATGACAGAACCCATTGTTGCTGAAAAACCCTCTTATCTTATCGTTAATGAAAAGACATCCTCTAGTGAAGCTGTTGAATGGGCTCGAAATCTTCTTGATCATTATATCCAGAAAGAACAAGACGAGGCGATCGCATTTTCAAGCGAAATTCCTGAAGAAATACTACAGTTTGCAGAACAACTGTTCAGTTTTATACAACAATTTGAAAAGTCTTGGGGTGTGGAAGAACACATTCCTGATGTAGTTTTAAATATAAGTAACGAATCCTTAGAATCTATAGAAAGAAATGTCGCTGGAGCTGATATATTAAGCAGAGTTTTGTATTTGAGTAATGAACCAACCGGTTATGAAGATAAAGATCCTCAGCTTAAGGATGTCACAAGACAGATCCATTTAGCAGAACTTCAAAAGCGCATTGCCCACGAAATGCACCACTTCTTAGGAAGAAAAATTCTGTCCTTAGAATTTCAAGATCCTGAAGCACCAACTATAAAAGCAGAAAGAGAAGGTTTGCTTTATTATCATAAAGGTAAAAAAGGAAATGCAATTGAAGAAGGATTATCGGTGCTCTTTGAAGATTCGGCAAAAGAAAATTTAAAACTGCTTGACGACTCTCCTTTAGCTAGCATTATGGAAGAAAGAGTCGTTGTGGATTACAAAAGCATGGGCCTGATTACCCCCGACATACCTGAGGAATCCATTCAAGTTGATGTAGCAAAAGGAAAATTTGAAGTTAGTGTAGCCTATCCCAAATCAGTTGTGCTCACAAAATTTCTCATAGAAAAAGTTCCCGATTTTGTTTCTTTAGCGGAACAAGCGCGTATCGATCAAAAAGTTTTACCGTTGGTCAGAGCAATCGAAAAGATTTTTGGGCCAGTTACTTTAGAAGAGAGAACCTCCGAAGATGATCCATACCAACGAATTGTTATGGCAACAGAAGAAACAGCTGAAGAAACATTACAGTACCTCAGCAAAAAATTGATAAAGAACTGATGAAAAAGAATCTTACCTCAGAGCCTTTTTCTTTAATATATACACACGGAATTTGTTCGTGCATGTATACAGCTGCGTTTGTTGGGCAGGACCAAAAGTGGTGAGTTCGCTAAATGTTGTCTTCCCCGGTTCATACTGCGCGTCATCTCCGATGAGCGCCATGGTCTGTGCTGCATTGGGGTCAGTTTCAATAGCAACCACATCGCATCCGGCCTCACGCATCAGAAAACGGTGTTCCCAGCCTGTGTGATATGGATGGAAACTTGCTTGGACGGTGACGAAAAGTGGTTCACGGTGTTCTGCACAAATTTGACGAAAGCAACTCTGCATTTCCGCAACAGTACGCGGCGCGCGCGCAAAGTATTGCCCACTTAATAAAAATGGGAACCACAATACTGCGCCGGCGATACTTAAAAGAAATATCAATGGCAGCGGCAAAAATGCGATGCAGATAATGCCTAAAGTGAGTAACCCAAATGTATAGTGCATTTGGATACCAACAGGAACCAGTAGCGCAAAAATGAGCGTGAGTAAGAACAGCAAGCTTGCTGTCGTAAAATCTCTGTATTTTTCAGCGATATTTCGTTTACGCAAAGCGAAAAAAACCGCCGCAGCGATGAGAAGGAAAAAAATTACCCCCGCAAGAATGTTGAAGTTGTTATTTGTCAAAGAAAAACTATACTCGGAAATTTTGGCTAGCTTCGCCCATGGCGAAAGCCCGGTTTGTGACATACGCGGCACGGTGAGCAACATGTGCGTGAGTAAAAAGTGGTGACGGACTTCAAAAAGCAAAGTGGGTAAATTCACAAAGAGAATTGCTGTAACAAGGCTTATTAAAATGATCCCGAACTCCTTTAATTTTTTTCGAAACACGACTGCGCTATATACAATATATGCAAACAACACTGTTAAAACCGAATATGACATCGTCGTCGCAAGCGCAATTGCAAGTGCAAAAATTCCTACTTTGAGCAATGAAAATTTTTCCCGCAGTGCCAAAAAACTAAAAAACGAAATCAGTAAAAATGGTGTTGCCAAACTCGGGTTCCACACAAAGCGTTGTTGGATAATATATTGCGGGATTATCGTGATGAAAAAAATGGAAACGAAAAGTGCTCGAACCTGAGTAGGTTTATTTCGTAAAAAATAAAAGAGCGCAGAAAAAGTGACAACATAGACGATTGCACTCGTCAAAATCGCGGAAAACGGTGAGTGCTGCATCAACCGAAAAAGCGGATACAGCAAATAATAATACACAGCGCCTTGGTTAAATGGCAGCGCACTTGTTTGCGGCCCCAACAAAGGGGGTTTCCCCGTTTGCGCCCAATCCAAGAGAGCTAATGAATCACGACCCATGTCGTTGAAATAAAAAAAGGACGTTGGTAATTTGTAGAAACGAGTGAAAAGAAAAAAAGCAATCAAAAAAATGAAAATGACATCCCACAAAATGTGTTGCCGCATGAGAGTATTGTATCAACCAATGTGGAGATGAGGAGTAGTGAACTCCTGTCCGCAACGGCATCCTTAGCATCATCTACAGACATAGTGCGTTGTTGTTATTGGGTGAAAGGGACAACACACAAGCCTTGTCACCCAATCCATATCTTTAGACTTGTGCGTGGGCGATATGATTCCCGCGCTGTCACACTGACTGAGTTTTCACCCACACCTGACCATCAGTGAGAATCCTGGTGTGAATGCCGCTTAGGCGTAAGCCAAAGCTGGAGCTGCGACTGGAGCAAGCAAGCTTGCTACGAAGTCACGAACTTTACTGAAAGTTTCCTTAACAGTTGTGTTTTGATCCTGTTTATCTCTATGGATCGAAGAGAGTCTGCAGATGTTAAAGAGCACATCACGTCAAATCGGTGCATCCCCATGAATAGTTAGCATTATATCTTAATTACTGCACTTTTTATAGTTGTAACTGTTTAAATTTGCAAATGAGTTTTTCCTACAGTTCTTCCTACACTTTCTCCATAAGATACATAACAGTGGGCCCGGAAGGTTTCTAGATTGGCCTCGACAACCTCGTCTATCGGGTTCAAGTCCCGGCGGGTCCACAAACCAAGTAGCACATTCACCATTTTAATATTGTGAAATACTTTGAAGTAATTTATAATATCTTTAAGTTGTCGAAGCCTGTTTAGAGCAGTGAAAACTTTCTAGACTTAAAGAGCCGTCACCAAAAGTGACGGTTTTTTATTTTCTAAACAAATTTATTCTGGAGAAATAAAAAATCTCCCGCAGTGTGGTGCGAAGACCACGGGGCCGGAGATTTAATAAGGGAACTGTACTTAAAAAGTATTTGCTGGTCAACCATCAGTCTCACTCAAAAACTCTCTAAAAAGTTGTTGATATTTAGGTGTTAACAAAGTAATCGCTTCCTCAATTTCTTTTGGTGGAACCTTTGCTTTAATTTCTTTCACCAATGCTTTAAGGTCTTTCAGATCAAACGATGAAGGATCATCCACGTTAGTGAGCATATCAAGAAATTCTCCGAGGTTAGAACTACGAACTATTGTTGCAAAAGGCCCCATCATTACTGTGTCGCCTGATGGATCTCTAGCGTCACTATAGAACGCAACACCGAGAAACGAATATTTTTGTTCTCTAACTACATTTTTGTGGTCGTTTTCATGTTCAAAAGTTTTACGCGCATATTTTTCTGCAAATTCAGGGTCAAATCCCATCTTTTGCGTAGCGTACTCCATCACTATTAAGTAATCATGGGGATTGTCTACTAAAACCTGATTTTCTTGTTCATATTGCTTCAATAATTCTTGAGGAGATTTTCCTTGCGGTAAGTCTATCGGAGGGGTAGTAACCGGAGGATAAATTTCTTTCTTTCCTAAATTAGGAAAGGTCGCAGCTTTAGTTGAGTGAGATAAATCAAAAGGCTTTATAAACTGTAGATTGGAAAAGTTAAGAGGTTTACTTTTTTTTGATTCATTTGTCTCCAGTTGATAGGGTTCAACAATTTTTACATTCGCAATCGTTTGACCTTCTACACTTGGATCTATTGCTTTTCTTCTGTCAAAAGCTTTATCTACTCTTTCACGGAGCTCTTTTATGTGTAGCTCTCTTACTTCGGTAATCGACAAATTTTCCTGCATAGTGAGATTCCTTTTACTCTCAACTTCTCTGCCCACCCAAATAATCACGAATTTTCGTGATATTCACATCGCGCGGTTTGCTGCCATCGGCCGGACCGACAAAACCCGCTTCATACAACTGGTCTAAAATGCGGGCGGCGCGGGCGTAGCCCACAGACAAACGACGCTGAATCAACGATGAAGACGCTTTGTCATACTGCGAAAAAAGCTTGATCGATTCGTCAAATAAAGGATCGCGATCCTCGCCGTCAGTTCCGCCGCTCCCACCTTTCATCATCGTCGATTGGTACTTCGTGGTAATTTCCTCTTCGTACTGTGGCTGTTGGCCTTGTTGCTTAATATGCTCAACAAGTTTTTTAATTTCTGCTTCTGAGACGTATGTGCCCTGGATACGCGTGGGCTTCGCTTGTTCTGGCGGAATGAATAACATGTCACCACGACCCAACAACTTTTCAGCACCCGGCATATCCAAAATCACGCGCGAGTCCATCATTGAAGAAACATTAAACGCGATACGCGCCGGAATGTTCGCTTTAATTAAACCAGTAATAATGTCAACGGATGGCCGTTGCGTTGCGAGCACCAAATGAATGCCCACCGCCCGCGCCATTTGGGCAATGCGCGTAATACTCTCTTCCACTTCAGCTGGATTGAACAGCATGATGTCCGCCAACTCATCAATAATAATGACAATGTTTGGCAACGCTTGGAAACCGGCGAGTTCGTTGTAGCCTTCCAAATTTTTGACGCCAGCTTCCGCGAGTTGTTTGTAACGGCGATCCATTTCGGCTGTCGCCCACTTCAAAGCCGATACAACTTTTTTCGGCTCCACGATAACTGGCGTGAGCAAGTGCGGTAAGTTATTGTAACCAGTCAGCTCCACACGTTTTGGATCAACCAAAATCAACTTCACTTCGGCCGGACTCGCGCGGAAAAGCATCGAACAAATAAAGGTATTAATCGCCACAGACTTTCCAGAGCCAGTTGCACCGGCAATCAGGACGTGAGGCATTTTGGCAATGTCAGCCACCACTTCATCGCCTGCGACATTAAGACCTAACGCCACTGCCAACTTTGATGGATTCTTTTTCATTTTTTCAGAAGCAAGCATGGTGCGAAGGGTGACAAACTGTGCAGAATGATTCGGCACTTCCACTCCGATAAGTGCACGACCGGCAATTGGCGCTTCAATCCGGATTTGTCCGGTTGGCGCAGCAAGGGCGAGCGCTAAGTCGGTTGCGAGATCAGTAATTTTGGAAACTTTTGTACCAAGTGCAATTTCCAACGCATACTGCGTGACAGCCGGTCCGTAGTTGACCTCCACGACTTTGGCTTTGATGCCAAATGAACCCAATGTACGTTCAATGATCGCGGCATTTGATTTCACGTCACCTCGATCAGCTTCTCCACCCACTTTGTCAGACAGTAATGACAATGGCGGATATTCCCAAATAAAGTTGGGGTCATTGGGATTGTTGGTGCCGGTTTGCGAAAGTCCCTTTTCAGCATTCATTTGACTGGACATCGGTGCCATTTTTTGTTGCGCAGAAACTGCAGTTTCATCTTTTCCATGTTGTTGGTCATTGCGTGTTTTTCCTGTTGGCAGTATTTTTTGGCTCGGATCATTCACACTAAATCCTTGATTTGGTTTTTTGCTAAAACCTAAGTTGAGTTTGGGCATATTAAAACCACCCCTGCTCGGTAACTCTTCTTGTGCCGCCGGTGCTGGTTTATATTGTTTTTTGGGCAAAATGCGGGCGAAAAACTCCAAAATTTCCGCAATTGAAAGTTGCAGCATAATGAAAACCCCACTTGCCACGAAAGCCGCAAAAATTGCGTATGCGCCATATGGCGTGACTAACGCCGCTACGTTGGTAAATGTCCTCAAGCCTATTTCTCCCGACTGCAGAATACCTAGTGCCCCAATCATTAACAAAATGACGCCCAATAAAATATGTGGCTTCGACCAAGCCCATTTAGTCTGAAAAAGCACCATCGCAGCAGAGATACAAATAAATGGGAGAAAAAACATCGAGACACCAAATTTGGTGATGAGGTAAGCGTTAATTGTAGCTAAGATCATGCCCTGACCAGAAAACGAGATCATGATCAAGACACCGAGTAGAATGAGCACCACCGAAGCGAGCGAAAAAATCGTTTCTTTCCTAATGACTAACTTGACTGGTTTGCGTTTGCGGTGGCGGGCCATAAAAGTGTACTCCAAAATATATCACGTCTTTGCGACCATCTCGCCTCCCAAAAACCCAGGCTTAAAATTATTATAGGATATTTCTATCACAAAACATCATACTAGATCAAGAGGGAAAATGACTTTGCCAATTTTTAATCTAGTGATACACTATGATCCAAAATGGAGGAATATGACTAATGAAGATTCGACCCAACTTAATATAAATATGGAGGCATACCATCAACTACTCGATCAGGAAGGGTGGTTTAACCAAAACTTAGGAAGGTATGCAGCTTTTGCATTTGGTGAACTCATTGGCGTATTCGAAGATGAAGAAACTTTATTTGAACAATTGGACAAAAATTATGCTCAAGCATCAGTGTTTTTTGCTAGGGTTGGCAATAAAGACATTCTAGAGGTTCCAACTCCTCTGTCAGTTGAAGAAGAATTGTAAAAAATTTTACTTTTTCTTTCTCAACACCACCCAAAAATTTGTCGCCATGTATTTTTTGCCAAGTTTAAAGGCCGGTTTGGTCACTTTTTTCACTTCCAAAACTTCAAAATCTTTATAAAACTCCCGCAGCTCTAACTCATCATAATCTTTTTGGAATTTATTTGTCCCTTCCCAATATGTGCTGTTTCGCTCAGGACCAGGTCGTTTAAGAATCATTTTTGCCTCTAGCTCATCATCTGCAGAAACGACCGCGGCAAAAGCAAAACCACCGGGTTTTAATGTGCGCAGCATTTCTTTGCGATATATTTCCCGACCCCTTTTTGTCTCTACATCAATTGATGAAAAACAGTCGATCGCTATGCCAAAAAAATCGTTGTCGAATGGCCAAACTTGGTCAATCGCCATTTCTTGTGTGTGAATATCTCCTTCAATATGTGAATCTTTCGCTTTTTGTTGCACTTCCGCCAAGGCTTCAGGGATGTAGTCAACAGCCCACACTTCGAAACCCTGTTGCGCCAGATATATTGCGTTCCGGCCTTTACCGCAACCAATGTCAATAATTTTGTTCAACAAGTGAATCTTTTTCTGCTGCAGATAATCAGTAAACCAAACAACCGCACTACTTGGATCTTCAGAATCCATGCGCGGCAAACTCGTCGTGCGTTGGTGCTCTTCTTGCCAAATTTTTTGTTGCTTGCGCATGTGTATTAACTTTACTCTACATGTCGATTATGACTGGCAGAATCATCGGCGTGCGACGAATAATTTTGTAGAGTTTGCGTGCGAGGCGTTTTTCAATGGTGCGCTTAATTTCTTCGTCTTTGCCATCGCTACCTAATTCATCGATGACATCGGACGTGGTTTTTTTCAAAAACTCCACCACTTCCTGCGCTTCTTTCATGAACACAAAACCGCGCGAAATAACATTAATATTGTGGCCATCCAGTTTTCCTTTTACACGCGGGATGACTAATACGACCATGCCTTCGCGACCAAGCGCTTGTCGGTCAGACAAAACCGTGCGACCAACGTCACCAACACCGAGCCCATCAACCAATCGCGGTTGCAAATTAATGTGTTCGGCAACTTCTGGTCGACCTTCGTTAAACTCCACGATGTCGCCAAAACCTGGAATCAATACTTCGTTGTCTTTGTATCCCATTTTTTCCGCGACGAGCTCGTGGAATTTTTCCCGATGGCGGTCCTGACCGCCCATTGGGAAAAGATACTTTGGTTTCACTAACGAAATAAGCATCATTTGTTCCATTGCGCCACCGTGACCGGAGTGATGAAGTTCGGGCATAATATCAGGATATAACGTGCGAATTCCATTGCGCGACAGTTCATCAATCGCTTCGTAGTATGGAATTTCATTGCCAGGAATAGCGTCTGACGAAAACACGACGCGGTCGTGCGGCTTGATTTGGAGCATTGGGTGGTCACCGTAAATCGCACGTACCAGCGATGAGCCTTCTTGCCCCTGACTGCCGGCAATAATGATGCAGAGTTCACCGTCACGGTAATTGGCCATGTCGCGTTTATTGACGACCATTCCGGCGGGAATAAATACTTTTTTGAGTTCTGTTGCAACTTCAACATTTTGTTCAACTGAACGGCCAATGAACACGACTTTTCTGTCAAACTTTGCGGCCGCATTGACAGTTTGTTGGATGCGGTGAATGTGTGAACTCATCAATGTCATGATGAACTTGCCTTCGACATTGAACATTGCTTCTTCGATAGCGGCGTAGACCGTTGATTCTGATTTACTCCAGTCCTGTCGCTCCACCCGCAAACAGTCCATTAACATACACATGATTCCTTCTTTGCCTAAACGCGAAATCGTGTCAAAGTCGGGCAAGACTTTGTCAACTGGTTGGAGATCAATTTTGAAGTCAGTGCCGTGGTAAATAACGCCGGCTGGTGTGTGCACCGCGAAGTGTCGGGTGTCCGGTACTGAGTGCGTCATCGGAAAGCCTTCGATTTGAAAGTGTGAACCGATCGTAAATTTTTCATTATCTTTAAAAACAGTTACTTCCCTTTCCGCAGTACTATCTTTCATGCGGTTGCGCGCAAAACCCGCAGTGAGTGGTGAAGCATAAATGGGAAATTCCGGAAGCTCTGGCAAAATATATGGTAATGCCCCAATGTGGTCATCATGGCCATGCGTCAGGATCATACCCACAATTTTTTTGCCTTTTTCGAGTTGTTCAAGAAGATACGTAATGTCCGGGATGAGCACATCAACACCCGGCATGTATTGGTTTGGGAAACCGATACCGCAGTCGAAAATGAGCATCTCATTTTCATATTCATAGATGTACATATTTTGGGTAACGTTACCCATACCGCCAATTGGGATAATGCGTAAGCCTGACATAAACTTCCTTTGTATTATAATAAAGCCGATTCTACGGTTTGTTCTAAGTCATCAAAATCTTTACGGTTTTTAATCCACTCCAAAATTTTGGGAATTTTTTGGAAGTCTTTCACGAACGATTCTTTCATTTGTGTCCCACGCAATGCTGCGGCGGGGTGATACATTGGCAAAATATACAATAAGTGATTCTTCCATTTTACTCTGTGCAATCGGCCGTGGACTTGTGAAATTTTTACTTCCGGCAAAAACTTAGCCATGCTGTAGCGACCTAGAGTAACAATCATTTTCGGCTGAATGATTTCAATTTCTTTGTCTAAATATGGCCGATACGCCGCAATTTCTTGTGGAAGTGGATCGCGGTTATCTGGCGGCCGCACTTTCACAATATTTGTGATGTAGACAGTTGGCCGCGGAAAACCAACTTCAGCGAGGGTGTTCACAAAAAGTTGGCCAGAGCGACCGACGAACGGTTTGCGCTGTACAGATTCGTAGTAACCAGGTGCTTCGCCAATAAAAACGAGCTCCGCTTCGGGGTTGCCATCACCGGGAACGGTTGGCTCACCTATATTGCCCAACGGCAAACTAGGCAAATCTTTTTCGAGTTGGTCGCGAATAGCTTGCAGCAGTGCTGCTTTTGAAGAAACGTCAGAACCTTTTGACATGAGGTTATCGTACCATAGAGTAAGAAAATTGGTTGATCAGGGAAAAGTGAACCCTTGAAGTTGTAGGTCAGGAAAAGTGGCTTGCGCCAACTCCAAAAAATCCTGAACATTGTCAACAAAATCACTGCCATCTACTACAATAATATCCAAGTCAATCTTTTGTTCTATTTTTTGAGTAAAAAGAGCTATTTTTTCAAGAAGAATTTCTACACTTGGTACTTCTCTTTCGTCGGCTATGTCAATCGAAATAATCAAAGATTGCAGCGGGGATTCTGAATTAACGAGGCGTAAACGACCATTTTCTACTTGAGACCTTAAAACTGCATCAATGATCTTGCTAATTCTTGCACCCTTTGTAGTTTCCTTTATGGCAAAATCAAAACCAAGCTTTCTTAGCAGTTCACCCATCAATGGTGAACGATATGTTCCACCAATGCAGTATGTTGCAAGAGGGCCTAACGCGTCTTTGAGTTCTTTGAGCCTTACTTCATCACGAAGAACCTTTAAAGATTGAAGAAATGATTTGGCATCTACAACATAAAGACGAACACCTCCAGATAACCCACGAATGAGTTCTCTATAGAAATGCTGCATGCGCGCATCAACGGAATGGATCTCTTCCAAATGAAGCAATTTTTCCGAAGCATTTTGCTGACTATTTTCGGCTGTATTTGTCATTTTGCAATGAAGATTCTAATACTGCGGCATGAAAATCTTTGCATTCTCAGGCGTAATAATCACTTGTGGATACCCTTTTTCCACCACGATGCGCGCGGCTTTGCGCACAACCGCTTGTAACGTACGCTGCAAAGTCCGGATACCGGCATCGTATCCGAGCGGCCGAGCCATGCGGGTCCACAACGAATTATCAATGACCAACTGTTCTGGTTTGAGGCCTGCGTCTTTCAATAACTGAGGCAAAATGTAGCGCTGCGCGATGACGATTTTTTCATCATCGGTATATGACGGCATTGCAATTTTCTCCATACGGTCCATAACCGCGGTTGCGATGTTGGTGGTGTTGTTCGCGGTTGCGAGAAAAATGGCGTGCGATAAATTTACGGGGTAATCAATGTAGTTGTCAACGAACGAGTGGTTCTGCGCAGGGTCAAGCAACTCAACTAAAACACCCATGATGTCCATCCGCGTTTCTTCCGCGGAGCGGTCAATTTCATCCAACAAAATAATGGGGTTACGGACACCAGCATCACAAATTCCTTTTATCACTGCACCTGGCTCTGACTCTAAAAATAAGCGCGATTGGCCGCGCAAATCTTTCGATGAGCTCATGCCACCAAAAGGGATACGAACGAGCTTCCGCCCCAAGGCTTCTGCCAATGAATACGCAAAAGTTGTTTTACCGGTACCAACTAATCCCACCAGCAACAACACTGGTGCGTGAAAATCCGTTTCACCTCCCTGATCTTTATTGAGTTTCAAAACAGAGACGTACTCCAAAAAGCGCTCTTTGACTTCGCGCATCCCAAAGTGATGTTTCTCAAAAATTTCTTTGGTGTGGTTGATATCCAAAATATCGTCGGACTCTTTTTCCCACGGCACACGTAGCACCCAATCAATGTAGCGCGATACTTTTTCATATTTTTCATCGTATGAACCCAGCTCCACGGAGCGTTCCAGAGCCACAACATCCTTAGCCACTTTGCGCTTTAACTCATCTGGCAGACTCGCCGCATTGACCCGATCTTTCAGGGCTTGGATTTCATCTTCGAGGATTTTTTTATAATCTGACATGCGTTACAAACCCATATCCTTTCTATATAACAAACCTTTTTTCGCCCCCATGAATTGAACAACGCTGGCGGCTTCGCGTTTGCCCCATTCCACACATTCCGGCATTTCAAAACCCAACAAGTGCGCAGACACATAGCCGCTGACAAATGCATCGCCGGCGCCAGTTTCTTGTTTCGTTTCCACCTGTGCAATATCATAGTGAAGTTGATGCTCGCCTTTCAAGTAGACTTCTCCGCCATTTTTACCATCAGTAATAATCACTTGCGGCACACTTTGCAGTAATTCTTTTTGCACATCACGGACAACTTCCCATTCTTCTTTGTTCACAAAAAAAATATCACATAGGGTTTCAGAAATTTTCAATTCATGCCGCGCGAGCATTGCCAGTTCTGGCCGTCCCGGATTCCACGATAAACCTACTAAAGATTCATGCAGATGATCAAATAAGCGTAGCAATAATTCTTTATTTCCGGCAACATTTGACAAATGAATCCAACGTGTTTGAAGCAGCGCTTCCCACGGCAAGTCGCGGGCAGCTAAACGGAAATTTCCACGGTGCGTGAGAATTGAGCGGCCACCTTCACCGGAAATTAATAATACCGAAACTGCAGTCGGTTCATCCGGTTGGCTCACAATAAATTGTGTGTCAATGCGCTCGCGTTTCAGTTCATCCCAAACAATTTGACCAAGCACATCCGAGCCAATTTCCACGACCGCCGCGGTTTTAAAACCCATCCGCGCGAAACCCACTGCCGTGTTTGTCCCAGCACCACCGCTGTGCATTTCAAATTCATCAATGTCAATTTTGCTGCCATACTCCTCACATAACAACACGCCTTTTTCCGTTGGTTGGAGATGAAACTGGCCCGATTTCATGAAGAGGTCGAGTGTGGCTGAGCCAATGGTCATGACGTCGTGAATCATGCTATCTCTCCTTTGGAAATGTTCGGTGTATTTGTTGAAGGCAAACGAATGCTGCGAATGTTTTGC